>Ga0256406_1000073_pt1 | contig 175390 bp, 153 predicted proteins | sample RumenRJG_03DNA_FD_185986 | JGI IMG/M metagenome (GOLD analysis project Ga0256406, IMG submission 185986) | Bovine rumen microbial communities from Lethbridge, Alberta, Canada - RJG_03 | ecosystem: Host-associated > Mammals > Digestive system > Stomach > Rumen | place: Canada: Alberta... | reverse complement strand
TTGTATAAAATGCTCTCTTTGCCATAACAACATTTTGATCAGGCAATAAATTGTGAATAATAGGCATGGATATTGCCGTCAGTATCGCTATTACGCCTAAAGCTATAAGCAATTCTGACAGAGTGAAAGCTTTTTTAATCATGATATCTTTATATGTCTGTCTGTTATCTAAACATAACATAATGTTATTTATACAATATAGAATTTACAAAGTCAATATGACAACATATATTTATGTATAAATTAAATTTAGTAAATATCGGTCGCAACATAAAAGCCGAACGTGTAAGAAAGGGGTATTCTCAGGAAGAACTTGCCGAGCTTGCCGACACTACAAGGCACACGATTTCTCTAATTGAATCGGGGTTGCAGCATCCTAAAATACTTTCCGTTTTAAAAATTGCAAATGCCCTGTCATTAGATATAAATGAGTTGTTAAAATAATCAAACGGGTATTAAAAATTTTTGTTTTATGTTAGGGTAGCAGTATGAATATTACTGGCGGAATTTATAACAGGCAAAAAATCGCTGCGCCTGATGAAAGTATCACTCGTCCGACTCTTTCTAAAATCAGAATGAGTGTTTTTAATATGCTATCTTCCTTAACGGGTTTTGAAGATAAAAGTTTTCTTGATATGTTTGCAGGGTCGGGGATTATGGGGCTCGAAGCGATTTCAAGAGGTTTTGGTTCTCTTGTTTCGATTGAAAAGAATAAAAGAGCATACAACATTATAAAATCAAATTTTTCTAAATATGAAAAGCATCATGATATAAAACTGCTTTATGGCGACAGCCTTAAAATTGCTCCAAAGTCGGGTAAAAAGTTTGACGTAATTTATATTGATCCGCCGTATTTTTCGGGGGTGTATGAAAGCAGCTTGGCTGCAATAAAAGATATATCAAATGATATAGCAATTTTAGAACACGTAACAGATGTTGAAATTCCGCCGTATTTTGAGATAATAAAGCAAAAGAAATACGGTGAGAAATTCGTTACATTTTTAAGGTATAATAATATTCGGAGTTAGTTATGGCGCAGAAAAAGAAAAAACTTTTACTTATAAAATTATCATCATTGGGAGATGTAATATTTAATATCCCGCTTGCAAATGCCTTGAAAGATGCGGGGTATGAAGTTACGTGGCTGGTTTCAGAAAAAGGGATTCAGGTGGTTGAAAATAATCCGTGTGTAGACAGGGCTGTTTTGGTTCCCATAAAAACATGGAAAAAGCGCGGGATGTCGCTTACAAGCTTTTTTGAGTATTTAGATATTTTAAAACAGTTAAGAGAAGAACATTTTGATATTGCGATTGATTCTCAAATGATGTTAAAAAGCCTTTACTGGATGTTGTTTTGCGGAGCAAAAAGAAGAATTATTTCAAAAGAGGGCAGGGAACTTTCATTGCTTGGCGGCAACGAGTGGATTGATAATATTTCCTACAAGCCTGATTCGCCTATTGTTATGAATTATTTGCGCTATGCAAATTATCTCGGTATTGATGTTGCCCCCGAGGATATTAAAGTTACGCTTCCTTCAAGAAGTACGGCGCAAATCGAAAAAGTCAATTCGCTTTTAGCAGGGCTTGACCCGTCAAAGCAAACGGTTGTAATTTCACCTGCAACAACGTGGGCAAATAAGCATTGGAATAAAGACAATTGGCGCCAAATCGTTGATTATCTGGACGGTAAAGTTAACCTTGTATTCACGGGCGGACCGAATAACAACGATTTAATCGAATACATTTCGCAATTCAAAGGTTTAAACCTTGCGGGAAAAACTGATATATTGGAACTTGCGGAAGTCTTTTCAAGAGCGGATTTGGTAATGTCGCCCGATTCGGGGTCTGCTCATCTTGCGTGGGCTGCAAGAAATCCTAAAATCATAACTATATTTACCTGCACGCCGAAAGAAGTTTTGCAGCCTTTAGGGAGTTATGACAAATATATTGCGCTCGGCGGTGATGATTTGCCGTGCCAAACCTGTTTCAAACGTAAATGTAAATTAAAGTCAAATCCGAATGCCTGTACTTATTTCCCGACGGTTGAAAAGGTTAAACACGCTATAGACACCTTGATATTTAGCTAAAATGTTGTATAATTAATAACAGAGGATATTTTTTCGGAATAGCTGATGGGCATATTTGATAAATTTAGAGAAATAACAAAAAAAGTTTCTGAAGTTGAAACAAACATTTATAACGAAAAACAAGATTATCTTGAAATATACGAACGCAACCAGCAATTGGAAAAAGAAATTGCCGAGCGTACGGAAGAATTGCACGATGCAAACCGTCGTATTTTAACCCTGCAGCATATCTGGGATATGATGAATTCTTCCACTCCGCTTGAAAATGTTCTTGAAACCATTGTAAACAGTACGCAGGGCGAACTAGGGTATATGCATTGTGCCATTATTCGTAAATATGATGATGCGGATGGTGAGTATTGCCGAATTGTTGCACAGTCAAACGACCAATGGATAAAAAGATTAAATGAAATTATCGGCGGAACTGCAATACAGACAAGAAAATTAAATTACAAAAAAGACAGCGTTTTTTATGACACAATCAATCAAAATAAAATTATCCAGACAAGGGCTCTTGATTTATCTTTAAAATCAATTTTGCCCGAGCTTAGTCAGGATATTGTTGCAAGAGTTCTGTCAGAACAGCCGATAAAATCAGCAATTATCATACCTTTAATTCCGGGCGGGAAAAAGTTCGGTTGGTTTTGCGTATTTTCGGCAAGGGAAGAACTCGCCGATACCGAAACGGATTTTTTGAGTATGTTTGCCAAACAGATTGAAATGGCAATAACCATTGCGCACCTGTTCCAAACCGTAAAACAGGAGGCCGTAACTGATGTCCTGACAGGTTTATACAATAGAAGATATTTTGAAGAATCCGTTGAAAAAGAAGTTCAAAGGGCAAAAAGACAGAAGACTCCGTTCTCTGTTATCGGAATTGATCTTGACCATTTGAAACAAATAAATGATACTTACGGTCATTCTTACGGCGATTTGGCGATTAAAACGATTGCCGATATTTTAAAATCAAATGCCCGTGCAATCGATGTTCCCGCAAGAATAGGCGGGGAAGAATTTGATGTATTGCTCCCCGGTATCGCTTCAGATGGTGCAATGAAAGCTGCAGAAAGAATCCGCAAGGCTATCGAATCAAAAGAAATAGAAACAATCGGCCATATAACCGGCAGTTTGGGGGTTGCAACATATCTTGAGCATACAAATAATGTTGAAGAATTGCTTGAACTTACCGATCAGGCAATGTACAACTCAAAGCGTAACGGTCGTAACAGAGTTACCCTTGCAAAACCGATAACGGAAACTTCTTGGCAGGAAATTGCGATTCAAACATTCCTTGATATTCTTTCCAAAAACCGTGTTCCGACAGCTAAAAAGTTGTCCGAGGATTTGTGCCAAAAACTTAAAAATGCCGAAAATGAGGGTGAAAATAAGCAGGAATCTTTATATATGGTTGCAGATATGCTGACCAAACTTTACAACCCGATGCATGAAAGCGGAATGGTTAAAAATAAAGTTTTAATGGCGGTATCTCTTGCAAAAAGATTCGATTTGCCCAAAGAAGAAGTCGACAATTTGAGAGTTGCAATGTTATTGTATGATATAGGCAACCTGATGATATCTCCGGGGCTGCTGCAAAAGGCAACGCCGTTAACTGAAACCGAAAGAGAAAAAATTAAAAATCATCCCGTAATAGCAGCACAAAAGATTTTGAAGCCGATTTCTTACGTTCAGGATATTTTGCCCATAATCGAGCATCACCACGAAAATTGGGACGGTTCGGGGTATCCTGATAAAAAAGCAAAAAATGATATTCCGTTAACTTCTCAAATTATTTTGATAATTGATGAATATTTTGCATTGACTGAGGCAAGACCATACAGACCGAAATTATCTTCAAAAGATGCAATTAAGATAATTCATGCCGATGCGGGTAAAAAATGGAACACCACCCTTGTTGATGAGTTTATTTCACTTTTGGAACATGATATTGTTTAGGCTTGAGCCGCAAGTTTTGCTTCAACGTCTTTTTTAACCTGATAGCCCGAGTCTTTGCTCAAAAATCTGACGGCAAGCATTATTGCGGGAGTCAAAACTCCGAGTGCACCTATGCATGAACCGATATTTTTAATTACGGAACTTCTTTTCAATTTTCTTACGGCTTTAAAGAATGTGTCGATGTCTTGTCCTGAATTTTCGTATTGGTTAAGAAGTTTTTCAACTTTTTTATAAATTCCTCTGAGTCCGTTAAAATTGTCGGATTTATTATCTCCGAGCGGAATGAATTTTCTTGTGTCAACTTTTTTGCTGCTTTTATCAATTGAAATTATATCGGATTTTTTAGCCATTTCAATTATTAGGTTGTCTTTGTTTGTTACGGCGAATTTATAAATGTCGGCATCTGATTTGTCGGCAGTTTTAAATTCATTCAGGGCATCTTTTATTTTTCCTGATTTAAAAGCGTTTTTAAAATCTTCGTTTTCAATTACCCTTGCATCAAGATCAATAGATTTTGAATATTTTTTTTCTGCGTGTTTTTCCAGAGCTTTTGAAATCATGGGACCTGCAAGATACATAAATAACCAGAAACTTCCCTCTTTAATCGTATAGCCGACAAAGTCCTGCGGGTTTCTGGCATGAGTAAGTCTTTCACCCGTAATAACACCGTCAACAAGCATTAAATTCTTAACGGGGTCAAACATAAAGTCTTGTATTCCGCCCGTAAAAGCAACTTTGCTTTGCTTTTTCTTCGGCCCGAATTTTGAAAAAGCGGCAGAGAACGGAATGTGTTCGGATGAATATTCCTGTGCGTTTTTCTTTGCGAGATATTCTTTTTTAATTTTATTTTCGGTATATTGATGTCTGAATTTTGTTAATCCGAAATAGCTTAAAGCTGTTAATGCCGTAGATGCTACGAATTTTGCAATTGTGAGCGCTTTGAATAATTTTTGTTTCTTTGCGGCTTTCATAATATTTTGTTGAATTTTTCCGCTCGGAGCTAATTCTTTTGCCAGTATTGCAATTTTCTTATCTTTAAAAATTCCGGGGTCAATTTCAGGGTCTAATTTTGCTGTTTTAAAAATGGTATTATCAAGGATTTTTTTATAAGTCGGAATCCCGAAAAGCCATATCGCCTGAGTCCCAAATTCATCTATAAATCTGTCTTTTCCCTCTAACTTGTCGCCTGCAATGTATGATGCTGCCGTTAATCCGCAGCTGTTTGCGGCATCTTTTATCCCTAACGGAATAAGTGAACTGTTATTTCCTAATGTTGAATATATTGTACTTGCTGTTAATTTTGAAATCATTTTACATCCTTTAAAGGTTGATACGCCCCAAATAATGCAGGCTGTATCTTCCTTTTACTCAAACTTGTGTATTACAAGCCCCATACCAAATTCATTAAGCGAACAATCGGGGCATTCGCTTTGATGTTTGAGTTTCGTCGTAAATCTTTATTCTTCATATATTTTTCCTTTTCCTTTAATAAATTGCGTAAAAATAATAATTGCTTGATATACACTCAATTTTTACTTTTTGTAATACTTTCAAGGGGTAATAAAAAAGAGCCTTGAAATCTCAGGCTCATTTTTTAAATCTTTATAAACACGACACAAATGTTTGTTAAAAACTTATAACAAGCCTTTTAAAAACTTCTTCTGCGTCGGTATTGTCTAATCATTTTTTTAATCCTTAATTAACTTTATTAAAAGTATCACAATGCAATATTAAAAGCAAGTATTTAAATTTTATATATACTTTTTATATTATTAAGTTATATTAATTAAATATCTTAAATAAAAGCAATTTTTTTGAAAAAAAAGACTTTATATACATGAAGATATTTGAGGGTATAAAATCATGTTCAGTATAACGAGAAATGTATCAATATCAGGCTGTGGAATGCCTATGGGACCCATAATCGGCGGTCCGATGCTTCCTCCGATGGCAGGACCTTGTATGCCTCCTATCCCGATGGTAGGCGGATATTACGGCGGTATCTGCAATAATGATATGGCAGCAGGATATTGTGTCGGTGCGGCTTTGAGCAACCCCGGCGTTATGCACACTCTCGGAACGGGTATTAAATGGGGCTGGAACCATGTAATTAAACCTGTCGGAGAATTTGCATGGAATAAAGTTTTGAAACCTGTCGGTCAGTTCCTCTGGAATGATATTTTAAAACCTGTCGGCAACGGTTTGAAATGGGTATGGGATCATACTTTGGGCCGGGTATTTAAAAAGATTGGCGGCTCATCATCAAGCGAGAAAGCTAAAGACACGCCAAAAACTCAAGACACAACAAAAACCGAATAAAAAGTTTAAGAACTCTTACCTTATAAAAGGCAAGAGTTCTTTTTTACTTATTTAACATCATTTTCTTGAATTGATTTGATTTTGACTGTCGGGAGTTCTTTATTTTCAAATAAATAATCCATATCGTCCGTGTTGTAGCCAAGCATTTCCCCTATGGTATCAAACAATCTGATGTTTGTTATATTTGTGTTTCCGTTATCATCTTTTTTAATAATTTGTACTACTGCGCCACGATAAAAGTCTTTGGCTCTAAATTCAATCGCAAGTGCTTTTGTGTCGATTTCAGGGAGTTTTTCGCAGATAAGAGCTTTTAAATCTTCAAAATCCATTCCTTTAGCTTTGTATAGTGAACGTTCAACGTCAGACGGTGTCATGGATAAATTATCAAGTCTTTCTCTTTCTTTAGCCGCCAGTTTTGTTTTGTAATTATCATCATTTTTTACGTACTCATCACTGTCCAATACGTATTCATCATGCGTTTCTTCTACTTTATCGAGATTGTATAAAACAGGGTCAAGCGGTGTTTGTGTGTAAAATTTAATTTTATCGTTTTGATATCCTAAATACATTTTTTCTCCTTTCTTTTAATGTATAAAAAGTTGCATGCGGGCGTTTTATACTTCTCCTTGTGCGTATATGAAAACCAGCCATTGAGGTGTAATGCTGTTATAAAATTCTATTGAAAATTCTGAGTTTTTCATAATCGGCATAAATGTGCGGTAGGTTACTCCTTTTGCGGGTGCTGGGATAAATGTTGAAATACGTGCAGAGTCGGTTATTGTCAGATTGTTTAATCCGAACAGCCCGTTTGCATTTCCCTCTACGCAAAAAGATACCCAGCCGTTTGCGGGTGCCGTGTATTTTGTGCCTGATGCTCCTGCTGTTAATGTAATACATTTGCCTGAAGGCATGCCAAAAGATGAAAGGTTGGTTTTCCCCGTAGAATTAAAATTGCTTGCGCAGGTATCAGCCCTGTCATTCAATTCTTGAGAGAGGTTGTCAAAATTCACCTCAACATCTGTTTTAGAAGATGAAGCGATAACGATGTAGTAAAGCAGTTTTACAGTTTGGGGTTGAACTTTATTAAAATTATTTTTATATAAAGAAGATGATCTTGCCGCATCAAAGTAAACAATCTGGCTGTAGTTGCCGTCTTCCTGTCTTGCCTGTCTGAGCCCTGAATTTATGGTTCCCGTGTTTGTAAATGCCCCTGATGAACTTCTAATCATCAGGTTCTCATTATAAGCAATGTCTGCAACAACAAAATTCCCCGTGATATTCGGAAGTCCCGCTTGCGTCAAATCTCCGAGAGTTTTTTCATCTGTTGTTCCCTCAACTATGCCGCTTATTTTGGGGAGTCGTACGGTTCCATTTTCGCTGTCATAAACGAATTTTGCGCACACTCCGTATTTTGTAACGGATTTTTGCCAATCTTCTTCGCTGCAAAAATATTTCGGAGTTTCCGTATTGTCGCTGTCATTGTAGATTTGTGCAATATAATCTACAAAATCTTTATAAAGTCCGTCATTTTGTATAATTGATCCGTCTAAAAGGTGAACTTCCGCACTCTTAATAGGGATAGCCGATACTATTATTTCACCGATATTTCTTTTGGCGCTGCTGTTTTTAATGTAATCTTTAGCTTCTTGTGAAAGGTTCGAAAAATCATTATAGACCATTTTTTCAGACATTGTGTTAATGGTATTCATAACGGCTGAAAAGTTTGCGTTTACTTCCTGCGCACGTGCTTTTGTGCCGGGAATAAACGAGTAAGGTAAATTTGCTGCCATAAAATCCTTTCTCACTTGATTTTATGTGCAAAATGAGAGTATAAAGAATATACAATTATACTATGTATGTGTCCTTTTATCCAACAGTAAACTCAAAAAAAAGACTTTTCTTAACATATCGAAAAGTCTTTTTTAATTATATGTTTTTATGTCTGTAACCGTTTTAAGCTGCTTTGGGTTCTTTGTGGAACAATTTGTTCCAGTTTTTCTTAAAGAAATCAGCTACGGAGTTAACGCCTTGTTCAACGTATCCGCCGCCTTTTGCAAGGTAATGTTCTACTGATTTTTTAACTTTATCAAATCCTTTAAGATCTGCTAAATTTTCAACTTCTTTTACTACTCCGCCTTTTTTCAAACCGTACAGAGCGCCTGCAACAACAGCCAATCCGACTACGATTCCCGCTACGGTTTTTAATGCGGAATGTTTTTTAGGTTTGTCATTTGCAGCGGCAGCTGCGGGTTCTTCAGGGCTCGCAAATGCTCCCTGACGTGCAAAAATATCCTCACTTACACCTTGAGGAGCGGCGTTTGTATTACTAACATCTTGCGGAGCTGCCGGTTGAGCCCCGTTACCAAAACTTAATCTGGACACCGGATTAACAGTTAAAGACATGAGAAAACCTCCTTACACACACTACTTTATACAGTAATATAAAAACCATTAACATATCAATTTTGACAAATAATTTAAAATATTACTAATATCGTTACAAAACTTTACACGGTTTTTGGAATATTTTAAATAGTTTTGTCATCTATATTAATAGAAAGAGGGAGGAAATTTGTCAATATGGCTATGGAAGAATTAATTGCAGTATCTAAGGAAAATTTGTCCGAAGCGGAATTTATGTGTGGAAGTTATGTTGATAAAATTGTTCGCAACAGAATATTTTTAAACGTTTTGGGCGCTGAAGTATTTTCGCAGTATTTAAATAATAACGGTGTGAATACGGAAGATATTCACTATATCCATTCCATAAAAAGAGTCGTTGAGCATACCGATATTGCAGATATAATCCTCCCCAATATTCATATTGACGTAAGGGTCGTTTTTGACAAAGATAAAATTTTTATCCCTAAAGAGCATTTTGATTTAGGAATAGTTCCTGATGTTTATATCGTTTTAAAATATGATAAAAGCAATGACCATACAGATTTCCTCGGGTATTTTGAACCGAAAATAATAGATTTTAAAAATACAAACGGAAAGTATTATTTTGTCAGTCCCGATGATTTATCTTCGACTTTGTCAATTATTGATTTTATAACTGACTTTAAAGGTAATACAAATAAAGATTTAACCGATAGTGAAATTTTAAGAGGCAGAGAACTATCTGTTTCGCTTGCGGATCATGATATAACAGACGATGAATATAAAGAGTTTTTAAATCTTTTGGTAAAAAGTGATTCTCTCAGAAATTCCGTACTTGAATATGATAATTTTGAAACTCTTGCATATCATGTTGCAAAAATTTTTAATAATGATATTAAGCAAGCCGAAGAAAAGCAAAAAGACGGCGGAATTGTAAATATTGATGATTTTATGAATTTAAGCGATGAAAGTTCGACTGTTGAACCCGAAATTGTTGAAGAACCTCCCAAACAGGATTATAACGGGGACGACATGCTTGATGACGGCATGGGCGTACTTGATGCGGGAGCGGGAATGGCAGCAGGCGCAATCGGCGGAGCTGCCGCAGGTGCCATAACAGGTGCGGCAGGAGCAGGAGCTATAGCATCAGGCGCCGCAACAAATGAGGCAATCGAACTTGCGGCTCAATCGGGCGAAATCGTTGCTGGTGCAGCGGGCGACCTTTTAGACGGTTTATACGATAATTTGACAGACAGTTCAAATAATAATAATGAAAACAAAAATCAAGACGAGCTGCCTGATGTTTCTGATGATTTATTATCAAATGATAATGAAGTTTCCGATATGGACGAAATGTCTTTTGATGATGTAAATTTAGACGATTTCTTATCTGATGAAAATGAAACAACGGATTCTTCAACCGATGCTGTGCAAGATTTTGAAATTTCTCAAGAGCCGTCAGATATAGTAGAAGAACCCGTAACAGAACAGAAAACTGCCGAACCTGAAAAAGATTCCCAAGATGAAACTTCTCAAATACAACAAGATGAGATCAAAGATATTCAAACAACTGATGAGCCTGAAATAGGCGAAAGCGAAACGCTTGTTGATAATAGTGAAAATATTGAAAGCGAAGAAAATAAAAACGATGCCCCTGTTGATTTATCGGATATTTCAACCGATGAAACCGATTTGGGCGATTTAGATTTATCGTTAGACAGCGATTTGGCAAATCAGGATTTTACGGGCGATATGTTAAATCTTGATGATGTTTCGCAAGATATGAATATCGAAAATACGGGCGATGAAATTCAAAATGAAACTTCTGATAATGAACTTACGGGCGGAATTTCAGATTTACCGCAAGATATGGATATTTCTCTTAATGATGAGGTTCAAGATGTTGATGGCGATAATGTTACGGTTGAAAATTTGAATTTAGAACAAAATACACAAAGTGAAAATGAAACCGAAACAGAAACACCTGAAGTTGGCATGACGTCTGATGCAACTCAAAGTCCTGAAGATGAGGTGTCTGTTGCTTCGACGTCTGATGTTACGGATATCTCATCAGAAGATGGGTCTGAAGAAGATGCGGATTATGATTTGGTTGATTTTTCTGATTTAGCTGCAATGCCGCCCGAAAAAGATGAAAATCTTTCAGAAAATGTCGAAGATGATGATAAAATTGAAGATTTTTCGGATTTCGAAACGGTTGATGCGGAAGAACTTATGAAAGCTACCGATAATCCCGACGAAGAACCCGTTGCAGTACAAGATACAGACGAAAACGGAGTAAAAGAAAATTCTACCGTAATAAGCGATAAAACGTTCAAAGTCGGTGAAATTCCTATTGATATAAATAAAAAATCGGATGATGAGGCTGATGCGGGCGACGGAATCAACGGCTTATATAATGATAATGATGAACTCGTTCAGGATTCCGGGTTAAATAATGATGTAAGAGTCGTAAGAAAAGATTCTAAGCCTATTCCACTCGGTGTCGGGATAGCAGGAGTTGCGCTTGTTGTAATGATTACGGGTGCAATACTTTTCTCGGTTTCAAAAATGAATTCTCAGGATAATCAACCGATATCCGAGGATAACGAGTATAATCAGAATAATCCTGCCGCTCAAGATCCGAACGCAATGAATATTGATAATAACAATGTTGTAATGAACGATAATAACAACAACATGAATACGGCACAGCCTCCCGCTCCGCAGGCAAATACGGCAGCTCCGACAAGATCCGCAAAACAAATTGCCGCAACTTCATTCTTATCAATAAAGAAATTGAGCTGGGAAGTTCCCGATTATATTTCATACAATTCAAACTTCAGGCAGTATTTCCAATCAACGGGCAAGAGTTTGAAATCGGCTTTATCAAGTGATTTACTTCTTGCAACCGATTATGTATATTCTGACCAGATAAAAGTAAGTATAGTCTTTGATAGGGACGGAACATTCAAGCAATCAAGGATATTATTATCAAGCGGCTCGAGTCAGGTGGATAACATTGTGTTACAATCTGTTAACCAAACCTTAAAGGTGCTCAAAGCGCCTAATAGCGTGGGAAATGACGAAAGTACAACCGTGATACTTAAAATTTATTTGTAAATATGCTATAATTTCCTTAAACGAAGGGATTGTTTGTGGAAATAACGCAGGACAAAATAGATTTAATATCAAAGCTTGTTAAAAATGATCGTAAATATCAAGGCAATGAAGATTTATACGAGGACTTTTTAAATGAAGCTTGTCATCGTTCTGTTGCAATCATAAACGCTATTGATAACGAAACTACCCTTACGGCATATTTAAGAAAAATCGTAACAACTTCTATTATAAACGTTTTAAAAGATTCCGGGCGTTTGCGCAGAGTAAAAACGGGCTATATGACAACAAACGAAGTTCCGCTTGAAACCGTCAGAGCTCCCGAACCGATAACGGAAGCTCCCGTTGCGGCGTTTGATAATATCGAAACTGTTGATTACGGTTCATATAATGTCGATTACGGTTGCATAAATGTGCCGATGAATCCCGAAGAAAATGCCATTCAGCATGAAATTCTTGATTTCGTTGCCGATACCATTCAGGAAATAAACTTAAACGAACCTGATGAAAAATATATGGAAATCTTTTTATTAAGGTATGACAGAGGTATGACTCAGAAAGAAATAGCATCCGAACTCGGAATTTCTCAATCTGAGGTTTCAAAAAGATTATATGGGCTTATAGATAAAGTTAAAAGTGTTCTTGATGAACAATAAGTTGCAAGTATTATGAAATGTCCGGTATGTAAAAAAAATATAGCAGATAACTCAATTAAATGTCCGTACTGCAAAACAAGAACAGGTTTATTATGCAGCTATTGCAATACGATAAATCCTTTGACGAATTTAAAATGTTCTAAATGCGGACATGATTTGCTCAAAGTTTGTCCGAAATGCTCGGGAATAAATTATCCGAGTGCCGTCAAATGCAGAAAATGCGGTTCAAGTTTCGGAGTTCCCGAAAAAAAAGATAAAAAGGAAAAGGAAAAGAAAAAGCAAAAAACAAACAATCCGCTTGAATACAATCCCGAATACCATTCGGTTTGGGAGGGTGTAGAGCTTTTAAAATCTGCATTATCCGATAAAGATAAAAAAATAATTTCCGTAACGGGAGAAAAAGGCTGCGGTAAAACTACCGTCCTGAAAAACGGAATATCCCATGCCGTTCAAAACGGAATGCAGCCATGCATAGGCAAATGCACCCAACTTACCCAGTTAACTCCGGGCGGAGTTATTCAGGATATGATGCTAAATCTTTTTGCGTTGCCCGTGTTCAGTATTAAAAATAAAGAACTTATAAAAAATGCAACCGAATTTTTTACAAAAGAGTTTAAGTTCTTAAATCCGTCGGAAGTACAGGATTTTATCAATTTTATATATAATTTCAATGACGGAAATTATGAAGATATAATTATAAATAAGAAAAGAACTTTTGCTCTGTTGCACAAAATCTTTTCGGCTTTTGCATCAACGGGCAGATTTTTAATCATAATAGATAATTTTGATTTTATAGACGGATTTAGTGCAGAGTTTATAACTAATTTGTTAAACAATGACAAAATTCGCAAAAATATTAAGTTTATTGCGGTTTATAATAATCCGAAACCCATAAGCGGTTTGCTCGGAATCGATAATCGCAATTTAAAAGAGTTTACCGATATAAATTTACGCCCCATAACGCCGCAAGAGTTTGGAAACCTGAAATTCAAGCAGGATTTACAAAATTGCGTATCGGAAAAAGAAAAAGAAGTAATCATTTCAAAATCTGATTGCAATCTTGCATACATTCAGCAGGCGTACAGTTATGTTTTTGACTGCCAGATAAATGACAAGGCGTTTGTACTCCCCGAAACTTTTGAAGATTTAATAAAAATCAGGCTTCAAACTTTAAAAAAAAGCAACAAAATTGCTTATAAAGTTTTATGCGGTGCCGCAATTCTCGGAGATAAAATAAATAAGACTTTAATAAGAGAAATTTTCGGATTTGAAGAAAAAGAATTTAATGACATTCTTCATTATCTTGAAATGTCTGATTTTATTCACCCTTATGATGAAGTTCATTACGAATTTAACAATCTTTTGTTATGGGAAACCATTCTCAAAGGTATTACGCATGATTCGGATTTTGAAGATTTAAATATCAAAATCATCAAATCAATAAGTATATTCAACCTCAATACAAACGCTACAATGGCAATGATTGCGCACAATCTCAAAGAAAACAGAATGGCGTTTGATATCTGGACAAAAACGACAAGGCTTGCCGCATATATAGGCGATATTAATCTTTATGTAATTGCTCAAAAACAATGTCTTGCGCTGTTAAATGAGTTTAACGAATCGGAAACTTTGAATATAAGATACAGTATAAGCGAAAAACTGGGCAAACTCTTAACAGAATATGATCCTGAAGAAGCTGTGGAATTTTTGCCCGATGCAATTTCAAATGCAAGAAAAAGTAATGATGAAGTAAAAGAAATTGAGCTTCTGGGGTATCTTGCAAAATGTTGCAGCAAAACGGGAAATTATTTCGGGAATGTTGAGTGTGCGGATAATGTATTGAAAAAAATCAGCACGGGCGCAGAACTTGAAAGAGCCATGATTATCGGCTCAAAACTCCCGTCGCTTCTTGATATCGGAAATTGCGGCGAGGTTATAAATTTAATAGATCATGATGTTTTGCCCGTATTAAACAAATATCTCGAAAGACCGAGATTGAGCAAATTGTTCCCTCTGGGGCTGTTATTTGATACGTGGTTGAATGTATATCTTATACTTGCAAAAGCACTTGCAATTCAAGGTAATGACAGAGCTTTTGAGGTATTAAATAATTTATTTACCATAATTCAAAAGCATAAAATTAATGATAAACTGCTTTTTGCAAAAGCAAAAATTGTTCAGGCTTACGCAAATACGGTAAAAGGCGATATCAATACTTCAAACAAAATTTTACTTGAGGTAAACGAACGCTATAAAAACGAGTATATGGACGATAATACGGTTTCAAGAATGAATCTTGTATATATCATCAACAAGTTTGTAACAAAAGATTATACGGATTTAAGAGAAAATCTTTTTGATGCGGTTACTTTTGCAAACAATACGGGGGACAATTTTACCAAAAATATCTTGAAAACCCTTTTGGGCAAATTGTTGAAAGATGAAAACAAGGCTCAGCATGCACTTGAAATTTATGATGAGCAGGTAACGTATTTTGCAAAAGAAAAAATGGCACTCGGTGCCTTGCTTTCGTGGTATCTGATTGCAGAAGCAACCATTGTTACCGATAATTCAAAAGGTGCAATTGATGTTGCGACTCAGGCTCTTGAAATCTCAATGAACCCTGCAATAGATAATTATTTTTTTGCTGTTAATTTGAGAATGGTTTTATCTGCTGCATATATGAATATTGCTGATTATACGTCCGCTAAAATGAATTTGGAAGAAGCATTGAAGCTTGCAAAACATTTCAAGACGTATGATTTACTTGCAAGAATATATTTGACTTACGGCAAATATTATTATGAAATCGGTACTTACGTAAATCAGGATAAAATAGAATATTTACGTGGGGCATCGTCAATGTATGAAAAAGCAATGGAATTAACAGTAAAAGAAACTCAAAACGCTTACGTAAAAAATGCTGTTGTTCAGCAAAAAGAAATGCTTAACGAATACTGTTTGAAAAACGGATTTAATTTGTAAAATGAGGAATTATGGAACATATAATCACAATACTGAAATATATTTGGAACTTGCCGGAAGAATTAATTGAGCCTATAGGCTTTTTACCCGATTTTTTAAAAGATGCATTGATTGACAGTATCGGACTTGTTCCGCTGTTATTTTTAATCTTCTTACTTATTGAAATAATCGAACAGTATTACACAAAAAAAAGACATCTGTTCTTATTTTTTATAAAAAAGGTCGGGCCGTTATTCGGCAGTTTGTTCGCATCAATTCCGCAATGCGGATTTTCGGTTATTGCAACGACGGTTTATACAAGAAGATTGTTAAGCAGAGGTACGATTATTGCAGTATATTTGGCAACGTCAGATGAAGCGATTCCCGTATTGATTTCCTATCCGCATAAAGCGGGGGTAATAATTCCCGTAATATTTATAAAAGTGCTTGTTGCAATTGCTGTGGGGTATTTGGTAGATGCTGTCGTAACTTATCATGCAAAAGAACCTCCGATTGAACATGAAAATCTTGAAAATCTTGAGGTTGATGCCGATGAAGTCGGCTGCTGCCATCACCATCTTGCAGGTGCGGCGCATTCAAAAGATTTTTGGATACATCCTTTGAAACACACTTTAAATATTTTTGTATTTATCTTTATAATATCTGTTGTTTTGGCATACATTTTGTCAAGAACGGGCTCAGAAGAAGCTCTTGCAAAATATTGTTTAATAAATTCTCCCTTGCAGCCGTTTTTGGTATCGCTTGTGGGGTTAATTCCCAATTGCGCAATATCTGTAATGCTTACAATGCTTTATATCAAAAATACTATAAGCTTCGGGTCATTGCTTGCAGGTCTTTGTACTTCAGGCGGACTGGGTATTCTTGTATTGCTGCGCAAAAACAGAGATAGAAAAGATACGGCAATAATTATCGGCATATTGATTTTGGTCGGTACGCTACTCGGGTTGTTCTTCCAGTATAATGTATTCCACATAAATGACCTTTTCGCAGCAATCGGGGTTAAAATTTAATGAACAAAATATTTGATGAAGCGTTTGCAAATCATAAGAGCGGGAAATTGACTGCTGCAAGAGATTTGTATGAACAAATTTTAAAAGAGGAACCGCAAAATCATGAGGTTTGGGATTTGCTCGGTGTTTTGTATACTCAGGCAAAACAGTTTGACAAAGCTTTAACCTGTTTGCAAAAGGCTATTTCCATAAAGCCGTCAAATTACTATATTGAAAATATCGGCAGAATGTATTTTGAAAAAGGCGACTTTGAAAAAGCCGTCGAAATTTATGAAATTCTTGTAAAATACAACCCGAATAATTATGATGATATTTTTCATCTTGCAATGTCATATAAAAACAATTCCCAAATGGAGCAGGCTAAAGAAACCTACTTGAAAGCCATAAAGTTAGCCCCCGAAAAAACAGAAGCATATTTTAACCTTGCGTATCTTTATTTTAATGATAATGACCCGCAGGGAGCTATTAAATGTTTTAAAAAAGTTCTTGAATACAAGCCTGATGATTGGGAAACAACTTATTTTCTCGGGCTTGCATATATGCAATGCAAAAATTATAAAGATGGTTTAAGATGCTTTGAGCAAAGGCTTTGCAAGCAAAGTGCCATTTTATCTCAAGAAAAAACATACCCTCATCTTATGAAAGAAAAACCGATTTATACGGGCAAAGAGGATCTTTCTGATAAAATTCTTTATACCTATTATGAGGCAGGATTTGGGGACGTTTTGATGTTTTACCGCTATATGGAAGAATTAACTTCAAAATGCAAAAAAGTTATTTTTAAGCCCCAAAAGGAATTGAAACCGCTTTTTGAGGAAAATTCGTACGGTGCTGAATTTATGGGGCTTTATGAAAACGAAAAAGAAATGTATTTTGACTATCATTTGCCGTTTTTGAGCCTGCCTTACGTTCTTGGCAAAACGGGTGATGATATGTTTATTCACCATGATGACGGGTATTTGAAACCAAACCCGCAGAAAGTAAAATTCTATAAAGAAAATTATTTCAATAACGACAAATTCAAAATCGGAATAAAATGGCAGGGAAATTCGTATTATGACAAAGAACGAATTTTAAAGGTCGAAGATTTCTTCAGATTATTTGAACTTGACGGAACTCAATTTTATTCGTGTCAGACTTTTGAGGGCTCTCAAGAGTTTGAAAAGATTAAAGGAAAATATAATGTCATTGATTTAGCGCCGACATTTAAGGATTTTTCTTATACGTCAGGAGCGCTGGAAAATCTGGATTTAGTAATCTGCAACGATACGTCTTTGGTTCATCTTGCGGGCGCAATGTGCAAACCCTGCTGGGTTTTGCTGCCACATGTTTACAATTGGCGTTGGCACAATGATTTGTCAAAATGCGACTGGTACGACAGCGTAAAACTTTTCAGGCAGCCGACAAACGGGGATTGGAAAAGCGTATTTGATAGTGTTGAAAAAGAATTAAAAACCCTTTTAGAAAAATAAATTTATCAGGATTTTAAGCGGTATTTTTATGGTATACTGAATGCACAAGGATAAATGGAGAGTAAAATATGAAACAGAGTTATTATCCGCAGGAAACCGAAAAGAAATGGAAAAAGTTTTGGGATGAAAATAAAGTTTTCAAAACTCCCGACAAATCGGATAAACCTAAATATTATGCGCTGTCTATGTTCCCGTATCCGTCAGGGAAATTACACATGGGGCATGTCAGAAATTATACGATAACAGATGTTATTGCGAGATTTAAAAAAGCAAACGGATACAATGTTTTGCATCCGATAGGATGGGACAGTTTCGGGCTGCCTGCCGAAAATGCGGCAATGAAACACGGTGTTGACCCCGAAACTTGGACTGATGAAAATATCGCATATATGAAAGAACAGTTGAAAAGACTCGGACTTTCTTATGACTGGGATAGAGAAGTTACAACCTGCAAGCCCGAATATTACAAATGGACTCAATGGTTGTTCCTGCAATTATATAAAAAAGGACTTGTTTATAAGAAAAAGGCTGCCGTAAACTGGTGCCCCGATTGCGGAACCGTACTTGCAAACGAGCAGGTAATTGACGGCAAATGCTGGAGATGCGATCACGAAGTTGAGAAAAAATATTTATCTCAATGGTTTATCAAAATCACGGCTTATGCCGATGAATTATTAAAAGATTTAGACCTTTTGACAGGTTGGGGCGATAACGTTAAAACCATGCAGGCTAACTGGATTGGCAAATCAGAGGGTGCAATTTTCAGATTCCCCGTAGTCGACAGCCCGTCAGGCAAAGTTAAAGAAGTTCCCGTTTATACAACAAGACCCGATACGGTTCATGGTATTACATATCTTGTTGTAGCTCCCGAATACAAAGACATTGAGGATTTAACAACGCCCGAAAATAAAAAGGCCGTTGAAGAATACAGAGCAAATGCTCGCAAAATGTCTGAAATCGAAAGATTATCAACCGAAAGAGTTAAAACGGGTGTTCCTTTAGGTACGCATTGCAAAAACCCGTTCACGGGAGAAATTTTCCCTCTATGGACGGCAGATTATGCGCTTGCCGAATACGGAACCGGTGCTGTAATGGCTGTTCCGACTCACGACACAAGAGATTTTGCATTTGCTAAAAAATATAATCTTCCGATGAAAGTCGTTATCCAAAATCCTGAAAATCCGTCAGATTGCGAAAATGAAGCATATACGGAAGAAGGTGTTCTGGTTAATTCGGGCGAATTTAACGGAATGAAAAATACCGAAGCTAAAAAAGCAATTACTCAAAAAGCGGTTGATGAGGGCTTTGGCGAATTTAAAACTCAATACAGATTAAGGGACTGGTTAATTTCACGCCAAAGATACTGGGGCGCTCCCATTCCCGTTGTTTATTGCGACAAATGCGGAATACAACCCGTACCCGAAGATCAACTCCCCGTATTATTGCCCAAAGACGTTGATTTCTCGGTTGTCGGTAAGTCCCCCATAACTACATCTCCGACATTTAAAGATACTGCTTGTCCTGTTTGCGGCGGTCATGCAACAAGAGAAATGGACACGATGGATACATTTATTTGTTCAAGCTGGTATTATTTGAGATATTCTGATGCCCGCAATGACAAAGAATGCTTTAATAAAGACCTTGTAAACCATTGGCTGCCCGTTGATCAGTATGTCGGCGGAATTGAGCATGCAATTTTGCACTTGCTTTATTCAAGATTTTTCACAAAAGCATTAAGAGATTGCGGACTTTTAGACTTTGATGAACCGTTTAAAAACCTTTTAACTCAAGGTATGGTTCTTAAAGACGGTTCTAAGATGTCAAAATCAAAAGGCAACACGGTAGATCCCGATGAAATATTTGAAAACTACGGGGCTGATACGGCAAGATTATTTATCCTGTCAGATTCACCTCCCGCACGTGATTTTGATTGGTCCGATGCAGGTGTTGAGGGCTGCTACAAATTCTTAAACAGAGTTTGGCGCCTTGTTGCAACAAATGCGGATAATATCAATCTCAAATACAATGTAGGAACTAATCTTTCTAAAGACAATGATGAATTGGTCAGAACGGTTCACATGCAAATTAAAGGTATTACAAATGATATCAATAACGAATTTCAATTTAATACCGTAATTTCAAAATATCGAGAACTTGTTAATGCAATTTATGATTGGCAGGGTAAAAAGAAAGAACTTAATGACGAAGATAAAAATGTTTTGAGCTTTGCGATTGTAACGATGCTTAAACTTATGTCGCCTGTTGCGGTTTATTTGACCGAAGAAGCATGGCATGAATTGGGCGGAGAGGGCTCAATCCACGATCAGCCTTGGTGCAAGTGGGACGAAAACCTTGCAAAACCTAACTCTATGACATTAGTTGTACAAATTAACGGCAAAGTTAAAGACAGGATTGAAGTAAGTGCTGATATTTCTAAAAAAGAAATGGAACAGCATGCGCTAAACAGTCCTAAAATCAAGGAATTAACGGCAGGCAAAAATATTGTCAAAGTCATTGTAGTTCCGAAGAAACTTGTTAATATTGTTGCAAAATAATAATAAATAACAAATAAAAAGACAGCCTTTCAAAATCTTTGAAAGACTGTCTTTTTGTGCTCTTATGGGAGTTTAACAGTCAGGTTTTAAGAGCATCTTTATAAAATCTTTACTTGACCAATTTAAAAAAAAATTATATCCTTTAAAAGTAAAAATTTGTATAAGAAAAGAGGCAAGTATGACAGAATTTACGCACAAAAGGAGAGATGGGAAAGTATTTACGGCGGAGGATGTTAAAAGGCTTATAAATGAGTACAATATCAAGTTTATAAAATTGCAGTTCGTCGATATAAACGGACAGGTTAAAAATATGACCGTTCCGTCAGAGCAGATAGACAAGGCTTTGAATAATGAAATAATGCTTGACGGTTCGTCTATTAAAGGTTTTAGAAGTATTGAAACATCGGATATGTTCTTCCATCCTGATGTTACAAGTTTCCAAATCCTGCCGTGGAGGGAAAAGGAGGGCGTAAATTCCGCTCGTTTGATTTGTGATATTTACAATGCCGACGGAACCCCGTTTGAGGGATGCCCGAGATGCAACTTAAAAAGAGTAATGGAAGCTGCCGAAAAAATGGGCTTTTCAATGAATATCGGCGCTGAAGCCGAATTTTTCTTATTTGCAAAGGATAAAGACGGCAATATCACAACTACAACGCAAGACCATGCAGGGTATTATGACGTAGGTCCCGAGGATTTGGGGGAAGATGTAAGATCTGATATCGTTTTGACCTTACAGGAAATGGGTTTTGATATTGAAGCATCTCATCACGAAGTTGCAGACGGTCAGCACGAAATAGATTTTAAATATGCAGATATTTTGACTGCGGCAGATAACGTTACAACATTTAAAATTGCCGTAAGAGCTATTGCGACAAAACACAATTTGCATGCAACATTTATGCCGAAACCGATTTTCGGAATAAACGGTTCGGGTATGCATTGCAACATTTCATTGTTTAAAGACGGTAAAAATGCGTTCTATGATAAAGATGCGGAATATCAATTGTCAGAAGTTGCAAAATACTCTGTCGGCGGTATTTTAAAACATGTTAAAAACTTCACCGCTATCACAAACCCGCTTGTAAACAGCTACAAAAGATTGGTTCCCGGGTATGAAGCTCCCGTTTATCTTGCGTGGTCCCTTGCAAACAGAAGTGCTCTGTTAAGAGTTCCCGCAAAAAGAGGTATTTCGACAAGGGTTGAATTGAGATCGCCTGATCCGTCTTGCAATCCGTATTTGGCTTTTGCAGCAATCTTGGAAGCTTGTATGGACGGTATCAGAAACAAAATTGATCCGCCTGCTCCGGTTGAAAGTAATATTTACAAATTAACCCCGAAAGAACGTAAAAAACAAAGAATCGATTCATTGCCCGGAAGTTTGGCAGAAGCAATCGAGCTTATGGATAAATCCCTCGTTACTCATGCAGCTTTAGGAGAACATATCTTTAAAGAATTTATGTCTACCAAGAAAAAAGAATGGGATTCATTCAGAACTTATGTTTCTCAATGGGAAATTGATAAATATTTGGCAAAATATTAATCAAATAGTTTTTAAATTCGAAATTGCCCAGCACAGAATGTGCAGGGCAATTTCTTTAAAAATGAGCGAATAGCCTAACAAAAATTTAGGCAAAAAAATACCAAAATTACAAGTGTATGAAATACCCTCAAGCCCTTAACAAGTGTAACTTTGCCCTTATTTCAAATTGTAAAATTTTTCCCAAAATTTTCGCAAAAATATTGAGAAAAATGTTAAAATATGTTACAATAATAGTAGGAAGTTCCTATTTACCCTCATAGGTTTCCGATGAGTGTTATACCCCACAACCACTCTTAAATAAAAAAGGTATCCGCAGGTTACTCTTTAAGTAATAAAGCAGGTATAACTATGGATACGTTAACTTTTAAGAATATTGGTTTTGAGCTGCCAAATAAAGCGGGTGAGTACCTCCTTGCCATTTCTCTTTTATTCATTTTGGCAGTATCGAATATTTCATTCCAAACTCCGATGTATGCAAATGATTTGATTGCAAACACCGTAATTTCTGCACCGTCTATGTACAAGGCAAAAGAAAAGTTAATATCAGAAATTAGTCCCGCATATCAAAAAGAGCTTTTCGACCAAAAAATTGCCGCAAAATACAAAGGCATGAGAGTAAATAATGTTGCAGACGGCATTAAACATGTAAAAATGACAAAATATTTCTCGGGTCGTCCTGTCAGAATAAACGTTGTTGAGCTGAACCAGGATGTTGCAAAAGACTATGAACTTATGCCTGCAACCGCATCTGATATGTCTTTAAATCGCAAAAATACCGTTCGCACTATAGCCGGCAGAACAAATTCAATCGTTGCGGTTAACGGCGGATTTTTCAAACCTCAAACCGGCGTTCCGCTCGGTACTCTTGTTATTAACAGAAAAATCTATACGGGACCTATTTATAACAGAGTAGCTTTGGGAATTTTTGATAACGGATATGACGTCAGCAGAATCGAGTTTGACGGAAAAATCACGGGAAACAATACCCAAATTAAAATTGATAATATAAACCAGCCCAGAATGTTATCATCTTACGTTTTGGCATATACAAGAGATTGGGGTAAATACGCTCCCGCATCTCCTAAGGGCGGGGCTCAATTGCAAATTTTAAACGGCAAAATCCTCAGAGCTTCCGCAAATCCTCTTTCAATTCCCGAAAACGGTTTTGTTCTTGTCGGACCTAAATCAAAATTGAACGCATTATACGGTGCAGATTCCGTAAATATTGATATAGGATTAAATCCCAAATGGGAAAATGTTAAGCATATAATAAGCGGCGGACCGTATTTGGTCAAAGACGGAAATATATTTATAGATATGTCTGAAGAAAAATTAGGTTCTATCGGAGGCAAAAATCCCAGAACTGCCATTGGATACACAAGCGACAACAATTTAATTATCGTTGCGGTTGACGGCAGGGAAGGAAGTTCGGTCGGCCTTACGTTGTATGAACTTGCAGGGTTTATGAGATCGTTAGGCTGCATAAATGCAATAAATTTAGATGGCGGCGGGTCGACTGTCATGTATGTAAACGGTTCTATAGTAAACAAACCTGCACAACCCGGAGGTATCGCTCTTTCAAATGCTGTTGTCATATCTAAAAAAATCGGCGGATAGATTGCTGAAAATATTCGCTGAAATCGGTCAAAAAATAATGATATTATACTAAATTCATATCATTCATATCTCAAATTGTTTTTTATCGAAGAATTTAACTATTCTTCGTCTTGTGCATGTTTTTTATTATAAACAATTGAAGAAATTAATGCCGCAACAATAAAGAACAAGCCGATTAAACCTGTTACTACTTCGGGTACCTGTTTTACTGTTGTAACAAGCATTATAATAGCCAGAGCTCCGATTGCCCAATGTGCGCCGTGTTCAAGGTATCTGAATTTTGCAAGCGTATTTGTATCAACTATAAGTAAGGTTAGAGATCTTACAAACATAGCTCCGATACCAAGACCGACCGCTATGATTATAATATCATCACTCAATGCAAAGGCTCCTAAGACCCCGTCTAATGAAAACGATGCATCTATAAGTTCCAAATACAGAAAACTTACCAATCCCGTGCAGGCTGCCCCGCTTGAAACGCATTTGGCAAGTCTTTCCTGTTCGTGGTGCTCCAAAAATTGTGAAATCCCTTCAATCGTAAGAAACGTTATAATCCCGACCATTCCCGCAATGATTACGGAAACTTTTTCTTCCTCAGGTATAAATGTTTGCAGGAAAATTATTATAAGCAAAGATATAACTATTTCTATCCCTTTAAAATGGTCAAGGTAGGATAAAGGCTTTTCAACACAGGTTATCCAATGAATTTTTTTTTCATTATTGAAAAAGTAATATAAAAACAGCATTGTGAGGAACAATCCGCCGAATGTAACAATCGGTGCGTGGGATAAAGACAGATAATGCGCATATTTATCACTATCATTTAACGCAATCTTTGTAACAGTCAGCATATCAAGATGGGCAAAGACTGCAACAACAAGTATCGGGAACAAAAATCTCATCCCGAATACCGCAATGACAATGCCCCATGTCAAAAATCTGTGCTGCCATTTTTTTGACATATTTTTTAATTTCATTGCGTTAACAACAGCATTATCAAAAGATAAGCTTATTTCAAGTATTGCAAGTACACATGCAATGAATACCGCCATCAATCCGCCGCCGGGCTTTACGTGTTCACCCCAAAAATAAGCAATAAGAATACCGGCGATTGTAACAAATATTGAATCGTGAAAATATTTTACCATTCTGCTCTCTTTATATTAGTAATAAAAGATTATAAGCGAATAAGTTTATTATCTTATTCGCTTATATTACAAATCGTTTACTTATTTATATCGTCTGAACTCGGTACATAATATTGGAATGTATCAGGTCCGTTTTCGGGGAATATTAACAAAAACGGTTGATCTTGTCTGATTAATACCGATGGTCCTTTGAAGAATGCGGGATAAGCTTTTGCTATAGGAACCTGTTCTTCTTGAAAGTTTACATAGCTTGTCGGTGTAAATTCAAATCCGCCCTGTTGAGGAACAACTTTCCCCGTAACCTGATATCCTTGAAATAACATTAAATCATAATCAAGTCTTGTATTGGCATTCATTTGAACATGCAATTCAGCGGGAGGGTTTCCCGTATTAAAATCTTCCAGTGCAGACACTTGAATAGTCTTTGCCTGAGCAGATATTGCAACGCCGAAAGCAAGGACTGCACAAACAATTACACTTAACAATTTTTTCATTTTATATTACTCCTTTTATGGTTTATATATATATTGTACTTCCTTTTTTTTTATTTATTTCTTTTAAAACAAAAAATAAATTTTTTTAACGGAAAATCTACAAGGATATATTAGCAGAATTAGAAATAAAAGGCAATAATTATTTATCCAAATACATTTTTAAATATTTGCCTGTGTAAGATTTTTCACATTTCATGATTTGTTTCGGTGTACCCTGAGCGACTATTTGACCGCCTCCAAGCCCGCCTTCGGGTCCTAAGTCAATAATATGATCGGCAATTTTTATTAAATCAAGATTATGTTCAATCATTAAAATAGTATTTCCCTGATCTGCCAGAGCGTGCAGGATTTTTACGAGTTTATCCAAATCCGCCCAATGAAGGCCGACAGACGGTTCATCAAGCAGATAAAGAGTTTTACCCGTTGAACGTTTGTTTAATTCGGAGGCTAATTTTATTCTTTGAGCTTCCCCGCCTGACAGAGTCGTTGAACTTTGTCCGAGTTTCATATAATCCAGTCCGACATCATTTAGAGTTTGAAGTTTTCTTTTAATCGACGGAACGTTTTCAAAGAATTTAAGCGCTTCTTTAATACTCATATCAAGAACTTCAGAGATATTTTTGCCCTTGTATTTTACTTCAAGAGTTTCTCTGTTGTATCGCTTACCTTTGCAAACGTCGCATTTTACGTAAACGTCAGACAAAAAGTTCATTTCAATTTTAACAAGCCCGTCGCCTTTGCAGGCTTCGCATCTTCCGCCTTTTACGTTAAAGCTGAATCTGCCGGGTTTATAGCCTCTGACCTTGGCTTCGTTTGTTTTGGCAAATACATCACGAATTTGCGAGAAAACATCTGTATACGTTGCAGGGTTTGAACGAGGAGTTTTGCCGATGGGTGATTGATCTATATTGATTACTTTATCAATATTTTCAAACCCCAAAATATCGTCAACACCTTGGGGTTTTGGTTTGTTTTTTCTGAGTTTGTGAATAGCAAACTGGTATAGCAAATCCTGCATCAATGTTGATTTTCCGCTACCTGAGACCCCCGTTAATACAACGATTTTGCCTAAAGGTATATCAACATCAATATTTTTTAAATTGTTAAGGTGTGCATTTTTGATTTGAAGGAATTGCCCGTTACCCTCCCTTAATTTGTCGGGAATGGGAATAAATTTTTCTCCGCTTAAATATTTACCCGTTATAGAATTTTTTGCGGCGATAATATCTTCTACTTTACCCTGAGCAATAACTTTGCCGCCGTCCTCGCCTGCTTTAGGCCCTATATCAACTATATAATCGGCACTTCTTATGGTGTCCTCGTCGTGCTCGACAACAATCAAAGTGTTGCCTAAATTACGCAGCTTAAAGAGCGTTTTAATAAGCATATCGTTATCTCTTTGGTGCAAGCCGATTGACGGTTCATCAAGAACATACAAAACTCCCGATAATCCGCTGCCGATTTGTGAGGCAAGTCTTATTCTCTGTGCTTCGCCGCCTGAAAGTGTTCCTGCTCGGCGTGAAAGGTTTAAATAGTGCAAGCCGACATCTATTAAGAATTTCAACCTTGCCCGAATTTCATCAAGTATCTGTTTTGCAATTTTTAATTGATATTGAGATAAATCAAGATATAAATCCGTGATAAATTGAAACTCGTCATCAATTGACATTTGAGTAAATTCAAAAATATTTTTATCTTTAATCTTAACGGCAAGCGGAAATTCTTTTAACCTTGCACCATGGCATTTGAGGCAAGGTTTTGCAACCATAAACGGCTCAATTTCTTCTCTCCAATAATCACCGTTTGTTTCGTTGTATTTTTTTTCTAAATACGGAATAACTCCGATAAACGGCATTACTCTTGTTTGATATCTGCCTGTGCCGAAATCTTTTATTCGCATTCTTATAAGTTCGTTTGAGCCGTAGAGAATAATATCTTGCTCTTTTTCAGATAAATCTTTAAACGGAGTATCGGGGTTAATATCGTATGCCGAGCAAACCGATGCAAGCATATCTTTGTAATAAGTTGTTGCGGGTCTGTCCCAAGCATAAATAGCGTTTTCGTTAATAGATTTTGTCTTATCGGGAACAACCAAATCGGGATCTACCACAAAATCCGCACCTAAGCCGCCGCATCTTTCGCATGCACCGTAAGGAGCGTTGAATGAAAAAATTCTTGGGGTCAATTCTTCAAAACTCAATCCGCAATCAGAACATGCGAGTTTTTCACTGAAGATTTTTTCTTCTCCTCCGATGATGTCAATATTTACAATTCCGTCGGCTCTTTTCAAGGCTGTTTCAACGCTGTCTGTTATTCTCGAAAGCGCTTTTTCTTTTACGACAATTCTATCTACAACGATACTTATATCGTGTCTTTTTGTTTTTTCAAGTTCAATATCATATTCATCAAGGCTGTATGTTTTGCCGTCAACTTTTACTCTGACAAAGCCTTCTTGATGCAGTTCTTTAAAAGTGGAAGAATATTCTCCTTTTTTGCCCCTTACAATCGGTGCTAAAATTTGAATTTTGGTACCTTCTTCAAGCTGCATGATTTTATTTACGATTTCATCAAGAGTTTGGGGCTTAATTTTCTTGCCGCATTTCGGGCAGTAAGGAGTGCCGATTCTTGCGTACATCAGCCTTAAATAATCATAAATTTCGGTTATGGTTCCGACGGTTGATCTGGGGTTGTTGCTGGTTGATTTTTGATCAATCGATATGGCAGGAGATAATCCGTCAATATATTCAACATCAGGCTTATCAAGCTGTCCCAAAAATTGTCTTGCGTAAGTTGAAAGGCTTTCGACATAGCGCCTTTGTCCTTCTGCAAAAATCGTATCAAACGCAAGAGAACTTTTCCCCGAACCTGATACGCCGGTAAAGACTACCAGCTCGTTTTTGGGGATTTCTAATGATACATTCTTTAAGTTATGTTCTTTTGCACCAACTATTTTAATTTTGTCTGTCATAACATCTACATTATCCGATAAAGAAATTATTAATTCAAATATTCATGCAAGAAAATTTATACTTGGAGAAAACGGGGGTTGAATGGTATAATAGTAAATATACATCTCTTTTTTAATAACTGTTCATAATAAAGTGTCCGAGATCAGGAAAGGATAAATTTATTATGTCTAAAAAGTCTAAGAAAGTTTCTTATCCGTCATATTCCGGAGGCTCTGTCAGGATAAACGGAACAGACATAGCTTCTGTTGATAAAAGCGGTAATAAAATACATTCAAACTACAACATGTCAGATGCCGAGGCAAGGATGTACAATTCACTTCAAAATAATATGGCATCTTCTATGGAAAATCTTTTTTCGATTTCTGATAACGAGCGCAAACAATGGCAAAATGAACTTGATGCTCTGCAAAAACAAGGCATTCAAAATATTAATAACATTTATACTCCGATGGAGAGAAATTTGAAAAATGATATAGCTTCAAGATTTGGCAATCTTGATAATTCGATATTTTTAAACAATCTTAAAAACATTACAAATAATAAAGCTCAGGCGGTTGCAACTTTATCAGACAATCTGGCTGCAAAGCAAAGCAATTTGTATACGCAGGAAATTCAAAACAGAATGAATTTGTTAAATCTTTTAAACGGAATTAATTCTTCAATCAATAACAGAATTATCCAATATCTCAATATCGCAAACGGCAACGCCGCATCAGGTTCTCAATACAATCAGAACGCATACAATGCGGCACAAAATCAATCTTCAAACGGTATGGACTGGCTTAATGCCGCAATCAATGCAGGCATTGGAGGCTTGAAATTATTTATATAAAATTCTTCGAATTTAAAAATCGGCGCAAGATTTTTCAAGCGCCGATTTTATAAAAGATATTTTATTGTACATAATCGCAGTTGTAGCGAAGTCTGTAATCTTGTGAATATTTTTTCCAAAATCCGTCTATGATTTTATCTGCGCCTTCTTGATATTGCAATCGATTAATCTCATTTGTAATTTCACGTTTAACGGCAAGATCTTGCGGGTGAGTTTTTGAATATTCATAAAGCTTTTTAATTCCGTCGGTTTTGTCTTTGGGGGATTGATTAAGCAATTCTTTCATATAGTAGCTTTTTAGGTCTGATAAATCTTCGGGGGTTAATTTTTTGAAATCCTCCATTTTTTCAAGAACGGCGCTGCGCCCTTTTGCATCGAAAGAAACGATTTTGCGCACGGGAGAATCATTCAATACGATGAAATCCTGTAAGCTGACAGGCAAAGTCATTTTACCGGCTTTTGTCATTATGGGAATATGACCGTGGAAAATGCTTAATTTCTTTTTCTTTACGGGATAATCGAAATTCTTCAGAAAAAGTCTGCATCTTGTGATGCTGCCCATTCCTTCTGTTACTACTTTGCCCGTTTTTTCATCTGCAAGAATTGCATATTCTCTGGGGTTATCTCCTTGCAGGGCGGTAACGCATTTTTTAATATCTGCATTTAAAAAATTTTGTTTTTTAAGAATTTCGGTGGAGCTGATATTTTGCATTTTGTTAATTTTAATATCAGCCATATCTTTTGTATAAGCAGATAAATCTACCTTTTTAAAATTTATCGGATCTTGGGCAAACGAACTTATGGCTGCATTGTTTTTAAATGCGGCATTTTTGAATTTAATTATTTTTTTACAGCCGTTCAGACCTGTTTTTAGTATGCCTTTTATATTCATATTTATTCTAAAATCTCTAAATAAATTTTTTGATTAATCTATGCTTTTAATTCAAGTCCGAGTCCTTTTTCAACATCACTTATTGTGAATTGATAAGCGGTACCCATTGCCTGCTGTTGGTTGTGATAAGCAAATTTGAATGCATCTTTCAATGCTTTGAACGGGTTAGTACCTTGTTTAATCATATTCCAACTTGCTTGAGGTACGTCTTTAAGAATTGTCATCATGTTGAAACTTTGTCCCGATAATTTGCCTGCTTCGCTGATAGCCGAGAAGAATTGCATTTGAGCTTTCATTGCGGTTGCGTTTTCAGTTGACATTTTTAAACCGTATTTTTCAAGAATTACCTGAATATTTGCCTGAACATCAGCAAATTTTGTGATGTCGTGTTTTTGTCCGAATATTTGATTTTGAATATCTTGAGCAATCTTTTTGATAACTTCTGCTTTGTCTGTTCCTTTGTAACCGCATTGATTTATAAAGTATTTTGCAACGCCTTCTGAGTTGCCGACAAAGTAATTTGTAAAGAAGTTGATATCGCTTTTAATTTGTTCGCCCGTACGTTGTACGCAGTTGCCCGTATCAATAAATTCAGGGATAAGTTTACCTTTTTCATCGGTTGTGATAAAGAAGTTGCCTGTGTGCGGGTCGCCGTGCATAATACTTTTGCCGCCTTCTTTCATAAACATAAATTGTTCGTCAAATGTTTTTGTAAGAACTTCAGGCAATTGTTTCATTACTTTTTCAGGATCGCTCAACCAAGGATTAGCTTTAATTTCTTTTGCATATTTTGTCGCAAATTCCATAGGTTTAGCTTTGTAATCCTGAAGCATTTTTACTAATTTATCCATTTGGATACCGTGAGCCATATCCATGATGATGCATCTGCCGTCTTTTGAAATATTTTTGATGTCGGCAACTTTGTATCTTTTTGCACCTGCAGCAAGCGCCTTGTTATTTGCCATTTCTTCGCCGAAGTTTAATTCTTTGCGCCAATCTCTGTATAAGTTTTCCATCATTTTGGTGGTTTTGGCTGCTGTTTCGGGGCTGTCCTCCAATTCGGGTATGATACGTTTCATAATTTGTTCTTCAAGGTTTAACTGTTCTTCATCTACCCCTTTTTTGAGCATTTTGACTATGGCTTTGCTACCGTCTTTGCGTTCTACAATGTATGCAGCACCGATACTTCCTGCTTTAAGTTCTTTTGTAATTTTAATTCCCCTTTCGGGGAATGAGTCATCAATTACCTTTTGAGCTTCTTCAACGGTTCTTGAAAAAGAACATCCGCTTTTTGTGTTTGCTATTGCTTCTTTAAGTTCAGGGTATTTGTCTAAAGATGACATAAATTCAGGATCGTTTGATTTAATTTGAGCCAATTTTGTAGGTCCTACACCTGATTTTTCAATCATTTCCTGAAAAAATTGGGCATCTGTTTTGCCTTGGAGAGTCAAATGTTTTATGCCTGTTTTGTCTGCATATTTGTTATAAAGAGCGACAAATTCAGGATCACTTACAAGCTTGTAAGCAATTTTGTTACCTCTTAAAATTAAAGCTTTTTTATAACGTTCGGTAATGCTTCTCGTTGCGCTTTGCAATTTTTCAATCTGAGTATGAACGGCCTCTCTTGCAGAATGAACTCCTTCGCTTAAACGTCTGCCTATGGCCGTATGCTGAGTAATTGCAACTCTTGCTTCTTTTGATACATAAGATACGCCCTTTTTCATGGCTCCCAGTCCGTCGGTTGCTAATATTTTTGCAATTGACATGTTTTCTCCCTTATATTTATATTTCCCCTGTGTAAATATATAAAAAATATTTCCATTCAAAAATTGCCCCGCAAATACGGCTATGATTGAGCAGCAGGAGCAAAATAAGCGGATTTCGAGAATTTTAATTTTATTTTCACATATCTTAATATTTGTTATTATTGTTTAATTTGATATAATCAAGGTATGGAAACTAATCAGGATTACGAAGATTTTATATCAACAATAAGCCACGAATTGAGAACGCCTTTAACTTCAATCAAAGGGTTCTCTCAAACGATGCTTGCCTCTTGGGACAGGCTTGATGATGCTTCAAAGAAAAAGTTTATAAAAATTATTGAAGAACAATCGCAAAGGTTGATAAATCTGGTTGAAAACATGCTTACGGTTACGAAAATGCGCAAAAAAGATATCCTGCGCTTTAACGAATTTGATATTAAACCCGTAATCGATCAAACGATTATGATTCTGAAAACACAGTATTCGTCGCAAAAATTTGTTTGCAATTATGTAAATAATATTCCGAAACTTTTCGCTGACAAAGATAAGTTTCAGCAAATAATGACCAATTTGCTTGAAAACAGCGCAAAATATTCACTTGAAGATAAGGTTACAAATATTGAAATAAGTGCCAAAGATAATGATATTTATATAGAAATAAGCAACAAAGGTTTAAAAATCAGCCAAGACGATTATGAAAAAATCTTTACCAAGTTTTCAAGAATCGATAACCCTTTGACAAGAAAAGTCCAAGGTAGCGGATTAGGGTTATACATAACCAAAAATTTAACCGAAAAAATAGGCGGAAATATCTCCGTAAAATCAGAAAGCATTCCAAATTCTAAACTTGATAAAATAACGTTTACGCTTGTATTTCCCGTCAAAAATCAGGAGGAGCAGATAAGAATAAAATGCAAGCAGTAACTCTTATTATTGATAAACGTCCTGAATTATCGGCAAAATATAAAAAACTTCTGGCATCTGATTATAATTATGTTATTATTTCGAAAGATTTTTTAAGTTCTATAAAAATAATAAAAGATATGGAGCCTGATTTAATTATAATTTCTGATAGTATAAATGATGATTTGTCGGATTTTTGCAGGCAGATAAGAGCGCTGACATACAATATGCGCCCCGTCATTGTGGGTATTTCAAAATCTGCCGATATAAATGACAGAATAAAGGTTTTAAATAGCGGAGCAGATGACTTCTTATCAGAACCCATTAATTCAAAAGAATTTAGAGTAAGAATAGAAGCGCATTTAAGGCGTGAATTTGAATCAAATCTTGACACAAAACGCATTTTACCAAATAAAAACTATACCCTCAGAGCCATAAAAAGAGCGATAAATTTTGAAAAAAAATGGGGTATGCTTTATATAACAATTCAAAATTTCAATGCGTACAAAGAGGCTTATACGGAACTTGCATCTGATAAATTGCTCCAAACTTATTCGGCAATTATTCGTGCCTCAATTTCAGGTAAAGATTATGCGGGAAAACTCGGCGAAAATTCATTTATCGTAATAACAGATACCATAAAAGCCGAAAAAATTGCAAAATTTCTGATTTTTGCTTTTGATACCGTCGTTAGTAAATTCTATAATGAAAATGATTTAAAACGAGGGTATTTGATTTTGCAAGGAGATGAATTTGCGGGGAAAAGAGCTGACTTCGTTCATTTTACAATCGGGGTAACGTCAAACGCCATAAGCAAATTTAAAAACAGCGGGCAGGTTTTATCAACCCTTGAACAATTGCGCAGAATGGCGGAACAGCCGACAAAATCAAACTATTTGATGGACCGACCGAAATTGTCGGGGAAAGGTTCTGTTAAGCAGCGAGAATATAATAAAAATATTTATATCTATGAAACAGATGAGGCTCTATCAACCCTTTTGTATACAATATTTAATCTGCAAGGGTACAATGTAAAAATAATGAATGAATACAAACTGCCCCCTGCAAAAACCGAACCGCCTGCTCTGTTTATAGTGGATGCGGGAGATTTGGAAAAACAAAACGGTTTGAAATTCTGTGCGAAATTAAAATCATCTGCGATTTTCAGAAATTCAAAAATCATAGCAACTTCAATAATTCACGATAAAGAGCTTGTCTTGAATACGGGCGCTGATTTGTATATCCCCAAACCTTACGAAATTCCCGCCATAATCAAATGGGCAGACTCTCTTGTTAAAGAATACAATAAATAAAAATGCATAAATAAAGACTTGCGTCAAAATAAACAAGTCTTTATTTAATCTATGTTCTTTAAATAGCTGCAAATTTTGCACTTATTTAATTATTTCTTTAATATCAGGGCTGTTTTTAACATATTCTGCAAGTTGCTTTGCGGCAGGTCGATATGCATTGATTGTATTTTGACCGCCTAAGCAGCCTCCGGGGCATGCCATAACTTCTATCAAATTGCCCAAATCGCATTTACCGTTTTTGGCGAATTTTTTCAAATCTCTGATTGATGCTTTGTCTAATCCGTCAACGTAATACGGTTTAGCCTTGTCTTTATCATCAAGCAAAGCATTTACCGCACCTGCAACACCACCGGTAACAGCATAATTTCTGCCTTCTGCGGATGCTTTCTTGGTATATTCTTCCCCTTTGTACTCCGCAACCTGAGTTCCCGTTGCAATAAACCATGCTCCGAGTTCTTCAAAGCTTAAAACATAATCTATATTCGGGTTTTGAAGCGCTTCACGTCTTTTTGCAACACAAGGGCTGAAAAATACCGTAACCGCATTCGGATTTTCTTTCTTTACGATTTCTGCCGTATAGTATGCGGGAGTTTTTGCAGTTGATCTGTATCTTTTTAATTCGGGTATGTGCTTTTCAACAAGCTCGTTATAAGCAGCACAGCAAGAAGTTGTCATAAACGGATCGCCGTTTTCGATTACTCTTTCTTTAAATTCTTTTGATTCTGTTTCTGATGTAACATCAGCGCCGACTGCGACTTCTACAACATCTGCAAAGCCGAGGTCAATAATCGCTTCTCTTAATTGCTGCGGGGTGCAAGGCAATTGACCCATTATTGCGGGGGCAACCATTGCAATAACCTGTTTTTTAGCTTTAATATTTTTCAAAATATCTATAAGCTGGCTTTTTTTATGAACAGCGCCGAACGGACAAGCTTTTACGCATTTGCCGCAAGAAATACATTTTTCGTGGTCAATTCTTGTTAAGCCGTCCTCGTCTTTTGCGATTGCGCCTACAGGACATGCGTGTTCACAAGGAACGATAATTCTTGTTATTGCCTGAAAAGGACAAACCTGAGCGCATAATCCGCAGCTTTTGCATTTTGTTTGGTCGATATGTGATTTGCCGTTAACAACCTTGATTGCACCAAATCTGCAAGCAGATTCGCAAGGTCTTGCAACACACCCCTGGCATAAATCCGTTACATGGATTCTTGCGGGAACACATTCGTTGCATGCTGTTTGTAAAAGTGTTAGCGGATGTTCTTCTGGAGTTTTTCTATCCAAAGCTTTTACGGCTAAATCGGATAACAATTCCCAGTCCTGTGCTTCTTCAATGTCAAAGCCTAATCCGGCAATAACTCTATCCCTTAAAATAGCTCTTTCTTTATGAATACAACATCTGAATTGAATATCACTTCCCTGCGGACGCATTCTGTAAGGAATTAATCTTACATCTTCCGCATAGTTATCACCTAAGTATGCTTTTATTAATCTTACCAATATTTCTCGCTTTAAGTGCGAAGTCTGTTTATTCGGGGTATTTACGCTCATATCATTTATCCTTCTTGCTATTTCCTAATTTACTTTATTATTGCACAAAAATAAAAAATGTATAAGTAAAACACCGCTTCTACATATTTTTGTACAATTTTTTGAAATATTTTATAAAATTTTATTTTAATTGTTTGTCAATTTCTTCAAGCACTTTTTCAACCGTAGCTTCTTTGATTACGGTATCATTTACTTTTACATAAGGTGCTTTTGAAAATTCCCAATCAATAGAGCAGAGTCCCAAGCACGGAGAACCTGCAACATCAACTTTGTCGCCGTATTTTTTCGGAACCAAATCGATTAATTCCTGCAAATTTGAAGATCCCATAACAAAACAGGTTGTTCCTAAACATACTTTTACATTAACTTTAGCCATATTTCTTGCTCCTACATATACTGTACACTAACTTTTTTATAATATTTGTCCTGTAAAACCGCTTTGATTTTTTTGATGATATTTTTGCGAATTTCTATTTCTATAGGCATATTAGGATTGTAATGTGCCTGATTTATTTTTGCACCGACCATGAAATGGATACAATCACTATCTAATAAGAATTGTACCAATTTCCCTGCTGCATTGTCAATATCCCATTGCTCGTTTGTTAAGTATTCAAGTGTTTGTGTCAGGGTCAAAATGCCTTCCGTTACAAGATCAACCCCCTCCATATAAGAGCAGCTCGGGAGTTTACCTATACTTATTGTTTTATCCATTGTAATCGGGATATTTAATTCTCTTGAAATTAAATTTGCGGTTGTTCCGCCGGCAATTGCCTTTTTGCCTTTGAAATCCCAAAACTCTTTTGCATACATTGCATCATTTTTTTGATTAAACGGAGGTCCCGTAAATACAAGAGATTTTCTCGGTTCTCTGCAATACAATACAAGTGCCGACATATCGTCTTTGGGCTTTCTGTCTGTTTCAATGTTTCTTGCCTGATGAACGATGTATTTTGACAATTCCTGACTGGAAATTTCGGGTTCTTCTTTTAATTTTTCCAACACAAGTGCAATTAACCCGCTGCGTCTTAACCCGAGTTTTAATTTTTCATTGCCCAAGCCGCATTGTGTAATTCCGTCAGAACAAAATATTAATCTGTCACCTAAATTCAATTCGATTTTGTAGCTTTTCATGCAGCGGTTTTTGTGAGTTTTTGACGGAATGGCTTCAAATGACGGCTTTTGAACTTCTCCGTTCTTTATCCAAATGAAATCGGGATTTCCTTCTTCGACAATTTTTGCGTGCCCTTCGTCGTTTGCATCAACTATTGAGAAAGTAGAATAGCTTATTTTCCTGACCTGACAAACAGGCAAAGAGTTCATAACGATTTCTGCCGCATCTTTTATCGGAATTTGATCGCCTTCGACAAATTTTAAAAGCATAGTTGCAGTCATACAGGATAAAATGTTTGCTTTAATACCCGAGCCCAAGCCGTCTGATAAAACCGCAATAAGTCGTTCTTCATCAGGTTTTCTTTTTGATACGAAATAATCTCCGTATGCATTCTGGTTATATTTTTTTAATTGGTTACAAGCTATATCTATGAACATTATTCGTCCTTTTCATCGTCGTAATCGTTTGCGATGGAGTTTAACAGGGTTTCGGTTTCTACCATGTGTTCGCCCAAAAGGCATGCAATTTCCTGAACAATGGAAATATTTTTTGAAATGACTTCTCTTGCCTTTTCGGAAATCTTTTCACGGTTGGTTTCCGTTTGGGTTACATCTGTTATGACAGCGCCGACGATTTCGTTTTCTTCAATGGTAAACGCATTTATATCATACAATTTATCGTCAACGTGATAATGTTCTTTGTGCAAGTCTTTTCCCGTTTTTAAAATAGTCGCAAAGATATCCGAAAAATCTATAATTCTGTCTAATGATGCGCCTAAAAGCCCGTCGGGACGAGATTTGAAGATATCATACATCTCGCCTGTAAACATTTTCATAAAGCTGTCGTTTGCTTCCAATATTTTCAGATTTCTGTCAACCATAACGATTGCTGATGGCATACTTCTGAGCATTGCGGCAGCTTTTCTCATTGCAATTTTTCTCATATAAGAAACGCACATTGAAGTTTCAGCTACCCCGTCTAAAAGCGCAACCGCAAGTTCTCTGCATGAAGAATACCCGCAGCCGCCGCAATTGAGCTCATCTTCTTCGGAATGTTTACCTATTCTTTTAAGAGCCTGTTTAATTTCTTCGTAAGTGTATTTTGAGTGCACCACGGGTGTTTCGTGATAATCGCATTCTACAACCGTAGATGGCTCTTTGGGTATATTATCCCTTGTTTTGACTTTGAACATAACGTCTGATATCGAACTTATGCTTGCTTTGTCTGAAGCTATACAAGGACCTGTAATACAGCCCGATTCGCACGCAAGCGCTTCTACAAATACCGGTCTTTCTAATGTTTCGGGATTTAAATTCTCCAGAGCTTTTTCAAATGCAGGGATTGAGCATATTTCCATAAGTTGCACTTCGGGTTTAACCCCGACTTTTCTGATAGTTTCGTTCATTCCGCCGTTGATAGGATAAAGAGTCCCTTCGCAAGCGCTGTATGGTACAAATTCATAGCTTTCTTCTTTTTTAATTTGAGAAATATCGCCGATTTCATCGTCAATCCAGTATTTCAATTCTTCAAAAGTCAGCGCAACATCAATCAATCCGTCATCTTCATCGGCTTCATTCTTTTTACCTATGCAAGGTCCGATAAATACAACCGCTATATCATCACCGTATTTGGTTTTGAGCATTTTTGCATGGGTCTTTGCAGGTGAGCCGATGGGCGTGATATATTTTGCAAATTGCGGTTGATAAAGTCTGATATAATCGACAATAACGGGACAGGCGCTTGAAATAAGCAGACCTTTATCCATTTGATTCATAAGTTTTGTATCTTCAATCGAAACTTCTTGAGCTCCGAGTGCGGTTTCAGAAACCTCTTTAAATCCCAAAACTTTTAATACCGCAATCATTTTTTGTGCGGAGTTTTCAAAAACAGCTCGCCACGACGGAGCTAAAGACACATAAACATCTTTTTTGGCAATAAAAAGGTTCTTAACTTTTTCCAAATCCCCTCGAACGCATTTTGCATTAGTCGGGCAAACTTTTACGCAATTCCCGCATGATATGCATTTTCCTGCAATTACCGATGCGTGATCGTTTTCTATTTTGATTGCCTTAACGGGACAATGTCTTACGCATTTATAACAATCTCTGCATTCATTTGTGAGCGTATAGACCGGATGCTGTTTTTCAACTGTCATATTATTTAACCCCTGTTTTTTTATAAGATACTGAGATACTGAGATACTAAGGCACTAAGGCATCAGGATTTTAAGTTTATATACTTTTTAGGCAATTTCGATTTTGAAAAAATACAATGAGCGAAGCACCGAAGCATCTTAGTATCTTAGTGTCCCAGTATCCTTTTTATGAAATTTCACGAAGTATCTCTTTCAACTTTTCTTCATCTACTTCGTCGTACATTTTATCATCAACAAAAATATGCGGACCGGATTCGCATTTGTTTTGGCAATGAGCCCCGACAAGGTCGATTTTATCCGACAAATTGTTTTCGCTGATGAAATTTTCTATGTATTCAAGGTTGCTCATATTGCCTCTTGCAAAACACGAGCTTCCCATACAGACTTTTAGAGTGTGCATTGTGCTTTGTGCCCTTATACCATTTAACTCATATTATATTTTATAATGAGAACCTGCTAAAGGCAAGGTTTTTATAAAAGTATAACATAAAATTTTGCCTATCGGACGGGTTAAATTTTTGCCATAAATAACTTAAAGTGTTAAAATGAAAGTATACTAAGGAGAAAAAATGAAAAAAATAATATCGATTTTTGTAATATTTTTAATGCTGTTTTGTGCGGTTCCGCAATGTCAGGCTCAAACAAAACTGGGACATTATTTAAACCCGAATCTTGATATAACGGAAGTCAGAGCAAGTCATATTCTTGTTCGCAAAAGAAAAGATGCCGTTGCCATAAAAAAAGATATCGAAAGCGGCAAAATTACTTTTGAAGAAGCTGCGCAACAGTATTCGCTTTGCCCGACAGGACCAAGAGGCGGAGATTTGGGCTACTTTAACCGCAGAAAAATGGACCAAACCTTTGCCGATACGGCGTTTGATTTGCCTATAGGTAAAATTTCCGATCCCGTTGGTACAAAGTTCGGTTGGCATTTGATTAAAGTCGTTGATAAAAGATAAAGTTTTATTTGCAAGCATTGACATTTTTATATATTTTGTAACATTTTACATTTACAATTGTTGTAAAATAAAGTTATTTATGTAATATAATAATGCTATGGAAAATCTTATCTTTTCGGTATTTGAATATATTAAAAATTACTCTTTTCATTTTTGCATAAAAGAGATAGGTTTTCTTGAATAAATTACCCCAAAATATATTTATTAATAATTTCTAATCAGGCGCATATCGTCTGAACTTTTTGTCATTAATTTTATTAAGAGGTTTAAAGTATGAACATTTTACCCGTACAAAATACAAGTATATATTTTAAAAATAATTATCAACAAAATAATAAGAATAATTCTTCAACTCGTGTTTCGCACCCCGCAGCAGACAGTTTAAAAACGGCAGGGTTGTGGCTCGGATTCGGATTAGGGTTTGATTTTTTAACAAGAAAATGCGTAATATACAAAAACTCTCCCTCTAAAAACTCTCTTGCCGTAAACGGTATACTGGCTCTTGTTGCGGGAGCTGTTACGTATTTTAAAGAATCATTCAAAAAAAGTTCTTAAAAAGCAACGCTTTAGTAGCTGACTTTGCCCATAACAACACGCTTCTTTGCTCCCGTGCAGCAAGGCAGATTATTCGGTATGCCGTAATACGTGCAGTAGCCTAAAAGTGCAAACGCCATAACTTCTTTAAAATTGTTTGAAATTCCGTAATCTTCGCAGGTCTTTAAATCAATGTATGACGGCAGATAAGATTTTAGAAATTTCATCAAGGTTTTGTTATAAGCTCCGCCTCCGCAAATTACGGCTACGTGAATACCGACTTGGGGATAAATAAATCTTTCATAGCTTTGCGCAATGGTTTTAGCCGTCAGGGCGGTAACTGTTGCCATTATATCTTTCGGGTCTTCGGGGGCAAATTTTAAGGCATTTTCAATATATTTAGGCGTGAAATATTCTCTGCCCGTTGATTTTGGAGGTTCAACGGAATAATATTCATCCTGCAGCAAAATATCAAGCCAGCTGTCATTTATTATTCCTTGTGCCGCAATTTTTCCGTCCTTATCGTATGGAAGTGAAAAATATTTATTTGCGCAATAATCAATCATAATATTGCCCAAACCCGTATCAAATCCGAATGTGTCGAAATCTTTTGATACAACCGTTACATTAGAAATTCCGCCGATATTTTGAATTGCAAAATTTTTGCCTTTATTTTTAAACCATTTTTCATCGGCAAAACAAACAAGCGGTGCGCCCTGTCCGCCTTGAGCAATGTCAGCTTCTCTGAAATTCGAAATCGTCATGCAGCCTGTTTTTTGCGCAATAACAGAACTTTCCCCGATTTGCAGGGTGCTTTTTAACGAAATATCATCAATCTTTTCGTCATAAGGATAGTGATATATCGTTTGTCCGTGGCTTGATATAAAATCGGGCTTGCCAAATTCCGCAATCAAAGCGTTTGCTGCATTTGCAAAACATTCACCGATTGCAAAATTCATAAGACAAATATCTTTTACCCCCGCATCGCCTCTAAATATTGAAAAAATCTTAGATTGAATATGCGGCGGATATTTGTAATTTATCCCCTGAATCAATTTGACGCTCATATCGGAATGAACCTCGCACAATCCTGCATCTATACTGTCACATGAAGTCCCCGACATCAGGGCTATAACTTTTTTTGTTTGCAAATCTTCCATAACAAAATTATCCTACCATAAAATTACCGTAAAAAATGAAAAAGCCTGAACATTTGTTCAGACTATATTGAAGTTTACAACTATCCAATTTTTACTCTCTTCTTAAAGCTTTTAACTTTACTCCCTTAATTAACCAGATATATAAAATAAAATCTTTTTCATACTTTAAATTCTTTTAATCTTTTTCACCCTTTGTGAAAAAATATCCCTAATCTCCCAACTACAAAATTATCTGTTCAAGAATTTAATCTTATCTCCTTTCCAAACTACTTCACCATCACCTCTGTTTCTTTCTTTTCCTTACTTCCTTTGTTACTTACTTTTTATTACCTTGAGGTAAATCCCCTAAAACAATCCGGCAGCCTGTTTTATTTGGCTTCCTGTCTACGTTTATTACTGTAGAACTAAGTTTTGAGAATTACAAGTAAAAAAAAATTATTATTTTTTTACAATTGACCATGCCCCTTGAATACGTAAATAAAAATTCGTGTTATTAAATCTTAATGAAGATAACTTAATGAAATCATGTAAATATTTTGCGAAAAAGTGTTTGACATTATAGAATTAGTGAAAAGGAAAAGGCATGCTAAAAATAAGATAGAGCGGGATTTTTTATTATGAAACGTTTTATGGAAACAAATGAAGTTACTCATAATTTAATGTCTTTTAGCGGTTTTAAATCAATTTTAATTTTTTCTCTGCTTGCCGAAAGCCCCAAAACTTATTCTGATATTCAAAAAGCGCTTGAAGAAAACGAATATCTGCACGAGAGCGTTTCGTTTGACACAATAAGAATTTATATTAACTCTTTAAAAGAAGCAGGATGCAAAATTGAGAGTGAAAAGAGAGGTAAGCAGACCAAGTATTATATTGCCTCTCATCCTTTTAAACTGAAAATTTCCGATAAACAGGCAAAAAGTATTATTAAAATCTACAAAGCTATTTCAAAATCAATTGATATTTTTGATTATTTAGCCCTGCAGCAGTTTTTTTTAAAGATTTCAAAATATATAGCAAATGAAGATTTAAAAATACAAATCGAAAATTTATCTCCGCTTTGCAGTATAAATCCCGAGCTTGTAAAGGACTTGATGCATTACACAAATAAAAAAGCGTGGATTAAAATACTATACAATTCCCCAAATTCGGGCAAAAAAGAGATAGATATTGCGGCTGATAAATTGAGTATAACAAATGGCAAACTCTATTTGTCGGGCGTTAATTCGGAATATAACAATTACTATTCATTTCCCGTTTCAAAAATAATAAAAATATTGAGCGTGAATATAAATCCCGCTCAATTAAATATTCCCGCATTTAAAGCGGTTTATGAATATTACAAAACGGATAACAATGATTTGGAACTTATCACGGAAGAAAAAGTCTTAAAGCGAGATGAAAATAAAATTCTTGTAGAAATTTCATCTAAAAATAAATTTAGTATCACTCAAAGGATTCTATCTCTGTCAAACAAATGCAAAGTTATTTCTCCGCAAAGCTACAAGGAAGAAATAATAGAATGCCTTAATAAAATGAAAGAGGGTTATTTTGGCAAAGAAAAATAATAAAAAAATAAATAACGGATGTTTAAATATTTTCAAATTCCTCTCTCTCTTATATGAGGATAATGCTTATTATGACAAGGTTATAAGAATCTTTAACGAGGAAGTTGAAGCCCGGAAAAATCCAAAAATTACTCAGGTTGTTTTAAATAAATATATTAATGCATTAAGAGTTTTCGGCATAAAAATTATAAAAAAGAACAATAAATATGAATTTGAAAGCAGCTTGTATTCACTAAATTATACCCTTGATGATTTGAAATCAATAAGCATGCTTCTTAATGCCGCAAATAATTTTCCCGATAAAGAAATTTCTGGCAATTTTCGATCTTTTGCATCAGAATTGCTGCTAAGAATGAACAATCCCGATAAAAAAGAACTTCACACTCTTCAAACAAATTATGATTTCTCATTTTTCTATACCGATTTTAAAACCCAGATAGAAAAATGCAGAAACTATTGCAAGAATAATCAAATTCTGAATATAACATTTTTATCAAACGGCAGGGAAACAAAAATCAAATGCAGCGCAAAAGAAATGATATATGACAACAAAACGGCATATTTAAAAGTTTATAATATGACAAGCAATGAAAATGTCGAAATTGCATTGCCTAATATTTTATCAATAGAAGTCCAGCCGCAAAAAGCTTCCGCCTCCGCTCAGACAATGACTGTCGTTTACAAATTGAAAGGTCGTCTTGCAAAATCTTACAGACTAAAAGAGAATGAATATCTGGACAGAAAAGAAAACGATGAAATATATGTAGTAAATAAAGATGAACCGATGGATAAACTTCTTGCAAGGTTGATGAGGTATTCGTTTTCGTGTGAAATTATTTCGCCAAAGTATCTGCGAAACAAAATGATAGATCTTATAAATCAAACGATAAATTTATATAAATAGGCGTATGCACATTGCAAAACGGATAATTTTCATTGTATTATTATAAGCGTGGGATTAAAAAATGAAAAAGAATATATTTATAATTTTATTTTTATTTATTATAGGTTTGGTATTGAGAATAATCTATGCGGGCGCACCGTTATGGTATGACGAGGCATGTTCATGGGCAACCGCCGTGCAAAGTTTCCCGTCAGGTATTATGCGTAATCTGTTAAATACGGATTTGCAGCATACGCCTTTATACTTTTTCTTGTTGCATTATTGGATGAAAATCTTCGGGGCTTCTGAATTTGCGATTAGGTTTCTGTCTTTGATTTTCGGGGTGTTAACAGTTCCTTTAACATTTATTCTTGCAAATAAAATTACTTCAAAATCAAATGCGTTCTTTGCAGGGTTGGTATGTTGCGTATGTCCTTTGCTTGTTTTATTTTCAAGCGAAGTCAGAATGTATTCGGCCGTTGTTTTTCTTGTTTTGCTGTCGTTAAATTATTTGACGGATTTTGAGCAGAAAAATGATAAAAAATCTTTAATAAAACTTGTGATTACAAATATATTAATACCGTATACTTTTGTGGGCGGTATTTTATACAATCTGTCGTTAATTATTTGCTATTCGCATTATTTAATTAAAAATAATAAAGAGAAATTGCATAAATATTTGAAATATGAAAAAATCGAGTGGCTGTGCTTAATTCCGTATTTTATTTTGATTTTTTACTATGCAAAAATGCGAAGTCTTTTTGTAATAAGCCATGAGGGCGCATTGAGATTTGCTTATATAATTGATGTAATACGAAATTTCTTCGGTGCAACGATTGAAAATAACGTTTACTGGGTGAATGATACGTTTACCTTGACTTTTGGTTTTTGCCTGCTTGTAATTGTACCGTGCGTGTATTTTATATGGGGCTATATAAAAACTTTAAAAGACGATAACGGATTTATTAAATTCTTATCAATTTTGGTATTTGCTAATTTTGCGTTTGCAATTTTATTTTCGGCATTAAAAGTGAATGTTTTCACTTGCAGATATATTTTATATGTTTTGCCAATGGCGATAATATTATCTGTTATAGGTTTGAGAGAAAAATTATCGCAAAAACATTTTAAAATATTTTTAATATTATTTATTTTGTGCTCGGGGGTATTTAGCATAAAAAATGCAAAAACCATAAACACAAATAAAGAAACCGCATTTAAAATCTCCGCAATCGAATGCGCAAAGCTAGGTCTAAATTCAAACGATGTAGTCATAATGCCGTTTGGCTCTGATGCGCCGTATTACTTTAGAGATTTGACGGCTCCCGTTGCTCCGAATTTCGATTTCCATAAAATAGCAAGAAATCCTTACGGGGTATATTATGACAACAATCAGCAAAAAGTTATGAAAAGTAATAAAAAATATGATTTAATCTATAAAAAAATCGGCGAAAATGATGTATTTTCAAATAAATTTTATAAATATTTCAAAACTAACGTTACAAATAACGTTTCAAAAGGTAGATACGCCGTGCTTATAATGTACGGAACAGATAACAATGCCATTATAAATATAGATGATTTGCGCAAACAGATAAAAGATATTCAATATGTAAAATCCAATACGCTTGATGTGTTGTTTAAAAAATATATGTGTGATATTGCGGCAATGCTCAATGCTGATTTTAATTTTGTCAACGCATATCAAAGCGGCAATTTTACATATTACATTTATCAAAAGAAAAATTAAAAAAGGCGAAATATAATGGTTGATAAAATACTTGTTCGAGGGGCAAAAGTTCATAACTTAAAAAACATTGATGTCGATATTCCGTTAAATAAAGTAGTCGGAATAGCGGGTGTTTCAGGGTCGGGCAAATCTTCTCTTGCGCTCGGGGTTTTGTATTCGGAGGGCTCAAGAAGATATCTTGAAGCGCTTTCAACTTATACAAGACGTAGAATGACACAGGCGCAAAAAGCATTGATAGATGATATTTTATATATTCCTGCTGCTCTTGCGTTGCATCAAAGACCTGTAATTCCCGGGGTAAGAAGTACATTCGGAACGGGAACGGAACTTTTAAACAGTTTAAGACTAATGTTTTCAAGACTTGCAAGCCACAGATGCCCGAACGGTCATTATGTTGAACCTACTCTTGCCGTTGCTGCGGAAAAAGAAATTATATGCCCCGTGTGCGGGGCTCAGGTAATCCCTCCGTCGGCAGAAGAACTTGCTTTTAACAGTCAGGGGGCTTGTCCGACATGCGGCGGTACGGGAATTGTCAGAATTGTTGATGAATCAACAATTGTTCCCGATGACAGTTTAACGATTGATGAGGGGGCTGTTGCGCCGTGGCAAACTCTGATGTGGTCTTTGATGAAAGATATCGCAAGGGATTTGGGTGTGAGAACAAATGTTCCGTTTAAAGATTTAACTAAAAAAGAAAAAGATATGGTATTTTACGGTAAGCCCGTAAAGCATCACATGGTTTATCAGGTAAAATCAGGCGCAAGAGCAGGATCTACGGGCGAAATGGATTTTACGTATTTCAATGCGATTTATACCGTTCAAAATGCTCTTTCAAAGGCAAAAGACGAAAAGAGTATGAAACGTGTTGAAAAATTCTTAAAACAGGATATCTGCCCCGATTGCCATGGCACAAGACTGAGTAAAGAAGCTATGTATCCTAAAGTTATGGGAATAACTTTGGATAAGGTTTGCCAAATGACTTTGTCGCAGGTGTCTGATTGGGTCGAAAAAGTCCCCGCTTCATTGCCTGAAGAAATGGTGCCTATGGCAAAAAGTATTTGCGAATCGTTTCAAACGGCTGCAAAGCGATTAATAGATTTGGGTCTGGGGTATTTGACTTTAGACAGGGCATCTTATACTCTCTCAACGGGTGAAAGGCAGAGAATGCAGCTTGCAAGAGCCGTAAGAAATCGTACAACGGGTGTTTTGTACGTGCTTGATGAACCTTCTATCGGACTTCATCCCTCTAACATAGAGGGCTTGAAGGGCGTAATAAAAGATTTGATTGCAGACTGCAATTCCGTAATTCTTGTTGATCATGATACCCAGATATTAAATGTTTCCGATTGGGTATTAGAGATGGGCAAAGGTGCGGGAGCTGACGGAGGCAACGTAATAGCTCAGGGCACAATAAAAGAAATTGAGGATAACAAAAATTCCATTATCGGGGATTATTTATCGGGGCGTAAAAATGTGCTTGTGCGAAAACCTGCTCAAAAAGATAAAATGTTTGAGTATGGCAAAATTCACATGGAAACAGGACATATCCATACGGTTAAACCGCTCAAAGTTGATATCCCGAAAGGCAGAATGACTGTTGTTACGGGAGTTTCAGGGTCGGGCAAAACCACAATGATACTTGAGAGTCTTGTTCCTGCACTTGAAACAATTTCAAGCGGCAAAAAGCTGCCCTCTCATGTTTTAAAAATTCAAGCAGATAATGTTAAACAGGTCAAACTTATTGATGCTGCACCTATCGGGATAAATGTACGTTCTACCGTTGCGACTTATGCAAATATTCATGACGAATTAAGAAAAGTTTTTGCAAAAACTTCAAAAGCAAAAGAACTGAAATACAAAGCGGGCGATTTTTCTTATAATACGGGTAAATTACGCTGCCCGACATGCGACGGTACGGGAATAATCAATTTAGATATTCAATTTTTGCCCGATGTCGAAATTCCGTGCCCTGATTGCGGAGGTTCAAGGTATTCCAAATTCGCAAAATCGGTTAAATATAACAATTATTCGCTGCCTGAACTTATGGCAATGGATGTAAATACGGCAATCGGTGCGTGTAAGGATTTGAAACTCGTAGCTCAAAGATTGCAGGTTCTAAAAGATTTGGGGCTCGGGTATTTAACTTTGGGTGAAGCAACTCCTAATCTTTCGGGCGGGGAGGCTCAAAGGTTGAAACTTGCAAGTGAAATGAGAAAAACTCAATCAGAATCGGTCTTTGTTTTTGATGAACCGACAATCGGACTTCATCCGCAGGATGTCCAAACGCTTTTAGGAGTTTTCCAATCTCTTATTGATGACGGTGCAACGGTTATTGTTATTGAACACGATTTAGATGTAATAAAAAATGCCGATTATATTATTGATATGGGACCTGACGGCGGAGAATACGGCGGGGAGATAGTTTTTGCGGGAACTCCGAAAGATTTGAAAAATTGCAAAAATTCAAAAACCGCAAAATATATTTAATTCGTTATCAGTATAGAAATTTTTGAAATTAAGATTATAATAATAAGTATGAAAAGGTTATTGGCAGCAATTTTTATTATTTGTTTTTCGCTTGTTCCGTCTTACGGCGGGGAAAGCGAGGAGTGGGATTATGTTGCCCCGAATAACTACGTTTATAAAGACGGCATAATGGGGTTAGAAAATATGTACGGATTTTCCTTTATGCTTAAATCATACAATAAAGGTCAGTATGAACCCATAAACGGCAAAGATGTTGAATATACCCTCGGACAATATGAAATAAACTGCCTGAGGCATACGTACAAAATCGGGGTGCTTGATTCTTACGATTCGAAAGATAATTTCGTAAACGGCGATTATAACAGGTATGCACAATTTCAACCGATAGTTTCGGGTACGGCAATTGATGCAATGGCGCTAAAACTTTGCAAATTCAGTCAATAAAAAAGAGTTTCTTATTATTGTCTACATAGTATCACAAGGGCATTTCCATTCTTTATTTACATTGTCGGCATGGCAATCCCGACCTACTATGCAAATTTGGTCAATAAAAAGAGCCCCTTATCTCTAAGGAACTCTTTTTTTATCACATTTATTTGATTATTGCTTTACTGCCGTGCTTTTTATGTGCAATTCTCTTAATTGCTTGATTGAAGCATCTCCGGGAGCTCCGCTCATCAAGTCTTTTGCTGCCGCATTTTTCGGGAATGCGATAACATCACGGATTGAATCGGTTCTTGCCAACAATGCAACAAGTCTGTCTAACCCGATCGCTAAACCTGCATGAGGAGGTGTGCCGTATTGCAATGCATTAACCATAAATCCGAATTTTTCTTCAGCTTCTTCTTGGGTTAAGCCTAATGCCTTGAAGATTTCTGATTGAACTTCCGGTGAATGGATTCTGACAGATCCGCCGCCCAATTCTGTACCGTTATAAACGATATCATAAGCGATTGATTTAACATGTCCCAAATCGCCTGCTTTTAATTTGTCCATATCGTCTAAATTAGGTGATGTGAACGGGTGGTGCATTGCCATATATCTTTGTTCTTCATCAGACCATTCAAACATCGGGAAGTCAACTACCCATAAAAGCGCATGTTTTGATTCATCAATCAAATTGAGTTTTTTACCAAAGTATAATCTTAATCTTCCCATAATGTCATAAACAAGTTTCGGTTTATCAGCCAGGAAGAAGATTATATCACCTGCTTGAGCGCCTGCTCTTTGTTGAATTTGTTTAGCCTGTTCTTCTGTTACAAATTTCATAACAGGGGATTTCGGAGTTCCGTCAGGTTGGTAAATGATGTTTGCCAATGCTTTTGCTCCGAATGAAACTGCAAGTTTTGTAATTTCATCAATTTCTTTTCTTGAGAATTTAGCACCGCCGGGGATTCTTATACCACGAACGATACCGCCTGCTTCCAATGTATTTTTAACGATATTGAAGTTCGATTGCAAGATAATATCGCCGATATCAAACAATTCCAAACCGAATCTTACATCAGGCTTATCGGAACCGTATTTATCCATTGCTTCCTGCCAAGGAATTTGTTTAAACGGAGGTTTAACGTCAACTCCTGCAGCTTTGAATGCATCAACAATCAAGCCTTCAACTACTTTAATAACGTCAGGTTGTTTAACAAAAGACATTTCCAAGTCGACCTGCGTAAATTCAGGCTGTCTGTCAGCTCTTAAATCCTCATCACGGAAACATTTTGCGATTTGATAATATCTTTCAATTCCGCCAACCATCAACAATTGTTTGTAAATTTGCGGAGATTGAGGAAGTGCATAGAACTTACCTTCCTGAACTCTTGAGGGAACAAGGTAATCTCTTGCACCTTCAGGGGTTGTTTTAATAAGGATAGGAGTTTCAACTTCCAAAAAGTCTAATTTATTTAAGTATGCTCTGATTGCTTGAACGATGTTATGTCTTAAAACGAGTTTTGAAAGCATTGTTTCACGTCTTAAATCAAGGTATCTGTATTTCAAACGAACATCTTCAGATACGTTGTCATCATCAAGTACGAAAGGTAAAACCTTTGCTTCAGACAATACTTCAACTTCGTCAGGGTACATTTCAACCTGACCTGTCGGGTATTTTTCATTGTAAGTTTCGGGCGGTCTTTTTGTAATTTTGCCCGTAACTTTTATAACATATTCACTTCTTACTTTGCCGAAAACATCATGAACTTTAGGGTTTATTTGAGGGTTTGCAACAAGCTGGAAAAATCCGCTTCTGTCACGCAATTCAATAAATAAAATTCCGCCTAAATCTCTGACGGTTGAAACCCACCCTGAAAGAGTAACGGTTTCGCCGATGTTGTCCATTCTTAACTTTCCGCATTCGTGATCTTTGTAATCTGTTTTAATCATTTTTCCTTATATCCTTATTAATTTATTTTTTAAATAGTGCATTTTATCGGTGCACACGGTTTATTTAATTTGTAAAACGGCTTATTTTACCGACTGTTTTTATATTATCACAAACAAAAAATTATGGACAACCGTATGCCTTTTTGCTAAATTTTTTTTATGATTACGTTTGATAATTTGATGTTGAATACTTTTTTATGCGAGAACAAGGATTTTATTCAAGGCTCAAGAATTTATAAAATTCAGCAGCCGACAAGACGTGAGCTTATTCTGGCTTTGCGCAATAACGGTACGACCCGTCAATTGTACATAAATATTACGCCCCAAAATTATCATGTATGCTTTGCAAGCCCCCAAACGTTGAAAGAAAGGCTTATCGAAATTCCTCAAAAGCCGCCGATGTTTTGTATGCTTTTGCGCAAATATTTGAACAATTCAAGAATTGCAAAAGTTAACCAACCTGACGGCGAAAGGATTTTAGAGTTATTCATTGAAACATATAACGAAATCAGGGATAAAATTTATTTATGTCTTGCACTTGAACTTATGGGTAAGTATTCAAACGTAATTCTATACAACACGGATACGGATATTATTCTGGGTGCAGCTCATAATGTGGGGGAAGATAAAAGTACGGTTCGTGAGGTTTACGGTACAATTCCTTATACTTATCCGCCCAAGCAGAATAATCAGGGCTTTATCTATGAAAGGTATGCATTTTTGTTGAATTATTTAAAATGCGCACCGATAGATATTTATAAAAAGCTTTATAATGATTACAGTTCTGTTTTGGATAATTATTACGCATATCTGACGGGAAAAGATAAGTTTCTTGCGTTGAAAAATAAGTATTTGAGCGAAATTCGCCAAATGTTGAAAAAAGAAGAAAAATCTTTCCAAAAGATGAATTACCAAATCCAAAAAAGCGAGGATTATGACAAATATCGCTTGCGTGCGGATTTACTTATGGCAAATTTATACAACCTCAAAGATTATACCAAAAATGCCGTAGTGTTTGACTATGAGCATAACGAGGGAATTTCTCTACCTTTAAATGAAACCAAAACGATAAAAGAAAATGCCAATGATTTTTATAAAAAGTACAACAAATTGAAAAATACAAAAAATAAACTTTGCGAATTGGTTGAGAATGCGCAGCAGAAAAAAGATTATTTAAAAAGTTTGATTTATTCGATTGAAATAACTCAAAATATTGATGAATTAAAAGATATAGAACCGGAAATTTTCAAAATCAAAGGTACTTCGAACGAAACAAAATCCGAGCAAAATAAAAAATCAGAACCGATGATGATTGAAAAAGGTGGTAATACAAGGATTTATATCGGCAAAAACAATAAACAAAATGATTATATTGTTTCAAAATTAGCACAGGACGATGATTTGTGGTTCCATACAAAAGATTGCCCCGGATCTCACGTGTTATTAAAAACGCAGAAGGTAACAGACGGATTGATTTTGGAATGCGCTAAACTTGCCAAAAAATATTCTCAAGGTTCTGATTCTTCAAAAATCGGGGTAATTTACACAAAACGAAAATACCTGCGCAAACCGCCAAAAGCAAACTTAGGTTATGTTACCTATCGCAACGAAAAAGAAATCGTCATTGATTAGTTGTGGTATAATTTAGGGCAAAAGGAAGATTTTTATGCCGCATTTTTTTATTGATTCAAATCAGGTAAATAACAACAATATAACGATAAATGATAAGGATAATTATTATCATATCGCAAGGTCTTTGCGTGCACGCAGCGGAGAAAGGCTTTTACTGCTTGATGAAAATAAAATCCAGTATGAAACAACTATCGAAAAAATAACCAATGATGAAATTATAACAAAGATTGATAAATCCTATCCCTCACACAGATTTTTGGATTTCAAACTTTATCTTGCTCAAAGCCCTTTGCGCAGCGACAGACAAAATGCCTTAATAGAAAAAGCAACGGAACTCGGGGTTTACGGTGTTTACCCCGTAAAAACGGATAATTGTGCTCTAAATAGTGATATGATTGACAAAAAAATTCCCAAATGGCAAAAAATAATGTATGAAAGTTCCAAACAATGCGAAAGAGCAGATGTTCCGAAATGTTTCCCAAGAACAACGTTTAAAGAGGTTCTTGAAAATAACTCTTTTGATAAAATAATTGTTTTTTGCGAAAGAATTGCAACAAAAACTCTTAAAGATTCTTTTAAAAATAAACCGATTAAAAAAGGCGACAAAGTTCTTGTAATAATCGGACCCGAAGGCGGATTTTCACAAAACGAGTTTGATTATTTTGCATCAAATAATAATATAGAAATGTTGACACTCGGTGATATGATACTGCGTGCCGAAACTGCCGTAACCGTAGCCCTTGGAAATGTAATTTACGAGTATTCGAATTTTAACAAGTAAGTTCTTTCTTTCATTGCACTTGACAACTGTAAACTTATAGTTTACAATATTAATATGATTAAATCTTTCAAACACAAAGGGCTTGAGCTTTTTTATACAACAGGATCAACAAAGGGTATTCAAGCCATACACGTAAAGCGGATAAGATTGATTTTAGATATGTTAAATTCTGCCTATCAAGTGAATGATTTAACATTGCCGCCTTTAAAATTGCACAAACTGCAAGGAAATATGAAGAATTTATATTCCGTTACGGTTCAGACAAATTGGCGCATAACATTTGAATACGATGAAGAAACTCAAAACGCATATATTGTAGATTATCAAAATTATCATTAGAAAGGAATATATTATGGAAATGTATAATCCTCCGCACCCCGGTGAAATTTTAAAAGGAATGTATCTTCCCGAATACAAATTGTCGGTAAGTGCATTTGCGCTGAAACTCGGAGTTTCAAGAACCACCGCATCTGAACTTGTAAATTGCAAAAACGGAATATCTGCGGAAATGGCATTAAAATTGGCAAAAGCTTTCGGCACTTCTCCGCAATACTGGCTGAATCTTCAACAAGCCTATGATCTATGGCGTGCAAGACAGCGTACCAATCTTGACAATGTAGAAATAATTGCAATGTAATCTCTATCATGAATACACAAATTATCAAAAATAAAATATTAAATGATAAAATTTTAAAAGATTTAGCCTCAAGGTTTGAAAATGAAATTTACCTTGTCGGCGGGGGCGTTCGGGATTTAATTTTAGGTAAAGAAATAACCGACAGAGATTTGATTGTTACAGGCATGAGTGCTAAAGATTTTGCGCTTAAAGCTGCTCAAATTTTTGACGGAAAATTCATTGAGCTTGATGAAGTTAATAACATTTACCGTGTGGTTATGAAAGATAAAATAAACGAACTTGATATTACAAATCCCGTTGAAAATTCTTTAGAAAAAGACATTTTTCGCAGAGATTTGACAATAAATGCACTTGCCGTAAATATTAAAACAGGCGAAATCCTTGATTTGATAAACGGATTGAGCGATATTGAAAACGGTATATTAAATGGTATCAGCGAAGAAAATTTCACGGATGATCCGTTAAGGATTTTGCGAATTTTCAGATTCCATTCGACTACGGGATTTAAGATTTCAGATAATTTGATGAAAATTGCAAAAAAATATGCCAATTTAATTACAGAACCTGCAAAAGAACGTGTTGAGTATGAACTTATGAAACTCTTTGATGGGAAATTTGCGCATAGTGCTTTGTTAAAAATGGATGAAGCAGGGATTTTGGAAATAATTTTCCCGTTTGTAAAGGAATTAAAGCAGGTTCCGCCAAATGCGCATCATCATTTGGATTTGTTTCATCACAGCATCGAAACCGTACGTCAAATTCAATTGATTTATGAAAATGAAAATGATTTTGTAAAAAAACACATGAATAAAGTCGATTTTGGCGGGTTCTCAAGGCTTGCACATTTGAAACTTGCAGGATTTATGCATGATATCGGAAAATTTTCAACATGGTTTATTGAATCTGAAACTGGGCGCCACAGATTTTTTAAACATGAAGATGTCGGTGCAAAAATGTGTCCCGAAATTTTGCGAAAGTTATCTTTTTCAAACAAGCAAATTAATTATATAAAGCTCATGATAAAAAATCACATGTACCCGTCTATGGTGATGAGTTCTCCCGAACTGTCAGAAAAAGCAATGCGCCGATATATCAGGAAAATGGGCGACAATTCGATTGATGCAATAATCATTGCGAAAGCTGACAGGTTGTCTGCTCTCGGTCCTGAAATTACAAAACGGATGGTTGAGGATAATTTGAACTCTTTAACAAGATTGTGCGATTTTTATATAAAGTTCCTTGATACGATTAAACCTTTGCCCAAGCTTCTGGATGGGAATGAAGTTATGAAACTTCTTAATATTTCCCCATCCCCAAAACTTGGCAAAATCCTTAATGCCCTTCATGAAGCTCAGCTAAATGAAGACGTAACCACTAAAAATCAAGCGGTTGAGTTTGTCCGAAAATATAAATAATGTCCGTAGCCCTCAGGCGGCTTTTGAAGTTTCTTTAGGTGTTTTCGTAGCTATTGAAGCTTTGGGATCATTAATAGGATTAGTTGCAACGGTAGTTGCGGTTTTTTTGCGTTGTCTTATATACATATAAGCGCCCGTTCCTGCTGCAATTACACCCAGAGCCACGCCTAAGATAATTTTTACGGGACGTGATTTTGTTGTTCTTGCGGCAATTTCGATATTTTCTTTGAGTGAACCGAATTCGCCAACAAGTCTGCGCATAGCTTTTTTACTTCTTGCACGCCAGCCTTTTTCGGTTTCGAAAATATCATCTAAATATCTTCTGTTTGCGCTTTTACCGTGGTTGTATGCGGAATTGTTGTGCCAATCAACTTTTTCATCAATATTTTTTTTGCACATTTCGACGTATCCGTCATGATCATTTGTGTAAAGTTCAATCATACGTTTATAATTGTCGCTGACTTGCGGAATTTGATGCTCTATTCTTGCTTTCTCAATGGCTTCGGGTGAATCGTTATAAGTTAAACCGTAAGTTTCGGGTTTGCCCATAACAACATCTTTAGTCGTGAAACCGTTTATGCCGTCTTTTGTGTAATCCATAAACCCGCCGGTTGCGGTTACGCTTGACGGAGAACCCGCAGCTTTAGCTTCAATCGGGGTTATACCAAACATTTCATATTCTGATGTATAGCTGCCGAAATGAGTGCATGCATTCATTCTGTTAGGTGTGAAACCGTCAATATACATCATGTTATGTTTGTATTTGCCGCCGTCTAATTTTACCAATTCTTTCAAATCACGGACTATGGCTTGATAGTGCGGATGATTTTCATTCCATTTGCCTGCGCCGAATATGAATTTAACCTTAGATTTCATTTCATCGGGAACATCTTTTCTTTTAAAGAAATGAAGTGCTGCACCCGTTGAAATAGGAAATCCTTTCTGGGTATCGGGTCTGCCTAAGCCTAAAATGATTATTTCACCGTCTTTAAGAGGAGATAAATAGCCCATGACTTTTTGTCCTTCAGCAATTTGTCCTTCGTTAAAGAACAATTTATTTAATTCTTTTTGTCCTTTTTCTCCCGCTTTCCATATTAAATCCGTAAGCCAATGTGCGTTCTTTTCTTTGGCTGCCAATACTTCTTTAATATTTGTTCCGTCATATGAGAACGGTGTAAAGTTTTTGAGGTTTTCCGGGGCGGATAATCCGTTGTTTCCTCGTCCGAACTGTGCATCTTGCTTATCAAATGCCAGGTTCTTGATTGTAACGCCGTTTGCAACGGGTTTTGTCGGAATACTTGCATAATCACCCGTTAAGCCTTTTGCAGCATCAGGAGTATCAGGGGATTTCATCTCCGCATCAAAGTGCCATGATACAGATCCTAATGACATATTTCTCGGATTTCTTTTAACGCCGACTATAGGAATTTTTGTAATATTATAATCCCCAAAGTAATCTTTGAACGGCGCAACAAACGGCTCTATAACATTTCTTGCGATTTGTTTTTCGTTATCCGTAAGAGAATCAAAGCCGTTTTTGAAAGCTTTATTTATGATTTCATAATCGGGATGATTTCTCAAAACTTCCATATCCCTTTCGTCTGCAACGACTTCAAGCATTTTGAACGGATCTTTTGTTCTGCCCTGATAATCGTAGCTCGGGTTATGTTCGACTTTGTGAATTTTTATACCGTTAACTTCTCTGTTTCCGCCGTTTGACATGTTGGCAATGTGGTTCATAAAAGTTGATGCGGGTCTGTCATGGGCAATGAAACTTGCAGGTTTGAAGTAACCGAATTCTTCGGTATCCATTTGATTTGCGGTAATTTTTGCAAGTGCTCTCATTCCGTTAGAACTTGTAATTTCGGCTTCAAACGGGGTATTGCCCCAACAGTCGTATGAATACGGTTTTGAAGTTCTTGCAAGTTCAGGTGTGTATAAGAAGTAATTATGACTTCTTGTTTTGAATTTATTGTATTTGGGGTTCTTTTCGGAAATCCTCATCAATTGATAAGGTAAAACCTTCATTTCGCCGAGTTGACCTGTAGTAGAGGGAACTTTTACCGTTCCTTTTGCACTTGTCGGCTCAATAATACAGTATTTTGACTGAGCTTCGGGACCGCTTCCGTTAGGTTTGCTTTGTACTACATAATCAATATCATCTAAACTTTTTAATTTTAATCTTCTTGCAACTTCTTCTTTGGTTTCTCCGGGATTAGCCGAGATAAATAATTTTGCAGGAAATGTGTCAGGTAACACATCTAAATCTTTAAATGATACTCCTCTGTGTATTAAAAATTTATGTCCGCCTTTCGGGTTGTCATAGTTCCAGATAGGCATGACATGTCTGTCATCTACAGGTTTACCTTTAATTTTCTCGTGTTCGTTTAAACTTTCCCCTAACTCAAATCCGACAACACCCTCGCCGCCTAATGATGCTTCCGGTAGTCCTAAACCGCTGCACTCAGGCGTATATTCAAGGATTTGATTCATGTTTCTGCTGCCGAAACTGATGTTGTACAAATTGAGCCTTTTTGTAGTAATTGTTCCTACCACGGGAGGCTTGCCGCTAATACTTGAAGTACTAAAATTTTTGCCCGATAAATTCCCGTAACCGTTAATTGAATAAACTTGCATTTCACACACCCCTTTTTAATCCGTCATTATTTCAAAAAACGAAAATATTTAATTTGCTATTATTTGTGATAAATGTAACGAATTTTTAACAAATAAAAAAGGACGATTTTATCCGTCCTTTTATTTTATTGTTATTTATCGTTATTTGTTGTTTCTTCGACTATTTCTATCGGTTTTTCTTCAAATTTTTCATCTGCTTTTTCTTTCTTCGTTGAACGTTTTTTTGTTGCTTTTTCAAAAGCAATCTTACCGTCTTTCATCGTTAGTCTGATGGTATCGCCTGCTGAATATTTGCCTGAAAGGATTTCTTCTGCAAGACTATCTTCAACTTTACGTTGAATTAGTCGTCTTAACGGTCTTGCACCGTAAGCTTCCGAGTATCCGCTTTCTGCAAGGTGATCTTTTACCTCATCAGTTACTTCGATATTAAGATTTTTCTCTTTCAAACGTTTCAACAAGTCTTTCATCATCAAATCAACAATTTGTCTGATTTCAGGTTTCGACAAGTTCGAGAATACGATTATTTCATCAATACGATTTAAGAATTCCGGTCTGAAAGCTTTTTTCATTTCTTCTTGAACCGTATCTTTTAACAATTCGTATTTGTCTTTTGATTCGTCTTCTTCGGTTGAGAAACCGAGTCTTGATTTGTTTGCAATCATGCTTGCGCCGACGTTTGAAGTCATGATGATTACGGTATTTTTAAAGCTGATATGACGACCTTTAGAATCCGTCAATCTGCCGTCATCCAAGATTTGTAACATGATATTGAATACGTCGGGATGAGCTTTTTCAATTTCATCAAACAGGATAACCGAATAAGGTTTCTTTCTTACCTGTTCTGCTAAATTGCCGCCGTCATCATATCCGACATACCCCGGAGGTGAACCGATAAGTTTTGCGGTTGAATGTTTTTCCATAAATTCTGACATATCAACTCTTATCATGTTATCTTCAGAGCCAAACATTGCTTCGGCGAGTGCTTTAGCAAGTTCTGTTTTACCGACACCCGTAGGCCCGCAGAAGATGAAACTTCCGATTGGTCTGTTCGGGGATTTCAAACCTACTCTTGCACGTCTTATTGCTTTTGAAACGGCAACGATGGCATCGTTTTGTCCGATTACTCTTTCATGAAGAATATCTTCAAGGTGCATTAACCTTTCGCTTTCGCCTTCGGTTAATTTTGTAACTGGAACGCCCGTCATCATTGCAACAACCTGTGCAACATCTTCGGGTTGAACGGTTGCTTTGTTGACTTCGTTTTCAGCTTTCCATTTGTCTGAAACATCTCTGATTTTATCTTTCAAATCTGCTTCTTCTTCTCTCAATTGGGAAGCTTCTTCAAATTCCTGATTTCTAATTGCATCTTCTTTTTGTTTAACAAGATTTTTCAATTGTTTTTCAAGTTCTTTTGCTTCGGGGCACATCTTTGATGCCTTCAACCTTACTTTTGAACTTGCTTCATCAATTACGTCAATTGCTTTATCGGGAAGATATCTGTCATTTATGTATTTGCTTGACAGTTTAACCGCCGCAACAATTGCTTCATCGGAGATATTTAATTGATGGTGTTCTTCGTATTTAGGTTTTAAACCCCTGATGATTTCAATAGAATCTTCAACAGACGGTTCTTCAATGATTACGGGCTGAAATCTTCTTTCTAAAGCCGAATCTTTTTCGATATAACGTCTGTATTCATCAGATGTTGTAGCACCGATAACCTGAATTTCACCTCTTGACAATGCGGGTTTCAAAATGTTGGCAGCATCAATTGCGCCTTCTGCTGCACCTGCACCGATAAGGGTATGCATTTCATCAATTACAAGAATAATATTTCCTGCCTGACGAATTTCGTCCATGATTTTTTTAAGTCTTTCTTCAAATTCTCCACGGTATTTGGTACCTGCAACAAGCAAGCCCATATCAAGCTGAATGATTTTCTTTCCGTCGAGAATGTCGGGAACTTCGCCGTTAACAATTCTTATGGCAAGTCCTTCAGCTACAGCTGTTTTACCTACACCCGGTTCCCCTAATAAAACTGGGTTGTTTTTGGTTCTTCTTGCAAGAATTTGAATAACTCTTTCAATTTCTTTTTCTCTGCCTACAACAGGGTCTAATCTTTGTTCTTGAGCAGCTAAAGTCAAATCTCTGCCAAATTCATCCAGGCTCGGAGTCTTTGCTTTAGAAGATGATGAACTTGATGAAGATGAGCTTGATGATGAAGTCCCTGCGCCTGCTGTCGGCTTGGTTTCACCCAACATTTTAATAACATTGCTGCGGACTTTATTTAAATCTACGCCCATATTTTCAAGAACACGAGCGGCGACGCCTTCACCCTCTCTTATTAAACCGAGTAATAAGTGCTCTGTTCCGATATAATTATGACCTAATTGTCTTGCTTCGTCCCATGAAAGTTCCAGAACCCTTTTAGCTCTCGGAGTGAAAGGTATTTCAACCGCAACAAACCCCGAACCTCTGCCGATGATTTTTTCAACTTCAGCTCTTGCATCTTTGAGATTAACTCCCATTGATTTTAATGTTTTAGCGGCAACTCCCGTTCCTTCCCCGATTAAGCCGAGTAAGATCTGCTCGGTTCCTACGAAGTTATGACCGAGTCTTCTGGCTTCTTCCTGTGCGAGCATTATAACCTTAATAGCTTTTTCAGTAAATCGTTCGAACATATTTTGCTCCTCTATCTTCTTTGATTAAATTATACACAAAAAACGCAAAAGTTTCAACAAAAATCTTGTTTTTTGTTGAAACTTTATATTTTGTATAATTTTAAAAAATTACAATCCTAAATCTTTTAAGAATTTTTCGTTATTTGTCAGGTCGAACAAATCGTCTTGGTATGACGACATAACTTCTTTTACTCTGTCGTTGCAGTCGGTATTATCGGGATCGGATAATGCAAGTTTTGCAAATTTTTTAATATCCGCATTTTTCTCATACAAATTCAGCGCCCTTTTTGTAAGTCCTTTTAAAAACGGGTTTAAAAGGCTGTTATCTTGGCTATATGGTGAAGTAACATGAGAACTTTCTGCCATAGCCCTTTTTGATATAGAAAATTGTTTTGCAAATTTTTTAAGCATTTATAATATATCCCTGTTAATAAAATATTATAACCGTATTTTTTAATAATGCAAATTGCTTAACGGAGCGAAAACTCTTTTACAAAGTTTTGAAAGTATGATATAATTATTTTATGGAATGTCCTAAGTGCGGTGCAGAAATTGATAAAAGCGCAATGGTTTGTCCTAACTGCAAAAAAGTTTTGAAAATCGTTTGCCCTGTCTGCCGAACCGTTAACGAAAAAAATATATGTAAGAAGTGCGGAGAAATTCTCGTAGTAAAATGCTCAAATTGCGGGAAAATTAATATGATGAAAAACCGCAAGTGTGTAAAATGCGGTTATCCGACAGAAATCAGCGCCGTCAGAAACGAATCTAACGCCGACACTTTTGCGGTCGTTAAAATCGAATTTCCGAATTATGACGTTATAAAAGCCGCACTCGGCTCAAATCAGCTTTTTACAAAGTTTAAATCTAACATTGATAAGCTTATTTTATCTTGTACCTCGCCGAAAAAAGTCAGAAGGCAAATTCTTAAAAACGGTATTTACATAATTCGTTTTAACAAAGCTTATACAATGTCATCATCTGCAAAATCCGCAATAGAAACCGTTATTGCTCTTGCAAATAAAATTACCCGTTTGAATGTAAAACTTATAAGCAAAAAAAATATTTCGCTTAAAGCCAATTTTACCATTATTAAAAGGGATGCGGATAAAGATCCTTACGATATTGAAACGGGATTTCAGGCAAATATGCTCAATCAGAGCAACGACAAATCCGCAAGGGCGCTTGATTCCTGTCAGGTTATGACAGATGATGATTTCGAAGAAATTTATTCCAAAACTTACAAAATGGAATCTCTTGATTCTGTCCTTGTGAACGGTAGAATGAAAAGATTTTTTGAAATCAATATAAAAGAATTTATAAATATAGATGAATATATAAAAGAAGTTCAGGAACAGGAAGAAGAAGCAAACCCCGAAATCCCGAACTTTATTCACGAAGGTATGCTTGCACAGGATAAAATCGTTGAGCAGTCTATAGAAGAAGCAAACGAGATTGCGGGCGAAGATTTATACAATGTTGACCTTATAAATTTTGATGAAATAAATTGCGCCTTTTATACAACGGAAAATGTCAGGATTCTTGATAATTTAACCGAAGTTTTGCAGGAAGTTCCGAAAGGTATAATTGCGATAAAAGGTTCAAGCATGTATCAGCCTTATACTTTGAGGGTATTATCAACCGTTAGCGAGCTCGGGTTGTATCAAAATATCATACCCGTAACTTGTCATGATAATATGAAATATTCCCCGTATTCATTCTTTAGAGAATTGGTTTCATCAATTTTTGATTTTACTGTTTCCCCAAAGTTATTCTCAACAAATGATTTTTCGACATTCTCAAGTTTTGATACGGATAATTTGTTGAGAGATTTGATTAATTTAAAACAAAGAGGAATGGAAAATCTTGAAGATACAAGACAAAAGTATTTTGAAGTATTTTTATCTTTGTTAAAATCCATCCCCGATACATTAATTTATATAGAAAATTTCGAAAAGGCGGATTCGGCTTCGATGTTTGTTCTCGGGTTGTTGTTTGACAATTTCGAACAAATGAATATAAGCTGCATAATTTCTCATGACAAGGAATTTTCATTGCATAAAAATAATCACTTCCTTCTGTCAAGACCTTATTATACGGAAATAACCCTTGTTCCCGCATCATTTGACAGTATTGTCGCAGAGGGCGGAGATTATTATAAAAACATCAAAAACGATTTCTTTTTCAAACGTATTGCAAAATATGCGGCGGGGAGTATTCTGTTCTTCGATTATGCAATTCAATATCTGGTAGAGTCGGAAGTTTATGAGTTTACGGACAATTCAATCGTTTTAAAGAACGCAAAAACAACAATGCTTCCTTCAAGTTTGAAACTTTTGATGCAAAGACGTTTAAATATAATGAAAGATAATAAGAATTTGCTCAAACTTTTGTCAATGGGAGCATTACTCGGACCAAGAGTCGACCGCAGAACGGTAGAATCTTTCGGTATCGATAAGTGGGAAGAATTAGCGCAGGATTTGGCACAAAGAGGTTTCTTGTATTTCTATAACGATAATATTTATTTCCCGAATTATAATATTTTGAGAGAAAATATTGTTGCGGTGTATGATGAAGATAAATTGAAAGCGCTTGTTAATGAGTTGTTTGAAAAAGTTTACACCGATGAAATGCCGTCGCCCGAAAAAGCAAAAATGTACGAAATAGAGGATGAACATAAAAAAGTAATATCAGAATGGGAAAATCTTGCAAATCTTGATTTGTCGATGGGTGATTTTTCTGCGTATTTGAATTGTTCGGCAGAGCTTATAAAATCTTTGGATAAATATGAAAAAGATTGGTCAAAAGAAGAATTAGATCAATACAAATCTACGGTTTATGAAAATATTTCAAATAATATGTTTGAATATGACCCCGAGCAGACAAGAGAAATAGCGGACAAAACGCTGGAAGATTTACAAAAATCGCAGGATAAAGCAAACTTTACGGATTTATGTACAAAAATGATTCAAGGTGCTTTAAATCATGGCGAATATTTGTATGCTTTGAGCTTGACGCATAAAATTTTATCCGTTATGAACGATGCTTCAATTGATCCTGCCGCATCTAATTTCAATTTGAAATTCCTTTTAATGTCTATTGTTCATATAAAAATATTATTCGGAATAGGTGCATTTAATGATTGTGTTGATATTGCGTATAATATTATAAATGTTCTTGACGAAACAAAACTTGATATGATTGATTGCTCTCTTGTGTCAAAAGACGATTTCAAGGCTTTGCTAACTGAAGGTATCGGTTACGCTATGATATCTGATGTCCTTATAATGAGAGAAGATGTCGGGGAATTTTTAAATATTGCAAATAAATTATACGATTTTATCCCCAAAGAATATAATATTTTCTTAAAATTGCAGGATTTAATTAAAGGCAAAGAGGTATCCGTAACAGATGATGATAAAGGGAACAACGTATTTTCAAGCCTGCTTTATTACATAATAAAAGCGTTTACCGATTACAAAGATAATCCGACGGAACTTGCGAAAGAAATTTATAAATCAAAACTTGTTGCAAAAGAAGCTTTCTTATATCCGTTTGAACTCTTTGCGGATCTGGTAATCGGGTATGCATATTCTGAATTGAAATCATACTATAAAGCATCTTCAATTTTGTATGAAGTTGTTAAAAGCGCCAAAGATAAAGGCTTGAACGCTATAATGTTTATGGGTTGGTATGTCCTCAGCGTACTGCACATGAAACAGGGCAGATTTGATATAGCTTACGGAATGTTGAACAATTCATCTATCCAAATGGAAAAACTCGGCGGAGTGAGCGATTATCTCATGTTATTAAATAAATTCACGATGTATAAACTTATGAAATGCTTGAAAGTTGAAGATAAGGCTAATATTTGCATATCTCAGGCAAATTACATTGTGAAGAAATACGGATTAAACTTCAATACGGATTTTGATATGGAAAAATTCTTATCCGATAACAATATCCAATTACCCGATTTATCAGGTATAGAACAGAATACACCGAATGAAGATAATAAATAACCGTTTAAAGGAAAGAGAGGAAAAATGAAGATATTATTTGCGGCAGCAGAAGTTGCCCCGTTTTCTAAAGCAGGCGGATTGGCAGATGTAGTTGGCAGTTTACCGAAAGAATTGGAAAAAGATGCACAAATTGCAATCTTTACCCCTCTGCATGGTTGTATTGATAAAGAAAAATATCACATTAAAGAACTTGAAAATTCGGAAATGTGGCTTACGATGGGTTCTTCTCCTCAAAAATTTTACCTTTATATGACAAAACTCCCCGGGACAAATATCAATGTATTTTTTGTAAGAAATGATTGGTATTTCACTCCGTTTAAAGAAGTTTATCCGAAATATTTGGATCCTCGTTATGAACATGAAAGATATATTTCTTTTTCGCTTGCTGTTATGGAATATGCAAAACAGCTTAATTTCAGAGCTGATGTAATTCATGCAAATGATTGGCATACCGCAATGCTTCCTTTATATCTTCATTCAAATTATAAATTTGACCCGTTCTGGGAACATACAAAATGTGTTTTTGAAATTCATAACCTTGCATATCAGGGTGTGTGGTTTGAAGATGTAATTGATTACGCTAATATGCGCAAAGACATTGTGTACAATCAATGGGGCTGCGAGCACTATGGCAGAGTAAACTGGATGAAAGGCGCAATAAATTATTCCGATAGAGTTGTTGCCGTTTCTCCGACTTATGCAAGAGAAATTTTAACTGGAGAATACGGAGAGGGATTAGATTACACACTGCGTATGAATCAGGCTAAACTAAGAGGCATCTTAAACGGAATTGATTATACCGTTTACAATCCTAAAAAAGACAAGGCTCTTGTAAAAAATTATGATGTTAAATCATTGAAAAATAAAGAAGAAAACAAAAAAGCGATTTGTAAATATTTCGGCTTGAACTATAATCCCGACAGACCCTTGGTTTCCTTAATTTCAAGACTTGTCGGGCAAAAAGGTTTAGATTTAATCCGTGATATGCAGTATGAACTTCAAAATCTTGATGCTGATTTTGTATTTTTGGGCAGCGGGGATAAGGATTACGAAAACCTCTTTATCTGGTTGTCAAATAATACCGCAAATATAAGAGCTTATGTCGGATATAATTCAAAACTTGCGGATTTGCTTTATGCTGGTTCGGATTTATTTTTGATGCCGTCAAAATTTGAACCTTGCGGTTTGAGCCAAATGATAGCAATGCGCTACGGCTCATTACCAATAGTCAGAGCAACGGGCGGGCTTGAAGATACCGTAACGGGCTATCCTTTAGACAATTCAACGGGTTTTAAATTCTGGAATTACAACGGTTGGGATATGCTCAATGCCATAAAATGTGCTCTTTGGGTTTATAAAGATAAATATGTGTTAAACGCAATGAGAAAATCTGCTATGGAAAAAGATTTTTCTTGGAAACAAAGTGCAAAAGAATATATGAAAATGTACCGTGAAATTACGGGTTTGAAATAAAATCCTTAAAATTTCTTATTTGAATAATGGGTTCTGTTGTTTTAACATAAAGTTATGAAAGTTGAAGCATTACGCAGAATAAGAGTTGAACGCTGTATTTTCGGAATACTTATGGCTTTTGTTATGGTATTTGTGGCAGAAGAAAGCGGGCAGAGTGAAATAATTTTTCCCGAGATTTGCGCCTTAACCATAGGTTCTTGGATTAGTGAGCAGCAGCCTTGGGCAACCGATAAAAGACGAATTTTTATCCTTATGTCGCTTGCAGCATTGTTCGGCGTTTTGACCGTGCGATATGTTCATCTTGCCATGATATTTCAGGTGTGTCTGTGTTTTGCTTTTACGGGATTTATTCTGACTCTTTTTAAAACGAATTTTATCCCGATTATTTCTGCGTGTATTCTGCCCGTATATTTAAGAACGGAAAGTTGGGTTTATCCGATATCTGTTTCTTGCATGGCATTAATTATAATTGCTGCGCAATGGCTGATGGAAAAATACCGTTTAAGACCCGTAAATAAATTCGTTCCGTGCAAATTTAATATCAAATTTCAAATAAAAAAATGGACAAAACTTTTGCTTGTATTCGGACTAATTGCCCTGATACCGTTTAAAGAACATCAGGTTTATTTTCTTGCGCCTCCTCTAATCGTTATGTTTACGGAATTGTCCAATCCGCAAAGTCCCGCAAGGAAAAAGCCTTTGTATATTGTCGGGTTGATGACGTTTGGCGCCGCAATCGGGTGTTTATTAAAATTGGTATTAAATATTTATCTTGGGGTGCCGTTATGTGTTTGTACGGCGCTTGCGTGCCTGATATTATTTATAGCGCTCAGTAAAATTCAAATATTTTTCCCGCCTGCAGGTGCAATTTTATTAATCCCGATGATAATAAATAAAAATCTGCTTGTAACTTTTCCGTTTGAAGTTTTTGTGGGGGCTTCAATATTGTGCGTTTGCGCATTACTGCTATTTAAATCAGATTCAAATTGTTCATGATAAAATTCTATATATAAAAAATAAGGAGATAGTGTATGAATAAAATTATTATAATAAATGCAAGCCCGAGAAAAAAATGGAATACGGCGCAAATGTGTGAAAGTTTTGCAAAAGGTGCAAAAGAAGCAGGTGCAGAAGTTAGAACGATAAATCTCTATGATGTTGATTTTAAAGGATGCAGAAGTTGTTTTGCATGCAAAATGAAAAACGGTAAAAATTTTGGCAGATGCGCATTCCCTGACGGCTTAACTGCAATACTTGACGAAATTTCGCAAAGCGACGGGCTTCTTCTTGCTACTCCGATTTACTTTGGAGATGTAACGGGTGTTATGAGAAGTTTTTACGAACGATTGGTTTTTCCTTTTTATCAATATATTGCAGATGGAGAGTCCCTTGCTCCTAAAAAGTTGAAAACTGCCGTAATTTATACAATGAATTGTCCGCAAGATTGGGCTCAAAAATTGTATACGCATGTGTTTGATAATTTTGAAGCCCCGATAGAAAAAGTCTTTTCAAAGCCTGAAAGGATTTGTTCTTTTGATACGTATCAGTTTACCGATTACGATAAATATGTATGCGAAATCTTTGATAAAAACGAAAAATTAAAACATCATGAAACTCAGTTCCCTAAAGATTTGGAAGTTGCATATCAATCGGGTTTAAGAATGGCAAAATAAGATAAATAATATTTAAAATAATTGGTAAAATTAGTCTATATATATGACAAATTATCAGCTTTTCTTGCCTATAATAGTAGAATGGCAGATACCGAGGTTGAACAAAAATATATTGATTATATAGATAATTTGGTAGAGCAGATTCATACCCTGCTTCCTAAAGATATTAACGCTTTGCAGGAAGATTATCTTATCAGTAATATTAAAAAATCGACTATGCTTCTTGCAAAATCCATGCAAGAAGATACGGTTTTTATGAGCTTGGATTTCCCTGCCCAATGCGTATATATACAGATTATGGCGGAATGGTCGTTCCATAAAGAAATCGATTTGTTTCGTTCGGGGATTCCTCCCAAATACTGGAAAACCGTTATGCAAAAAATCTGGTATACGATGTGGGAGGTAATGTATGCCTGCATTCAAAATAATGCCCCCGAAAGTGTTGTATTAAATATTGTAGAAAAGTATGTCAACCGAACTTATCAAGATGCCGTTGAGGAGTTAAAAGATTCACATATTATAAACGAAGAAACCGAAGAAAAAGCCAAAGAACAGTCTAATATTGATATTATGGCTCGAGATTACCTCAAAGAACGCAAGCATAAACGAATTAAAAAACATTTGTACTATGCTTTTCTTTTAATTCTTATTACGATTGTTGTTTCGTTTACGGTGCTGACATTCAAAGTTTACGGGATTATTGCAATACTTGTTGCAATGGTTGTGTATAATTTTGCAAGAACCGAAAGGAATGACTGATGATTGCGGGGCAGATGGAAAAATATTCCCAGTTTATAAGGGTTATAATGGAAAGAATTGATGCGCATTTTGTCGATCAAAAAGATTATATTCATTGTAAAGAGGGGTGCTCAAAGTGCTGCGAAAACGGAGAATATCCGTGCTCTGAATTGGAGTTTGAATTTTTAAAACTCGGTTTTATGACCCTGCCGCTTGAAACAAGAAAAATTATCACGGATAAAATTGAACAGTTGAAAAAAGAAAAAGCCCAATATAAAGGCAAGAAATTCATTTATACCTGCCCGTTTTTGATAAATCACAGATGCAGCGTTTACAGATACCGTATGATTATTTGCCGAACTTTCGGACTTTCTTATTACGATATGGACGAAAAAACGAATAAATACACGGTAAAGATTCCTTTCTGCTCAAAGATGGGGCTGAATTACAGTGAAGTGTATGACCCGAAAATAAACGATTTTTCAAAAGAATTGTATGAAAAAACGGGTTATGAAAAACCGCCTGTAGTGTATAACTTAGGGGTTGAATTTTTGATGAATAAATTCGGAAAAGAGATTATGGGGCTCGATTTCGGCGAATTAAAAACTCTGCTTGAATGGCTCTAAAAATTCGTCATTCAGAGGCTGAAAGCCGAAGAATTACTTTATTTAACAAATTAAAGCGGTGCGAAGTGCAAGCACACCCTACTTAGGAAGTTATAGCAAGTCGGGTATCATATCCATAAGTGTTTTATGGATTTTGACATTATGAACCCTGATATAATCCACGTTTTCATTAATTAATATACTGTCAAGCGCAAGGGTGTACAAATCTTTTTCATCGTTCGGTGCTTGCGGCATATTTAAAAGACTTTTTCTTGATAAACCGATAAGCACGGGACAGCCGATTGTTTGAAACTCTCTCCAACGTTTGAGGAGTTCAAAATTTTGTTCTCTTGTTTTGCCAAATCCTATCCCCAGGTCGATTATAATATTTTCTTTTTTTATCCCGAGCGATGTTGCAAGTTTTACTTTATTTTCAAGCGAAAAGTAAATGTCATTAATTAAATTCTTATAATCCGTGTGCTGCTGCATATTATCGGGTGTGGAAGAAGAATGCTGTATAACGACTTTTACTTCAGGGTTTTGCGCAATTACATTTATCATATCTTTGTCATAGTCAAAACCCGAAACATCATTAATTATTGATGCGCCGAGTTTTATGCATTCTGATGCGACGACTGCGCTCCGTGTATCAATGCTTATGGGGATTTTGATATCATTCTTTTTAATATATTCAAGAACAGGTGTGATGTGTTCAAGTTGTTTGTCTGCGCTTACACCGTTTGTTCCGGGTTTGGTCGATTCAGCCCCGATATCTATAACATCTGCGCCGTCTTTTATCAATTGATTTAAATGTTCAATAGCATCTTCAAATTTATAATACTTCCCGCCGTCAGAAAAAGAATTTGTCGTAACGTTTAAAATTCCCATGATTTTGGTTTTAACATTGGCTTTAGGTGTAATCTTTTCTTCTATCAATTTGCCTAAATCTTTTAATCCGAACGGCTGCAATTGCAACTTCTTCGCAATTAGTGAAAGTTGACTGAAATTGCCAGTTAAAATACAGTCTGATTTTTCTATTTTGCCCGTTATAACATCTTTGTTTGTTCCGCAATCTGTTCCGCAAGAAAGCGCAAGCTGTTTTATAATGTTGCCTTGAGCGGGAGTTATGCCAAAAATTTTCAATGTCATATATTGAAATTTATTCTTGGCTTTATGGACGTAAGATTTGTCATAGCCTATTTCAATAAGCTCTTTTTCAATGTTATCGTTTGATATTTTTTTCAATAAAAAATCATGCATAGAATAAAACTAGCATGATTTTTTACTTTTTTCAAATTTTATAAATTCAATTAAGCTGCTATATTAAATCTGTCTTTAATATCAGCAAGTGCGATTTTACCGTTTTTGGAAGTTTCGCTCAAACCCGTAATCAATACGAAGAATGCCGTAACTCCGCCGAACAAGCCTGTTAATTTTTTCATAACGGGACTTTTGATAATCGGACCTAAAATCTTGTTATCTTTGAATTTTAACAAATGTTTCATCGCATGACCGCTGAAACGCTTAGTATCACGAACTAATCTGCCCCAAAGACCCGTAGCGACTTCTTTTGTTTGAGGAACGGTTTTTGTTGCCTGCATCATATCTGCATACATTTTACGCAGCATACCCATTGAACTTTTACGGGTTGTAGCAACATGAGCCGTTACACCTGCTGCTCCGACGCCTGCTGCAACCTGTTGGGTTTCATGACGTCTTTGAGCTTTTTGCTCGGGAGTCATTTGAGAATATGGAATATGTGTAGAATTAATTGTCGTATCCATTATTCAGCTTCACCCTCTTTTAGTTCTGATTCTTTTACTGCCGTAGCGTAAGCACTTGCAACGCCCGAACCTGCTCCGAGTACGGTTGCGGTTTTTTTTGTTGCTTTGTCATAAGATGCTTCGTCTTTAAATATATTCATTCCTTTGAAAAATGCTTTTGTTTTTTCGGCAACTTTTTTAGCTGCTTTTACAACTTTTGCACCGAATTTTGTTGCTTTGAAATCGTTGTATAATTCTACAACTTTTTTGCCGAATTTAGTTTCTTTGAATTTCTTTAAGCCTTTTGCAACCAAGCCTTCAATTGTATCTGATTCTTTAGAAACAAATTCTTTCAAAGGTTTAATTGTTTCTGCGGCATTTTTACCGAATTGGCTTTTTGCTATTCTTGTAAATGCTCCTTTGCTCCATTTTGAGCCGGCAATTGTAGCACATGCAACTGAAATTCCTGCAATAATACCGTCAGTAATTACGCTGACGACTTTTAAACCTTTTTTCATTCCTCCGGGAAGTCTTTCATCATCAAGCAAACCGTTGATTTCTGCTTTTTGATCTTCAAAAAAGCTTCTGTCGCTTTCCAATGAATCATCTCTGTCATATCTTTGAGTGAATGCGGGTTTTGAATAACCTTTTACTGATACCGGTTGAATCGCTAACATATTATATATCTCCACACTACTTGTATTTTTATTTTGTTCTTAGTAAAACCGCAGAAAAAAATTTTTGCTATATGTTTAACAAAATGTTACATTTATGCACGCTTATATTATTTCACATGTTTGTACTTTTGTAAAGTATTTTACCTTTAAAAAAATTCAAACATCAGTTCATTTTTTTCTTCAAATCGTTTTTCAAATCCGTCAAAGGTCCCGAATTAGGATTTCTTATTATCTGATAATATTTTTGTGCATAAGTTATCGGGTATTTTGGCAGCCACAGGAATTTTTTATAAATATTTAAAGTGTCTGCACCGTGCGAGAGCATAAGTTCATCAATAGTTTCTTCATGTGCCGGCGATATAGATGAAAACAATTTGATAATATAATCAGACAGGGTCAAAACAGAATATCCCGATGCAACGGCCGTATCTTTGACGAATTTGTAAACATTTATGTCTGAGTCATTTATGTGCTCTCTTGCATTTTCGGGCAATGTAAGGGTTGCGGAATTTACCTGCTCGACTTCATACCATTCGCCTTTATATAAAATTCTCATGGAATTAAATGTCGGCATGTAAATGTCGTCATATTCGTTATCAAGTAATACTTTCCCGTCAAAACTCATTACACCGTATTTATAATTTTTGCAGGTTAAAAACATTTTCCCGAACAGCAAATCGATTTTTTGATATTCGTGCGGAATAATCAGTTTCCCGTATTCATCATACAGCCCGAAATCGTTTGTGTTTCCGAACTTTGCAAATTTTCCTAAAATTCTGTCGGTCTGACGATATTTTACGGGTACAAGTATGTTCCCTTCCACATCAGTTAATCCGAATTTATCTTTTTTGCTTTGAACAATCCAGCTGTGATAGCCAATACGTATCATTTTTTTATAAGTCGGTTTTACAAGAACTTCTCCCGCAGGCGATTTTAGTCCCCACAAACTGTTTTCCTGATACAAAATAACATCATCATTTGTCCAAGTTTTCGGGTCGGTCTTGCTATTTTGTGCAAACACGGGAATAGCCGTTATTATAATTAAAATAAATACCAACAGAGTTTTTCTTATTCTCATAACCTGATTATAGCATAAATAATTATACGGATTTTTGAAAAAAGTTAATGTTTTATGTAAAATATTCTCTCGGGGACTTGCCGTAAAAGGCTTTGAACGCTTTATAAAAATTGCTCCGCTTTTTTGTTATAATAATTGCTGTGGAGGTCAATATGACAGAAATAGAAAAATTAGAAGCAGGATTAAAATATAACTTTTTTGATGAAGAAGTTGCGGCAAGAAAAGAACATGCAGCAGTTTTGTGCGAAAAGTTCAATTCAATAAGTGCCGGTAATTTTGAAGAACAGGAAAAGACCATAAAAGAGTTGTTCGGCTCAACGGGAGCTCATGTTTACGTTCAAGCAAAATTTAACTGCGATTGCGGTAAAAATATTCATGTCGGGGAAGATTTTGTTTCTAACTATAATGTTACTATTCTTGATATTGCGCCCGTTCATATCGGGGATTATGTAATGATCGGCCCGAATACTATGATTACGACAGTCGGCCATCCGCTTTCGCCTAAAGGCAGACGTCAGCATTTAGGCAAATGCAAGCCCGTAAATATCGGCAACGATGTTTGGATAGGCGGAAATGTCGTAATTTTACCGGGGGTAAATATCGGTAACAATGTTGTAGTCGGAGCGGGTGCCGTTGTTACGCATGACGTTCCCGACAATTGTGTTGTTGCAGGTGTTCCCGCAAAGAAAATTAAAGATTTGGAAAACGATTTGTAAACAACTGCATTATATTTAATTATTTACGTGCTATAATCATACTATGAGAGCGCTAAAATTTATCATAGGTTTTGCTGTTACGGTTATTTTGATATTCGCACTCGGTATTTACGGATATCTGCATATTTTGCCGCAGGCAATTCAAAACCCCAAGGTCATTTCCAAAATTGAAGATATGACGTCAAAAATTCTTTCGTGTGATGTAAAAATCGAACAGCCTTACCTGAAAACTTATTTAGCCCCTAAGATTGATTTGAAATTCAAAAAGTTTGCTCTATCTGATAAGAAAAAACCTTTGTTAAATATAAAAAATCTTGACGGTACGATTTCTATTGCGGGAATTTTTGATAAGAAAATCGTTTTAAATAAAATTAACGTTGATGATGTTTACGCAAATATAAGCGGAATTTTGGATTTGCCGCCGTTTAAAAATAAAAACGAAAATCCTAACGGTTTTAAAGTTGATATTTTTAAATCTCAGGTAAATATCAACGCTTTAAAAGCTTTTTATAAAATAGATAAGGACAATAGCGTAAAAGTTGATGTTAAAAATCTGCTGATTTCCGACAATCCCGATACGAAATATTTAAGCTACGCTTTAAAAGCCGTACTTATGCGCCAAAATCATAAATTAAATATTTCAACCGTTGAAACAGGCAAAAATACAATTATTGAAAATAAAGAAAAACTTGTAATAAAAAATTCTAAAATAAAAGTTGATAAGGCAAGCGTTATATTAAACGGAAGCATAGATTCTAAAAAGTATGATTTTAATGTGAAATCAGATAATTTTAAACTCCAAGATGCGCTTGATATTTTAAACACTCAGGTTGTTGCAAATAACATAAGTGATTATCTTACGTATTTTGACAACCTGAAAGGGAATTTTAATTTTGATATAAATGTCAAAACGGGTGCAATGAACGGCAAAGTTAAATTGAATAATCTGGCGTTCGATCTTAAACCTTTAAAGAATTTGCCCGTAACTCTAAATCAGGGTAATGTTTCATTTGATAATAAAAATATCAAATTGAGCAAATTTAAAGGCTGTTATGAGGGTAAATCCCGCAACGGTATCGATTTTGAAGGGAGGGTTAACGATTATTTAAAAACGGCGGATACCGATATTGTCGGTAATGCAGTTGTTACAAATGATTTTGCTCAAAATTATTTATCAAAAATGGTTTCTTATCCCATAAAAATCAAGGGCAAAGCTGATACAAGGATTATGCTGAAATCAAAATCGGGCAAGCTTGATTTGGTTTGGCTCTACAAATTTGAAAAAGGTAACGGATTTTTATTTGACGGGGAAGAATCATTTATTAATAATGCATCACTAAGGGTTTTGGTAGCAAAGATGCATCTTGAAAATAATATGCTTACAATAAAATCTTTGGACTATCATCTTGCACCTCCGCCAAGTATCAGAAAGAAAATGAAAAAAGATGACAGAACTCCGATTTTGAGTATGAACGGTCATATAGATTTATCGGGCGGCAAACAGGTAGTAAGAGATTTTGGTTTAACTCTTACAAAGCCTATGCCGAGCGGTTTTATAAATATGCTTGCTAAACAGCGAATATTTAAAGGCGGGCAATTTATGGGGTATATGAATTATATCAGCCCTAAAGGTAAAGTGCCCGTATTAAAAGGTGATTTTAAGGCAAAAGAGCTGCATATTCCGAGCCAAAGGCTTTATTTGAAATCGGGAGAATTTAAAACCGACAGGGATAATATGAATATTATTGCATCGGGGTATTATCGCCGTTCAAAATTTGATGTTAATGCAAAAATCAAAAACGGGATAGTTTTCCCCATAATTGTTCGTGATGCAAATCTTACGCTTGACGATGTGAATGTCGAAAAATATCTTGAGGCATTTAACAGTCAGACGGTTAGTGATTATGCATCTGACAGTGTTGAAGAAACGGTTTCAAAATTCGTAGAAAATGATACCGATGAAAACAGCAACACTCAAACATTTGATCTTGCTAATTTGATTGTTCAGAAATGTACTTTAAAAATACTCAAAGGAAATTATAAAAAGATAGATTTTTCGAACGTAATAGGCAATATGGCATTAGATAAAAACAGTTTGCTCACCCTTAATTCAAACAGATTTAAAATAGCAGAAGGCGAGGCAGAGGCAAAAGTTAAATGTGATTTGAAAAAACATTTATACAATTTAACCCTTGCGCTAATCCGGGTAAATTCTAACACCATAGCATCCGAACTTGTAAATCTCCCCGGTGAAGTAAGCGGAAAAGCAAGCGGGTTGTTGGAATTAAATACCGATGAAAGTTTAAAGATTAACGGTACAATAAAATTTATTATGGCAAACGGTGTAATAGCCAAAATGGGTCTGGTTGAATATACGATGAAAGTTGCGGCTCTTTTCAGAAATCCCGTCGTAATGGTTACGCCGTCTGTTATTGCGGATTTGGTAAATATTCCTGAAGGAAAATTTGACCAAATAAACGGCAGCCTGAAACTTGAAAAAAATGTAATAAGAGGAATGGTTATAAAATCCGTATCGCCCGAATTGAGCACATTTATTACGGGCAGATATAATCTTGGCAATCAGGATGCCATTTTAAGAATTTATACGAGATTTTCAAATCGAGGCAAAGGTGCTTACGGTTTCCTCAGAAGTTTATCTCTTAATTCTCTTGCAAACAGAATCCCTTTAAACAGCAGAAACAGTCAAAATTATTATGAAGCCGAAATTAAAGAACTTCCTCCGATTGCGGCTGATGAAAAAGATTGCCAGATATTTTTAACCAAAGTCGACGGTGATATTGTTCAAAACAATTTTATTTCTTCTTTGCATAAAATTAAATAAGTTGAAATTTTTTATTTTTGATTGTAGAATAACTTCTGAAAATTCGGACATGTAAAATGGAAGTTCAATCAGTACAGTTAAATACCCCGCTAAATACCCGTAACGGCTATTTTGTAAAAAAGAATGACATTTCTTACGGTTACGTTGACATGTCTAAAAAATTTCTGTATGAAGATCAGAAAAAAAGTGAAGCCAAAAAAGAAAAAATCTTGGCTGCAATCGGTTCTGCAACAGGTGTCAGCGCCGTAATGGGTTATTTGATGAAAACCCAGCATACAAAAAATCCGTTCAAATTAAAAATTAATAAAGTCGGGCGAATGTTGTCAATGGCTGCGGCGGCTAATGTCGGAAGTATTTTATTAAGTTCCGTTGGAGATGAAAAAGAAGACATAAAGAAAAAATGGAAAGAGGGAACTTTCCAGATGATTTTAACATCTGCTCCGATGCTGCTTGTTGATACAACGATTAAACTTTGTGAAAGAGCAAAATCAAAATTGATAAATAATAACGTTACAAAACTCGGAGTTTCTGCGCTCGGTGTTTATACGGGTTCGCAAATTGCTCTTGCGGTTTCAAATAAACTCAGAGATTCAAAAGATGCCAAAAAGCCCGAAAGAAAATTGAAACTTGTTGATATGGTTGCAAGCCTTGATGATCTTGTTGCCATGATGGTTCTTGCAAAAATCCCGTTTGCGGACAAAATTCAAATCGATAAATTGCTGCCGTTTATTTATACGTTCTGCGGATACAGATCGGGTACGGGCGACAAAAGACAGTCATAAGTTTGTATTTTTAAGATAAAATTCCCTATATTCTTTGTCCCGTTTGAGGGTTAAATTTGTATAAATCTTCTGATTTTATTGAAAGTTCAAGGGTTTTGCCAAAGTTATATTCAGACGGTAAAATAGCCGAACATCTTTTATTATCGATATCAAAATAGGCTATCTTTTCACTTCCAAGCATTTCCGTTATATCAACGTTTACCGTAAGTTTTATATCGCCGTCGGGCTTTGTCATTTTTTCGGGACGGATTCCGTATAAAATATTTTCATCTAACCCCAGATTTTTACCCATTATAAAATTCATTTGCGGGGAACCGATGAACCCTGCAACAAACGTATTTTGCGGGTTGTTATAAATATCATCGGGTGTTCCCACCTGTTGAATTTTTCCGTTATTTAATACAACGATTCTATCCCCCATTGTCAAGGCTTCTGTTTGGTCATGGGTTACATAAATGAATGTTGTTTGGAGTTTGTTGTGCAGTTTTTTGATTTCCGAACGCATTTGAACTCTCAATTTTGCATCAAGATTTGACAAAGGTTCGTCCATCAAAAATACTTTCGGATTTCTGACAATTGCACGCCCTAAAGCGACTCTTTGTCTTTGACCGCCTGACAATTGCTTGGGCTTTCGGTCTAAATATTCGTCAAGATTGAGGATTTTTGAAACCTCTTGAACTTTTTTTTCAATCTCGGCTTTAGGAACTTTTCTCATCTTTAATCCGAATGAAATATTTTCTTTTACCGTCATGTGCGGATAAAGAGCGTAACTTTGGAAAACAAAGGCTATATCTCTGTCTTTTGGCGGAACATTATTAACCTTTTTATCACCGATAAAGATTTCGCCTGACGTTATATCTTCAAGCCCCGCAATCATTCTCAAAAGAGTTGATTTTCCGCAGCCTGACGAGCCGACCAGTACGACAAATTCTTTATCTTCTATATCAAGCGAGATATCGTCAATAACCTTGTTGCCGTTATCGTAAATTTTGGTAACATTTTTTAGAATTACATTACTCATTTTCTTCCCTTATTTCCGGAATAATCAGATTATAAAAATTCCCCTGTCCCGATTCTGAATTGATTGCAAAAAATCCTTCGGAACGTTTAATCAATATGCTTGCAATTCCGAGTCTTAAACTTCTTACAAAAACTTTGCGTCCTTTATCTGTTTTAGCGTAAGGATTGCAAATATACTCCATTTCCTCGGGGGTTAAATTCAAGCCCGTGTCTTTGATTGACAATTGAATATACCTTTTATCTTCTTCAAGTCCGTACGTAATCCCGCTTTCTTCGTCGGGATATGAAAGACGAAGAAAGATTTTGCCGTTTTGAGTTAAAGATATACTTACCTCAAGTATGTTTTCAAAAGCTTTTTTAAAAGCCTTGTAATCTGCAGTGATATACCTTACGTCGATTGTCGAATAATCAAACTCGGGCTCAATATTTTTTTGAAACATTAATGCTTCATGATCTTTTAAAACATCTTTAACTGCAGATATTACGTCGAATTTCTTAATTTCAGGCTCATATAATAATGATTCCGCATAAGTAAAGTCTAAAAATTTATCCGTAAAATCACGCATATCATTTGCATTGTTTAAAATGATTTTTAAATACTTATCCTGCTTTTGCGTAATTTCGCCGCCTATTCCGTCAACCAATCCTTGCGAAAATCCGATTATTGAATTTAGCGGAGATTTTATGTCGTTTTCAAGATGAACGAGCATGGCATTTTTGTCATTGTTAAATTTTTCAATACCGTCTTTTTTCTTGTTCTCGTTAATTTGTAAAGTATTATTTCTTAGCGAAATACAGCAATCATCGCCGATTTTAGATGCAGATAATTCAAGATAATCATTATCCTTTGATTTTGAATGAACCAAAACGGATTTTTTGTGTTTAATCGAGTCTTTAATTGATTTCATTCCGTCTGTAAGAAATTCATTTATTGTAATATTTTCAAGCGGTCCGAAAAAATTAACGGCAGCTTTATTCGCCTCTTTAACAACTCCGTCCGAACCGATATATATAATCATATCGGGGAAATTTTCAAAAATTTTCGATGATGCAAAAAGCGAATTAATATTTTTTTTGAGCTGATTAAAATTCATAATTTGCCCTAACTTCCTCTATCGTATATAATAAATCATAACATGGAAATATGTGAATGTAAATTTTTGTAATATTTTCTGAAATCAAGTAGCAAAAAAATATATTTACTCGGTTTATAAACAGAGATTGATACATGACATGATGAATAAAGCAAAGTGCAGGTGAAACGATGAGAGAAATAGACAACAATTTAAACAATGTAAACTTTACAAGCATCCAGCGCCCTATGGCAGAAGAAGCCCCTAAGGCAGATGCAACAGCAGCTCCGGTAGAACAAAAAGAAATTACCGATTTAAAAAATGTACCTGCAGCAGAGCTCGGGAAATCTCAGGTTGCAACTGATTCTGTCGAAACAGATATGAAGTTCCTTGAAAAACATCCGCAACTTGTAGAAGAACTTAACGAAGCTGTTGATAATTATGCAAAAAATCATTCTGAAGAAGAAACTTTGCAGATGATTGAAAATATGCATAAAGAATTTGCAACAAAATAGTTTCATTAAAATATAGTACGGTTTACTCCCTTGAAAACAATCTTGGTAAGTCATATAATTTGTTAATTATATGATAAGGAGTGTTTTATATGATTATTGAACTTAACGAGGATAATTTTGATAGCGAGGCTTTAAGCGGTTTAAAGGTTATTGAGTTTTACGCAACATGGTGCATGTATTGCAAAAAGCAGCGTATTGAGCTTGGTGAATTGGAAAATTCGGATATCCGCATAGGAATCGTAGACGGTGATGAAAGTCCCAATTTGGTAAAAAGATACGGCATAAGAGCTTATCCGACTTTTGTTATCTTAAAAGACGGTGAAAAAATCGGACAATTTTCAGGTTTTCATACAAAAGCCGAACTCTTAAACAGGCTTATGAAATACTTACAGCCTTAGTTTTTTTGTGTTAAAATGGATACATAATGAAAGCAGTAAGATTTTATGCCCCTTTAGATATCAGGTTGGAAGAAGTTCCGATTACAGAACCTAAAGACGGTGAAATTGTTATAAAAATAGAATCGGCTCTAACCTGCGGAACAGATGTAAAAACCTATCGCAGGGGACATCCCGTATTAATAAAGAAAGTTCCGTCAGGCTTCGGGCATGAATTTGCGGGAACAGTTTATAAACTCGGCAAAGGCGCAGATAATTTCAAAGTAGGCGACAGAGTTGTGGCTGCAAATTCAGCGCCGTGCGGGAAGTGTTTTTTTTGCAAAAAGGGCGAATACAATCTTTGCGAAAACTTGGATTTATTAAACGGTGCTTATGCGCAGTTCATAACAGTTCCTGCAAGAATTGTTCAAAAAAATACCCTGCTTTTGCCTGACGATTTAAGTTTTGATAAGGCGGCATTTTGTGAACCGCTGGCAAATGTAATCCATGGCGCTGATAAAACGGGAGTTAAACCCGGACAAAGTGTCGGAATTATCGGTATAGGTCCGATAGGTTTGATGTTTGCGAGAGTGGCAAAGCTTATGGGTGCAAGGGTAATTGTCGGCGGCAGAAATCCCATGAAACTTCAGCTTGCGCAGGATTTTGCGCATGCCGATGAAATTGTTGATTTGAAAAAATACCCTAATCCCGCAAAGATTTTCAAAGCGTTTTCTGATGAAAGCAAGGGACTTGACGTTGCGATAGAATGCGTCGGACTTCCTGAAATATGGGAAGAAATAATGGATTTTGTCCGCCCCGGTGGCACGGTTCATTTCTTTGGCGGCTGCAAATCAGGTTCAAAAGTAAGTCTTGATACCACAAAAATCCATTACGGGAATTTGAAATTATTAAGCGTCTTTCACCATACTCCGTATTATTTCAGAAAAGCTCTAGAATATATCGCATCAGGTGAAATGGAAGTTGAAAAACTCATAACCGAAACTCTCCCCTTAGATAAAGTCGAATACGCTATGCAAAGACATATTGAGGGTAATGCGGTTAAATTTTTAATTAAACCTTGGCAATAAATTTATTTAATATCAGGATAAAAATATCTTACCCCGTCATCTGATCTCCATCTTACGTAGCCTGTTTTTGGAGTCTTATCCAAGTCCATTATGCTTACTAAAGCCCAGTTGCCTCTGATAAGGTTTAATCTGATTATTTTGGGTAAATTTATTGTAGAAATGTTTTGTGCCATATCGTCAGGTGAAGATTTTAAATCTTTGCAAAAAGCGGGTGTGCCTTTCAAGATTTTTAACCCGTATTTTTTCCCGTAAGTTGTGTAGAAGTTTATCCATGTCATAAATTTGTACGGATCATCTTCCTGTATCCAACCTGTTGCACCGGTTAAATTGTTATAAACTATTTCGACCCAGCCGTCAACGATATCAACTACATTTACATACGCCAAATCTTTTTTTGTTACGTAAAGTGCGAAAAAGTTATTTGCGCCGATTTCAGCGGGTGTAAATTCTTCATCGTTATATCTTATTTTATATAAAATAGGAGCTTCTTTAGCGGGGAATTTATAAACGGTTACATCGTTTTCAACCTGATAAATCCCTACTGTTCTGACATTGTCGCTAATCGGAGTCATCGGGATTATGTCTTTTGCATAAGCACCGAGTCCGAATATTATCATAAATAATACGGATAAAATAAATCTTTTCATAGCTGCTTCCTTTTAAAATCATTATAGCATAAATTTTGCATTATTTAATGATAAAATCAGACTTTCTTGAAATGAAATAATCCTTATAGTCAAGGACTACGGGCTTATGCTCGGAACATATCGCATAGTATGCTCTTTTTCTTTGTTTCGTAAAAAATTTGTCATGCACAAAATCAGTTAATGTAATGCAAAATCCGAGTGCAAATATTAAACATGCAATGAAAATGATTTGTAAAAATAGTGCATTATCAAGTTTTGTATAAAACAAAAAAGAAATACTGAATAAAAAGCCGAAAGCATTGAAAAGTAATGTTAAAACGTAAATTAAATTTTTCATAACAATCTCCTTTAAATTTATATCTTGTACTTTTGACAAAAATATAATAAGATATATTTACGTCAGATACGGTCATATTTTAAAAAGAGGCAAAAATGAGCGATAAACCGAGATATTCAAGAGTTTCAGATATGATTGAACTTGCCGTTTACATGGCATCAAAAGTTCAAGGGATAACAATAAACGATATAATGAAGTATTACGGCGTTTCCAGACGCACGGCAGAGAGAATGCGGGACAGTCTTATATGCATCTTTCCCGATATTGAAGAAATCGAAACTTCTGACGGATACAAGCATTGGGGTTTTACAAGCAACAGAATTTCAAGTCTGATAAGTTTCAGTCCGAAAGAGATTGCAAATCTTGAGCAGGTACAGCGCAGAACGACAAACAAAGAATTAAAATCCGAATTAAACGGCACAATTACAAAGATTAAAGCGCTTACCAATAAAAACAAAAATTCCCTGCAGGATAATATTGAATTGTTTATGCAAACAGAAGGGTATGCAATCCGTCAGATGCCGCAGTATCATATTGATTTAGGGGTGCTTGACGTTATTAGAACCGCCCTGCAGCATTCTCAAATCGTTACGGCAATTTATCATGACAAGCAAAGAGTTCTTGAGCCGTTAGGCTTAATTTACGGCGAAAAGATTTATCTTATCGCACGAGAAAAGGCAAAAGGTAAAGGCATTTACAACTATCTTTTGCATAAATTCAGCGATATGAAATTAACCGATAAGTTTTTTAATAAAGGCAATTTTAATTTGCAGGAATATTCAAAACAATCTTTCGGGGTTTATCATGGAAAAATTTTAAATGTTAAATTATCTTTTTCAAAAGAATTGGCTTCAGAAGCCGCTCATTTTAATTTCCACCCGACTCAAAAAATAAATTTTGAAGATGATGGAACGCTTACCGTCAATTTTAAAGCAAGCGGGGATAAAGAAATTTTGTGGCATGTATTCAAGTGGGGAAAAGGATGCAGAATAATTTCTCCGAAACCCTTGAAAAAAGAGTATGTAAAATATTTGCAGGATTGCTTAAATCAAAATATTTAAATGTTTCTCCCTATTAAGCTTTTGTATTTCAAATTCGCCATGTTTGTTCTATAATTTTGAAAGAGGTATGTACTTTGAACGCAATAAAACATTCAAAACTTACATTGATGATACTTGCAGCACTTGTATTGGGTGTTGTATTCGGTTATTTGTGTCCCGTATATGCCGTTAAAATGAAAGTTTTTGCCGTTATCTTTTTGAGAATGGTAAAAATGATTATTGCTCCGTTGCTTTTTGCAACCCTTGTTACGGGGCTTGCAAGTCATGGTGATATTAAAAAACTCGGGAAAATCGGGATAAAAACCATTATATATTTTGAAATCGTAACAACGCTTGCTTTGATTATCGGGCTTACGATGGGTAATTTCTTTAACCCCGGGCATAATTTCGGAAATGTAGAAGTCAATCCGCAGCTTATAAAAGAGGCAGGGCTTATGGCTGTTACTACCCCTCATACAAGCGTGTCGGAAATGCTTATGAATATATTCCCGACAAGTATTGTTCAATCAATGGCAGAGGGCAATTTATTACAAATCGTTGTGTTTGCGATATTTTTTGCAATTGCGATATGTGCCGTCGGACAAAAAGCAAAGCCCGTTATGGATGTTTTAAATTCCGTTTCTCAAATAATGTTTAAATTTACCGAATACGTAATGTATTTTGCACCGTTGGGAATTTTCGGTGCAATCGCATCAACTGTCGGGATGAGCGGATTATCAATATTAAAAAATTATTTCAAAATAATTTTCTCGCTATATACTGCATTAGCCGTATTTGTAATGCTTGTGCTTTTTATAGCCTGCAAATATGCAAGAATATCATTAAGAAATTTATTAAAAGTAATACAGGAGCCTGCCGTTTTGGCTTTCACTACGGCAAGCTCTGAAGCGGCTTTCCCTAAAGCCATTGAACTTATGGAAAGGTTTGGCGTTCCGCAAAATATCGTAAGTTTTGTAATGCCGACGGGGTATACCTTTAACCTTGACGGAAGTACATTGTATCTTGCTATGGCGGTTATTTTCTGTTCGCAGATTTGCGGGATAGATTTATCGCTCAGTCAGCAGATTGTTATGATGTTAGCCCTGATGCTTACAAGTAAAGGCATTGCCGGTGTTCCCAGGGTGTCATTAATTGTTCTTGCGGGAACTTTAACATCATTTAATATCCCGATTGTCGGGGTTGCAATATTATTGGGTATCGACCAGATTCTTGATATGGGCAGAACAACCGTTAACCTTATAGGAAATTGTGTTGCAACGGTTGTTATAGCAAGATGGGAAAACAGTTTTGATTATGATAAAATGAACAGCTATATAAGCGAATGTGAAAATGAGGGCGGGTTCTGGGATTTTTCAACTCCCGAATCAATCCCCGAAACAGTAAGCACTACAGATGAAACAGAGGATAAATAAATGACCGACACACATCAAAAACAGTATAAAGGTACTTTGAATTTACCGCAAACAACTCTTGCTATGAGAGCTAATGCAACTCAAAAAGAACCTTTGACCCAGAAATTTTGGGACGAAAATAAAATTTATGAAAAAATGACCCAAAACAGAGATAAAACAAATTCTTTTGTTTTGCACGACGGACCTCCGTATTTGAGTTCGGAAAAAATTCATGTCGGCACGGCATTAAATAAAATTTTGAAAGATATTTTAATAAAATACAAAACCATGTGCGGATATTATGCACCTTATGTCCCAGGTTATGACGGACACGGTCTTCCTATTGAAAATGCCGTTGTTAAAAAGATTAAAGGCGGACGTCATTCAATAACGGAGGGCGAACTCAGAAAGCGCTGCAGGGAATTTGCGCATAAAAATCTTAAAGGTCAGGAGGGCGAATTTCGTCGTTTAGGGGTTCTCGGGAACTGGGAACATCCGTATTTGACAATTGCTCCGTCTTATGAAGGGCAGCAGGTCAGAGTATTTGGCGAAATGTTTAAAAAAGGGTATATTGAAAAAGGCTTAAAACCCGTTTATTGGTGCGCATCTTGCGAAACGGCTCTTGCTGAAGCTGAAGTTGAATATGCAGATATTACCTCAACTTCTATTTATGTAAGATTTGAATTTGATAAAGAATCAACTGATAAAATCAGAACAAATATTTTGAAAAACAATGACGGCAGAAAGATATATGCAATAATTTGGACAACCACACCTTGGACAATTCCGTCAAACATTGCTATTTCAATGCACCCGAGATTTGAATATACAGTATTTGATTACAGGGGTGATCTTTATGTTGTCGCAACCGATTTGCTTGATACGTTCTTAGAAAATGCGGGTTGGGAAAAATCGGAAATCAAACCTGTTGCAACAGCAATCGGACAGGATTTTGAATTGATGAATACAAAACATCCGCTTGTTGACAGGAAATCAGAAATAATTTTAGGTGAACACGTAACACTTGATGCAGGTACAGGCTTAGTTCATACAGCCCCGGGACATGGTCTTGAGGACTATGAAGTGGGGGTTAAATACGGACTTGATGTATTCTCGCCGCTTGATTCTACGGGTTGTTGGAAAGAAGAAGTCGGTATCCCCGAACTCGTCGGTGTTCCTTATTACAAAGGAAATGCGATGGTTATTGATATGCTTATCAATAATAAAGCGCTTGTTCATCAAAACGAGATTACTCACAGTTATCCGCATTGCTGGAGATGCAAACACCCCGTAATATACCGTGCAACTCCTCAATGGTTTGTAAAAGTAGATAAATTCAGAGATGAGGCGCTTGATGCAATTCATCATGTAAAATGGATTCCCGCAAGCGGTGAAAGCCGTATCGGAAATATGGTTGCAGGAAGAACGGATTGGTGTATTTCCCGTCAAAGAGCGTGGGGCGTTCCTATTCCGATTTTTTATTGCGAAGATTGCGGTGAAGTTATCTGCAATGATGAAACAATTGAAAATGTTGCAAAAATGTTTGAAAAAGAAAGCTCCGATGCGTGGGTAAATCACAGCGCAGAAGAATTATTGCCTGCAGGGTATAAATGCCCTAAATGCGGTAAAAATCATTTTCGTAAAGAAAAAGACATAATGGACGTATGGTTTGATTCGGGGGTTTCTTGGAATGCAGTAGTTGAAAAAAGATCTGACGAACTGGGACATACGCCTGTTGATATGTATTTAGAGGGTTCCGATCAGCATAGAGGTTGGTTCCAATCATCATTATTAACTTCTGTTGCCGTTCAAGGGAAAGCTCCTTATAAACAGGTTCTTACTCACGGTTTCGTATTCGGTGAAGATGGCAGAAAGATGTCTAAATCTTTAGGCAACTTCATCAGACCCGATGATATTATCAAGAATTACGGTGCTGATATTTTAAGATTATGGGCAGCTTCCGTTGATTACAAAAACGATATAAAAATCGGAAACAATATTATCGGACAGCTTGTTGAAATCTTCAAAAAGACAAGAAATACAGCAAGATTTTTGGTAGGCAACCTGTTTGATTTTGACCCTGAAAAGGATTATGTAAAATATGAGGATTTGAAACTTATTGATAAATTCGCATTGTTCAAATTGAACAATTTTGTATCAGATGTTATTCAAAGTTTTGATGCTTATGAATTTTACAAGTATTTCCAGAGCTTGCAAAACTTTGCGGCTGTTGATTTAAGCGCATTTTATCTTGATATTGTAAAAGACAGATTATACACGGCAGGTAAAAAATCTTTATCACGTCGTGCTTGTCAAACGGTTTTGTATGAGAACCTGATGGCTTTAGTCAAAATCTTGGCACCTGTTATGCCTCATCAGGCTGAAGATATCTGGCAAAACATTCCGCAAAACCAAAGAGGCGGTTTGTTGAGCGTATTGCTAACAGAGTTTCCTAAGGTTCATGATGAATGGAACAATGAAAAACTCGCATCGGATTTTGAAAAAATCTTGAAATCCCGTGAAGTTGTTACCCGTGCAATTGAACCGTTAAGGGCAGATAAAAAAGTCGGAAGTTCATTAGAAGTCGGCGTATACGTTAGTGCCGCTGATGATGAAGTTTTGAGAGCAAACGAAAAAGATTTGGCTGATATTTATATTGTATCTCAAGCCAAATTATCTGATAGTGCACCTGATCAAGAAATTCTCAATGAATACAAAGAAGATGATTATACCGTTTGGGTTGTAACAGCACACGGCGAAAAATGCTGCCGTTGCTGGAAGTACAGAGAATTAAATTCTGACGGTATATGTTCTGATTGTCAGGATGCAATCAAATGAGGTTAAAAACGAACAAGCAAAAAAGACAGGTTATTTATACCTGTCTTTTTTTATCTACTTATCTTTGCGGTTTATAAACGATTTTATTTGAAGTCATATAATACTCAAGCTCTTTTTCGCCTGCTGCGGGTTCAATATTTCCGTAAACGGTAATTCCTCTTGCTTTAAACTCCTCAAACCAATGAGGTTTAAATCCCTCGTCAAAGCCTGTTATTCTTTCAACATCTTTTGACGGCACTCCGTAATATACGGATTTAATTCCCGACCACATAATTGCTCCAAGGCACATTATGCAAGGTTCTGCCGTTACATAAAGACTTAAATCGAATTTTGACAAATCGTAAGTTCCGAGATTTTGTTCTGCTAGACGAATTGTATTAACTTCCGCATGGCAACTGCTGCAATTGTCTTTTAATACGGTATTAGAGCTTTTTGCAATGAGTTTGCCGCTTTTATCATAAATCGCCGCAATAAAAGGTCCGAAACCGTTATTTATGTACTCGGGCATATTGTTTTGTAATTCTAATATGATTTTGCGAGCTTGTGCCACTTTTGTTTCGTCTATAGTTTCATTTGCAATTATATTTGCCTGTGTTGTATTCATATTCTGCTTGAACCTCGCCTTAAACTCTGCCGTAACAATCTTCGTATCTTATGATGTCATCTTCTGAAATATAGTCGCCTTTTTGTATTTCAATGATTTTTAAATTTTCATCATAAGGATTTTGGAGCGAATGTTTTGCCTGAACGGGGATATCAATGCTGTCGCCCGGGTATACATTATACTCCTTGCCGTCTTTTAAGACAAGTGCAGTTCCCTCAAGAACAACCCAATGCTCCGAACGGTGATTGTGTGATTGAACGGACAATTTCTGATGCGGCAGAACGCAAATGGTCTTTGTTAAATATCCCTCGCCGCTATTCATACATGTGTAATAACCCCACGGACGAAATACCGTTTTATGAAGCTTTGTTGTGTCGCTTTCTTTTGCTTTTAACTTATCATAAAGTTTTTTAACGTCCTGAGATTTATCCATTTTGCAAGCCATAATTGCATCTTCTGTTTCAACAATAATTACGTTTTCCAAATCAGAAACCGCAACAAGCTCTTTTTGTGAATAGATAAAAGAGTTGCGAACATTTTCTGTTACGACTTTGCCTGTTATAACGTTGCCGTTTTCATCTTTAGGTTTTACGTTGTACAAAGCCTGCCAAGAACCTAAATCGTTCCAATCGGATAACAATTCGACAAGCGCAACTTTATCTGATTTTTCCATAATCGCATAGTCAATTGATATTGACGGCATTGAATTGTACAAATCAAAATCTAATTTAACCCCGTTAGAATAATCTATTTTATCCAATTTTGAATAAATATCGGGAGCGTATTTTTTGATTTCGTCTAACAATACTGAAATTTTAGCCATAAAAATTCCGCCGTTCCAGTAATAATTCCCGCTTTGGACATATTGCTGCGCTGTTTTGTAATCGGGTTTTTCAACAAATTTTTCAACTTCGAAACCTGTTTTTAATGCGTTTTTGGTTTTGATATAACCGTAACCGATTTCAGGGTATGACGGCTTTATTCCAAATGTTACAATATAGCCGTCTTGTGCCAGAACTTTTGCATTTTCAACGGTTTGTTTAAATTGTTCGGAATTTCTTATTAAATGATCCGAGGGTGCAATTAAAACAATATCATCTTCTTTGTAATTTTGCGAGAAATATTCGAGAGCCGAAGCTATTGCAGGTGCGGTATTTTTGCCCAGCGGTTCTGCTATAACGACATTGGAATCATCAATTTTGTTAAGCTGAAGTTTTATATCCTGATAATGCAAAACGTTTGTAACCGTTACTATTTCGGAAGCTTTTGCAAAGTTTTCCATTCTTAAAAATGTTTGCTGTAATAAACTGTCTTTTGAACCGAAATTAATCAGTTGTTTCGGGTACATTTCTCTTGATAAAGGCCATAATCTGCTGCCTGAACCCCCTGCAAGTATTATACATTTCATATACAATTTACTCCTTTTATTCTCTTATTAAAATTCGAGTTAATATTAATCGTTTATATTCCCGCAAATATAATCATAGCATAAATATTTTCATTTAGCGGGGTTTATTAAAAATATGTAATATTCTTTTTGTTAAATAAACTAAGTTCTCTCCATTTGAGATAGGGAAATAGTTTTACCGCCAAAAATTATTTTATCAGATCTTTTATGACTTCTCCTGCGATTATTAGCCCCATAACTGACGGAACAAATGCGATACTTCCCGGGGCACGTTTTCTTGTTGTTTGCGGGGTTGTATAATTCGGTTTTATCGGAGTTTCTTTTGAATAAACTACTTTTACGCCTTTTATATGTCTTTTCTTTAGTTCTTGTCTTATTACCCTTGCAAGCGGACAAACCGTTGTTTTTGAAATGTCTGCCACTTCAAATTTTTCGGGCGATAATTTGTTCCCTGCGCCCATTGCGCATATTATAGGTGTTCCCGCAGCTTTTGATTTTTCTATCAGAGATAATTTGCCCACAACCGTATCAATTGCATCTATTACATAATCATATTTGCGGAAATCAAATTCATCCGAAGTTTGCGGGGTGAAAAATGTTTTGTAGGTTTTAACGTTTACATTAGGATTTATTTCAAGTATTCGTTCTTTTGCCGCATCAACTTTGTAGCGGTCGATAGTTTTTGTGCTCGCAATGATTTGTCTGTTAATATTGCTTTCACAAACTTTGTCGTTATCAATTATATCGATATTGCCAAGCCCGCTTCTTATAAGCGCTTCAACCGCATAGCCGCCGACCCCGCCCACTCCGAAAACCGCAACACGGCAAGATGCAAGTTTTTTTATTGCATCGGAACCTATTAATAATTCTGTTTTTGAAAATTCTTCAGACATACGTTTATTGTACTATAAAAATTTTATATTTTTGCTTTTTCTTCTTGTTGTTCGGATTGTTTTTTCTGCTTATCTTTTCGGGCTTGTTCCCATTGTTTTTTTTTGGCTTTTAAACGTTGCTTATTCTCTTTTGAGTGCTGTTTATATTCGTTGTGTCTTTGCTTTAATTGCGTATATCTGTATTTTTTTTGCTGTTTTAATTGTTGACGTTGAGTTTTGTAATCGTTTTTTAACTGTTGTTTTTTCTCTTTTATTTCATTTTTAGCCGCTTTTTCGTCTTCAATATTTTCATCATCTGCGCTTTGTTTTAATTGCGCTTTTTGTTCTTTATATTTGTTTTTTAAATCTTTTTTATGCTCAATATAATCAATGCTTGCCTGATTTTTGTCATCTCTGAACTTTTGTTTTTCCTGCCTGCGGTCAATCTGCCCTTTTAATTCTTCGGCTCTGGGTTCATTAACGTTTTTTACGTAAACCTGTTCATTTTTTTTGAGGTCAATCGGTTTACCTTTTAACCAGAACCAACATACAGAATTATCATAAGCATTGTAAACCCCCGCTTTAAACCAGTTGGGATTTTTATGTCTTTGAATTGCGCCTTTTGTAAAGAAATATAAAATATCAACTCCGGGTGCAAATAGTGAAGCCGCCTGAGTAAGCACAATTTCGGTAGCCGTAATTGATGCATCTTTTTTATCAAGGGGCTCATATTTTCTTACTACAAAATAAATGTCTTTATCTGACAAATCAATGATTTCTTTAGTCAGTTCATCTTCATAATTTTTCAATTTGCAAACTATAAATCCGCTTTTGTGCCATCTGCGCTCTTTTTGAGCTTGCAAAACTTCAAGTGTTACAACAGATCTTTGGGGGATTATAATTTTGTCATCTATAATTGTTTTGCGTATTGCCTTTAGCTGAATTACGGGCGGCGTGCCCTGCGTAAGCCCGAAACCGCTACTTACATCTGCAATCACCTTGTCGCTTGCGGCCATGCAGGGAGATAATCCCAGAACAAAAACAAGTAATAATACTATAAGCTTTCTTAATATATCATTCATCAGTTGTAATTATACCATAAGCAAAAATGAAATGCTCGGGGTAATCTACTGAACTATTAAAATAAATATAGCGCTCAGGATTATGCAGCAAACCTGAATAATGCAAAACAAAGTTCTTTTTTCATAAGTTGCAAGTTTGCCTACAACAAACGGAGAAAGTGCAAATAAAAGCATTATAAATTTATTTAACCCCCCTTTTATTATAAATACTCCTGCAAAGGCGCAAAGTATATATAATACAAGCATTCCCGTCATAAATGCAACGTATACGGGGTGATTTTTGCGTCCCTCTTTTTTTATGAGCAAATAGCTTTCATAACCTGCTAAAAGTACGGCAAGCAAAAGCGCAATTATGATAAACCCTGATTTTAGATACATACCGCTTCTCCCTGCTTTTCTTCCGTTTCAACAGCAATATGGTTATTTATAAATTCAAGGACTTTTTTATATACAAATTCTTTTTCATTATCATACAAAACCATGTGATAGCTGTCTTTTAAAATAATTAAATCTTTATCTTTTGACGAAATACCGTTATATGCACAGTAAGCTGATTTTACGCTTGTGAGGTCATCTTCTTGCGAATGAATTAAAAGTGTGGGCGCCGTAACTTTATCTAAGTTCGCTCTTACGTATTTGGAAAGTTTTAAAAGCTCATAAATCCCTGTCATTGGGAAATCATTCATTCCGACATCGCCTATCGAAAGCAGTTTTTTAATTGCATTTCTTACTTTGAGATTTTTAATTCCGTGCGGTTCGCATTCGGGGTAATTGTAATAAAATCTGATAATCGTTGTTAATCCGATTGGGATTAAAAACTTATACCACGGCAATCTCCAACCGTCTAAAAACAAAGTTGTCGATAAAGGCACTAACCCGGTAACAACATCTGAATATTTTATTCCGACGGCCAGAGCCAAAACAGCGCCAAGACAAATTCCCGATACAAAAACATTCTCGTAATTTGAATGCAGCTGCTCAAACTTTGAATATGCAAAATCCAGCCAGTCCGTATATTTGACCGTGTAAATTTCTGCAAAATTATCTCCATGCCCCGGTAAACAATCCGCATACACATCAAATCCTTGTTTATAAAGGAACTGACCGTATTTTTTCAACTCAAAAGGACTTCCGGTAAGTCCGTGAAAAAGCAAAACCGCAGTTCTTGCTTTTTCATCGTTACCGTGTATAAGTTCAAAGTTTAAAGACATTATTTAGTTAACCTGTCTAATAATTGATCCATTAAATCAATTGCCATTTCGATTTCTTCATCCGTTATGTATAATTGCGGAACAAGAGTAATTATATTTTTGAAGAAACCGCCGTTATTAAGGACAAGTCCGCATTTCTTGCCGTTGTATGACAGATCGCCTTTCAAGCCTTCTTCCTGCATAGCATCGCACAAAGCTCTGTTAGGTGTGAATCCGTCTTTTTCGGTTAATTCCATACGAAGTGCGAAACCGATACCGCCTACATCACCGACTTCTTTATATTTAGATTTAAGATAATTCAAACCTTTCATAAAGATTTTGGATTTTCTCGGAATTTCTGTTTCAAAATCTTTTTCCTGTTCTTCTACAATATTCATAACTTCGTAAGCGGCTCTTACACCTAACGGGTTAGAGCAATATGTTGAATGAGCGCTGCCCGGAGTGAATACATCGGGTGCGATATATTTTTCTTTTGCCCAGAAACCGGCGAGCGGATTCATACCGTTTGTGATTGATTTAGCAAATGTCATAATGTCTGGTACTACACCGTAGTTTTCGATTGCCCACCATTTACCTGTTCTAAACATACCCATTTGAACTTCATCAATTACAAGCATAATATTATGAGCATCAAGAATTTCTTTTAATTCTTTGAAGTACCATTCCGGAGCGTTAATATATCCGCCTGTTCCCAAAATCGGTTCTGCAAAGAATGCTTTAAATTCGCAATCGCCGGTTTTGGGGTCATACAATGCTTTATATTCGCTTTCAAATTGTCTTGCAAATTGTTTTACACAAAAATGATTGCAAGATTCGCAATTCATACCGTAAGGGCATCTGAAACAATACGGGAACGGAACAAAGTTTGCTCTGTCGCCGAAGTGTCCGTATTTTTCTCTGTAACGGTAGCTTGAAGTAATAGCTGTTGTTGCCATTGTTCTTCCGTGGTAGCCGCCTTGAAATGCAAAGAAGTTTTGATTATGTGTATAATTTCTTACAACTTTAATGGCATCTTCATTTGCCTGAGCGCCGCCTACATTATAATGCATTCTCCCTTTTGTATGGAATCTTTTTTCAATCATTTTTTCCATTTTTTCGGATAACAATGATTTGTATGGTTGTAAATATTTAGGTGTCATTTGAGGCATCGTGTTAATTTGGTCAATTAAAGCATCATTAATTCTCTTATTTCTATAACCGAAGTTTGCTGCTGAATACATCATCTGTAAATCCAAATAAGGTACATCTTTGGAATCATACATATATGATCCTTCACATCCTCTGAAAACTTTAGGGTTTTTTGAATAGTGAACCGTATCACCCCATGAGCTGTATACCGCATCTAAGTCTTTTACTTCTTCATCAGAAATCATCTTTTCATCTGTACAAATCATTTAATTTCTCCTCTATTTTAAAATACCGTAATTTTTTTTTAACATAACCCAATTTTAAATTCAATAATCCGATATCAGATTATTAAGTTTTGTAACTGTAAAATCATTAAAAAAGAATTAAATTATATACAAAAATTTTATCGTTATGTTATTATTTTGTCGTTATGAGATATGAAGTTGACGAAAAAATAACATTTATGCACAAGGCAATGTGCAAGATAGATAAGATTTATAATACCCTTTTAAAACAGGCAAAAATGACGGATTCGGAATTTACCATGCTGTTTTATATGATTGCATCGGGACGTGATTGTACTCAAAAAGATATTGCGGGAAATACTTATATAAGTCCAAAAACTCTTAATTCAACCGTAAAAAAACTTGAGCAAAAAGGTATAGTTGAATTAAAGCCCGGGAAATATCCTTTCAGATACGTTAAACTTACCCAAAAAGGAATTGAATACGCAAAGGATAATATTATCCCCGTGATAGAATCCGAAAGAAGAACTTTAGAAAACATGCCGCAGGCAGATTTAGACAATATTGAAAATTTGGCAATAAAATATATCAGAATATTTGAGCAAAGTGCAGGTATTAATTCAGATGAGCCTTAACTTCTGATAATATATCATTAAAGTTTTCATAAGACTTATATTTTAGCCCTTTATCTTCGCAATGGCGGGCAAGTTTTGATTTTGCAAATATAATATCAGCTTTGTCGCAAACGCAAAAATCAGATACTCCGTCGCCGATATAAATAATTTTTTCGTATTTCTTTTTCATATCATTTGCAACTTTGCATTTGCATGTTCCTGCATTCATAACGCATTGCGGGTTGTCATTCGGGAATGACAAATCTATTTTATTTTTATTAAAAACGCCATGATTTGTTATAATTTTCAAACCTTTAACGTCATGATTTTCTAAAATTCCGTTTATAAAATAATCAACCCCGTCGCTAACTATGTAAAAATCTATATTTTCATTTTGGCAAAAATCATAAAAGTCTTTAAAATATTTGTCTATTGTTACGGTTTTTATGTACTTATCCGCAAGTTCTTGCGATAAATTCGGAACGAGCGAAAACTCTTGAATTAAACATTCTTTAGAATTTATTTTATTTTCGAGCCAAAGCTTTTCAACATACTTCCATTTTTCTGTTGCATAGTTTTTAAAAAACGAATACAAACTGTCTACTGTTGAAATTGTTCCGTCAAAATCAGATAATATACAAAACTTTTTCATCGCTGCCTGCCTAAAATATACCGATAAAACTAACTCATAAATTATACTACAAAATCACTTTGGTTTACAATTTATCCCTATCTTGGCGATTAAAATCGGTTCATTAAGAAATATTTTTGCACTTCTTTTTACGGTTGGGGGAAACATAGGTGCAATGGTAAAATTGTATTATACATCTCTCTTACAGATTTATAAAATCAAGTTTTCAGAAAGGCTGGTGAATTTGTGTAATAAAACCGGATAAAATAGTTATAGCAATTAAGCATATTGAAAATAATGTAAAAATAGAACTTATAAGAAAACCAATAAAACATAGTATATTATACAATTTATTTTCAATAAAAAATTTAATTTGTATATCATGATTTGCAATATGTTCAATTGCTAAAACAATTGACAATAATAGTAAAACTAATAGCCAAACAGAAATTAAAATAATTATAAAAATTCCGCCACCATCTATATTTGACATCTTAAAAAACTCGTAAGCAATAATCCAGCCAAAAGCCGCAAACATATGAAATGCAAATTTATTTTTTAATTTAGCTATAAACTTCATACTTGTAATAATACGACAAAAAGAAAGGATTTTATTATGAACAAATCAAATTATGTTACAGATACAGAAAAAGAAATTTTATCCTATAATGCGTATCATTTGGATAATCCAATTATATTAGACGGTTGGGAATTAAAAGATACAGAAACCCCAACTAGTAGTGGCTTTGAAAGACAAATTTATCGAAAGAAAAGAAATGTTTTAATTTCAATAAGATAGTACACTAATGCAGATATTAGCCACACATTTATAATTAGTGAGAATAAAACACCCAAAATCCAAAATATATGATAAAAAGGATTTTTAACAAAAAAAATATTTTTAATATTGTGATTTGTAAGTGTTTCTATTGCCCAAATCATCAAAGATATTACTATTAAGCATTCAAGAATAATTGTAATTATGGCAAGAAATATTCCTGGGATACTATTCGTATTATGACAATAAAATAATGCAAATAAAAAGTAGTAAAAATATACCCAGCCGCAAATTGAAATAATATGAAATGCAAATTTATTTTTTAATTTAGCTATAAATTTCATACTTGTAATAATACAACAAAAAGGAAGGACTTTATTATGAACAAATCAAACTATGTTACAGATATAGAAAAAGAAATTTTATCCTATAATGCGTACCATCTGGATAACCCTATTATATTAGACGGTTGGAAATTGGAATATAAAGAACCCGAAACCTCAAGTAGCTTTGAAGGTCAAGTATATAAAAAGGGGGAATTCGTCATTATTGTTTTTAAAGGTTCTAAAGAGTTTAAAGATTTTTTATTGTCAGACATTCCAATGGCTGCTGGGGTTGAACCAATGCAGCAAAAAGATGCACATGTTTTGTTATTAAAGGCATTATCAATGTTTGAAAATGAAAATGTAAAAATTGAACTTACAGGACATTCATTAGGCGGGAGTTTAGCCCAAATAGAATCTGCCAGAACAGGAATTCCTGCAACAACATTTAATGCCTTTGGAACCGGGAAAATATTGCAATCACAAGGCTTTTCTAGAAGTCAAATATACAAATTAAATATAAAAAATTATGGCAATCCTATGGATCCAATATTTAATTCAAATTCTATATATCAACCCGGCAGAACTTTTATTACAAATACTATTTTGGACATAAATAAAATATATCCATTTACAAACACTTTTGGTAAAGCGGATATGATATATCATGAATTAGAAAAAATGGGTGATTTAAATAAAGCTGTTGAAGTTACACCTTTTGTCAAAAAAATGAATTCAAATAATGTTTATCATGGCTATGTATATAAAATTGATAAAATTTATCAAGATGTAGATAATCTAAACATTAAACAAAATAATAAGAATATACAAAATATTCAGTCAAATTATACCCCGTCAGATGTCCAATTACAGGAAATAAAAAGTTTATACAATATGAACTCAATAGCAAATTTCCATTCTAAAGAAGTCTATAATTATGGGCTTAATAATTCTAATAATGTTCAAACTGACGATTCCAAACGGGCGACGATTCCGACTTCGCCAAAAGTTCAGTCAAATTAAAATTATACAAATATTCCACAAATAGATTTTGATAAAATATTTCCTAAAACCGTTATGCCTACACCAATGCCGACTGTTACCGTTCCGCCTGTAGATATTACTCCTCCTACACCGGTTTATAACAATTATACGGTTGCTAATAATCAGCCCAATTATGCACTTGCAAATACAGCATTGCAACTTTTGAAAACTATATGGCAAAACAGAAGAAAAGATGACCTGTCAGACAGCGCAAATTTTACAACAGGCGACAACAGAATTTTTACAAGAGAAGATGTCGGGCAGATGTCGCAGGAGGAATTTGACAAAAACGAAAAAGCTATCATGGCACAGGTAAGGGATTTTAAAGGAACAATGCCGACAAATAGCGATATGCGCCGTGAAGCACTCAACGGCGGAGTTGTTTATGTCAACCCCTACACACGTTCTGACGGAACAGATGTTAAAGGCTACTATCGCTCAAGACCAAGATTTTAAATATAAAATAGTAATAAAATTCATACGTAATTGTCATTACGAGCCGACCAACGGATTGGGCGGCGAAGTAATCCAGCCGATTAGGTCAACTACATACAAGTTAATATATATATTAGTAACATTTGCACAAAAATTAGTATTAAAAGCCGGATTGCTTCGATTTTCAATCCTTTGAAAATCGAAGCAAAGACAATTTTTTAAGCATAACACAGATTACTTCTCGCCCTAGCATGTGTATATTTATATATTTAAAAAAAATACCCAATAAAAAACTCCTCACAGTTTACGTCATTTGAACTTTTTGTGAAAGATTTCTACTATAAAATTACAAGTTTGCAAAACTTTAAAATATTTACCATGATTGAACATTTTAGGATATCAAATTATTAAGAAATATTTTTGCACTCTTTTATGGTTGGGGAAAACAAATGTGCAATGGTAAAATTGTATAATACATCTATCATTGTTCATATTGTTACGTGTTTAAAACCAAAGGAGAACAAAATGTAAAATATTTGAAAAATTTAATATATATTTGTAAAATACGTTTATGAAAGAATTTTTGGTCATAAGTTTATTAATCGGAATTTTTGGTCTTTGCTTTGCGTATGGTTACGACATTTATAAAAATAAGCCGCTGGTACACAAAAACGGAACAATTGAATATGACTTTTCAAGACAGTCGCAATTCAGAGCAAGCAGAATTTTATATAAATATATACAAAATGATTTGAATAAAACTCCAAAAGAATTAAAAGATTTTGCAAATATTACTCCAAAATCCGTAAGAGCTTTCGAAACTGATTTAAATGGCGACAACCAAAATGAAGTTATCGGTGTGGTATATTCAACATACTATTGGGGAACTTCAGGTTATTCTTTGTTTATCATAAACAATGAAGGTAGGAATATTGCAAATGCCAATTTTGAGCCTTCAAAACTTTTTTATGTATTATCTTCAATATCTAACGGCTACAAAGATATAAAACTGTATAATTCAAGTACATTTAATTTTAAACCAATAATAATTAAGTCCCATAATAACAAATATACAGACAATGAACAAATGAATTTACTGGAAAAATATCTAAAAGATTTTTCTTCTTACAATGTTTCTCCCAATGTACCTAAAATGAAATGGTAACTACCATTTAAATCTATAGATTGCCTGCGGTGTATTTAATATTTTTTTAATACACACATATTTGCACTTGTATTAAAAATTGAAAGGGAAAAACAAAATGACAAAAACTTTAAAAGAATTTTATGATGATTTAGGTGCAAGAGAATCAGGTGGGAACTATCATTCCATAAATAAGTATGGATATGTTGGTAAATACCAGATGGGTGAATCCGCAATGATTGATGCCGGATATTATAAAAAATCCTCCGGCAATTATAATAATGATTGGTCCGGACAATTTACAGGAAAAGACGGTATTTATAGTTTGAAAGACTTTTTACAAAACAAACAAGCTCAAGAAAATGCGCAAAAAGCTTTTAAGAAAGCGCAATGGAATCAATTAAAATCTGTAGGGGCAGATAAATATATCGGAAAGGAAATAAATGGAGTGAAGATAACTCAATCAGGATTACTGGCAGCAGCACATTTAAAAGGTCCTGGGGCGGTAAGTGCATATTTAAGAAGTAATGGACAGAATAATCCCAAAGATCGTTTTGGAACAAGTGTAGAAAATTATATGAAAAAATTCGGAGGATATAATATCTCTGACATTACAGGACTTAATAGTGATAGCAGCCAAAATAATGTAAATGATACTAATAGCCAACCACAAAACAATTATGCCCCATTTCAAATAGGAATTGAATATAATGAATATTTACCAAATTATGATTCAGATAATATGATTAATAGCCCAAGAGGACAGCAAATCATGCAAGATATGTTAAATCCGTGGGACATGATACCTGTTGCAGTTCCTGACAGTTTGAGAAATATTAATTTCAACAGCCAACCGACAAGTTATGCTACACCTGTAGATTTTGTCAGCATTGCGCAAAATTTAGGGCTGAATGTTCCAGAGTCTTTTATAAATCAACAAAATAGTTTTAATACTCCTCAACAACCTCAATCGGATTTAGTCGGTTACACAAACCCAATAACAGGCGACAACAGAATTTTTACAAGAGAAGATGTCGGGCAGATGTCGCAGGAGGAATTTGACAAAAACGAAAAAGCTATCATGGCACAGGTAAGGGATTTTAAAGGAACAATGCCGACAAATGAGGATATGCGCCGTAAAGCACTCAACGGCGGAACAATTTATGTAAACCCTTACATGCGTTCTGACGGAACAGAAGTCAAAGGCTACTATCGCTCAAGACCAAAATTTTAAATATAAAATAATAATAAAATTCATACGTAATTGTCATTACGAGCCGACCAACGGATTGGGCGGCGAAGTAATCCCGCTGATTAGGTCAATTACACACAAGTTGTGAATATATATATTAGTAACATTTGCACAAAAATTAATATTAAAAGCCGGATTGCTTCGATTTTCAATCCTTTGAAAATCTCGCAAAGACAATTTTTTAAGCATAACACAGATTACTTCTCGTCCTAACCTGAAAATTTTTTTGCACAAATAAAAGGGCGGAACAAATCTGCCTTTCAATTTTATCCAATAAAAAACTCCACCCGCCAGAAGACGCTGGAAATTTTGTAAGAAAATTCTATAAAGAAATAACAAATATGGTTAATATGTCAGTTTTTAAACAAATAGACTATTTAAGAAAAATATCTTAATAAACATTGGTAATTCGATTGCATAGGAGGTGTTAAACCTTGAAACAAGATGAGAACTTTGAAAATTACTTAAGCTGGAAGCATACGACTGAGTTTGTAGCTCCTTTTAAATGTAATAAATATGCTTTGTATTCATTAAAACAAGGTAAATTTATTACAAATTACATCTTTGACAAAATTACCTATATTCCAAACGGCAATTACTTTGTAATAAAGAAATCCGGTAAAGTTCAAATTATAGATACAAAGGGTAAAGTGTTAGATATGGAAGTCAAATACCATGATAACTTTAATATGGAAGCTTTATGGAGATTTAGAAATAATACTGAATCGTAAAATATTTGAAAAACAAGGAATTATAATCTATAATAAATATAGATAGATTGGCGTCTGGTCAAAACAACGTTGGGGAATCCTAGCAGTATCTAGAAGATATGGTGTGTTGTTCAGAGAATCTATCTTTTTTATATTAAAGAAGAAACTTCAAAAGAAAAACGATGTTATCTATTCTTCTTCTTTTAAGCCCACAAATTATTTAAAAGTTAGAATAGGTTTCACATTAAAATGTGTCTTTGTATTTATTGAGTTCTTCTACTAACTTATAAACTGTTGTTGAGGGATTATTTTTCTCAGGATTCTCATTTGGATATGATTCAAAAAGCCTTTTGGCATTTTTAATAGCCACATTTTCTTTGTCACAAATAAGGCCATATATTTCGGTAGAGCTTTTCTTATATTTTTTACCTAGCAACTTATCCAGTTTTTTACAATACGCTTCTCTAGTAATTCCAGTGTTATAATAATTAAAATGCAAGAGATACCAAAGTTCAAATGCTTCATTAGAATATGCTATATGTATATTTTTATATTTTTTAATCATTTGAAACGCTCTATTAAAATTATGAGCATCAAAAGAATCTCTATCAAAGACACACCATATTTGAGAAAAATTTCTATGCTCCTTTATTGCCATTTTAGTTATTGTATCAGTATTAGCCCCCAAACCCTTTATTTCAACATTTGACATTCTGTACTTACATTTAATGCTATTAAAATAATTGGGTTCTGTTTTTTCACCTTCGCATAATATAAGAATATTATCTAAAATTTTCTTATTTAGACTTTTTCTTGCTTCCCTTTTTTCTCTTGCTTTTTTGAATAAATCATCAGTGCCCATCTAGCAACTCCAATTTTAATCTATTTCATTTCCAAAAATTCCATATTCATCAATAAATGGAATTGCTTTATACTTTCCTTCTAAATAGTCTTTGTCAAAAGTTCTATCATATCTAATATTATAGTCATATAAGGAATATAAGCTAGAACCACCAAATTGATCTTTATCAACAAAATAAATCTGATCACGCCTAAAGTATTTGTTATTCAATAATTTTGTATCATGAGTGTTAAATATAAACTGAGCATTTTTATTTTTTAAATGAAATAACTTAATAAGGAAACGTGAAATCAATGGATGCAAATTACATTCAAATTCATCAATAACAAGGATATTTGAATTCTCAATAGTATCAAGAATAGGACCTGTCAATGAAAATAAATGTTGAGTTCCTTTTGATTCATTCTTATTGAAATCAAATTCTACTGTTCCAACTACGTTATTTTTATCATTGTATTTATTATGATAAGTTTTAATTTCAGGCATTAATTCATATTTTGCACCTAGTGCCTTAATTCTTTCTAATTCTTCCTTTATATATTTAGGTGCTTTTTCAATATCTCGTTCCTTAAATTGAAAATCTTGAATTGAAGAATCTGCAATATTTAAGATGTTCATAAATTCTTTTTTATTTTCAAGAGCTTTTAAATATTCAATTGTTACAGGATTATATGTTTGAAGTCCAGTAATTATTCTAAGCCCATAAAACCATTCAATAATTGATTCTGCAATTTTACCATTAAATTGAGCAACTACAGATAAAAACAAAGCATTTTTTCTTGTTAATTCAATAATTTTAGAACCTTCTTTAAATTTAGCTCCTACTTTGATATCTTGCTCGTGTCTTTCAAATAATAAAGATTCTTTAACTTTACTAGCCGCGAATAGCCATTCATCAACAACAATAGAATTGTTTAACCTAAACCCATATCTATATTTAGTATTATTTTTTAAGAAAACAAACTCAAATAGACTTGGTTCGCTCTCCGTTTTTGTAGATAGTAGAAATGGTGTAACATGGATCTTTTCATTAGCTTGAGATTCTTTCGATGAAAACAATACAAAATCCCTTGCAAATTGCATCGCCTTAAATAAATTACTTTTTCCACTCGCATTTGCACCAAAAATTGCAGCACTTTTAAGTAATTTATATTGCTTAGTATCTATTGTATTTTCTTCGTGCTGAGTAATATTAGATGCAATCAGTTCGAGACTATTCAAGTCTTTGAATGATAAAAAATTTTGCACTGAAAACTTTACAAACATAGCAACCTCACTTTACAAATATTATACAATATTTTTTATTAAAAGTCAATACTGGAGAAAATTTCTCATATTTCGCCTTTTTAAGATAAAATCCATTTTATTTATGGCAAAAAGTTACATTTTGCAGATAGTCTTTAAAAGATAATAAACAAATAGAATCAGAGGTATTTAAAATAATATTAGGAATATTCAAAAAAGCAAGCAACTAGGCTCGAAAACCCTATAAGAACTAACAAATATACTCATTGTCCATTTGATAATAAAATATTTATACAAATTTTGTATTTGATAAAATTATTCCAAACATAAATATAGCCCAATTGTCGAATAGAATATTTCTTATTTTATTCGTTTAATAAAGTGGGTGAATGTATGAAAAATAAACTATCAATATATTTAATAAAAGAACAAGTTACGGATATAAATAGTATCTTTAAAAATCAAATAGAGTTGTTAAAATAATATAATCCGCACAAACAAGTTTACTTTGTTGGTAGTAATTTCCATCAGCCAATATGGTTAAAGAATTTCTTTGAAATAAACGACAATAGATTGTTTCAAGCCAATTCTAAGGTGGTTTTACTTGTAAAACGAACATACGGAGATATTCAAAGAACCTTTGCTTTAACTTTTGGCTATGCAAAACCTCTTTTTAACGAAGATGTCATTGAAGAACAATTTGGATTAAAGATTGTTCTAAATACAGTTAAGGCTGATGATATTAGAAAAATTTCAAAACTAAACATCGGTGGAAATCAAAAACAATCGCAGGAACAAATGCCAAAAGCTGCAAAAATATCCGATTTCGGATTTAATGTTACTAGTGATTTAATGAAAACCGTTACTGCAACTTGCTCTGATCAAAAATTCGAAAATGCTGTTATAACTGGTGGAGATATTTTTAGTATTACTGTTGACAGGAAAATTGATACAATTGAAGATTTCTTAGACCATTGTTATCATAGATTTACAGCAACTTCATATAGAGAAAATTTTGAGTGGATTGATAATATTAAAGCCGTAAAAAACAAAGAGTTGATTGAAGAATTAGATAATCAAGTTATAAACAATATTATATCTCACTCTCTGGAAAATATATGTCTTGCTGTTCCAGAAGTTATAAATTGGGAACAAGTAAAATGCTTTAAATATTCTGGAAGCAGAGAAGAGTACCATGATATAGACATAAATGTTTTTTTAGCATCTTGTGAAAACTTAGAAGATTTGTCTATGAGTAAATTAAAAAACAAATCTATAAAAGCAATCTCTGCGGAAAATGAAAATCAAGTTTTGTATAATTGGTCAGCACAAAAATGTTTAATTGCTGAAATTGAATATGAAGATAATTCGTATTGTTTAAATAATAGTAAATGGTATCAAATTGATCATTCATTTGAAACCCAAATAAAAGATGAATATTTAACTATACCTATTTATGAAACAGAACTACTAAAACATAAATCTAATGGAAGTGAAACATATACGGAGAATGAATACAATGAGGAACTTGCAGAAAGGCTTGGAGCTGCATTGATTCATAAAATCGGAGAAATTCCGTTTGGAGGAGGAAAAGGAAATAAAATAGAAGTTTGTGATATTCTCACAAAAAACAAAGACTTAATGCACATAAAAAAATCTGGTGGCTCTTCTTTACTAAGCCACTTATTCAATCAAGCTACTGTTTCAGGTGAAGCATTGTTAGACACAGAATTTAGAAGAAGATACAATACGAAACTCCAAGAAAAAGGACTTGATTCATATATAGATAACGCTTTTGCTTCCTTGAACACTTCAAGACTTTCTTCATCTGCGTTTGCAAATTTTTCAACATCTTCATTTTTCTCGGTTTGTTTTTGCTTTGTAGCAGTTTCACCGAAAGTAATTTGGTTCGGCAAAGATTCAATAAAAGATTTAAAGTCAGTAATGACGGCTGAATCTTCACCGAATTTTTTGACATTATCTAATTCCTGTAAAACAGAAAGAATAATGTTTTTATTTGCAGGAATTAATTTACCTGTTTCGATTTGCTTGTCGATAAAATCATCAAACTCTCTCTTTTTTATGGCAATTTTAATGTCATTTAATTCTTTTTCAATTTCTTCCTTGCCCTGTGCTTTTTCTTTAAATGTCGCAACTTCATCGGTCAAAGAAGATATTTTTTCTTTTAATGATTTAATTGTTTCAAGTTTTTTGTTGTTTTCCTTGAAATTTGCAATTTGTTCTTCCAATGTCGCAATTTGGTTTTTCAAATCTTGGATTTCTTCATCTGAATCATCTGAGAACTCATAAGTATCCGATTCTGATTCCATAAATTTAATAGCTTCCAATCCTTTAACTTGTGGAATTGCTGCTCCCAAGAATGATACGGCTTTTAAATAAGCACCTTTGCCTTCAAGATTTCTGTACAATTCAACAGAAACTTTTTTGTATTTACCATCATTAACATCTTTTTCAAAAGTTTCAGGAACATCTTTAAAAGCAACTTTTAATTTATCGCCCTCAGCTTTTACTGTTTCAACCCAACCATACGCAGGTCCAGATTGTTGATGGTCGATTGTAATCGGAGCTTCACAGAATGTTGGATCGTAGTTTTTTGCAATTTGTGCAATTTCTTTTTTAGTAAAATTACCTTGTGGATATTTTCCTGCTTTAAATACTTCAAAAAATTTCATAATTCTAACCTTTTTAAATTTCTAATAAATGTCCTTTTCGGAATTTGTATATTCTCACTATAACCGTTGCCCCAAGTGAGTTTCAAAAGTTTTTTGCAAAACTTTTTGCTTTGCATAGTTCAATGTAAAAATCTATGCAGAAATCTTTTGAAAAACGTACCCCATAAGGTTTAGAGTGTAAATATACAAAAAAGGACGAAAGTCCTTCTTTCTTCTTTCTGATAAAAAATACATTTAATGCCGTTGATTTCCAATCTAAAAAGCCAACGAGAGTTGCTCTCGTTGGCTTCCCAGTAAACGGATTAATAACTTGAAAATTTAAAACATGACCATCGGCAATAATAATATCTCCAACTTCAATTTTTGAAATATCTCTTTCGATATATGGCTCAACTTTATCGTGATACGCTTTCATTCCCTCTCTACGGAGAACCCACTCTGCATAATTATTCTTTCTAAAATTTTCTGCATATCTTTTGAATGTTAAATCGCAAGGCAAGTATTCATAACCTCTTTTTTCAAGTATTCCTTTTGTAAGTTTAATTGCTTTGCCTATTTTATACTGGCTCGGGTGAAGTAATAGAGTTAGCAAAATATTTTTCATTTCACTATCCAAAATCGTATTATACTCACCTTGTCTCGTTGATTTATATTTTGGAATGAGACAATCCGCATTTTCATGTTTTATGTATGCTTGAATCCATCTGCGAAGTGTTCCGATTGAAATGAATCCCAGAAAATTATATGCTTTAGGTAAAAATAGTCCCGTGTTGTATAAGTCTAAAAAATCTGAATCCGACTCTTTTATTGTTTTGTAATTTTTTCGTTTTTCAAGAGCGGCTTTTACAATATTCATTCTATGATTTCGAGTAAGTTTGGCTTTATCTGTTACAAGTATTTCAGATTTGTAATTCAAAGGAACAAGTTCTGTTGATTTGTTTTCTGCTTCTCTAAGTTTTTGTTGAAGTTCTGGTTCTAAACTAGAAAACAAAATTTCATAAGAAGTTCCACCATTGACTTTAACTTCACGAGAGATATATTTGCTTTCAGGTTTATTAATCTCTAATCGTAAAGAACGAGTGCTTTTTAAACCTTTTGCCTCTGCTATTGCTTTTATATTTATATAACTATCTTTCATCAAGGAACACATTAGCTCCGAAGATGATAAATTGGAACACCACTTCCGAGCATTGTGTCCGTTTTGTATCAATTGAAAAAATTTTCAAAAAACTAAAATTCTCAAAATGGACTTTGCCGAAATAATCATTTTATCCGTACAACTCCCACTGTTAATTAACATGAGAAAGCAGAAAAAGTAACACCTTTTCCCAGAAAAATTTTTAGATTATAATGTTCCAGTGATAAAGTTGTTTGATAAAAAATTTGATATTAATTCAATTCAACAAATTTATGGAATTGTAAATGTCCCAGAAGATAATTATTCATATGGATTGACATCTTTCAATGTATCAAATGTATTTCAAGTAAGAAAGCTTTTATCTAAGTCAGAACCAACATTTGTTGCGATATCAGTAAATCCATCGGTTAATGCACAAAAAAATGGAAAAATTAAAGAAATAGTGCAGCTAACAAATTATAAACTGACGGGATTAGTAAAATCAAACAATCGAGTTCCCACTACAGGTTATGGAATTATAAATTGTAATCCAATTGTTTCCTTTGAGGAACTTTCACAAAATAGGTCTTTTTTTAATATAAAACCGCATGGACAATATTTAATCAAGCAAATATTACCCATCCAAAGTGAATTAATTATTAAATATATTAAAAATAATATAGGAGAATAACATGGATAATTTATGGATACTAACAGAAGAAAAACCAAAGATTAGTGTAATTGAAGAAATTTTAAAATTATATTGTAGGGATTTTAATGATAAGGTAACTTTTTCGCAATTAAAAAAAATTAAACCTATTTTTAAAAACAACAAATTTCAATTTTATTATATATTTGAAGGTGCTAAGTTAGAAAAATGCTCACAAATTATATTATCAACGGTTAGTGGAACTTCTAGCTTTTTTGATTTTATTGTTTTTAAACAAGAACAGCCTCCAATAGGGGATTCTAATGACAATTTAATAATGGCGGTTGAAGAAACTAAAACAAGTGGTGACGAATCACGGAATACTGGGGTTTACCAAAGAGGTTCAAAATTCGTTTTTATAGAAAATTATTATAAAGATATAAAAAAATATATGCTTTATAATGAAGAACTAGAAAATGATGACAGCAAAAAACCTGCTGATACAATTACGTTTGGAACTAATATGTTTCTTTCATTAGATGTCGATATTGTCGGAAAAGATATAGAACCTTGGTTTAAAAAATTTAAATCAATTGATGAATTAATAGATTATAAAAATTCAATGCGAAAACCTCCAGCAGGGAATGTTCCAATAGAAATAAAAAAATTTAGCGATAGAATCGAAATTTCAGGGCGATTAGCAAAACCCGCGGACAGAGGTAATATTGGTCATGACCCTAATATAGGGGCATTATCACTGATTTCAAAAACTTTAAGATATTTAGGTTGGAGAAAAGATATTGTTATTACTCAACACGGTGTATCACAAGAATATATAACTAGAACAAAAGGCAATAATAAATTCTTATATATCTGTAAAATTCTAAATTTAAAAATGGAAGGTATTACTCTTCCTGAAAATATTGTATTGCCAGAAAAATATTGGCATTATGAACGAAGTTCTGAGAAAATGGCTTCTATATTACTTCATATTATGGCTGAAAACAATGGAATGAAAGCTATTTATCAAAATCATGCTGGGTGCGAACGTGGCTATTTCATAACAAAAGACAATAAATTGATAGCTTTACCTAAAAAAGATAAAAATAATATTAATCTATACATTCCAGATTTAGTTCTTTATTCTGCTAAATATAATGAAATTTTATTAATTGAGGGTAAAAAATTATCTACAATTCAAGATGGAATTGAAGAAATAGAAGATTATGATAGTATTGAAAATGAATACATTAAAGTTGTTTATCCTGAGTGTAAGATTTATAGATATTTAAGTATTTATGGGGGTAATTTACAAAAAATACCGCATAAAAAAGTTTTGTTCTATTTAACTGTTGACGGAAATATATATATTAATGAGGATGCTCCTTCTTTGGTAAAAAACTCAGATTTTGTAGAAGTAATTCATTCTTAGAATTCTTTTCTAAATACTAATATGTATTGGTGTATCTGATTAGCTACAAAAGAAAAAGGGTATCCATATGGAAATAGCTTGGCTGTTTGATCAGCCCAGATTTTCATTCCTTTGTAGTATAAATTGTCAATTTGATTTATAGTATTAATAATGTCATAATGCAGTAAATTCAATTCTTTTTTCTTCGGTTGTAAATCCTTAATAAATATAACAAAGTATCCTCGCTTTTTTACAAAAGGCAGTATATTTACTATTGTTGATTGTAATTTTGATAAAAACTCAGATTTCGTCATATTACCTAAATCTAATTTAGAGTTAGAAAAAGGTGTTGCAACTGCACCATAGTTTTTAATATCAGCACCTGTTTTTTCTCTACTCATCATATTAAAATAAGGTGGATCTAATAAAACCAAGCTAATTTTTTTATTATTTAGAATATTTTTCAAGTTGGAAGATTCTTCTAAATATGTCACCGCATCAGCACAAATACAATTGAATACTTTTAAGTTTAACGATTTAGCAGCTTCTTTATAAGCATTTATATATAATTCATTTAAATCTATCCCAATTGCTTGACGATTTGTTAAAGCGGCTCCTAATAAACTTCCACCTACTCCCATAAAATAATCAAATACCAATTCTCCTTCTTTAGTAAAAAATTTAATTATATCAGCCATTAGTTGTGGCGGTTTAGGTGATGGGTGTATTTTTCTAATTTTAAAAGCATAATTATCTTTGCCAGTTGTTAGATATTTAGTATTTACAACTGAATTGATAAAATATGTCCATTCTCTTCCTGAGAGATGATTAAGAGTATTATTTAAATGATATTTATCACCACTTGGAAGAGTTATGGTTTTCCCAGAAATAGTTGCATTATCAAATTCATCTAAAACCCATTGTGGGAGTCGAAGAGAGTCTATATCTTTATTTTTACAATAATCTTTTAATTTAATATGTTTATCTTCCATGATATTAATAATTATATACAATAACCTCTTGAGTTTGTGAATTTTTTTCTTTTAAATGATAATTACAATTTTTATAATTTTTATCTATAAATTTAACATTATAATTTTTACTCCACTCTATTAAACCATTATTTTTTAATCCTTTATGAATGAATACATTTGATAATAAAAATTTTACATTTCTGCTGTTTAAAGAATCTAATAATTTTAATAATTCATTATCTTCTTTTTCAGTCCAATTTTTAAAACCTCTTTTTCCATCATTGTATGCGGCATTAGAAATTAAATAAGGTGGATCGCAATATACAAAATCATTTTTTTTGAATTCATAGTTTTTTATATAGGAAAAATCTTGTGAAGAAAATTCAATATTTTTATTTTTTAAATTAGTTATAAAAGATATTAAGTTTTGTTCTATCGAAGAATTAAAACAACTTCTATTACGCCCAAAAGGAGTATTAAATTCATGATTATTGTTGAATCTAATTTGATGATTGAAAGAATAGCAAGTTAATAAAAATAAATCTAATACATTTTTACTTTTATTATATTTTTTCCGTAGATTTAAGTAACCTTCAATATTTTGTTCATTTAAATTGAATTCTGAAATTCTGCATTTTATATTTTCTATAATAAAATCTGTTTCCGTTTCCTTAAAAAATTGAAACATTTCTTTTAAATATGAAATGTGATCATTATAAATAATTTTCTTCGCCTCGATATTGATCCCTACATTAAAACCTCCTCCAAATAAATCTATAAATGTATTTATTTTTTCTGGAAAGAATGGCAAAATTGAGGACAAAATTTTGTATTTGCCCCCCGTATAGTTCAATGGTGATTTTACATACTCTGTTTCTTCCATTAAAAATTTTTCCTTACATAAAATAGCAATTCTTTCAATTGTTTAGTTGAATTAGTTTTCCTACTTTTGAATCTCCGATATGGTATTTCATACATTTTAAAAGTTTCAGGAATGCCATATTTTTTTAATATATTTTCAATATCTGATAAATTCATCAAACCTTCGTTACTATAACTTAAAATAATGTGTTTAAATTTTGCATTATGTATTAATTCCTCAAAAGTTTTAGTGACGGTAGATTTACTGCAATAAAGTGATTTTTTATGATTATAATCTCTTTGTCCCGTTACTCCCTTTAATTTAGGATTATCATACAAAGCTATGGTTTCCAATACATGATAATTTGGTGAATATTGTCTGCTATTATACGGGGGATCAATATATAAAATATCTCCCGATATGCTTGTTATTAAATCATTCCCATCTTGGTTATATGCAATATTATTTTTATGATTGTTTATAATTTCTATGTTCTTAAACTCAATCTCATTTAAAGCCCTTTTATCCCACCATTTATTATATGCACCATATGTACCTGCTATATTAGAAACAAAAGGAACTGCTTCAACTAAGACTGCTACTAAATAATAATACTCATTTGTAGAAATAAAACGTTTTTGATACCAATCATTAATTTTATTTCTGACAAAATCAATTTTTAAAGCATTTGTATCTGTCATATACATTCTATTTCCCTTTGGGGAATAATTGTTTTGACAAAATCTTTTTTCTTTTGATAATTTTTCACATTCTTTGTTATCTACGCTATTAAAGTATTCGATAGGATTTTTAATACCTGTATTTTTATTTAATATTTTGAAAGTCGGAATCTCTGAATTTTCAATAGTTCCTTTTTGTATGCAGTATGAAAAATTAAGCATATCATTGGAAATTATTTTATATTTAGGCTTAAAATAATTCGCAACAGAAACCGTTCCAGAGAAAATATCACAAAAGCTTTCAGCCGACTCAATATTGTCCTCAATGACTTTTTCTATATCTTTTAATAATAATTTTTTACAACCAATATATCTCACAAATCAATACTACCATAAATACCTATAAAGGTCTTTTTGTAAACAACGTTTGTATTGTTCTGTAAATATCTTAATGCTTTCTTTGCTCTTTCACGCTAATGTGTTTCCTGATATAAGGAGGAAATATGAAAGAAGTTAACGGATACAATATTAGCGAGCAGGAGTTTAAGAAAATTAGTAAATGGGCAGAAGATGTGTATAATATCGCCGTTATAGTTGATTACTTTGTCGGTAATCAGCCGGAAATAGAAGAGTGCTACAACCTTACTCCGGTTATTAAAATTTTGAGAAATAATGCCGATTTATTAAATGCATTTTTTATTGATGCCGAAGGAAATAAAAATTAACTCTTCAACCTTATTTCAAACGTTGTTCAAAAAGTGTTCAACCGGTCAATTAAGGTGGGGTAAATGCAATTTATATATAAAACCTCATTTGAATATATTTAAAACCGTAAAAAAACGATTTTAAAAATTAATCCTCATAATTTATTCCTAAAATTTTCTCTTCAATTTCTCTTATAACCTCAGGAGATAAACCTTCCGTTTTTGTTGCTTCCGGTATGTGTTTTTCACTAGTTACTTTATCCTCATAGATTTTCACATTCTTAAGCATTGTCATAATTTTAGTTACAGCATACATCCTTGCCGGTTCAATCTTTTCGCCTTTTGCCATATCATTTTGTATAGAATCCAACAGGTTTCTTCCGAATTTATACAAATCCTCGTGAAAAGTTGTATTGTTTTTAAGATATTCTGAGCGTTTTTCATCCCATTTATCTGCTGATTTCCAACGGCGAAGTGTTCTTTCATTCACATTCAGCCGTTGAGCAATATTTTCTAATGTCATTAATTTTTCAATATATAGTTTAGCGGCAGACTCTGCCAATAATTGTTTTTTCATAATTACTCCTTATTTTCTAAAATTTTATTGAGCGGATTATAATTTCCGTTATCCAAATTTGCGATTAAATCTTTGTATATTCTTATAAAATTGGGTAAACCATAGTATCCTAATGCTTTTTGAACAAAAGTAATCGGAATATTTTGTTTTAAGCACATATTTACAAAATTGTGTTGTAAATCGCTTGGGTGCAGTCTTACTATCCCAAGATGTGCAGATAATCCTCTTAATACAATATTTTCTATGTACTGTTGAGGAGATTTTGGAGAGTCAAATTTGAATACAAAATCTGTTAATTCGGGTTTTGTTCCTTCAAATTTCTTTCTCAAAATACCGGAAATATTGTCATCATATTTTAATTTTCTTATCGTTGATCCGCATCTATTCATAACAAGACGTTGTTCGTATAGAAAATATTTCAAAAATATCGTATTATCCTCAAAATTTATTCTTTCCCAAGTTAAAGCTAATATTTCAGGAACACTTGCTCCCGTTGATAAGCTCAAATAAATTACAGGGTATGCAGCAGGATATTTTTTCTTACAAATATTTAGTAATTCAGCAATTTTCTTATCTGATAAAATATTCATATCAACGCTATAAACTTTTTGCTTAGCGTTATTTCTTACGACAAGACTATTTGTTAAAGGGCAAACGGTTTTTATAATTAATTTCAGTAATGTAATATAAATATTTACCGATACAAGTTGAAATCCGTTATCAAACATACTTTGTTTAAATTGAGCAACAACTTTTGTCGTTATTTCTCTTATCGATAAATTATCAAAATACGGTTTTAAATGGTTTTTATAATTAGTTTTATCGTGCATTAATCTTTCAAGTTTGTTTTCCATTTTTAGATGTTTTAAATATATGTATGCAGCTTTTTCAAATTTCATATCAAGTGGTTCTTTTATTTTTATAGTTTCATTTTTTACTTTTGGAGTTTCAATATTATTTCTGAAATATTCAATTTGCTCTTTTGTAAATTCCGTTCTTACTTTTCTTACAAAAGGAGTAGAAGTATAAGCATAAGGTTGCTCAATCTTTTGCTCTGATTGTAATTCCTTTTGTGCTCGGTATATTGCTTCTTGAGCGGATAATTTTTCATTAGTTAAATAATATTTTTTGAAACAAGTATATATTTCATCAGGTATAGCAACTGTTATATGTTTACTGAATTTTGGAAGTATTCCTCTAAAACCGTATTGGCTGTATTTCCTGCGGATTCTTGTAAAAGTCGAAGGTGCAATTCTTGGATAACCTGATGTTTCATTAAACAACTCTACAACTTTATTTATATTTTTTGTTCCTGCTTGGTGAATTAAGTTTAATAATCCGACGTATGCTCTTACACGATTTTGGGTTTCTTCTCCAAATTTCAGAAAATCCTCATAGCCTTCCTCTTCCTCAATAACTATCGGTTTAAATTCGCTTATTGTTTCATCCCCGTCATTATTGGTAATTTCAGCAGATTTTTTAGTGTTGAAAAAATAAGTGTTGTTATTTTTCAAAATAATTTGTTGTTTAATTAAATCCGATAAAATTTCTGTTACTTCTTTTTCGTCAAGTTCTGATACAACTATTAATTCATCAAGATTAAATTTATCTAATCTTCTTGCTGTTTTTATTATTAAATCTCTACTTTTCAATGTTCAATCCTTTCACTTGTTTTACATCAATTTTGTTTAATCCGTTTGTCGCAGCCAAATTTTCAAGTAATGAAATTCCTTTGATAATTTGGCGAAAACGGTTAGTTTTTTCAAAAAATATTTCTTTTGCCTCATCTGTTATCTTTATTTCGGATAATTCTTCAACGATAACCTCCATATCCTCTTTTGAAAAAGGCTTAAATTCTATAATTTCAGATAACCTGTCGTACAAATGTCTGTATTTACCGAGTTTTGTTTTAGCTTCCTGCATACCGATTAATACAACCGGTGTTCCGGTTAAATCATGTACATCTCTGATAGTCTCAATAATTTTATTGCGGCTTATCAGATAATCAATTTCGTCAATGATAATTACTTGCGGTTTTAATCTCAAATGAGCAATACATTGTTCCATAAGGTTAGCCATTTTTCTTGATGGTGATTCTCCGAGTTCAAAAACAATTTTTTCCATTAGCCATCGGCTTGTCATTTTGTTTTGGGCTCTGACATAAACCGCATCATTTCTTGTTGCCCACCAAACGGCAGTTTGAGTTTTACCTAGTCCGGGATCACCATAAACCAATCCCATTTTTGGAACTTCATTGGATTTATCAATTAAGTTATTCATTAATCCGATAAAGTTTTTGACATTACGAGTTTTAACAAATAGTTTATGCATCAATTACCTCCTTATCTTCGCCATATATTTGCTCGTATTCATCAGTGTTTTCGTATTCGTTAATCCAGTCTTGTTCGTCTTTGGTTAGAGTATCTTTTTGGAGCAAATATTCATATTTTTCGTATTTATTTTTGAAAATTCCATTGAAAATTTCTTCATTTGCTTGCTTTTTAACTTCAATACTAAATTCTTGTATCTCATCTGTTTCCTGTTTCTCAGGTAAATCCATTGTTAATAACGGATTATGTACTTGTGCTCTTTTTAAGTGATTTACAAATTCAGTTTCTGTTCTTTTTTCTAATTGTTTTTTAAGTTTTGTTTTTTGTTTTAAATCTTCAATATCTTTTGGAGTTCCAAGATAATTCGCTAACGGGTCTGACGGATCTACTCTTTTAGCTTCGCAAATAAATTCACCGCTTAATTTATAAACTTTAATAGAACTTAAATTAAATAGGCTGTATTTTATAATTACGTTTTTCTTATAACCATATAAAGCTTGGTCGAAATAATCGTTTTTCAAGAATTTTATTCCGTTTCTCTGAATATTCTTGATTTTGCGAGCCATCATAAGGTCATCCAAAGTTTTGATATTAACACCCTCGCCTCTGCCGGCACTAATGACTTCCCCTATGGTCTTACCTTCAACATGTGGACAGGGTTGTTCATAATGATATTTTTGCAACCAAGCATTTAAAACTAAAATAACTTGCTCTATTGTCGGAATATTTAATTTGAATAACTCTTTATGGAGTTTTTCATTCCTTTTTAATTGAGCCGGCTTTTTAATAATACTTGTTCCTGTGTATGACGGGAGCATAACTTCAAAACTATCTTGTAATTCTCTAAATAATCTTTCAATAGGTTTTGCTTTTGCATTATATGGTTTAGCTGATATTGCTTGAATACCAAGATTTTTAAATAAACCTGCTATTCCATCCTCTGTAAAATATTTCGCTTTAAAAGCTTTACCGTTATCCTGATATACAAACTTAGGAACTTTGCCGAGATTAATAATTGAATTTCTTAACGCAGAAGCAATACATTGAGTATTTTCTTCAAGCATTATCTCAAAACCTACAAAGCCACCCGATTTCCAATCCTGATATGCAACCAGTGTTGGTCTGACAGGATTTCCTGTATATGGATTTTTAACAAAAAATGCTAATCTATGTCCATCGCCAATAATGACATCTCCAACTTCCAGTTTTGAAACATCTCTTGTAATATATGGGAGAACTTTATCGTGCAGAGCCTTATTTCCTTCTCTTGCCTCTACCCAAACATCATAATGTTCTGCCTTGTAATTATTTGCGAATCTTCGGTAAGTTAAATCACAGCATAAATTTTCATATCCCCTGCCTTTTAATGCCATTTTAGTATATTTAATAGCTTTCCCAATATTTAACTGGTTTGGATGTAAGAGATTTTTTAGTAGTTCTGATTTCTCGACTTCAGTTAATAATGTCTTTGTTGTTTTGGTTCCAAATGTGTAATTATTGATTAAACTATGCCAATCGTCATTATATTCACGAAGTTTTTTATGCCATTCGTAAATTGTACCGATAGCAACTTTGCCTATTGCAACAAATAAATTTTTGCATAAACAATTATTATTGTAGGCATCAAGAAAATCTTTTCCTGCTTGTGTTTTGTTTGTTTTTTCATTCCTGAATTTATCCCAATTTTTAATCAGGTCATATTTTGCAAGAGCCAATTTCTTTTGCTCTTCAGGAACAACATAATTTATAGGAACAAGTGCCGTTGATTTTTCTCTTCGTTCTGTTACTTTTTTTCTAACACTTTCTTCCAAAGATGTTACTAAAATTTCATAAGATTTTGAACTTTTCCTTATAACATACTTGTTTTTAGCGATGGACTTACGAACAGCTCTTTCAGATACACCTTTAATTTCTGCGAGTTCTTTTGTTGTAATCCAGTCTACATTTAAATTTTGCATAATTTTTCTCCTTTCACACATTAACTCTGCTTTCCGGAAATTGGTAGTCAATGTATCCATATCGAAACATATCAACAAGTGCCATTTCAAACCTACAAAAACAAAGATTTTGTTGTATTGCAAAGGCAAAATTTTTGTATATAATAGTGACCTTTTTTAAACGGAGCAAAAGCGGAACCAAACGGAACCGAAATTAGTTCCGTTTGTTATATAATGAGGTAAAGGGGTAATCATGGCTATGAAATTAAAACCTGAGCCTGTATGGGCAAAATATATAACAGAGGATAATCTTCCAACAGAAGATTTAAAATTGCTTTGTGAAATTATTGGATTAGAAGCAACTAAGAAATTGATGTTTAATGCCGCAGGAGACAAGTTTTCAATCCATGCTCACTGTAATCAACCATATAAAAAGCAGTATATTATAGATAACTATACTGCGACAAGAAGAAATATAATCGAGTTAGTTAAAGCTTGTGATACAACTCAAAGGTATGTTTATAAGGTAATAAAAGAACATGTTGAGGGGAAGAATAAAAAGTAAATTTATTTATTCTTAATTATATTCAAGAAAGTTCTATTTCTTAACTCGGCATCTATACATATTGAATCAATAGACATAATATACAAATGTACAGGTATTTTGTTGCTATTTTTATCTTCAATATTTTCATTATAAATATAGAAAATAGGATAATCTCCGAATGAAATTGTTTTAACACCCGCTTGTTTACTTAAGTTTTTTGCCATTTGTTCGTTTATGTTTAATACAACATAGCCAAATGCCATTCTTACATTATCCATTGTTTCTACAACAGGATAAATATTCCTTGATAATTCGTATATTCCAACACCATTTTGTAACTCTTTTGCATTTGGGCTTTTAAACTCTATAATAACAACATCTTTTGTACTGTTGTTTACATTATTATAAAAAATTGCAATGTCGGGTTCGCAGTTACCATTATCAATATTACGATTTTGCTCTTTTGTAATATATTCCTTAATTGTTTTTAATTTTTTGTCACTAAATGCACAATTATATGTTAGAAATTTATCATCAAATAGCCATAAATTAGTATCATATATACTAAAATCTTCTTGTTCGGAATTACTAATGATTCCCATTTTCATAAATAAGTTATGTAAATCCGCTTCAGTTGTTTCTTGATCGTTCTTAACCTTTTGTATAGCTTTAATAATTTGTTCTCTATATAAAAAATATTGAGCAAGTTCTCTGGCTGAAAGGTCATTAATCTTTGTAATATTATCAATAAAAACTTTTTTATTTGTATGCTTATTATTTTCAAGCATTTTTATGAAATTTGCTTTTACTTTTTCTTTTTCATCAATAAATTTTTTCTGTGCACTCTTAATGACGTCTGATTTTACTTTAATTTGAGTATTATCTTCTTTTATATATTTCGCTAAATATGGATATTCATCTATACTTTCTTCAATAATTTTTTGGTTGTCATTTGCAAGTGCTGGATATTTTTCAAGTAAAATAGTTTCTATAACATTTCTTAAATGCTCATTAATATATGGTATTGGCAATGGATTAGTTATTGTTTTATTATTATCACTCATGCTGAAAATGAATTCATTCCATTCATTATTGGTTCGTTCATTAAAATATTCGGAAGTTAAAAGCATTATAGAAGAATCATTATTTGGCAAAAGTTTTGGTACTATTGATTTTGTAAAAGGCTTAACGGTTCTTCCATGAGCACAATAAAAATGCTTATGAATATTTTTCCCATTATTTTCAAAGGCATAATATAAAGAAAAGTCATATTTTATCTGTTGCTCTTCATCAATGCTACTATATATTGAAAAATTTTTCTCACTAAACTTAACAATATTTTCATTATTGATAGTTGTCGTATGGTCACCTAATTTTAGAGTTATATTGAATTTTGCTCCTGAATTGTTAAGCAAAAACAGTTTAACTGATAAGTAATCACTAATTATTTCTTTTATTTGTTCAATATCTGTTATTAAACTCTCATCAGAATCTATTAATTTTTCATTATTATATTTTTTATAATAATCCGTATTAATATCGTTGAAGTTAACAATTGTTTGTTGCTGATTATTATTATTTTCAATTTTTATGTTATTTTCAGAAAAATTCCTATTGAAATTAAATGAGACTTTTTCGGTTCCTGTATAACTAACTATATCAATATTCCCAAATATTTTTAACCAAGTAAATCTTCCAATTCCTTTACAGCCAATTTTTTGTTTATAAGAAGATAAATACTTTGAAAATGATTCTCTATTGTCTTTATTAAAACCGACTCCATTATCAGTTACAGAATATCCAATAATAGACACTCTTTTGACATTATCAAACAAAGTTCTTTGAGTATCCGTTTTAATATCTATATCAATTTTTGTTGCTTGCGCATCAAGGGAATTAATTATTGCTTCAAATAACGGCTGAAAAAAAGTTATATTCTCATTAATTTGTCCAAGAATACTTGAAATATCAACTTTCATAAAAGCTTGATTTTGCATAGGAACCTCTTTTCGATAATATTCTATCATAAATACAAATATGAATTTCAAAAGTTCGGTTCCGTTTAGGTTCCGCAAAAAGTTCCGTTAAGGTTCCGTTTTGTAACAGAAAAATAATTCTTTCCGGAACCTGTGTTACTATTTTATACAAAAAGTCCGATGTTTGTCATTGGCTATTGTCTTACGGAAATAAGACTTTACGGCATATCAATATGAAAAATTTGACTTTTCCCGGACTTAATTTAGACGGAAATCGGACATACCGGACTTTTCTGTAACCCTAAATTACTATAAACAACCTTTGATTTTAGGAGCTTTGAGCCAAGTTCCCCTTTTCTGTATTGTCCTGTTTGTTTACACCCACACAGGGCTAAAATGCAATAATAATCTAGTAGAACACACAACTTTTCTAAATAATCATTCTAACCGTTCAACCTAAAAATGTTTAATTTGACCGTTTTAGTGTACGGATAGATTGATTATTTCCTACCCCTCAAATGCCGATATATTGCTAACTTTCCCAAATAATACTTCTATCCGTTCAAACCAAACTGGTCGTTAAAATACAGGAAATAAGACTTTATGGCATATCAATATGAAAATTTTGACTTTTACCGGACTTAATTTAGACGGAAATCGGACATACCGGACTTTTCTGGAACCCTAATACTCATTGTTTTACAATTTGACAAATTTTAATCAAACAATGACAAACATTTGTCTTTAATATCAAGAGCAATGTCACGCGCTTGTTTTTCTTTTATCCCGATATTTTTTGCTACTGCTATAATGTCATCTAATGTTGGATTTTTACCTTCCCCGTTTATTGTTGTTGCGTGTTCTCCGTTAAATGATGAACTGTAAGTCAAATCATAAGCAGGTGATAAGTGCCATTCTTTTTGACTTTCATCATACAAAAACGAGAAATTCTTTGAATGATCATCTCTGTTGTGCGCGAAAACATTAAAGCACATCAGCCTGTACAACTGCTCAATATCCTGATAATTTTTCGTTAATTCGAGAGTCAATTTCATCAAAATATTGTAATCAAGATTCGGCAAGCGATGGCTTGTTTCTAATAGTCCGCTAACTGAAATCATATGTACTTTTTTACCGTTTTCTCTATCAAATCGTTTTATACCGAAATATCCCGAACAAATTTTAGAATCAAAAAGTTTTGTTTCACTCATTTTTATCCCGCAATCTTTAGCAACAAGGGAGTATTTATATTCCTGTTCGCCTATATTTTTCGGATCCTGCGAGGATGGGAATTTAATTATCCAATCTTCTCCATTTATTTTTGTCAAAATTTTTGGTCTTGCACCGCCTGATGAACCGCCGAGTTTAAAAAGTTCATCTAAATTATCCGAATTTTGCGACTGTAATATTTTTGAGCATTCTTGAGCCAATTTATCATAATCGGATTCTTGCTCTTGCGCTTCGAATTTATGTTGAGGCTTATAAGTCAAAGCTCCCATACCGCTTTCTTGAACAACAGCAAGCCGATTTAAATTATCAATTTCATTAGGGTTAATTTTGTTTTTGAGTAAAAGGCGGTTCACAAGCAACTTCCCCCAACCGTCAGGCAAGCTGTCATTAAACACCCCGAATAATCCGTCAAATGGTTCAATTTTTGGTAAAAAAACTTTTTTCTGTAAAGGCAAGCTAAATGGTGAAATACTAAAACCACTTGCCAGCCACTCACTATCATATTCAAAAGCAACAAGCCTATCCGGAGTTTTCGCCAAAGTCCCAACTAATTTATCATTATAAAAAACTTTAAGGTATTTATAATTATCCATATTTTTACCCTTTTATAATTTCATCAATTGAAGTGTAAGTTTTTTGCGTGAATAAATCTTCAAGGTCATTATCTAAATCAAGCGCAATCGCAATTTTAATAAAAGATTGCAAAGAAATCTCGTATTTTGTTTCAAACCTTTTAATGCTGCCAAGACTAACACCGGATTTTTGCGCTAAAACATCTTGCGAAATTTTTAGCTTTTTTCGATGTTCTTTAATTTTATCCGCTAAATTTTTCGCAAGTTCATTGGGAGTTTTTTGATTTAAAAATTGATTATTCATAGATAACATATTAACCGATTTTGTCTAAAAAGTCAATATATAGATAATATATTATCTAATTTTCTGAACGGCATCAAAGTTTTATTGTGATGTATTTTTATCAACTTTTGACAAATTTTTTATTTTTATTTCTTTTATTTTTTTTATTCTTGACAATATATATAATAAATGCTATAATAAAAGGAAAGCATAAGGAGGTCTTATGAAAGATTTATTATTAGAAATTAAAGAATTGGCACAAAAAGGAATGGAAAAAGCTGTAATTTCTCATGACGAAGAAAATAAAAATACTTTTTTAAGTATCATGCTTAAAACAGAAATTGCTATAAGTAAATTAAATGAAAATAAAAAACATGGTTTAGAACTTCAAAGTAGTAAAGAAGATATATCAAGAACTTATGAAAAAATTGATGAAGACATTAAATCAAATATGTATTTAGTTGCGTATTGTTTTAGCAAATACGAGCACAATTCATTGTATCCAACATTGAGTCAAGATAAAGCCTTTATTGTTGCTTCGGAAAAATTGGGAGTAAAGAAAAATACGTTAAAAAATGCGCGAGATTGGTTTGACGGGCATTGTGATAACCATAGGAGTGGCTGGTGGCAGCAACCGCTTCCGGAGGATATGCAAAAATTTAAAGATATTTATGACAACAAATCAAGAAATGAAATTATTGGTGAAGCAATGAGTATTCTTGACATACAAGCAGAAGAGCCATACGAAAATGAAAGTTTCGGCCGCCATTTAAAGAATACTAAATATCACGGAAAATTTTTAAATAAACAGGAAGTTGAAGAGTTTATTAAAACTGTTATGGAAGAATCGTCAACAGTAGCAAGAGATTTGGTAGAACAATGCTCGCAAAGAACTTTTAATGCTTGTTATGATAGTTTTTCTAAAGTCTACAACGAACCTGTGGAAAATCTTGTATCAGAAATTGTAAAATGTGACCCAAGAACGGTTTCTAATTCAAATTTTTCCTTATGGATAAGAGCAAGATTTATACAGGAAATATTTAAAAGAAACCTCGCAGAAGAAGCTTTAAAGGTATAAACTATACATTTTATGGACATTTTAGATAAATTATCAAAATCAAAATTCAGAAGCAGATTCAAGCTTCGCGCAAAAGAGATTGAATATATTAAGGACAAAGGACTTGATAAAGTCAGGAGCCACGCAGAAGATTTTATTCGAGATAGAGTCGCTCCGGCAGAACCTGTAAATGATGGCAAGCAAACACCAATGCGAGGGCATCCTGTGTTTATTGCTCAACACGCAACCGCCACCTGCTGCCGCGGCTGCATCGAAAAATGGCACAAATTCCCACAACATAGAGAATTAACCAAAACCGAACAGGAATATCTCGTTTCAGTAATTATGGAATGGATAAACCGGCAAATTAATTCAAACCCTGTTTTATAATCGTTCAAAATACGTTCAAATAAAGTTGTGATAATATATATTTATGATTGACAATTTTGAACAAAGATTCGCTGAAGAAAGCGACAAAGCAATTGCTTCAAAAAATATAGATACAATAAATACGGCAATAGATAAACTAAATGCATTAAAATCAAAATTAGATGAAGGTTTGCTTTTATCACAGATTTTGTATTGTCTTTCAAATTTACATATTGCAAAATCCCGGATAGAAAAAGAGCGTATTGATGAGTGGCGAAAATTAAAATTCCCTCAAAATTTGGTGCAAAGTTTGAATTATATAAGACAAGCTTATTCAATGGCAATAAAATTTAATTCACCGCAATCATTAGATATACAAACAAATCTTGCCAATAATATAAAATACTTTAATAGATTTGTCGAAGCTATACATTATTATACATTTGATTATAACTATAATTTGCAAATAGATTCACAATATGTAGCACCATATAATAAAGCGGAAACATTAATGTTATTAAAGGAATTGCTAAACGAAAAAACAACCAACGTTCATTATTCCTTTTATGCTTATAATCTCATTAATGAATTAATTCAAAATAAAGATAAAATTACACACGTAGGAATTAAAAATTGTATAGAAAAAGAAGCGTGGGTAAATAATGTACTAATGTGGGGTGATTCTGTAAAATTAGAATATGAAAAATTAAACGAACATTTAAACGAAATAAAATATGATAATTTAGAACAAAAATTTTATTATTCTTGGTGTGGTCAAAATAAACTTTTTCTTAATCCTGTCAATGATGTTAGAATAGATGTTCCTACATTTGAAGATACTTTACAATTTCCCGATTATGTTGTGAAAATAGGTGAAGGTCCATATTATAGTGCAGCGTTTTCTGATATAAAAAATAGATTTTGCAAAGCACGTTATTTATTATTTAATGCTTTAGACAATCCTTTTCCAGATTGGTTAGAAAAGGGACTAAACTTGACAACTGTATTGGAATACGAAGATTATTCAACCAATACGGAGTTTATAAAAGTTGCAATAAAACTAGCCTTTAGTACTTTGGATAGCTTGGCCGCTTTAATGAAAAATTATTTTGAAATAGATTGTAAAGGTAAATGTTATTTTAATCCAAGCTGGATAAGAAAAAGTTTTTCTAATATTCAAAATCCATATATTGATGCGCTATACTGGTTATCTTGTGATTTAACTGATACCGATAACATAGAGGATTGGAATGCGCCAAACCCGAGTGCCGGCATATTAAGAAAACTTAGAAATGACCTTGAGCATAACTGGGTTCGCATATCAGAAGCAACGCATACAATATGGTTAGGTGAGCATGATTATGCTATGACTTGTACACTAGAACAAATATCAACTGCCGCTTTAGAAGTGTTTAGATATGTCCGTACGGCATTAATATATTTTGTTTTGGCTGTTCAATTTAACGAAAAACTAAAAAATGAAAAAGAATCTGATGGACTGTGTGTTACTATGGAAACACCAACATATAACGACCTTAGTTCGCCAATATTTTAATACTTATGTTTGTGATACCCTAAAAAGAAAAAGGATTGGAGTATGACTAATAAATATTCAGTTGCACAATATTCAGTAGATAATATTTTAGGTTTTATTAATAGTGGTGAAATATCCATACCAGAAATACAAAGACCGTTTGTATGGAATCCAAGTAAAGTAAGAGATTTGATCGATTCTTTGTATAGTGGTTATCCAACAGGATATTTAATAATTTGGCAGAATCCAACTGTAAGATTAAAAGATGGTAAAGAAGCTGGTGGTACCAAAATTTTAATAGATGGTCAACAGCGTGTAACTGCATTAATGACAGCACTGGCTGGACAGAAGATTTTAACCGAAGATTATGAAACAAAAGCATACAAAATTGCCTTTAACCCATTAGCAGAGGGTAATGAAGAAAGATTTGCCGTTCAGACTCCCGTTCATGTAAAAAGTAAAAACTGGATTGCAGATATTTCTGTTGTTTTTAAACCAGATTTTAATGCCTTTAATTTTATTAATGAATATATGGCTAATAACCCGGAAGTATCATCTGATGTTATTAATAAAGCAATACAAAAACTTTTAGACATACGAACTTGTCAAATGGGTACAATCATACTTGTTCCGGATTTAGATATAAATGAAGTTACAGAAATCTTTGTTAGAATAAATTCACAAGGCAAACGCTTGAATGAATCTGACTTTGCGATGTCAAAAATTGCAGCAGATTCTAAATATGGTGGAAATATTTTAAGAAAAGCAATTGACTATTTCTGCCATCTTGCAGTAGATCCTATTTTTTATGAAAAATTATCTTCTACAGATGATGAATTTATGCAATCAGAATTTGCTCCGATGTTAAAATGGCTAAAAGATGATAGAGAAGCAATATACGATCCTGATTATAATGATATGTTGAGAGTTTGTTTGATGCATAAATTTGGTAGAGGCAAGTTAAAAGATTTAGTTAATTTATTGTCAGGCAGAGATTTTGAAACGAGGACTTTTAAAGAAGAAATTGCAGAAAATAGTTTTAACCAATTAACATCTGGTGTTAAAAATTTTATGAACGAATATAATTTTAAGAATTTTGTATTATTAATAAAAGCTTGTGGTTTTATTAATGAAAAATTACTAAATTCTAAAATGACATTGGATTTCGCTTATACTTTATATTTAATTCTGAATAATTCAAAAGATATTGATAAAATTGAGATAAAAAGATTTGTTCAAAAATGGTTTGTATTGTCTACATTAACTAGCAGATATATCGGTTCTCCAGAATCACAAATGGACAGAGATTTAAGAAATATAGAAGAGAAAGGGTTTAGAAGATTCTTTGCGGAAGTTGAGGAAGCGGAATTATCAGATACTTTCTGGAATGTTGGATTAGTTCAAAATTTGGAAACTTCATCTATAAACAGTCCGTACTTTAATACCTTTATCGCTGCACAAGTTTGGAATGCAGAACAATCATTATTTTCAAGTACAACAAAAGTTTCTGATTTAGTAACTGTAACTGGTGACGTTCATCATATTTTCCCAAAAGAATTTTTAAAACAAAATGGATATGATGATAAATCAAAATATAACCAAGTTGCTAATTATACTTATTTAGATACAACCGTAAATATTTCCGTTGGGAAACAAGCTCCAAGCGAATATTTCACGAAAGCACTTGAACAATGCCACAATAACCAATGTTCTGTTGGAACAATATTAAATGAAGAAGATTTAAAAAATAATTTAAAAATGAATTGTATTCCGGAAAAGATTTTCTCTATGCAAGCAAGTGATTATGATGAATTTTTGCTTGAGCGTAGAAAAATGATGGCTGAAAAAATTAAGAAATACTATTATTCAATATAAAAAATAGTGCTACTCTACATTCTTTCAATGTACCAATTAGAATTTCCAAAATGATTAAAGTTCCAATGAAGTTCAAAATAAAAATTAAATTCCAAAGAATTGTCATCTTTGAAGTTCCAAGAATATTTATTTAATTGTGTCTTGCGATAACTTTCAAACGCATCCTGAATTTCTTTGGCAAACTTTTTTCTGAATTCGGAGTACGGAATTTCCAATGTTTCTTTGGTTAATTTATTTTTCAAAATCATCTTCAAACCCTCTTATATTATCAAGTTCAATGTTGTATTGCTTACCGGTTTTATCAACGCAAGTAGCAAAATCTACAGTTTTATCAGCATATTTGTTTTCCCATAAACAAATCAATAAACCGATTTCTTGTGTTTTAAGATTCAAAATCTTTGTTCCATACAACTTATAATCTTTTTCAACCATAGTTTAACCTTTCGTTATTGTAATATCAGCATATATCTCGTCCGGCTTGTCGGGGTCGATTAAAAAATTTTTATCAAATACATATTTTTCACCATTTGGTGCAACACAACCAACAATATTGTGTTCGCCAAAACAAACAACCGTAAAATCTTCGCTATCTTTTTCAAACCAGCCTTTAAGCTTCTTCAATCTGTACTTTTTACCAATTTCAATCATATTGTGCTCCTTTCAAGCTACACCATTCATCGCTCTTTTAGAGGAAAACATCAACTATATATGTCTAAAACGTATCAATTCAACACAATAATTTTTGAACACCATTTGAACACTGATTAAACACTTTTTAAACGAGTTAAATTTGTATAAAAAATAATTTATAACTTATTAATTCTCGTCAGATTCGTATAAATTTCTTTCATCAGGAGATAAATACTGATCGTATGCGATATTTTTCTGCTGAAGCTCCTGCTTGCGAGCATCTAAATATTTCTCTTCATCTTTTATGCCTGACGATAAAAATTCATCCTCGTCAAAATCGGGATCAAAACCTCTTTCAAACTTGTATTCGTTATTTAATTTTTCAACTTCGGCACGTTTTTTATTAATTCTGTTTTTCTTATCCAAATAATTTAATGCCGCAACAGTTCCTGCTACAATACCAGCACTTTCAACAGTTCCTAATTCCTCTTGTTGTGTATCCGAATAATCTCTCCCCGGTTGAGGATTATATTTTTTCTCATATTCAAGTGCGTCATTTTCATCGACATCAAACAACTCCTGAACTGTTACCGATTCTCTTGCATCCAAATCTATATGATGCAAAGCCATATGCAATTCTTTTAAAGATTCAAGAGAAGTTGCTTCTTTTCTGAAAATTTTCATTCCGGCAAGAGACTCAATTTCATTTAACTTTTCAAATAAATTTTCAGGTTTGATATTTTCAATACCGATTTTATCAATTGCATTTCTGATTTTTATAAACGGTTCAGGCGATACGGGTTCGTCAATATTCACGTTTTCAACAAACGGATTAACTTTCCTGAAGGTTTTATGATTCATAATTTTATTCGCTTCATTGGGATCTATCGGCTTATAATTCGGATTATTTTTATTCCTGCGGTTATGCCTTTTTATCGTCTTTTGTGCAATATCCTGATTTGATTCTTCTTCAACAGATTTTGGAATAACAGAGAAAAATATCAAAGCAGAAATAAGTAAAATTATCCCTATTGCGGGTTGAATCGCAATTGCGACAACTCCTGCAAACAAAAAGTAATAAGCAAGATTAATATTAAATAATCTGCAAATTTCAAAACCCAAAGAAAACAAAATCAAAGCTGCCGCAAATTTTCCGTACCCCTCCATCATAGAAGATGGCAAGGAAAGACCAATTATTACAAGTAAAATAATCAGCCAAAATGTTAAACTTTTTGTAAGAGCATATAACGATAAAAGATTTTTCATTCCCGACCTCTTTTTGATATTACTGCAAATTATTTATAACTCCCGACTTTTCTTCCGTATCTGTCATATTGAATTGTTCTGCCCGAAGAATCTGTTTTAAATGAGCCTGTTTTTTGCCCGTACTTATCGTACGAAGTTGTAACACCACTTGAATTTGTCTTGTAAGTGCCGACTTTTGTACCATATTTGTCATATTGAGTTGTTGTATTTCCGTGGGTTTTATATGAACCGGTTTTAGCTCCGTATTTATCATATGAATTATAACCGTTTGAAGTTTTTTTGAAACTGCCGGTTCTTTGCCCGTACCTGTCATACTGATTTAGGGTTGAGCCGCTTTGACGATATGATCCGGTTTTTTGCCCATACTTATCATAAGATGTCGCCGCAAAAGTTACACTTGAGAAAATCAAAAAACTAAATATTACTGATAAAAATTTTTTCATTATATTAACTCCTGTATGCAATTACAATTATATTATATTTTGCGTCTATGTCAAAAATGGACATATGTCACAAAAAGGGAAATATATAATGAATATAATTTATTTAAACGAATCAATAAACATCTCTTTATCTATTTCTATGTCATTAGGTAATAGAAAATTATGAGCTAGTTCAATTTTTTTCATAATTAAATTATGTAATTTTTCATCAAATGTATATTCAGACCTGTCAGGATATACATCAATTAAATAATATACGTGTACATCTTTTTCTTGACCAATTCTGTATACTCGGTCAGTAGCTTGATTTTCTTTTGCAGGGTTCCACCACCGTCCATAATGAATAACGTGATTTGCTTTTACAATATTAAGACCTACGCCTGCGGCTCTTGGAGACAATATTAAAATTTTAAATGTATTATCATCTTTTTGAAATTTATCAATAAGTGCTTGTCTATTTTTTGCTTCTCCATTGATAATATCAATATTATCAATATTAAATTCATGTTCTAACACTAATTTAAGATATTTTTGTATTTCTCTATATATACAAAATACTAAAACTTTCTCCTTTTTTATTTCAATATTTTTAATAATTTCAATTAATTTTTTGAATTTCGGACATTCATCTATAAGTTCTTGTGCAGAATCAGTCCCAACAGGGGACAGTAATCTTGGATGTTGTGAAAATTTATTCATATCCGAAAACGCTTTTATCTTATCTTCTGGTTTTGTCGCACACATCATTCTGTCTTTTAATCTTCTATATGTGTTAACTTGTTCTTCTGATAACGGGACTTCATATGGAGGATTAATCGTTTTTACAGGCAAGTCCCCTAGAACATCTTTCTTTTCTCTTCTTAAAATATATGCATATGGCTTTCCATAATGCAATTTATTTCTAATATCCTGATATACCTGATTAGAATCATTGTCTTCATCCCCACTTAATTTATTGCATATAGATTTGAATTCAGATTTTGTTCCTAAAAGAAGTGGTTGTAGGAAGTCAAATATATTCCATAAATCCATTAATGAATTTTCTACTGGGGTGCCCGTACAAGCAATTCTAAAATCTGCTTTTAGCGCTTTAGCAACAGTTGATTTATGGGAAGATGTTTCTTTAATTTCTTGGGCTTCATCGAAAATTACAACTGACCAATCAATACTTGCAAATGAAAATTCATAATTTACCAAGGTATTGTAATTCGTAATAACAATATTTGATTTTGTTATTTTATTTGTATCTAAATGTAATTCGGCATTAAAGAGCTTTGTATTATATTGATAGCATTCATTCCCTTCTTTAATTTTGTACTTTCTTAATGTATCGCCATGTAATACTAATGGGGTTCCTATACTATCTCCAAAGAATTTATTATACTCGTTTTTCCAATTATCAATTAAAATTACAGGTGCAACAATTAAAATAGGTTTTCTATTGATTTCCGAGAAATATGTTTCTCTGTATTTTTCAATTTCATATAACCATGATGCAAATGATAAGATTTGTAATGTCTTACCTAAACCCATATCATCAGCCAGTAATACACCTTTTCTATTTTTCATTTTAAAAGAGTTTTGTAACCAGGCAAGCCCCTTCTTCTGATATCCTTTTAATTTATATTCCTGTTTTAAGCTACGAGGGATTTCAAAAGATAGCATTGAATAAATATCGTTTATTTTTTCATCTTCCAAAGATTGTATGTCTTCATCTTCAGATAATATAATATGTGTTTCAAAAACCTCTTTAAGTTGTTTTTTATTATAATCAGTTAATGGTATTTTGTGAGAATATATGTTAATCTTCCAAATTGTACCTTCATCTATATCAAAGTCTCGTATTTCACCAATTTGTCGTTTAATATCATCAAATAGATCTTTTGTTATTTTGATTTTTACAAATTCATCCTTATCATTAAGTAATTTTACTTCTTTTAGTATTTTTTCTTCTAAGTCATTTGATTTGTTATCTTCTTCAATACCTTCTAAAAATTGCTTTAATATTTCATAATTTTGTGGACTTAAAGGTATTGAAACAGTGATATTATCTATCTCACTTGTATAATCAAAAAACGAATATTCATTAACTACAGCTTCTTCAAAAACTTTAATAAAATTTTCTTTTTCGTACTTATCATTAATTTTAAATTTAATTTTTTCTCCTGAAATATCATAAATGGTTAATTCTCTTGGATATACCCAATTATTTTCGATATTGCTATGATTAAAATTGGCAGCCTTATACAACCCAAAAGCTGCTATTCTATCAGAGAGATTTTCAATCGATACAATTTCTTTATTTGGCAATATGCCAACAGGGTTTTTTACTATCGTTCTTTGTGCTTCTTTATTTCGGATTTCTCTTGGTAAATCAAAAAGTTTTGCAAAATTTTCTTTTATTTGCGGTGTAATAATAACTCTCACGCTCTCATTATTTACTTCAAACGTGTAAGAATCATCTAAATAACGCGCCTCAACACATTGCTTTTGAAACTCTTTTTGTTCTTCATCTGTCAATCCTAGCAACGTCGGAACTACTTTAAGATTATCATCGACCTTTCTCATATCAATAGACATTGATGTGGGAATAATAATTTTATCATTTTCAAAAAAGCTTGATAATGTCGAATGAGTAAAAGAAGACTCTTCTTTTACTTCATTTATAGTTTTCCAAATATTAAATGCTTTATTCTCATCATTTGGAATCTTTTCGATGTATTTCATTGCTTTAAGTAATGTATAAATGTGCTTATCTAACACATAATAATTATCTTCTTTAACAGCAAAGCATCCTAATATCTTGCAGTCTTTATATTTTTTATCTCTTATTTTATAACTAAACCTAAAATCATTGTATCTTATTTGCCCCCAAGTTTTTATATCTAAAGTAAAATCTATTGGTTTTTGTAATGTCATATTTTGGCAAAAAAGATTATCAATATCATTTTCTTGTTTTTTAATAAATGTTTCAATAGGAACTATTAGTTTTCCTTCTTCAATATGAGCTTCTCCATTATTTATTAAATCTTGTACTTCAAATAAAAAATTATAAATGGGGGAGTTATTTTCGAATACTTTTATAGGTGCATCTTTCAGATAATCAAAATCTGAATTGTATAACAAACTTTCATAATATATATTTTCTTCATCAAAATTTATGTTGAAATGATTTTTAATAAATTCCATAACTATCCCTTATATACCCCATATGCGTTAAAGACTTTTTCTACTAAATTTTCCCAACCGGTATAGTGCCTTACCATAAAAGACTTTTCTTTATATAGTTCATTAACATCATTGTACTGTCCATTTTCAGAAAATACTTTAGCACCCCTCGTTTTAAAATCTTCAATTTTATATAAATATCCTTGCAATTTTTCAGATTTATCAAAATATCCATCATTATAAAAGTAAAGAGCATTATTTACTTCAGAAAATTCTACAATATAAATATTATTAAATTTTAATATAAAGCAACTACATTCATATTGATTTTCAAACCTTTTAAATGTAACACCATTACGTTCTGCTTCTTCTCGGACTTCTGGCATATCATAATGAGTTTTACTTAATATTACATTTGATTCAACTAATTGACGACTATTTATATATTTTTGCCAAAATGCTTTACGATTATGAGGATCATAAACACCTTTAAAAGCAACATTGAAGAAAAATTCTAAGTCTGCTCTTGCAAGCCATGTAATAAATATATGTTTAGCTTCGGAATCAACATCATCCCAATAATTTTTTACTAATTTTCTAATACGAGGATCCCCATAATTTGAATTATGTAACAATGCTAATTTTATTTTTTCTAAATCTTTTTGCGGGATTTTTTCATCTTTGCCAAATAATGTTATAACCTCACTAACAATTTTTCCTGAGGTCTTACTATCAATATCGGCACTCAAAACTTCCTTAAAAAGCAAATCAAAATAAAAATCTTCGTTGATATTATTTCGACATATTGAGCATATTCTTACAACTATTTCATCAAATAAATTGGTATGCGGTTTTATATACTTATATCGATCATTTATAATATTCGTTATTGGTTTATTTGTCACTTGTTTATTGTATATGCATATATCTGCTATGCGATTTACTGCATTATTATTTAGCAAATCACAATCATTAAATATATTCTCAATATTTTTTAATATCAATTTTTTGCCAGCAATATATTTATCTTTTGCTTTGCTATACAATTCCTTATACTCGTTATCATTTTTTAGCTTTGAGTACAATCTTATGTATAATTGTAATATTTGCCGAAATACTCCATAAAATTTACTCTCATTTTGCAAATATCTTATAAAATCTTCTTTATATTGCTTATAATCATTCGATAGCCATAATACATCATAATGAAATAAGCACTGGATATCTTTTTGTTTTATGAAATTAAAACTTTTATTCTGTCTATACCTTTCAAGTATTTCTTCTACTCTGTTTTTAATTTCGGTATCACTAAATGTTGTATCATTCCTGTTATTAACCTTGTCCAATACGGCCTGAATTCTTTGCAATTTATATTGATCTTTAATTTTTTGCGGTAATATTTCATTCCTATAAACATCACTAGGATTTTTTATTAAATATTTTATTTCTTCGCTTGGGCGATACACAAAATTAGACAAATCTCTCAATATGTCATCAAAGAATAATATTCTATTTTCGTTAGTAGTATAGGAACTGTCCATTTATTTTGACCTTTTAACTTGAGCACCATTATTTTTTAATTTTTCGCTTAAGTGCTGTTCATCTTTTGATTTTATTTTTATTTTAATTTCTACCCTGCGCGAAGCATATTTATTTACAGAACCATTATCATAATACTTTAAGTATTTTGGGATATCTCCTTTGCCATTTATCGAAGCTTTATCTTCAAAAAATTCTTTTTCTTTTGCATTTGTTAGACAATTTTTTCGTGTATGGTTCAATACTTCCAAAGCTCTTAATTGACTTAATTCAATATTTATATTTCTATTATTTGCCATATACTTATCATCATCAGTGTAGCCTTCTATCTTGATAGAATCAATCGCATCACGATATTTTTCATCATATAGAGTTGAGATGATTTTTGGCATTAATGCATTTAAAAATTTTGCATTTTGTGGAGTTAAATTATATTTCCCTGTTGCAAATTTTAGAGAATCTTCTCCTTCTCCCAATACAACTTTTAATGTTAATGGGTCATCATCATCCTCTTTAACATTCGTATCACCTTTTTGCATTTGGTTTAACACTTCACTTAATTCGGTTATAAGGTTGTTTCTTGTTTGTGTTAATTCTCCTGCTTGATTATTCATTTTTAACATTACAGAGGCAAGCAGCAACATAAATATAAGTGCTAATGAAATCATTAAATCTGTCATAGAAGATTCAAAAGAATTATTTTTGTTATTATTTTTTGCCATATTTATTAATTCCTCTGCTTATCTTGTAATATTTCATTTAATGTTTCTATGCTATCCTGTAACCCTTCAAAATTAGAAGTAATATCCTCCAATTCTCCAACGGACGCTTGGATTTTGCCACAGATTTCTGATATGGATTCTCCAAATTGATTAAATAATTTTTCAGTAGAACTTTGAGTACCATCTTTGAATTTTTCAAAAACTTGTTCGAGGTTATTGTTCAATTCTCTTGTGTTATCAACTATGGTATTTGAAGTCTCGACAATACCAGAGACGCTACTTGCAGCTTGAGTAAACTCTTCAAATGCACTTGTAAGTTTATCTGCGACAAGGTTTAAATTATACGCTGTACTGTTAATTTGACTAGATACTTGCTCTAAAGCAGCCACATAATCTTGATTCTTTCCAACAAAATCTGTTTGAGTATTTAATGCTTTATCTATATTTCCTAGTAAATCTTTATAATGATCTTCAACTTTGGATTCATAATCATGTAATTGATTAACATAAGAGCCAACAGCTTGAACTAAATCTTCGACTTTTTGATTTTGTTCACTCATACTTGATACGGTCGTAGTAATCTCATTATTTAAGGATTTTGCAATATTTGACCCCGCATCTTTTATCGAATCATTATTGAAAATGTTTTCTAATACATCTGTAAGTGCTTTATTAGAAGATTGCTCTTTTGTTGCTTTTACATCTTCCATTACAGCAATAAGTTTTTCCATAGTTTCTCTTAAGTTTCCAGTAATCGAATTAGATAAGTTTTTACTCAAATCGTCTAGGACTTCTTTAATATCATTTTGAGCATTACCTTTTAATACTTCTTCTATTTTACTGCCCATTTCATCTATAAATCTGTCAGACAGTTTCTTTTGTTCCTCTGCATAATCTTCCAAATCTTCTAGTCGTTCATTGCTCAATTCTATTTGTTCCCAAATATGGCAAAGATAGGATTCTGAAGTTCTTCTTGGGAAAATACTATTCAACTGTAACTGTATACAAGATATTGAAGTTTCTAACTTGGAAAAAAGATGACTTTTTAAAAACAAAAACATAATTGAAGTAGTTATACCGACTAGTGAACTTATAAATTTAATTGACAAGCCACCCAATAGATTTTGTATGCTTAGTTCTATATGAGACATATCAAAACCAATAAGAGCTATTGCAATTGCCAAAAAGGTCCCGACAAGACCTAACCCTGTTAAAATTCCTGGTATAACATCCAAAACTTCCCTTTGAACCTGTTTGTTGATAATAACATCTGAATTAAAATACGTTTCTATTTGATCTGTATTTCTTAATTTTTCTATGTGATTATTCTCACAGTATGCATTGGGGTTATCAGTTTCATTTTCCCTTTTTATAATCAATGTTTCACAAAATTCCCACCATATTTTCCCTATATAACCATTATTCCCTTTTATAGACCTAATTTCTTTCAAAATATTATCATAGTTCTCTTTAAAGGCATTTATTTTTATTTCACCATTTTCATCCTGCAATTTATTAAATACATTTATAAAATCATTTAATTGGCTTTTGATATTATTGTACGCATCAATTGTTTTATTAACAAAATAAAGGAACACAAAGTATATTATCAATAATATGGATGTGACAATAGTAATATCCAACCAAAACCCTTTAAATCCCTCTGCTCTATAGGTTTCAAAAGTTGAATTAATATTATTAATTCGACTATAAGACATCCAAACAATTGCCCCAACTAAAATGATTGGAATCAATATCTTTGCGAAAAAACGAGTTGAACGCATTACTTTATCTTCAATTCTTAAGATATTTTTAGGTACAAATCTATTAATTAAAGTTGCCATATACCACCTTCCTTTATTCTTACCCCTATAATTTTTGTATAAAATTAATATAACACAAATAATCAATATAATTATTTCTATGCCCGTAAGTGGCATAATTTAAATAATCTTATTTTTTTCAACATCTTTTTCATGGTCGATAAAGAACGCATTCAACACATCCGCATCGTTTCGCAAATGTTTAACTACCGGTGCAAGATTATAGCATTCTTCAATCTCCGGTTGATTTGCCACAAAATAATCAATAACAACAGCTATGTTATAAATGTTCTCCGACCACTTGCTTAATTGTCTGAATTCTTTTGGGGTAATATTCAATCCGACTTTTTCCATACGACCTCCTTTATCGTGTCGTATTCATCACTTGCAAGTGCAGAAAAGTCAATATGTCCATTTATGACATATACATATTATATTATTTTTGTATGATACGATAGATACTATAAAGGAGATAAACATGCTGATTATATTAAAAGAATTTTTAACATCTCAAATGTTTGGAATTATACTAGGTGCAATTTTGACAGGTGGTTTTACACTAATAGTAGATTTAATAAAATCAAACAGAGAAGAAAAAACTTATATAAAGCGAAAAAGGGAGAATTTATATCAAAAAATGTATGATTTTTCTATGCGTTTTGAAAAAGATATAAGAACAAAGAAAAATGCAATTATGTCAAAAGGTACAAAAGACTTATGGAACGAAATTCAAATTGAAAGCATTTTTGGTAAGCAAAGCACGATGGAGACATTTTATGATCTATACGAAGATTTACAAGAAAATTTAGAAAAATCTGCGAACAATATAATAGAAGTTCATATACAAAACAATCAACGAATATTAGAGTTTTATTCTCATATAAAAAAGGAGCTTGGAATAAAAGACTAAGATTGATATTTTTGGTATAATATGGGGTACAAGGAGTAAGAGAATGGCTACGATATTAGAGCAAAAGGCACAGATTGATAAACTTTGGGAAACATTTTGGTCAAACGGGATTTCAAATCCGCTGACAGTTATCGAACAGATTTCATATTTATTCTTCATAAAAGAGTTGGATGAAAAACACACTCGTGAAGAAAGAAAAGCTAATCGTCTTAATAGACCGATTGAAAACCCTGTTTTTGACGAAACTCCAAAACAGCAAAATATGCGTTGGTCAAAGTTTAAAGATTTTGCACCAAGTGAGATGTATAAAGTTGTTCAGGAAGATGTATTTCCGTTTATCAAAAATATGGGTGGTGAAAATTTTGCCAAATATATGAAAGATGCGGTTTTTATGATTCCGTCTCCGGCACTTTTAGCGACTGCGGTTGATATGATTGATAAACTTGAAATGCAGGATTTGGATACAAAAGGAGATTTGTATGAATACCTTTTATCAAAAATTGCCCAAGCAGGAGTGAACGGTCAATTCAGAACTCCAAGGCATATTGGTAAAATGATGGTTGAACTGGCTGATATTCAACCGAATGATATCGTTTGCGACCCGTCTTGCGGAACTGCAGGGTTTTTGATTTGCGCAATTATGTATCTGAAAGAAAAATATCCTGAAATGTTTATGGATACTGCAAAACTTCAGCATTTCAATAACGATATGTTCTACGGTTTCGATTTCGATTATTCAATGCTACGTATCGCATCAATGAATATGATGTCGCATGGGCACCAGAACCCTAATATTGATTACCAAGATTCACTCTCGGAAGATGCTTCCGGATTAAAAGAATTTTGTACTTGTGTAATTGCTAACCCTCCATTTAAGGGCTCTTTGAATAAAGACACTATTGCTAAAAACTTGGCAAGTGAAGTTTCTACAACTAAGACAGAACTTTTGTTCCTTGCTCTGATGATTAGAATACTTAAAACAGGTGGAAGAGCTTGTGTAATTGTTCCTGACGGAGTTTTATTCGGTACATCTAATGCACATACAACAATAAGGAAAAAACTTATTGATAACCAAAAACTGGAAGCAGTAATTTCTATGCCTTCGGGTGTGTTTAAGCCTTATGCCGGTGTTTCAACTGCTATTTTAATCTTCACCAAAACTAATTCCGGTGGTACGGATAAAGTTTGGTTCTACGATATGCAAAATGACGGCTTCACCTTGAATGATAACCGTACTCCGATAGAAGAGAATGATATACCAGATATTATTAGCTCCTACAAAAACAGACACAACGAAGACAATACAGACCGTAAGGCAAAGCATTTCTTTGTAGAAGCTGAGGAGATAAGGCAGAACGGTTATGACCTCTCCATTAATAAGTACAAGGAAGTTGAATATGAAGAGGTACAGTATGAAGCTCCAAGTAAGATTCTTGCTGATATTAAAGCTCTTGAATCCGAAGTACAGACTTCTCTTGAAGAACTTGAGGGGATGCTGTAATGGGGGTAAATGTAGTTAAATTAGGTGATTTTGTAAAAATTCAAACAGGCAAACTTGATGCAAATGCCGCAGATGAGAATGGTTTATATCCGTTCTTTACATGTGCTGTTGAGCCATTAGCTATTAACACATATGCTTATGACTGTGAATGTATATTAATTGCTGGGAACGGTGATTTGAATGTCAAGTATTACAACGGTAAGTTTAATGCTTATCAAAGAACATACATTATAGAGGTTATCGATAAGACCTTAGATATTAGGTATCTATACCATTTCTTGACAAAGTATATTAATGTCTTGAGACAAAATTCTATTGGTGGAGTTATCAAATACATAAAACTTGGTGATTTAACAGGCATAAAATTACCTCTGCCAACAATAGAAGAGCAAGAAAAAATAGTTTCTATATTAGACAAGGCAGATGAGATTCGGGCGAAGAAGAAACTGGCGAATGATAAGCTGGATGAGTTCCTCAAATCCACCTTCATCTCCATGTTCGGTGACCCAAAAACAAATTCTAAACAATTACAGGTGTCTAAAATAAAAGATTTGTGCGTGGTACAGACAGGCAGTACACCTAAAAGAGATGTGGAGAGCTATTATAAAGATGCTACTATTCCGTGGTTAAAAACAGGAGAAGTTGTTAATCAGTATATATGTAGTGCTGAAGAATACATAAGCGAAAAAGCAATTAAAGAAACTAATTGCAAATTGTTCCCTGTAAACACGATTTTGGTGGCTATGTATGGGCAAGGTTTAACTCGTGGCCGTGTTGGAATGCTGAAAATTGAAGCATCAACAAACCAAGCATGTTCTGCAATAATACCATCTGAAAAGATTAATCAAGAGTTTTTGTATAATCAACTTAAGATACAATACCAAACATTACGAGATTATGGAAGAGGTGGAAACCAACCAAACCTTAATATGGATATTATTAGAAACTTTGAAGTTATTCTTCCTCCAATAGAAGACCAAAACAAATTCGCTCAGATAGTAGAGCATGTTGAAGTACAGAAGCAGAAGAATGAGCTTGTTATAGAGCAAATGAACAACCTCTTCAACTCCCTATCCCAACGAGCATTTAAGGGGGAACTATAATATGCCGGAACTTCCAAAGCAAATGAGTACAGATGAAATATTGAATGAATTAAAAGAAGGGTATAAAAAAGATCCGGATAAATATAAAGAAAAGTTAGCAGGTGTTATTTTTTGCTCATGGTATTATATGGTGCCTGAATCAGAAGAATGTCAGAAATATCCTCTTACTTGTTTATGTGATTTTGATATAAACAGAGTTATTGAAGAAATGGTATATGATAAAGATATTCCTAAAGAAAAAATCAGGTTTAATTTTTTTGATACTCTCATGGTTGAAGCAAAAAAATATTATGAGGCAGAAGAATATTTTTTAAGTCTTGTATTATATGCAACGTACATAGAACATTGGTTTAATGATTTAATAAATTGTTTAGCAATAACTAAGAATTTAGATGATGATGCTACCGAAAAATTGTTTAAAATGTTCAATAATGATGCAAGACTTGATATTCTCCTACCACTTTTTAATTTACCTGAAATAGATAAAGATATAAAAAATGATTTAAAAATTTTATTTGACACCCGAAACTATTTTGTTCATTACAAATGGAAACCAAAAGATGAAAAAGAAGGTGCTGAACAAATACAAAAATTTATTGATTATTCTAAAAAAGCTCCGGAAATAATTGAATATTTGAATAATTATGTAAAAGAAAATATTTATAACAGAGAATTTTTGAAAAAATTCTTTGCAAATTTAATATACAAGCAATCAGGAATAGTAGTAAATAATGATTAAATAACATTATAATAAGGTGGATTAATAACCATCACATCTTGACTTTTGGCAAAAATATGTAATAATATTAATAGAAGTCATTGATACCGAATTCCAGGGATGATTCCTTGGACCTTTGAATTAAGGATATATGTAGGTACATTGACTTCTATTTTATTGGAATAGTTTTATTAGATTTAAATAACCAAAGGTTTAAATTTTTATATCCACTTTTGCCTGTATTAAAAATTAAATTCGGCTTATTAATCTTTGTGGCTATATATTGTGCTAAATCACATTTATTTTGGCTTGCATCCGGTCTTAAATGTCTTTTATTGTAATGATAACTTATTGCACCCATTAAAATATCCGAAAACTGTATAAGTTCATAAGATTTTGAATTAACAAATTCCAATGCCTTAACATCAAGCCCTTTATTTGTCGTTCGAATACCCCAAAAATCAATCGGATGTGTATCTTGTTGCAAAAAAGATTTAAGTTTTTCTAACCTGTTAGGTTCCCTGTTTGTTCTTCTATCTAAATAGATATAATACGGAGCATTAGGTTTTGAATTTTTCCGTAGTAGTTGATAATAAAATTTATAAAATCCGAGTTCGGCATCTTTATCCTCATTCGCTTTCAAGTCAATTTCTTTTCTGTCGATGATTATACAATTAAATTGCAAGTTATACTTAAAGAAAATATCTATAAATTTACAATATTGCGGCAAGGTCTTTTTAGATACATTTTTCCAATTAAATTTGGTTTGCTCATCCCAATTATTTTCTCGTTTAAAGTTTTTGCATTCCTCCAGTACCTGCGAATAAGTCTGTTCATCAACCCATATCCCGCCAATGAACATATATCTTAATTTGTCTGTACTGCTTTCATCTGCAAAAATTAACTGTCGCAACGATTCTTCTCCCCATGCGTTTTAACTCATTATAACATAAGAATTTGTGATATAATAATTTCAACAAATAGGTGTTTATGAGCAATTTTGAATTCTTAAAAACTGAATGGTTAGATATATACAAGCTGGCAAGCGAAGCTGAAGAATGTGTGTATTCAAAGCCGGTTTATACTTGTATTTTATGCCGTAATGCTTTGGAATCTGCCGTAAAGTGGATGTACAAAAATGACATCGATTTAGTTGAGCCCTATGATTGCACCCTAAATTCATTAGTTCATGAACAGTCTTTTAAAAATGTTATTGTTCCGCCGTTGTTCCAAAAGGTTAATTTAATTAGGATTAACGGAAATACAGCAGCGCATAATCCGCAAAGAATTAATGATAAAGATGCCCTGCAAACAACATTTGAACTTTTTCATTTTCTTTATTGGTTATATCTTACATATTCTGAAGATGAGCCAGTACACGGATTAAAGTTTGATATATCTAAAGTCCCAACAAAAACAAAAGAACAGGAAGAAATTGAACGCCTAAAAAAGATTATTGAAGAACAAAATGCTATCAATATAACCCGTGAAGATTTAGAAAAAGAAAATGCCGAACTTCTCGAACAAATCAAGCAAATTAAAGCTCAAAATAAAGCCAAACCGCTTGATTATGATTACAACGAAGCTCAAACACGCAAATACTTTATTGATGTTTTGTTAAAAGAAGTCGGTTGGGATGTTTCAGCACCTAATGCAACAGAATATGAAGTTCAAGGAATGCCAAACCCGACAGGTCTAGGGTATGTTGATTATGTACTTTGGGGTGATGACGGCAAACCGCTTGGTTTAGTTGAAGCTAAACGCACTATGAAAGATGCAAAAATCGGTAGAGAACAAGCAGAGCTTTATGCAAACTGTTTAGAGAAGAAATTCGGGCAAAGGCCAATAATGTTCTATACAAACGGTTATGAGCATTTTATTTGGGATGATTTGAATTATCCGCCAAGAGAAGTTGCAGGGTTTTATTCAAAAGAAGATCTGGAAAAACTAATTACTCGCAGAACCATTAGAAAAGACTTAGTCGATATAGATATCAACAAGGACATTTCCGGCAGACCTTATCAAGAAAGAGTTATTAAAAGTGTTTGCGAAAATTATGCAAAAAAGAGCAGAAAATCATTGCTTGTTATGGCAACAGGAACCGGTAAAACTCGTGTTGCAATATCTATTGTTGATATTTTAACTCGTTACAACTGGGTAAAAAGAGTTTTGTTTTTGGCTGATAGAACACCACTTGTTACACAAGCACAAAGAGCATTTGCGAAATACCTGCCGGATTTGAACCCTGTTGATATTACTAAAGTTGGAGTTGATGGTGCTGAAAACAGAGTTGTTGTTTCAACTTATCATACTATGATGAACCTGATTGATGCTAAAAAGGCAAATGAAAAACTGTTTTCAGTAGGGCATTTTGACCTAATTATAATAGATGAAGCACATAGAAGTATTTACAAAAAATTCGGAGAAATATTTAATTATTTTGATGGCTTGCTACTTGGTTTAACTGCAACACCGAGAGATGAAGTCGATAAAAACACTTATAAAGTCTTTGAACTTGAAGACGGCGTACCAACTGATTATTATGATTACGACGAAGCAGTAGAACAAGGATATTTAGTACCTTATGAGCAGTTTGATTGTGCTACTAAATTTTTAAGAGAAGGCATCAAGTATGATGAACTTTCAGCAGAAGAAAAAGAAGAGTACGAAACAAAGTTTTATGACGAAGAAACTGAAACTTTGCCTGAAGAAATTGATGCTGCGCAATTAAACAAATGGTTATTCAATATTGATACCGTTGATAAAATACTTGAGTGTCTAATGGAAAACGGTATAAAAGTTAATGGCGGCGATAAACTCGGCAAAACTATTATTTTTGCAGCAAATGAAAATCACGCACAATTTATCGCAGAAAGATTTGATGCAAATTACAAACAATATAATGGTAAATTCGCAAGAGTTATTACACATAAAACTCAATACTCTCAGAGTTTGATTGATAAATTTGCAACAAAAGAAGAGAATCCCGTTATAGCAATTTCTGTTGATAAACTTGATACCGGTATTGATGTTCCGGAAATTGTGAACTTGGTATTTTTTAAAGTCGTTCGTTCTCGCACAAAATTCCATCAGATGATAGGTAGAGGAACAAGACTTTGTCCTGAATTATTCGGACCGAAGGATGACAAGAAGAAGTTCTTTATATTTGATGCTTGCGGAAACTTTGAATATTTTTCAATTAATCCTGAAGGTGCAAAATCTTCAAACCAAATGTCTTTAGGACAAAAAATATTCCTTAAAAAACTGGAACTTGCTGAAAAAATTAAAGATGATGATGAAGTTTTAAAACTTTTATCAAACAAGATAAAAGATGATTTGCATAACACTGTTAAAACAATGAACAGGGATAACTTTATTGTAAGACGGCATTTGCGAGCAGTTGATGAATTCTCTAATCGTGAAAAATGGGACAGTCTTGACGATATGGACTTTATCACAATAAAAGACAGAGTTTCTCATTTACCAACTACTTTACCGGAAGAAGATGAGTATGCAAAACGCTTTGATTTGATGATATTAAATACGCAATTATCATATTATGCGCATGATATGGTTAAATTTGAAAAATATCAAAAGAATATCAAAGAAATTGCTTTCAGATTAGAAGAAAAATCATCAATTCCGCTAGTAAAACAGAATTTAGAATTAATTCAAAGTATTTTGACTGATGAATTTTGGGCAAATGTTACAATATCTACTCTTGAAGAAGTCCGTATTAAATTGAGAAATCTTGTAAATCTGATAGACTATGTCCAAAGAGATATTATTTATAGTGATTTTGAAGATGAACTTGATCCTATACCGGGAACCGTATCAGTCAATACTGCAAGCGGCGTTGATATAGCACAATATAAGAAAAAAGTTGAAGCATTTTTGCAGGCGCATGTTAATGATATTTGCATAAATAAACTTAAATTTAATAAGCCTTTGACGGAACTTGATATTGAGCAGTTAGAAAAAATATTGTTTGAAAATTCTGATATAGGTTCACGGGAACAATTACAAACAATCCAAGAGGGCAAAGGATTAGGCGAATTTATTCGTTCAATTATTGGTGTTGAAAGAGCCGAAATAGAAAAAGTATTCAGCGAATATTTGGATAATAACAAATTTAATTCTAATCAAATCAGATTTGTGGAAACAATTATTGACTACATAAAATGCAACGGAACAATGGATACCGGCAAATTATTTGAACAACCATTTACTTTTATCAATACTGAAGGCTTAGACGGAGTTTTTGCACCAAAAGATGCAGATAATATTATTTATTTGATTAATGAAATAAACAAAAACGCAAGGTTATACAAATAATAAGTATCTTTATTTTTTTACAAATAAAAATTCATATAACTTTCATCAATAATATCTTGTTCAATACCGATGTAGCGGAGGGTGATGGCGGAGTAGGAATGGTTGAAAATTTTCTGCAGGAGTTCAATATTATCAAACTGTTTATAATGGTGGTAGCCAAATGTTTTCCTTAGCGAATGTGTGCCGATTTTGTCCTTAAGATTTAATGTTTTTGCAGCCTTATTCAAAATTCGGTAAGCCTGGTTTCTATCAAGCCTGTTTCCTTGTTGCGTAATAAATAACGGCTCATCTTCCGGCCGATCTTTTACAAAATCTTCAAGAACAACTTTAAGCTCAGGATTTAAAGGAAAGCGTTTGTTTTTCTTCGTTTTTTTCTCTTTAATTTCAACAAAATCCCTGCCCTTAACATCCCCTACATCAAGTTTCAAAATATCCGAAATCCTGAGTCCGCAATTTATCCCGAAAATAAAAAGCACAAGATCTCGCTTTTTGCGTTTCAAAACCGCCTTCATTTTCTCAATATCCTCTCTATTCCTTATTGGTTGGACAATATTCATACTTCCTCCTATATCCCAAAATAGTCTACCCCTAAGTTGTATCTCACAAAAAACTCAAAATCTTTGCTATATCTTTCGCCCATAATGAGTTTTGAAATGTAGCTTTCTGTCATTTTGAGCCGTTTTGCAAGTTTCTTTTGCGTAAATTCTTTTTGCCGCAAAGCAAACCGTATCGCAAGTTCCCGCCTGTATAAAAATACGCTTTTAGTTTTTGCTAAATTTTCATCTGCACGTTCTTTAATATAATCAATGCTTTGTAGCTCTTTTTTCTTCATAAAAACCTCCGAAATTCTTTTGGGAAACACATCTTAACTCTGTTTCCGAGAAACATCAAGTCCCAATTTATACTCGCCCGCATTAAATGGGTATCGCCTACGGCTTTCACCCTCTGCTCGCTCGATTTGTGTCGAAATGATACAAAAGGGGTAAATATTAGTCGGAAACAGTTCCAATTTAAGGTCGGAAGAGTGATGAATGTGAGTACGATGAATAAAGACAAATACATATCAATTCAAGAACTAGCAGATCTCAAAGGCCTTAGTACTCGGGCGATTCGGATGTCGCGCGATAAATATGTCACCCGCGAAATTATTGTCAGAGGCGGAAAAAGTTTTGAAATCCTGTTATCAAGTATTGAGCTGGATTTACAGGAAAAATATTTTGACAAAAAGACCCAAATAACGTCAGAATCTACGGCTTTGATACCGATTTTGCCTGTCAAAAATCTTCCGACAAAAGTTAATGAAATCGCTTTGGCGCGTTTGGATTTGCTTCGCGAGTGGCAAAAATACAGAAAGCATCATCCTGAGGGTAAAACCCGTGCCGGGGTTGAGTTTATTGAAAGCTACAATACCGGCATGTTGTATCCGCATATTTTTAAGGTGCTCGGCAAAACTTCAATCGGCTCAGTTGAGCGTTGGAAACGCAAACTAGGAAACACGACGGATTATCATTTATTACTACCCAAGTATGAGTATGCAACAGAATTTCGCACGTCTTTGACCGATTATGAAAAACAGGTATTTTTGAAAATTTTGTTGCACCCGAACAAGTTTTGTGTCGGCAAAGCAATTTCAATAACCAAGCATATTTTGTCAAAAGAGGGGTCGATAAATGTTCAGGATGTGACATTTCGCCGTTATGCGAATTGGTTTAGGGATAATCATTATGACATTTGGACGTTGGCTCGGGATGGTGAAAAAGCCTTAAAGGACAACGTTGAACCTTACATTTTACGTGATATTTCAAAGTTAGAAGTTGGTGATGTGCTTGTGGCAGACGGACATAAGCTATCGTTTTTGGTGCAAAATCCGTTTACAGGGAAACCTACAAGAGCGACTTTAATCGGTTTTTTGGATTGGAAATCGACGGCGCTTGTCGGGTACGAGATTATGCTTGAAGAAAACACTCAAAGTATCGCATCTGCTCTGCGTAACGCAATAATTAACTTGCAAAATATCCCCAAAATCGTTTATCAGGATAACGGTAGAGCCTTTAAGGCAAAATACTTTGTGAACACGAATTTTAAAGAAACAGGGTTTGAAGGGATTTATGCTCGGCTTGGGATTAAGACGGTTTTTGCTCGACCATATAACGCGAGAGCCAAAGTTATTGAGCGGTTTTTCAAAGAGTTTCAGGAAAGTTTTGAAAAGCTTTTGCCAACTTATTCGGGTTCAAGTATTGAAAATAAGCCCGCACATTTTAAACGCAACGAGAAGTTTCATAAGCAATATTTCAAGCCAAATTATTATCCGACGATTGATGAAGTCAAAATGCTTGTCGATAAATGGCTTGAATTTAAAAACACTCAACCTTGCCCGAATGATAAAAATCATACGATTGCGGAAGTTTTTGAAAACCGCATGAAAATCAAAATCGACACGGTTCGGCTTGACGATTTGATGATGACGGCAGATATCAAAACGATTTACCAAAACGGGATTCGGTTCCTTGGCACGTTTTATTATTCCGATAAATTATATGGACTTAAAACTCAGGTTATGATTCGGTATTCGCTTTTTGATTTATCCGAAATTAAAGTTTATACAGTCAAAAATCAGTTTTTGTGTACCGCAAAACGTGTAACAAAGGCTCATCCTATGGCTTACCACCTCGGTGATATCAAAGATGTCGAGGATTTGAAACAGAAAATTCAAAAACAAAAACGGCTTAAAAATAAGACGATTAAAGAATTACAGAAGTTTTTGCCGAATGTGGATTTAAAATTTATTGAGCAAGATATTGAAGAAGACGTTCAAGAGGTAATCGAAGTTAAGCCTGTAAAGGCGAAAAAGCCAACACCTAGAGAGGAACAGATGAATGCGCCTGTGTTTTTGAATAAATACGAAAAGTTTGAATGGTTGATGAAAAACGGCTGCACCTGTGAAGATGACAGGGTGTGGCTTGCTGAATACAAACAAAGTGAGGAATACAGAGGTCTATATGAAACATAAATTTGTTGTAACGCAGAATGTAAAACGATTTGTGGATTTGATGGATACACTTAAAAACGCGCCCGCGAATCTGCCGAAGATGGCGTTAGTGTATGGCGATTTCGGGCTCGGGAAGTCGCAAACGATTATGTGGTGGGTTACGAATAACGATGCTATTTATGTGCGGTGCAACCACAAAATGTCTGCGCGTTGGCTTTTGACCGAGATTGTTGAGGAGCTTGATGATGTGCCGACATACCTTACTTCACTTTTATTCAAGCAGATTGAGGATAAACTGCGTGAGCGGCCAAAGGTTTTAGTAGTGGATGAGGTTGATTTTCTTTTGAATAACTCGTCTGCGATTGAGATTGTACGAGACTTGCACGACAAAATCGGGATTCCCGTTGTGCTTGTCGGAATGAGCCTTGCGGAAGCAAAACTCAAACGGCATAAACATATTTATGACAGGCTTTTGGGAGTTTTAAAGTTTGAAACATTTAATAAAGACGATGTGGCAAAAATTGTGACAGAAATTTCTGATGTCGCGTTTGAGCCTGATGCGCTTGAACTTGTTTGTGCGAAATTTAATCAGTTCAGACAGATTGTTAAATTTTTAAATAAGGCCGAAAACGTTGCCGAAATGAACAATTTTAAAACGATTACACTGTCTGTTTTGGAGGGAATATTGAATGAAAAATAAGATTTTGAAACTCGCGAAAAGGCTAGAAACATTCAAACTAGAAGACGTTGAATCGATTATGGGCGAGGGGGTAGAAGATGTTTTACAGGAACTTGTTAAGGACGGGCAGTTGAATTTGGTTGGCGGAATCTACTCATACAAAGCCGAGCGAAATTTACCACTGCCGTTCTGTTTCAAGTTTCATTCACAGGAAAAAATTGAGATGATAACGAAGTGTTTTTGTGCCGGGGTGAAGTCGAAACAGGCGAGTTTTTTGTTGGATATCGGAGATGCGACGATGCAGAATTTCTATAAACATTTTCGGCAGATGATTTATGAACGGCAATTGAACGCCCTTAAAACGCACTTTGAACAAAAGCCGAAAATTGCCAAGATGCGGAGGTTTTACGATATACCTGTTTATTTTTATCTGTATGACGGCGAACTTTTTGTAGTCGATAAACCGCTAAAAACAAAACGCAAAAAACTTCCGCACACAAAAGAAGAATCCTTGCGGATAAAAGTTCTTTACTCTCGCCTCCGACGTTCAATAAACCACTCCCAAATGAAACAAAACTTGGCACAACATGTAGCAGAGCATATTTGGAGGTATGGGAAAGATTACAATGAATCAATTTGTGATTTCTCAGCGATTTCTTGCAACATTCTTTCTTGACAGGACATGATTTCAAATTTTATTTTAACCAAGAACGCCAATTCAAGCCATGCTCGTACAATATTTTCTTTGCAACCATAGTGACAGCTACCATGTAAGATCGAATGTCTAGATTTTCTGTACTTTTTGTCCTCTTTTTCAACTCTTCCGAAAGCTTTATCTTTAATAACTATCTCAAATTTTTGAATTGTCTGAAATGAATTTCGTATCTCATCTTCCAAATAATGCAATGTTATTAATACTGTAGATTCTTTTTTTAAATCATATTCTTTTATAATTTTATTAAATGAATCTTTAGGTATTATTTCAATTATTTCTTTTAATATTCCTTCTAGTTGTGCGGTTAATGTTGGAATAATTGCATTACAAGCATTTTTTGCTGAACATTGTTTCATAACAGTATAACAACTTTCAATAATTGGTATACGTTCTTCTTTTATGCATTCCGATTGCTTGATATCATCTAATAGCTCTTTAATTTTTTCAAACTTATTGTATGAATATTTTCTTACTATAAATTTGTTTATATTAAACGCTTCATTATCTAAATTATCCTTAATTTCATTTATTAAATCCCTATCAAATATTAGCCAATAATCATTTAGTAACATTGAGTCAATACGTTCAATTTCTATAAATCTTGATATTGTTTTAGATAATTCTTCTATATAAGAATAATTTGATTGTATTTTCTCAACCATATTTATATATGGTTGCATCGCTTTAGATATTAAACTTAGTGGCATTATTAATTCATTTAAAACTTTTTTGTTTCTATTTATTATTTCAATATATGGACTACTAAAAGCCTGTATAAATCTCTGCTGAGCCAATGCATATTGCTGTATCTTAGGACTAATCAGAGATTGAATTCTTTGGATTGATTCAATACAAGGACTGATTGCTTTTTGTATGCTTTTATAGTTTTCGCTTAAAGCATATAATTCGGGAGATATCTTTTGTAGTCCTCCAGCTTGCTTAATAATTTTATCTATACCACTTTTTATCATTGTTATATCCCTATTTATATTATACACAATTAAAAATCTGTAATGGCAGTTGACTGTGTTAAGCAAAAAATATCTAAATTTTTTAAATTCGCTACAGTAAATATATTTTTATAATGCACCAATATAAAACAGGTTTTGAACTTCCGACTAGCTTCCGAGTTTGGGAGTGGATAAATTCAAAACGGACTTTTTGTCCGGAAAGTGTCAGCGGGGAAAGTTTGATTATATTTAGGTTCTGGCGATTTGGGCGGATTTATAGTGGAAAGTTACCGCCAAATTGTGGACAATAAAGTGACTTTCTGAGTAGTTTCAGTCAAGTACTCGGAAGGGGGTAAAGTTCAAACGTAAAGCCGAAAGTCGGCAGAAAAATATTTTTTCAAATGTCCCTGTAAAAGAACACCTAATTTACTATAAAGAACCTTTGAGTTTAGGGGCTTTGAGCCTAGTTCCCCTTTTCTGTATTGTCCTGTTTCTTTACACAGGCACTAAAAAAGGGCTTGAAGCTAATTCTTGCCCTAATAATAGAAAAAACTCCCCAGGCTGGACTCGAACCAGCAACCCTTCGATTAACAGTCGAATGCTCCGCCATTGAGCTACTGAGGATTACTATCAACCGAATGTCTTCGGCATGTATTAATATTATATGCAAAAAATTTTTCTTGTAAAGTCTTTTACAGGTATTTTTTTTGCCCGATATTATAATTCAACATCAGATTCTTTTATCGGGGCGCCGATTACACGCTCTATTTCTGCCGCATCAATGTTGTATTGCAGCAATACCGAATAATAATCAAGTCTTGCATTCAAATAAGTATTTTCTGAATCCTTAAATTCTATTGCATCTCCCATACCTACCTGATATCTTCTGAATGCTTGATACTGTTGTTCTTTTGCCTGTTGGAGCGCAAGTTTTGATACTCTGATACTGTCATAAGAATTCATAAGGCTGATATATGCACTTTTTACATCAAGATAAACATTCTGTTTTTCCTGTTCATAATCCGCTACCGCTTTTTTATAAGCAGCCGTTGCTTCATCAACCTGTTTTTTAATCAACATAAGGTTTGTGCCTGAATAATTCAATTGAACCCCGAATTGATATCCGTAATCACTATCAATTTCTCTGCCTCCGTACTGGTATGAACCAAATGCGCTGACATTCGGAGTATAAGCTCTTTTAGCTGCTCTTATTGCCAATTGAGAAGCATCCATTCTCTTTTTTGCAGCCAGAAGCGACGGACGTGATGCCTGCGCCGTTTCAATCAAATCAGGGAAATTTACCTGATATTCTTTTGAATTTAATTTATCTTTTAATACTACCCCCGCAAGTTCAGGGATACCGACAGCATTTGCCAATTGTACCGCCGCAAGTTCAAGAGTGTTTTTCGCTTTAATCTCGTTTAATTGAGCTTTTCCGAGGTTATATTCCGCATAAGTTACATCAATTTTAGGTTTTTTACCGATTTCATAATAAGCTCTTGCCTGTTTTAATTGCAGCTCGTAATCCTTTACCGTTTCTTTATAAACTTCTTTCTGAATTTTGGCAAAAACAAGGTTGTAATAGGCAACTTTTACGTTATAAATAACGTTTTCAATACCTGTTTCGGCATCATATCTTGATGCTTCGTATGTTTTTGTTGCATTGTCCGCATTAGCCTTTGTTTTTCCGAAGTCAAACAAAAGCATATCAGCTGACAGGTTCGGTACATAATACATATTATATTTTTGAGGAATCATACGTGTCATTGCACCGCCCATCGTCATAAGCATATCGTTTCTGGAATAACTTACACCTGCTGAAAATGTCGGGAAATAATTCGACCACGCCTGACCTATTCTTGTTTTATAAATTTCAGAATTTTGGATTGCCGAAATAATTGTCGGATGATGAGTAATTGCAAGTTTTATGCAGTCATCAAGAGAAATTCCCGTCGGTAAATTATCAACTTTATCAAAGAAATTAATCTTACTGTCAATAGTCGGGAATTTTGTTTCATACATTCCTTCTGCTTCTTTGGATGAATCTTCTTTGGTTTGTTCGTGAACCTTTGCTTTTCTTGCTTCAAGTTTTTTATTAACCTTTGTTTTTTCGGGTTTAACTATTTGAACAGGGTCATTATTATTTTTCTTTGCAATTTTTGTTTCGTCAACAGTCATTTGTTGTTGAGCTTGTGCTTTTTTCGGGGTTTTGACCTTTTTGGCAAAAGCAACATTTGAGCTTACTGCCAAAAATGAAACTATCAATGCTATATTTAATATCTTTTTCATTATATTATTGTCCTTTATTATCTTCATATTCAAGGTCTTTGTCGGTTATTTCGTGTTTGGGGAATTTATCAACAAACTCTTGAACAATTACATAAAATGCGGGGGTCATAGCTGCCCCGATTGTAGCAGCCGCAACCATACCGCCGATAACCGTAGAACCTACGGAAATTCTTGAATTTGCGCCTGCGCCTGATGCAAATAACATCGGCATAATACCTATGACAAATGCAAGTTCTGTCATCATGATTGCTCTGAATCTTAATCTCGCTGCTTTAATTGCCGCATCTTTTACACTCAAACCGTGTTCTTCATGTTCGGTTTTTGCAAATTCGACAATCAAGATAGATTGTTTTGCTGCTAAACCGACCAATGTAATCATACCGATTTGAGAATATATATCAAAAGATTGGTTAATCATTAACTGGAACGTCAATGCGCCCAATGCCGCAACAGGTGATATCAAAAGTACCGCAAGCGGAATTGTAAAGCTTTCGTACAACGCAATCAGGAATAAGTATACAAATATCAGAGCAAACATTACAATCCATACTGTTTGACCCGATGCCTGTTTTTCCTGTGCGGAAGTACCTGACCAATCAAATGTCATATCTGACGGCAAGACTCTTTTTGCAACTTTTTCCATTGCGTTCATTGCATCTCCGGAACTCTTTCCTTTTGCTTCCTGACCTTGAATCTGTACCGAATCATACAGGTTGTACCTTGTAATTGCAGCCGTACCGATTGTCTGGCGCAATGTTACAATAGAAAGTACGGGAACTTGAACGCCGTTTTTATTGGTTACGTAAATGCCTTCTAAGTCAGTTGCTTTATCTCTGTATTTGCTTAGGGCCTGCAATTCGACTTTGAATACTCTGCCGTATTTATTAAAGTCGTTTACGTAGTATGTACCGAGCATTGAGGATAATGTCGCATACAATTCCTGCAAATCAACATCTTGAGCCATTGCTTTTGCATAGTCAATATCAAGAATATATTGCGGAACATTCGCCTGGAATGTGGTGTTTACGTTTGACAGAGCTTTATCCTGATTGGCTTCGTAAATCAATTTATTCGCCCATTGTTCCATCTGTTGAGGGGTGTAATCGCCCTGTGATAACATTTGAAATTCAAAACCGCCCATCATACTCATACCTTGAATTGCGGGAGGAGAGAACGATATGATTGAAGCCTCTTTAACGTTTGATGCTATTTGTCTTACTCTTGATAAAATTGCGGTGTGCGACATATCTGTTTCTTCACCCGTAAGTTTTCTTTTAATCCATTTAACGGGGTTCATTTTTCTGTAATCATAATCTTTTAGTTTCAAGATAACAAATGCCTGGTTAGCAGCTCCGCCTCCGCCGAATGCCGTAACTTTTTGGGTATCAACACCGTCTAAATCTCCGACTTCGTTAATAAATCTTCTGGTTACTTCTTCTGTTCTCGGGAGTGATGCACCGTCAGGAAGTGTTATCTGCGAAATCAATACGCCCTGATCTTCATCAGGGATGAAACCTGTTGAGGTTATTTTGAAAGCAAACATTGTTAGTATAAGTATTCCGATATACATAATAATAACAAGTTTTTTATCGTATACAAATTTTTCGACGTATTCAACATACATATCTTCCAATTTGTCAAACGCTGCGTTGAATTTTACAACATAGTGCATTGTTCTTTTATTTACACGTGAAAGAATATGTTTAATGTGAGCAATGGTACTATGCTCATTCATATTAATCTTGTCATCATGATGCTTTTTGCCAAGGAAATGCGAGCACATCGCAGGGGACAAGGTCAAAGCACAAATTGCCGATAATGCGATTGAAACCGTAATACATACGGCAAATTGCTTATACATAACGCCTGTCATACCGCCCATAAACGCAATAGGAACAAATACAGCCATCAAAACCATTGCCATTGCAACCAGGGACGGTCCGACTTCTTCCATTGTCAACTGGGTTGCCATAACAGCAGATTTCCCCTCATCAATGTGCCTTTTTACGTTTTCAATTACAACGATGGCATCATCAACTACGACCCCGACTGCCAAAACCAATGCAAATAATGACAACAGGTTAATAGACATCCCCAATGCTTGCAATGCGACAAATGTACCGATTAATGATACCGGAATAGTCGCACAAGGAACCAATGTCGCCATTCCGTCCCCTAAAAACAGGAATATTATCAATACAACGATTATACCTGTTAATAAAATCGTAAACTCAACTTCTTGCATTGATTCATGAATATAATCCGCATCGTCTATAATTGTAATAATTTTTAAGCCGTTATTCATTCTTGAATTAAGTTCATCAACTTTTTTATGAACGGCTTTTGACATATTAATAACATTGGCATCTGGTAATTGTGAAATAACAATAACCGCTGACGGCTTACCGTCAACAAGACCTAAATTTTGATATGTTTGAGCACCTAATTCAACACGAGCGATATCTTTTATCTTAACATTTGAACCGTCCATATTTGAACGTATGATAATATTTTCAAATTCTTTAACATCCTGCAATCTGCCGTTTGTTTTCAAAGTAATTTGGAGAGCTTGCTCGTCATCAGTCGGTCTTTGACCGAGAGCACCGGCTGTTACTTGGGTATTTTGAGCATTGATAGCAGCTCTGACTTCACTTGTTGAAATATTTAAACCTGCCATTTTTTGAGGATCAAGCCATATACGCATTGCATAATCACCCGAACCGTATACATCAACATCTGCAACCCCATCAACACGTTTTAATTCGTCTTTAATATATATTGAACCGTAGTTTGTTAAATCTAATTGCGACCAGTTTCCATGTTCGGGCAGCAGTGTTAAAATAACAGCTCCGGAACCGGCAGAACAACTGATTGCAGTAACACCAGTTCTTTGAACATCTTCAGGTAATTGCGATTGAACCTGCTGAATACGATTTTGAACATTCATAAGGTTTACATTCTTATCCGAACCGACCTTAAAATACATCCTTAACTGATACATCCCGTCATAAGACGTTGATGTCATATAGGTTAAATTTTCAACACCGTTTAATTTTTGTTCCAAAACAGTTGCAACCGAAGATTCAACAACCTCCGCACTTGCGCCCATATAGTTTGCACTAACCTGAATTTGCGGAGGTGTAACATCAGGATAACTTTCCTGTTTTAATGTCGTTAATGAAACTAAACCGAGTAATACAATACAAATTGATATTACAAGGGCAAATCTCGGTTTCTTAATGAAGAAATAGAGTTTTGATTTATCAAATATTTTTTTTTTCTTTTCCATACCTTACCTGTTTTTCGGATTTAATAATTAATCTTTATTCTCTTTAGCCGCTTCTTTTTTCTTATATTCAGCTTGTGTAATAGGTTTAACTTTTTGACCTTCCGTGCTGATATTCTGAACGCCCGAAACAACAATTCTGTCTTTGGAGCTTAAACCCGATTCAACAATCCAGTTGTTGTCGATTTCATCGGAAACTTTAATATCTTTACGTTTTACGGCGTTGTTTTTACCTATAACCCATACATAATATCCGCTCATTGCATCCCCTTTTGTACATGCCTGCGGAACGGTCATGTATTTGAATTTTTTAGGAGAAAGCAATGAAACTTTCATGTAATTGCCGGGAACAAGCCAGCCCTGCGGGTTGTCAAATGTTGCTCTGAGCTGAATTGATCCTGAATTTTTATCTATCTGGTTATCTACGAAATTGATTGTTCCGTATTTTTTGTACCATTGACCTCCGTCAAATTGAACTTTAACTTTTACGTCTTTTAACCGGTTGCTTGATTTTAACAACTTAATAAAATCGGATTGTCTTAAACTGAAAGTTACATAAACCGGGTTAACACTTGAAACGTTAACCAATGAACCTGAAGATAACGCAACATAGTTGCCTTCTGTAATATTTATTTTACCGATTCTTCCGTCAACGGGAGATTTAATGGTTGTATAACTTAAATTTACTTTTGCGAGTGCAAGCTTTTGTCTTGCGGCATCTAAAAGCGCCTGATTTTCGTTTCTTGAAGCAAGAGATGAATCAACTTGCGAATGGCTGATTAAGTCCTCTTTGATAAGAGAATTTGCTCTGTTCAATTCCTGCTGAGCATTTAATAATAATGCTCTGTATTGATTTACGCTTGCTTGAGAATCTCTGACTTCGATTTGATATTCTCTGGGGTCGATTTGAAAGAGGGTTTGTCCTTTCTTTACGAAATCGCCTTCTTTAAAATATTTTTTAATCAAGAACCCGGGAACACGGGCCATGACATCAATTGAATATATTGCTTCAACTCTGCCTGTTGCCTGAGCCGACACGTAATCATTCTTGTATTGCGGATATCCCGCAACTACTTCTTTGGGCATTTTCATAAATTGTGCGGTAATTAATCCCGTAATTAAAGATGCCGTCTTATTATATATAATAGGAACGATTATAACTATTAATAAAAGTATACCAAACTTTTTTCTGGTCATTTTAAAATTCAATTTCATTCTTCTTTTTCCAATATACCTGTTTAATATTTTTATTCAAAAAACAAAAATTTGCAAGAATTTAACCATATTTTTTGCACCTTATGAAGCAGTTGAAATTTAACAATTACTTGAATAATCAAAATTTGTATGATAGACTTTATTCATAGATAATGTTTAGGGTCAAGAGAGGTACTGATGAAAAGCTCAACTATAAGAAGATCGGCGCTTTCTAAAGAGTCAATGAATGTTATAGAAAATTTGGCAAATGAAAAGGATGAAAATATGGAAAACAACAACAATATCAATGAAAATTCCGCACCAAGTGAATATTACAGAGAAAATGACTCAAATTCCGAGTCTGAAAATAAAGCAAAAGAAATTGATTTGTTATGGCAGACTTTTAAATCTCCGCAATTCAATACAAATTTAACCTTTGCGCATGTATTTTGCGGTTTTATTTTAGGGGTTGTTGTTACGGTAGTTGCTATTTTCTTATATATAATGTTTGCGCTTAATTCGGATAACCCGTCAAAATATGATGTATTTAATATGATTAAAAACGGTTCGCAGACAGAATCTGTTAAAAGCAAAGTTGAAAATGCGGAAGAAACTGCAAGTAATGCAGAAACTTCTTCAATCGAAGAAGTTGAAACTCCCGTTTTAGATAATAAAAAAACAGAAGAAGCGGCACCCGCTAAAGCTCAAAAACATCAAAAAGCTAAAAAATCAAAAGATGCAAAGGCTTCTGATAATAACGCTAAAAAAATTCAGGTTAAAAAGTATGTAATTAAAGACGGTGATACGGTTGAGGGTATCATCAAAAAGAATTACGGGGCTTATACGCAGGAAAGAGCCGATGCAATTATGAAAGTTAATAAATTAAAAGATTTGGATCATATCGGTATTGATCAGGAACTTCTTCTTCCTGTTGAAAAATAGGTGAATGATGAAAAAGATTTTATTAACATTATTATTGCTTTCTGTGCCGTTAACGGCTTTTGCGAAAGATGATTTTGTTTGGAAAAATGACCTGCGCTCAAAATTCTTAAATAATGAAACGGTCATTATGGAAATTAACATGCGCTCATTCAATTCGCAGGATAAAGACGGCGACGGTTTTATTCAAGAGGATATGGGCGAAGTTCGAGGAACTTTTGTTAATGGTATACAAAGGCTTGATGAAATTAAAAATCTCGGAGTAAATACCCTGCATATTTTACCGATTACTCCGACAGGTAAATTGAAAGCGCTCGGGACAGCGGGCAGTTTGTATTCCGCATCTGATTTCAGCTCGTTAAATCCCGATTTATATGACAAAAATTCAAAATTATCTTTTGATGATCAGGCAAAGAATTTTATAAACGAGGCTCACAAAAGGGGTATTCGTGTAATAGTTGATGTACCTGCGTGCGGCTCTTATGATTTGTTTTTACAACGCCCTGATTTGTTTGTAACCACTCCGACGGGCGAACCTGTTTTGCCGTCTGATTGGACAGATGTAAGACTTCTTGCAACGGGGACGGAAGATAAAATTGACCCTAACGTATTCAGTCTGTACAAAGACTTTGTAAAATATATGATGAATTTGGGTGTGGACGGAATAAGAGCAGACGTTGCGCATTGCAAAACGGCTTCTTTTTGGAAAGCTTTGATTGATTATTCAAGAGAAAAAGATCCTGAATTTATGTGGCTTGCCGAATCTTCTGAAAGCTGGCATGATGCCGTTTCGCCTTACGGGGTATTCACATCTTATGATAAATTGTTAGAGGCGGGTTTTGACGGATATTACGGTTCGTTTTTTAACATAAAAGACTGCGACAATGCACAAAAATTTTACTCTGAAATCCTCAAAACATTAAACAATTTGAAAAAACTTCCCGATAAAAAGAGCGTAATCGGAAGTTTTACAACGCATGATGAAGTCAGCCCGATATTATTAAAAGGGCAGGCTTTCAGCGATATGATAATCTGGCTTAATGCAACGCTGCCTGTCAATTCGTATTTTGTCGACGGTTTTCAATCGGGAGATGATTACAAGTATTTAAACGCAAATAATACCGCCCCGTCATCAAATACTGATGATGAAATTTATTTTACCCATAGAGGAGAATTGGATATTTTCAATCTGTCCAGAAAGCCAGAGGGTAATAACACTTATTTGAAAAATGATTTTATAATCGGTAACAGCGTGAAAAAAAGCTTGGTTCCCGTAATTAATAAAGGCAACTTTACTCCGCTAAAAACGGGCAATCCCAAGGTATTTGCTTACACCATAGGAAACATTGATAAAAAAATCCTGGTATATGGCAACCTGAATTTTAAAGACAGCGAAAAAGTCAAAATAAAAATTCCGGACTATAATAAAAAATCAACCGTTGTGCCTTTAAAAGTTACGACAATTCCCGCAATCAATCACGGCAAAATCAATACCGTAATGAGTGCAGGCGAAATCGTTGTAATTGTGATTAAAACCCCGCTTAAATAAAACAATTTATTTTGTAAAAATCCATGTGCCTTTTGGGGTAGTTTTTATTAAGTTTTTTGAGTTTGCGCTTTTTGTTTGATTTTGCGTTGACGCTGTTTTGTATTTAATGACGTACTCTTGCAGCTGCTCTTTTTTTCTTTTTTGCTCCAAAGCCTCTTTTTTTTTTGAGCAACTTTATAATCGGATGCGATGGCAGGATTGAATGCCCCTGCCATTAAAGCCGTTGTGTAAACGGGGGTTGTGTGTGCATAGTCAAATAATATAATTCCGTTTACTTTCATTTTGCGTGCTTCAAAAATTTGTTTAATTAAATCTTCGCTCGGTCCGCCCATAAATGTTACAAACAACCCTGCATATAAATCGGTATCTTTTGATTTCACACTCATTACGTCATTCATCATAGAAGCAAGCATTTTTGAATCATAAGTTAAGAATAACGGAGTGAAACCGTCTACATAATTATTAGTTGACCATTTGCTCCAGTCCTGTTGTTTTGATGCAAGAGCCGATGCAAAATCAGGGAAGATAACAGCGCTTATGTAGGTTTTGTTATCTTTTCCTATTTGACCGATTTTTTGTACAAAATTTGTTACATTATTTCTTCTGTATTCGTTCCAATCGTACCATAGAGCATCTGAAGTATTTAATTCTACAGGGTCTTTGCCGTATATTGCTTTGAAACTGTTTCTTGCGTATTCAGTAAAGCCCCATGCAGCTTTATCGTTTCTGGGGTTAGAATTGGGATATCTGATGTAGTCAAGATTTATGCCGTCAGGCTTGTAATCTGTTATAATCTCCGTTACCAATTCTTCTAAGAATGTTTGAACTTCCGGGTTGGCGGGATCTAAGAAATATCCGTTGTGTTCAGATACGGATTTTGTTGCTCCGGGGTATGATGCAAATTGTTTTGTCTTGTTTCCCCATGCGGGTCGAACGGATAAAATTGATGTAGGATTAAGTGAGGGGTTTTCGTTTCCTACATAGAACGATTGGAACCATGTGTGTACTTTTATTCCTCTTTTATGAGCCTCGCTAATCCATACTTCCAGAGGGTCAAAGCCCGTAAATTGTTCGTTTTGTACGGTGAAACCGTATTTATTCATTGTTTTTGACGGGAAAATCGTTTTTCCGTGATAGTAAGTTTCAAGAAAAACGTTATTAAACCCGCTGTCTTTTAATTTATCAAGAGTTGCGATGATTTGTTCTTTTGAAGTTTCCGTCGGGCGAATCCATACGCCTTTCAATTCGTCTTTAATATACGGCATCGCTGATTTAATTGCCATATTAGCCGCATTGATAGCTTCTTGGCAGTATTGCTTCAATTCGGGCAAATTCTGTTTTGAATTTTGGGCAAGTTGAAGATAATTCTTTGCCGATTGAATATAGTTTTGCGGAATTTCTGCATTATAATCAGGCATTAAGGTTGAATAGTATCCGACAATTGAAAGGGCATCATTAATCTTTGTTCTTGCATCATAAGTGAAACTGTCGGAAGTTGTGTATGCCGTAATTGTATTATTCGAGGTGTTTATATATATTTTTGAACCAATTTTAATATTTTGAGCTATCCAATTTTTAGCACTTCCGTGCCCGCTTATAACTATTCCGTTATCGGGGATTGCAGAATCCGCTCCCGATAATTCCGTTACGATATTACCCGTTACGACGGCTTCTGTTCCGAATTCGTTTGTTCCCGTATGTGTTCCGTATTGAGGGGTATAAATTATAAGTTTGTTCGGTCCTCGCCCTCCGGGGTAAAAACCTGTTGTTATGACAGGGTCAATGGAGCTGTAGGTTCTTGAAACCTGATTAAAAATAACTTCCTGCGGAGATAATTCTATCGGGTTAAATGCGGGTAAATCAAGTTTGGCATCGGCTATATCATTGTCCTGCGGAAATTGAACGTTTGAATTTGTTTGGAAAACTCCGCCTGACGTATCATCTTGTGCAATGGCACAATTAAAACCGATCAACAATGTAAATATTATAAGTATAACCTTTATAGGTTTCATTTTTTATTATTTATCTCCTTTATTTGTTTTTGGGGGAAACTGTAGTTTTGTGAATTTTATCCTCTATATTTTTATCTCTCGGGTTCAGCCTTTTGCTTTCTTTATAATAGAAATTTGCTCTTGTTATATCGCCGAACCTTTCATATATATTACCAATCTTTTTATAAGTCGATGCATCGGCTCTCATTCCGTACATCAATGCTTTATTATAATACTCCAAAGCTCTTTTGTATTGTTTGCGTGTGTTATAAAATTCCGCAAAATAGAAATTTGCGCTTACGTTTTTGCTGTCAAGTCCGAGAGCTCTGTAAAAATAAGCTTTTGCGTATGCATCATTTTTCTGAATATCATATATTCTTGCAAGTCTGACACAATAATAGGGATTGCTTTTATCCATATTTGAAAGAATATAATATTTTGCGAGCGCTTCTTTCAAATATTTTTCCCTTGTTTTGACATCACTTGTAGAAAGTGCCTGTTTAAAAAACTTATCTGCACTTTCCTGTGTTGTTGTTTTATCAAATTTTGAGTAATCGACATCAAGAAGTTTTTCGCTTTCGTTTGCATAAACGCTTACATTTTGGCAGGGGTTAAACAACATAAAGCCTGATACAAGCGCAAATACAAATATCGCATTATAAATCAGATGCCGACGGTTCAGGATTTGTATCATGATGATAGAATGAATAATCGTCTTTTGCAGGGTCTAAATATGCGTGAAACTTTTTCCACCATCTGACAGGCGGTGTGCTGTTTTTGAATTCCAATTCTTCGCTGCTGTAGTATTCTTCGCCTAAAGCCCTTGCTCTGCTTACATTTACCGTATCATATATTTGCTTAGAGTATCCGTTATTTTGTAAAAAATCCTGTGTCATTGTATGATCAACCGAAATGGCTGCCATCGCAGGAACTTGAACCAATGCGGACATAAAAGCAATTACTAATAATTTTGTTCTCATAATCACCTCTTTTAGCAAATATTATAATAACTTTTTTTAATAGGTACAACTATATTATAATTTGTTTACATTAAAATAGCATAGATTATTTGTAGGATTTATTCACGAATTTAATATAATTTCTTCAAGTCTGTCAAACAATTTGTCCTCGGGAACTCTGTCAATTACTTTTCCTTTTTTAAAAATATACCCTTCTCCTATTGCTCCCGCAATTCCGAAATCCGCATTTTTCGCTTCTCCCGGACCGTTTACGGGGCATCCCATAACGGCAATGGTTATATCTTTATCCAAATTTCTGAATCTGTTTTCGACTTTTTTAGCCAGAGATATTAAATCAATTTGAGTTCTTCCGCAAGTCGGACAGGAAATAAAATTGACCCCTCTTTTTCTTAATTTGAGGTTTTTTAATATTTCATATCCTGCGAAAACTTCTTCCACGGGGTTTTCGGTTAAAGAAACTCTTATCGTATCGCCTATACCCTCGTTTAATAAAATTCCTATCCCGAGAGCGGATTTTATCAGCCCGCCTTTCATCGTGCCTGATTCTGTCAAACCGATATGCAACGGGTAGTCAACTTTTTTGCTTATACTTCTGTAAGCATCAATTGTTGTTAAAACATCGGAGGATTTTAGCGAAACCTTTATCAGGTCAAAATCCAAATCTTCAAGAATTTTGATATGATTCATTGCGCTTTGAACCATTTTTTCTGACAGAGGAATGTCTTTATCCTGCAAATCTTTTTCCAGTGAACCTGCATTAACGCCTATTCTTATCGGGATTTTTTGTTGTTTGGCAAGTTTTACAACGGCTTGAGTATGTTCTTTTCTGCCGATATTTCCCGGGTTTAATCTTAATGCTGCAATGCCGTTATTTATACATTGAATGGCCAGTCTGTAATCAAAGTGAATATCTGCAACAAGCGGAACGGGTGAAACCTTGACAAGGTCTTTAATTGCAGAGGCTGCATCTTTATTTAATACGGCGAGTCTGATTATTTCACATCCCGCATCGGCAAGTTCTTTAATCTGTCTTGACGTTGCTTTGATATCTCTTGTATCCGTATTGCACATAGATTGTACAGATATGGGGTTTCCTCCGCCTACTTTGACATTGCCTATTGAAATTTCTTTTGTTATTCTTCTTTTAATCATATAAAAATTTTATCACAAGAATAAAATTTGGTATTTTAACTCGTATTATGTTATAACTTATATAGAAATTTAATTAAGAATATTTAAAAATAAAGAATACAAAGGAGAAATTTATGAGAGTTGCCGTTTTGTCGGATATTCATGCAAATGTTCAGGGTTTGGAAGCAGTAATGACGGATGCCGTAAATCAAAATTGCGAATATGTATACTGCTTGGGAGATTTGGCTCTTGCAGGCCCTCAGCCTAAAGAAGTTATGGATTATGTAATGGAGCAAACCGCATGGACGGTAATTCAAGGTAATACAGATAAAATGATTGCAACTTTCGGACCGGAAGTTGTCGAATTTCTTGAAGCTCAATATCCCGTTATGGCAAATGCGATAGAAAGCGATGTTGAAATCTTAACGGATGAATACAAAGCGTATCTTGCAAACCTGCCGCCTCAATTGAGTATTGAAATAGAGGGTGTTCCCGTTTTAATGGTTCACGGATCACCGAGAGCAAATAACGAAGATATTTTACCCGGTATGCCGATTGAAGATATAGAAGAAATTATTGCGGGTACGACCGAAAAATTAATTTTGTGCGGGCACACTCATATTCCTTGCGGATATCAGACAAATTCGGGACAAACGGTTGTAAATGTCGGTTCTGTCGGCAGACCTATGACAGAAGACCCGAAAGCCTGCTATTGCATAATAGATTTTAACGACGGTTCGTTTGAAGTAAGACACAGATTTGTACCTTATGACAATCACCTTGCCGCAAGATTGATGTCCCAAAGAGATTTCGTCGGCGCTGACAGATTATCAGACTTGCTTTTATCTCCGACGCAAAGACACATTTAGGTTGTTATTAAACGCTGTTAATAAATCTTAATAAATCCCTTAAAACCCTAAAGATTTTGAGAATAATTCCGATAATTTACATGTAAGGAAACAAGGGATTAACTAATGAGTCTGAATGTAAATTATACAGCATTATATCAAAACGGCATCGACAGATCGATGTTAAAAGAGGTTTCTAAAGAAATCCTTAACCGTGCTGCTCAAAAAAGTAATCAATATCAGAACAACTTCTCTGCAGCTAAAGTTAATTCGCTTGCAAAACCCGTTGAATTAGGGATTGATTTATATAACGGAAAACTTGATGTTCAAGTTCAAAAACAAATTGCATTGAACAATTCTTTCCAATTCCAATTAAATACCGAAACTCTTAATTCTATCAAATTTTTAAATTCTCAGGCTGCAATTTCTTCTAAAATTGACGGCAAATATATGCCTAACGTTGTACCTAATGCAGTTGCACCTGAAGCTCAAAAAACTGCAGAAGCAAACAAAACTCAATTTATGAGCATTACAACTTCTGAAGCCGCTAAAGATAAAAACGGTTCTAATCCTTTCTATGGCGGTGAGTTACTTATGAATAACAATTCTTCAAACAAAGAAGAAAATAAAAAAGATTTATCTAATGCAAAAAGCATTTTTGCATAATTATAAATCCTCTTGTGAATAAGAATCCTTAAGTGTTTATTAAAAAAAGTGTATAACCAATCTTCCTTTTTTCCCCTTACAGGAAGATTTTTTTTTAGCTTTTCGGGCAATTACAAAATCTCTTGATTTAATAAAAATTCATTATGCGAAGGAGATTTATATTATGAAAAAAGAAACTTTATTGTTAATCGGAGCTTGCGCAATGTTTTTTATTGCGGGGTATTCAATGAATGATGCGGCGGTATCGCTTCCAAAATACAAAGTTGCGGTTGTTGATGTGTCTAAGGTTATGGAAAATTCAAAAGATATAAGAGATTTGAAACTCTCGCAAGACAAACAGCTAAAAGAATTGGAAACTCTGATTTCAAAAGCACAAAACGAAATCGCAAATACTCAGGATCAAACTCAGGCAATTAAACTTGAAACGGATTACAGAAAAGAAATTGAAACTAAACGTGATCAAATAGATGAAGAATACAGCAAAAAAATAGTCCAAATAACAACCGATATCAAAAATGTAATATCCGCCCAAGCCAAAAAGACGGATTACAACCTCGTATTACCTACAGGCATGGTAATTTCGGGCGGGGAAGATATAACAGAAAACGTTATTAGAAATATGAAATAAAAATAAAAGCCATAGAGTTAAATCTATGGCTTTTTTATGATTTTCAATGTAAAAAATTATTTTATTCTGAATGTAACGTTTGCAACTGAGGTTACTTTCTTTTTAATAGAAGATGTATCGCTTATTCCGCTATCTGATACGTTATTTGAATCTTCGGGGGTAATTTGAAATACGCCCATTTGAAGCGATTGGATTTTACCTACTCTGTTATGAGTTGCTTTTAACATTGCTTTTGCTCTTTGTTTAGCATCAAGTGATGCTTTTTCAAGCATTTCGATTTTCAAATCAGACAATTTTGAATAAAAATAAGACGGTTCATAGCCGCTGATATTTATTCCCTGTTCTGTGAGGCTGTTGATGTCGGTTGAAATTTTCTTGATTTTCTTTACATTATCTGATGAAACGGCAAATTTTTGAGTCGCATTAAATCCTATAATATCATTTGTGGTGTTGCCGTTTGCAGTTGTTCTGTATACGTTGTAGCCGTTTATGTATTTTTCTTCAATCTGGCTGTCTTTAAACCCCTGAGATTTTAAGTATTTTATAATAATCGGTTTTTGTTTTTGTAAAACCGCATAAGCAGCTGCTCTTGAAGCCCCTCTCGATTCAACGTCAAATTCATAGGAACCTTTGTCTGACGTTACGATTTGAGAGTACGAACCGGTTACGCTTATCACGTCTTTTGAAAGGGTATTAGATATTATTACTGTTGCAATAATCCCCGCAATGCCGATAACAAGCCCGAGTAACAGAACTTGAAATTTTTCGATTTTTTCTAACATATTTTTCTCCTTTATTTAAATATGCACAATGATATTCTATAAGAATAAAAAAATCAACATATATTTTTTAATTTTTAGTGCCGCCAACGATCGGAAATATAGCTTAAAATTGCCCCGCCGATTTCTTCATTCGGGTCAAAAAGTTTACCCTGATTATCATCATGTATAGAATTTTGTATAAGCATTTTGCAAAGCGGTCCGAATGCATCGGGAACCTGAATTTTGCGGTAAATCCCCGCAAGATAGGTTTGAATATTGGGGGACTTTGTATCGTTGAATCTGGAAAATACCGGGTACAATTTGTCTATGCCTTTTGTCCCGTCATCAAGCATTCTGTTAAGAATATAGAGGGTTTCTGTTACCTGTCCTTCGTTATTTGAATGCTTCAAGATGTCTGTTAAATAAGGCAGGGCATTTTCTTTTTGTTTGACAAAATAATCTGTTTCATCTTTATCAAACACGCAATAATTTCTGCTTTGCGTGGGCATTTGAGCGCTTGCGCAAATATAGCGGGGATATGGATTGATATTATTTGCAAGAACGGGATGAATCATTTTATTTCCTCAAAAAATTTTATGAATATACAAACGGAGGTCCGTTTTTAATTTCAAACAGTACATTTTCTGCCATATTCTTTAATTCTTCTTTTGAACGTTTTCCGCTTTGAGCTTGTTTATAAAACTCTTTAACAAGCGGGAATACCGCCGCATCTTTTTTTGCTTTGAAGTTTCTCAATTCGGTAGAAACAAGGCGCTGTTGAAGTTCAAGTTCGGTTTGAGCGTTTATCTTTTTGACCTGAACTTCTTTCAATGCATCTCCTGCAAGTTTTCCGCCGTAACCGATTGCCGTTATACCCGTTATCCCTGCAAATAAAAGTCCGAATTGCGGGTTAGAAGTATCTAAAAGCCAGTTATAGAAAAATGCTTTATAATCATTGACAAAAGAGTTGAATGCAGGTTTGGGAGTTCCGTCGCCGCCGATATTAGGGTTTACTTTTGTCGTGGAAGTTTCAATTTTTTCAATAACTTCATTGTAAAAATCTTTCTTCTCTTTTTCGTCCCAGTTCAGCTTATTGATTTGTTCTTCTATAAAATTTTTTACGCCTTTGGAATTTTCAATTTCGACAAACATGTGTTCAAGGTTTTCTTTGTCAGTCTTTTTAGTCGTATCGTTTGAAGATTTTACGACTTTTTGAATTATATCTTTTGTTTGGTCAAGTGCTTCTTGCAGGTGCAATTTGCTTTTTGTAAGGTTTTTCAATGATAAAAATCCGAGCCCTACAATGCCTGCAAGAGTTCCGACTCCGATAAATGTGTTGACTATAGTATTTAAAAGTTTGTTTTTATTTTCGGGATTATCGTTGTTTTTATCGTGAACTCCGCCGAATGCAAACTGCTCAAACGTCTTTCTGCCAAATTCGGGGGAAGATTTATCATCTGTATTTAAATATTTCTCAAAATCTTTGGTATATTTTGAAAGCATACTTCTTATTATTTGCATTTTGCCTGCAAAAGCTTGAGTTTCGACATTAACCAAATTTTCCTGCAAATTCTTTTGAATGTCTGATTCTTTTCTTTTTACCCAGATTTCTTTAAATCCGTCAAAAAATGTCTTGCCCATAAAAGCCATGGCTGACAGGGTCAAAACTCCTGCGCCCGCAATAAATGTTTTGCTGTTCGGGCTTTGTACCATTTGATAAATTACCTGATGAAGTTCTTCGTTGAGGTTAACGTTTCTTGTAACGGCAGGCAGCCATTTTTCTTTTGAAACATTTTTTGAAACCTTTGCGCTGTATCTGACAAATCCCGTAATCGCCGCAATAGAGCCCATTACCCCCAATGCAATGGAGCTTAGCGGAAGAAGTTTTTTCTCTACGATTTTATTATCATTATATAACTGTTTCGGCATTGTTTCATTATCAGAAATTAAAAATGTATCTTTCATTTCCGATAAATTTTCGTTATTATCTTTTACGTAACTGTTTACTACAACTCCTTCTCTTGTATTATTTATATTTTTCTTTTGAGAAGCGGTCATATTTCTGTGTTGGATAATATTATCATTTACGAAAGGATTAATATTCATCGGCTATCCTTTCTTCTTCGTGCTTAAATTTTCGTGCAAGATTATGTATAAAAGTTTTAAGATTGAACGCTTTTTTTGCTTCGTCAACTTTTTTATCTTCATCATCTGTTTCTTCAGCGCCGAAAATGAAGAAAATTGATTTCAATTTCTTTTTAATACTGCCTGCAAGGTTTGATAAGGCTTTTGAAATGGCGGCTTTAAATTCGCCGTAAACGGCAGCAAGTTTATCAGCTATATCAACAAATTTTTGTGCAAAGTTTGCCATAACGTTCGGGGTGTTTGCAAGTGCGCTGATTAATTTTCCTATAACGTTATTCAAAATAAAATTAATCGGTGCCGCTACTATTGCGGGAGCGTTTTTAGAAATTGAGGCTGCCAAATCCAGAATTTTATTATGCAAAGATTCCATATTTTTTTGAAATTGAAGTGCGGATTGAATAAAAGTTTGTTGATTAGCCTGTGCTCTTTTTTGTGCGGCTTTTTGAGCTTTTAGCAAAGCTCCGATTGCGGCGCATTCGTTGTATGTCATCTCGCCGACATCTCTCGGGGTATCACGTTTGGTTGTAGAATTTCCCCCTGCCATTCCGTTGCAAATAGGGCAAGCCCCCATCGGCATTCCGTGCGGACAGGTGCCTATTTTTGTATTTCCAATGTTTGCGGCTGCTACAGGCATTAAAAAATCCTCTGTTTTTCGTTCTTAAAAAAGAGGACAACTCAAAGACCAATGTATATTTTCCGAAACTGCACGCAGAAAATATTTAATAATTTGAGCATTCCGACTATTACGGCTGCGGCAACAGTTGAAGATATTCACTTCATTTCCTCTTTGTTCTCCGATAATAAAATAACGGTTTAAACTTGTCAAATATATAAGAACTTTTGTAACAGAATTATTTATACCTTTAATTAATTTTTAAAATATTTCTCAAAAACGGAAATTTATGGCAAAGCACTTCTTTTGTCGGGGATTTAAGCTTTTTGATGATGGTTACGACAGGGTGCATCTTTTCTTCATCCCAAACAAGTATTGATGCTGCGCTCGGGCTGTAGTATAAATCTTTATTCAAATTCATCTTTTTAAAACCTTTTTCGTTTTTTATAAAAGGCTTTAACAGAAGTTTAAAATAGTTAAATTCTTTGGGGGTAATTTTTCTCGGACGGTCTATATCAAAATTGTTTATGTCCAATTTATGCTCAAGTTTATCAATAGCGGGAGTCAGAATGTATTTTCTTTTACCTGCGGCTTCTATATATCCGCAATCCTGTCCGTGGTATAAAACTTTTTTAGCATACTGCTTAAACGGTATGCCCGGGGTTAATTTATTTAAAGTCGATTCAATTTTAGATATAATCATAGTGCTAATATTAAATCTGACCAAAAAATTTTTTGCTATTTCATCCAGAAGTTTTTAATTGTCGGCATAGCAATACCGACCTACTGGTCCGAGAGAAAGCAATTCCCAAAAGACAAATTTTGCTATGGTGGTAATTCTTATTGTACTGTAACTTTGTATATAAGTTCCTAAATTTTATTTTGCGTTTTGTAAAATCATTAAGATTAAAGCGCTGAATTTGTCTTTAACGTCATTTGCGGTTGTTACAACTTCTGCATGGCTGAGCTTTTTGGTTGAAACTCCGCTTGCATAGTTTGTTAAACAGCTTATGCCAAGGACTTTCATTCCGCAATAATTTGCAACGATAGATTCGGGAACGGTGGACATTCCGACCGCATCTGCCCCCATTGTTCTTGCCATAACGATTTCTGCGGGTGTTTCATAAGACGGGCCCGATGTTGCCATATATACGCCGTGGCGCAGGTTCAAATTCAAAAGTCTGCCTGCCGTATCAGCTATTTTTATTAACCCTTTATTATAAATTTCCGACATATCAGGGAAACGTTCGCCGAATGTTTCATCGTTATGACCTTTTAAAGGATTATCGCCCATGAAATTTATATGGTCCGTTATTACCATCAAATCTCCCGGGCGGAAGCTTTTATTTACAATCCCTGCAGCATTGGTAAGAATTAAGGTATTTACACCTAGTCTTTTCATAACTTTAATCGGATATGTAATCTGCAGCATTGAATATCCTTCGTAAAAATGCAATCTTCCCTGCATCATTACGACTTTTCTGTTTACTATGTTTGCAAAAACGAGCTGTCCTTTGTGTCCTACAACACTTGAAGATTCAAACCCCGGAATTTGAGAATACGGTATGGAATACTCGCAATATTTATCTGCAAGTTCGCCTAACCCCGACCCTAAAACAATTCCTATTTCAGGCTGAAAATTGTCTGTATAAGTATTGATATAATCAAGTGTATCTTTCATATTTAATTTCTCCCCAAACACAAAAATACACGCAAACCATAAGATTTTCGTGCATTTTTATATATTTAATTAACCTACTAATCTGTTGTCGTCAGCTTCAGATGCTTTTACCATCAAAGCGTGTTCAACAGGATTTTCATGAGAAAACGATGTTTCATGAGAATCTTCATATCCGAAACTTTCTCTTGCTTTTCTTGCCTGGCTTTCATCAACCAATTTTTTTGCAAGTTCTGCTATTTCATATACAAGTTTGTATCTGTTATCGGTATTTTCGTTTAATTCCCACGCTACTTTTATTATTTGATTCATTGCTAAACCTCATTTCTGTACTTGTAATATTATAATATAACAATTTTTTCTAAAACACAAGAGCGAACTTTTTAGAGATTCTCATTTTTCTCAAGCAAAGCTACGTTAATTTTACCGAATTTTGCGGAAAGATTATCTATAAAGTGGATCAGATATAATTCGGGTTCTAAATCTTTGCCGTCCAAATCAATAATTGCTCCCCATTCTGCTCTGCCATGATGAGCGGCAATCATTTTGGCAACCTTTTGAAATCCTGCCGTCATACAAACGGAAAATCCGTATTGTGAGTGCGAAATCCATGTTTCTCTGAAATTAGGCGCATAATCAATTAAGCCCGTTTCAAGATTTATGGTATATTCAAAAAGTTTGCCGAAATCATGCAATAAACAAGCTGCATAAATATCATCTTCATCAAGCTTGTATGCAAATTTCGGTAAATTTAATTCCGCAAACTCCGCACATTCAACCGTATGTACAAGCAATCCGCCGACATAGTTGTGATGCATAAGTTTAGCCGCAGGCATGATTTTGAAGTCTTTTTCGTGCTCGCTGAATTGTTTTGATACAAATTCTCTTAAATCGTCTTTCTTGATTTTATTAATATAATATTGAAGTTTTGACCAATATTTTTCTCTTTGATCTTCGTCAAGTCCGAGTTTAGCCTCTTTGACAAGCTCAAGAGCCGATACAAGGCAGTTGTTATATCTTTCGTTAAATGTAGCGGAAACTATTCTTACCAAATTGCCCGTTCTGAAAATTTTGGGGTCAAACCTGTTTAAAGTTTCTTCCCACAATATGCAATTCAAAATGCTGTTATCTACGGTATTTTTTAATTGAAGTTTGCCCATTTTCGTTCCGGCTTTTGTATCACCGACGGAAAAGATTACGACTTCATAAATATCTTCGCTATACATTTAAATAAACTCCTATAATTAATTTTTACTTCTGTCTATGATATTTTCTTTTCTTCCCCAAGAGAAAGATGAACGGATTTCTTCGCCGATTTTTTCAATTTCGTGATTTCTGTTTTCTTCTCTTAATTTATCAAACTTTTTATGACCCGTTGCCATTTCGTTTGTAAATTCATCTGCAAATTTGCCCGATTGAATATCTTTTAAGATTTCTCTCATTGCATTTTTAGAGGGTTCGCCTATTACTTTAGGCCCTCTGGTCATATCGCCGTATTCTGCCGTATTAGAAATCGAATATCTCATATCGGCTAAACCGCCTTGGTTTACAAGATCAATAATAAGTTTCATCTCGTGCAGAACTTCAAAATATGCCATATAAGGTGAATACCCCGCTTCTGTTAAAACTTCAAATCCTGCTTTCATCAAAGCCGAAACTCCGCCGCAAATTACTGCCTGCTCTCCAAATAAATCTGTTTCGGTTTCTTCTCTGAATGTCGTTTCAATAATCCCTGCTCGTCCTGCGCCTATTGCTGCCGCATAAGACAGAGCAACTTTTTTGCTGTCGCCCGTAGGATCTTGATAAACCGCAATAAGAGAAGGCACACCTTTGCCTTCTACATATTGGCTTCTTACGGTATGCCCCGGTCCTTTGGGTGCAACCATTATTACATTTATGTCTTTTGCGGGAACAATTTTCTTATAATGAATGTTAAATCCGTGAGCGAACATTAAATATTGCCCTGCTCTCATATTGGGTTTAATTTGTTCTTCATAAACTTTTGCCTGAACTTCATCTGGTATTAAAACCTGAATAACGTCGGCCCATTTTACGGCATCTTCTATGGTCATTGTTTTAAAACCGTAGTTTTTGGCTTTTTTATCGGAATTTCCGCCGAGTCTTAATCCTAAAACAACGTCGCACCCCGAATCTTTCAAATTCAAAGATTGTCCGTAACCTTGAGAACCGAATCCGATAACAGCAATCTTTTTAGTTTTAATCAAATCGGTATCAATATCTTTATCTCTGTATATTTTTAATTCGCTCATAATACACTTCCCTTCCTATCGCATATAATATTATCATAAAAATTTTTGATGAATAACAGTATCTGCCGAATTTATGTTGAAACGTAAATATTCTTAACCTAGAGTAAAGATTTTGTTGAAAATCGAGTGTTTGTGGTATTATATAAATAAAGGATAGTGATTAGGGGAGAAATACATGGCTGACAACACTACTAATGATACAGCAGCAAATGCAACAAAAGAAAATGAACAAAAAATTTCTAAAGAAGAATTAAGAAAAGAAATAGATGAAGAATTTGTTGATCCTTATGCAGGACAGACCGAAGAAATAGAAACCCACGGAGCTGAAGATTACGGCGCCGATAATATTCGTGTATTAGAGGGTTTGGAAGCCGTAAGGGTAAGACCCGGTATGTATATCGGTTCTACTTCTCAAAGAGGTTTGCACCATTGTATTTATGAAATCGTTGATAACTCGATTGATGAGTCTTTAGCCGGTTATTGTACGGATATTCATGTAACAATAAACCCTGATAACAGCGTAACGGTTGAGGATAACGGTCGTGGTATCCCCGTTGATATTAAGCCCGGAACGGGCAAATCAGCATTGGAAATTGTTCACACCGTACTTCATGCGGGCGGCAAATTCGGCGACGGCGGATACAAAGTATCAGGCGGACTTCACGGCGTTGGTGCGTCGGTTGTTAATGCATTATCAGAAAAGTACGTTGTAGAAGTTTCAAGGCAAGGTTATGTATGGCGTCAGGAATATATGAGAGGCGAACCTTTAGCTCCCGTTGAAAAAGTCAGACCGACAGATAAAACAGGTACAAAAACAACTTTCTGGCCCGATCCTGAAGTCTTTACCGAAACTACCGAAATCGATACCGACGTAATCGGAACAAGACTTCGTGAAATGGCTTTCTTAAATAAAGGCTTAAAAATAATTTATATGCACCCGGGGTTGGAAGAACCGGAAATCTTCCATTATGAAGGCGGGATTGCAAGTTATGTTGAATATCTGAACAAAAATAAATCCGTATTGCATGACAAACCGATTTATATTGAAAAAGTCGTCGGTGATATTCAGGTTGAAGTCGCAATGCAATATACCGATTCTTACACCGAAAATATTTTATCTTTTGCAAACAATATCAATACTCACTTTGGCGGAACTCACATGACAGGTTTCAGAAACGCCATAACACGTGTATTAAATGATTATGCAAGAAAGAATAAGATTTTAAAAGATTCCGAGCAAAATTTGTCGGGGGATGATGTTAGAGAAGGCTTAACTGCTATTGTTTCCGTTAAAATTCCTAACCCTGAATTTGAAGGACAGACAAAAGAGAAACTCGGTTCAATCGAGGCTTTGGGTGCCGTTCAAGATGCAGTTAAAGAAAAATTGCAAGAATGGTTAGAATTTAACCCTAAAATGGCAAAGGCTATTATTGATAAAACCTTGCAGGCTCAAAGAGCAAGAGAAGCTGCAAGAAAAGCAAGAGAATTAACAAGAAGAAAGACTGTTCTTGAAAATTCTACCTTGCCGGGGAAATTAGCTGACTGTTCAAACAGAGATCCCGCACAATGTGAAATCTTTATCGTTGAGGGAGATTCCGCAGGCGGATCAGCTAAACAGGGAAGAAACAGAATGTTTCAGGCTATCTTGCCTTTAAGAGGTAAAATCTTAAATGTTGAAAAAGCAAGACTGGACAGAATTTATGCAAATAACGAAATCCAATCAATGGTTCAGGCTTTCGGTATAAAAATCAGCCGCAACCCTGAAGAAGTCGACATTGAAAAATTAAGATATCACAAAATTATCATTATGACCGATGCCGATGTTGATGGTGCTCATATCAGAACATTGATGCTTACATTTTTCTACAGATATGCAAGATCATTGATTGAAAACGGTTATGTTTACATTGCACAGCCGCCTTTATTCAAGGTTACTCAGGGCAAATCTTCAGAATATTTATTCAATGAACATGTTTTGGATAAAATGCTTAAAGAACGTGGTATCAAGAATTTGAGCTTGTCTGATAAAGAGAAGAAAAATGTAAAATCAGGCAGCGAATTGTTAGAATTGATTAAAAATATGTCAGAATTTTATCGTTCTTACAATAACCCTATCTTGAACCTTTATCCTGCTGTATTTTTAAGAGGATTGGTAAGATCGGGTATTGAGATTGCCGATTTTGATTCTCAAGATATGATGAATAAACATTGCGAATATCTTAACCATTATTTGCAGGATCACGCAAAGAATTACAATATTACCGAGGCTCAAAATTATAAAGTCGAGGTTAAATATAACCCTGAAAATGCAAAATATGCTTTCGTATTGCATTTGAATGATGAGGAGCACGTAATATTTAACCAGAATATTTTAAAGAGTTCGGAGTACAAGAGATTGAAAGAATCTTATCCGTTAATCAGAGATTTCTTGATTGAGGAATCGGGCGGGTTGCTTTTGGAAACCGATACGGAATCCGTTGAAATCAATTCGTTTGAAAAATTGCAAAAAACAATTGATGACAGAGGTCAAAGAGGTTTGCAAATTCAGAGATTCAAAGGCTTGGGCGAAATGATGCCGCAACAGCTTTGGGAAACAACAATGGACCCGGCAACAAGAACCTTGCTGAAGGTAAATATTGAAGATGCAATGGTTTGCGATCAGCTGTTTGATATTTTGATGGGCGACAGAGTAGAGCCAAGACGTGATTTCATTCAATCGAATGCCGTTTACGCAACAAATATTGATACATAGTTTTGTCAGGAATAGCTCGACAATATTTCAGACCATTCTGAGGCGTAGCCGAAGAATCTCCTTACCATGCGCACATCTGGCGATTTTTCGCATTCGCTCAAGATGACACATGGGGAGAGTGACGGGTTTTGCGGCGACAAATATTAATCCCCACCCCTTGAGGGCGGGG
>Ga0256406_1000072_pt1 | contig 175624 bp, 132 predicted proteins | sample RumenRJG_03DNA_FD_185986 | JGI IMG/M metagenome (GOLD analysis project Ga0256406, IMG submission 185986) | Bovine rumen microbial communities from Lethbridge, Alberta, Canada - RJG_03 | ecosystem: Host-associated > Mammals > Digestive system > Stomach > Rumen | place: Canada: Alberta... | reverse complement strand
GCATCGTGGGGTAAGGGGATGTTGGCTACATATTGATGTTGTGCTGTTGCTTTTTACTGAAAGCTACTACTAACGACTCATAAATCTACCCTTAATCGTGTATTGGATGATAGTTGCGGATTTTAGGGTAATCTAAAAATCGCGGGAACGACTTAAGCTCTGTCTGGAGCCGAAGAGACAGATGGCGATGTACTCACGACAAGGTCGGATGCAGCTTCAGCGAAGTCCGACCTAATTTAATTTACATCGTATCTGGTTGAAATGACATCTAACTCCATTTCTCCAGGGTCTGATGTTGTCTTCATACTAAGTCTGCGTGCCTTCTTGCCCTCGGTCATGGCGGAGACAGGGCCCTTTGCGGTAGGTGCGTAGAGACGATCAGTTGGAGATTGTCATGGTGTTGGATCCCGTGTAGTAGATGCGGTAGCGGTCAAGCTTGACCCCCTTGTCTCCTGAATAGATAAGCCCGCCGCTATTGAGGTAGTAGGTGCGCTTGCATCGGCTGCAGTAAGCAAATCCATTCTCCTTGAGCGCGAGCGGACGGGTCACGGCGTCGTCGCGGTAGCAGTTGGGACACGCGCGGTCAAAGCAATAGATGGTCATCTGGCCGGTCTTCATGTCTAGTTCGTTGCTCTGGCCGACGATGAAGCCGTCTACAGACTGAAAACGCTGATATTGCGCGACGGCCGTGATGGGTACGCTGAGCGAGGAGGTAAGTGAGGCAAAGACAAGGTTGGCGCCATTCTGATAGATCAAGCAGTAGAGGCCGGGGCTTGTGAGGGCGGAATAGAGCGGCTGCGTGGTGATCACCTGAGAATAGGAGAAGTAGGCATGGCGGCGGGAATATTCATTCTGTACGTCATCGCCTGAGCATCCCGAGAGCAGGAGGAGACCTGCAGCAAGTGAGATGACGGCTGCGATTCGGCTACTCCACATTGCCATAGGGAATCTGTGCCAACATGTTGGCGACCTGCTCCGTGGCTTCTTGCAGTTTGCTCTCCACCATCTTGCGGATAAACATATTGAGCTCAGCTCTCAGCGTGACGCGCATGAGGCTCTGTCTCCCCTCATCGGAGGGCAGAAGCTGTATCCAGAGGTGTACGGCGACCGGAGTGCCCTTGCCCTCAAACTTGACGAGCTTGGGTGCCTCGCGCTCCACAATCTCCAGACTCATCTCGCCCAGCGGAGACGGCACACTCAGGCTGTCGGACGTAAAAGTCATGCTCTGCAGACGCTGTTTGACGTCCTGTGCCTTGTCGGCGCCGATCTGCGACGCAATCTTCTCCTCAAAGTCAGGCGTGTTGAGGCGTTGGCGCAGTTGCTCCAGATGGGTGAGGTCCTGGAGCTTGTCATAGACGGTCTCTTGGGGATAAGGTATTTGCTTGGTGCTGCTTACGAAGTCATTGCTGCTCATAGTGTATGGATAGTATGGGTTTCAGATGATGCAAAGGTAGAAACTTTTTCGTAAAACTCGTCTTCCGGCGGTGCAAAGTATGCTCTGCATAGCCCGTCGAGGCTGTCGGACGGCAACGCAGGGTAAAAAACGGGGTGCGATGTGCCAGCGAATAATTGCCGGACTGAGATGTGTTGTGCCGGGGATGCGGGTGGTGCCGTCCCGAGAGGGAAAAGCTGATACGGGAGCGGAGGCTACTTGCGCAGTATCTTGTTGTACCGGGAGGTATCCTTGAGTAGCTTGATTGCCTGAGGAATCTGCTTGTCATGGGGCAGGAGAGAGGCATAGTAGCCACGGCGGTTGTAGTAACGCAAAGCGATATTGGCATTGAGCTCATCGAGAATAAGCGGCTTGAAGTGGTCGAGGTCGTCGCCCAGGTCGTGGGTCAGTTTGCGCTCGAGGGCGTCCAGTTCGGCCGCGGCGCTCTCTGCGTATCCCTCGCTCTTGGCTATCTTGCGCAGCTGCTGGAGCGCCTTGTAGCTCTGGCGGTCGTAGGTGAAGTCGCTCTGCTTGAGAGAGTCCTTGAAGGCGGCGTACTCTGCATCGGTGAGGACAAAGCGGTCCGCGGGCGCGATAGAGTCATGCCGGTTGCGATAGAGGTCGCAGAAGTGGGCGAAGGCGTCGCTCTGACGCAGATAGTAGATGAGATTGGGGAGCGTGTCTTCGGCGAGGGGCACATCGGGGGTGATGCCGCCGCCATCGCGCACCGGTCGGCCGGCCGCTGTATGAAAGACATGAGTGAGGCTGTCAGGCGTACGGTAAGCTTGTCCGTCGCTGGAGCGCCGCTTGTAGTCAAGGGCCTGGATGCAACGTCCGCTAGGGATGTAGTAGTGGCTGGTAGTCAGCTTGAGCACATTGCCGTAAGGGAGCTCGTGAGGCTGCTGTACGAGCCCTTTGCCGTAGGTACGCGTCCCCATGATGACGGCGCGGTCGAGATCCTGCAGTGCGCCGCAGGTGATCTCGGAACTGGAGGCTGACAGCCCGTTGACGAGCACGACCAGAGGTATCTGGGTGTCCTCGGGGCGGTTGCGGGTCAAGTACTGCATGTTGCTGGTCTTGTATTTGCCCTTCATCCTGAGGATAAGCTGGCCCTTGGGTACAAACAGGTTGACCAAATTGACGGCTTCTACAGCGAGGCCGCCTCCATTGTTGCGCAGGTCGAGGATAAGGCGCCGCGCGCCCTGTTGCTTGAGCTGCCGCAGGGCTTCTAGCACTTGGTCGGAGCAGCCGCGGGTGAAGGTGGTCAGCAGAATGTAGCCCACGTCGCCGTCTACCATGCCGTAGTAGGGCACGGCGCTCACCGTGACGCTGGCGCGGTGGATGACAAACCGGAGAGGCTTGGACTCGCCGGGACGCTGTACCTCGAGGGTGAAGCTGGTGCCTGGGTCACCGCGGAGCATATTGCTGATACGCTGCGTGTAGTCGCCCACGTCAGCCTTGCCCTTGACGCCGACATCCTTGTCGTCGATGCTCAGGATGACGTCGCCGATATGCAGACCCGCTGTGGCCGCCGGGGCACCAGCATAGGGCTCTGTAATGGCGCATCTGTCGGTTGACTTGTCGTAGTGTATGATGGCCCCGATGCCAGCGTATTTTCCGTTAGTCATGGCTTCGAGGTTGCGGGTGTCGTCGGCGGGGATGTACTCGGTATAGGGGTCGAGGCCCTCGAGCATGTACTGGATGACGTCGGGGATGAGCGTGTCTGCGCTCAGCGTGTCAACGTAATACTCGTCGAGTACTTTGTACACGCGATTGAATATCTCAAGATTTTTGCTGACTTGGTAGTTGTGTCCCCGCTGGGCTGTCGCGTCGGGAGCGCAGAGTGTCATGGTCAGGGTCAGCGCCAGGAGGATTGAAATATGCTTCATGGATAAGTGAATAGGATGTAGTCAATGAAAATAGGTGAACGGCATGTGATAGGGTCGTAGCGGACAGACAGCGGAGAGGTCAGGCATCGCCGGCGGAGGCCTTCAGCTGGTGCCACTCCGCAGCCGGCAGATTGGAACCGATATGCTGTATGACGTGGGAAGCGATACGATTGCCCAGTGAGAGGGCCTGGTCCAGCGGCCAGCCGTTGGCACGGGCATGGAGAAATCCTGCGGCAAAACTGTCGCCGGCTCCTGTCGTATCGATGACCTGGGCGACCGAGAGACCCGGTGCCCGGTAGCACTGGCCTTGGCTGCACGCTATGGCTCCGCGTGCACCGAGCTTGACTACTGCGGTCTGGCAGAAACGGGCCATAAGTGTGGCAGACGCCTCGGCATCGCCCCCGGTGAGGGCGGCGGCCTCCTCCTCGTTGGCAAAGACCGTGTCGACGTAGTCGTGGAGCAAATGCTGGAAGAGGGGACGCTGTGTCTCTACGATATTGTAGCTGGAGAGGTCGAGGCAGACCCGGAGACCATGGGCCTTGGCCTGCGACATCGCATGCTCGATGAGGTCGGGACTCTGTACGAGGTAGCCCTCTACATAGAGCATGTCGTAGTCGTCGAGCGGGGCATGGTCAATATCTGCCGGCTCCAGCAGCGAGGCGGCACCCATGTAGTCGGCAAAAGTGCGCTGTCCGTCGGGTGTAATGAGTGTCGTGGCGAGACCTGTCGGCGCCTTGGGGTGTACGGTCAGGAACGGAGTCACGCCATGGGTCTCCAGCGCGTTGCAGAAAAGGCGTCCGTAGTCATCGTTGCCCACCTTGCCGATATAGCCCGCAGGCGTGCCGAGCATAGAGAGCCCTTTGGCCGTATTGGAGGCAGACCCGCCGGCTGTGATCTGCCGTTGCAGATGAGCGATAGCGGCGGACAGACGGGGATAGCCTTGGTCGGAGACAAACCGGGTGGATCCCTTGGGCAGCGAGAGCTGACGGAGCAGGCTGTCATCGCTGACCTGTATCAATATATCTATGAGAGCATTGCCGATGCCTAGGATTTTTTGCATGCGAAGTCCAATTTTTCTGCACAAAGTTATTGCTATTTTCAAAAATAGCGCTACTTTTGCACCGCGAAAGCAATAAAAAGTTTTTGCAAGACTGCTTCAATAGCTCAGTTGGTTAGAGCACCTGACTGTTAATCAGGGGGTCGTTGGTTCAAGCCCATCTTGAAGCGCCACAACTTACAGCCTGTTCAATGCTTCAATAGCTCAGTTGGTTAGAGCACCTGACTGTTAATCAGGGGGTCGTTGGTTCAAGCCCATCTTGAAGCGCCACAGTGAGTCAAGCGTCCCGTCTGTCATCTGGCAGACGGGACGTCTTGTCTTGTGCCCCTGTTCCCATGGCCTAAGTAGCCCGGACTGTTTATTTCTCATCGCTAAGACGACCTTTATTCCGGGGCCCCGTTGCGGTGGGGTGAGAGAGAAGATGGGCCAGCTGCCTATCGACGGGAATAAGCATGCCTTTTTGCGATGGGGATAAGGAGAACTCTTTGTCTGCGGCGCCTCTCAGACGGGTTAGGAGACGCTTCAGTCTTTGCAAGGGGAAATTTCGCTACGGCATGCGAGGCTTGGTGATGGGGCAGGCAGAGTTGAGGCTCTGTCAATATGCTCCCGAGGTGCAGCATCTACGGGGCTGGGGCATTTCAATCCGGCTCGACTGGCCTTGCCGCGTCGTTCGGAATGGGCTCCGTCTCGTGGATTTCCTTGACAGTGTCCGTTGAAAATGTCTTACGCGAGGAGGGCGCTGTCCATATTCGGCCTTTGACTTCGGTGATGCCTCAAAGAGGGCAATAGCCCTCCGTTTTTTATATAATAAATCCGGGATGCTGTCTGAAATAAGTGCCGATGTAGTGATGACAAGTCGCCTTGTAAGCGTAACAAGGTCGGATGTAGGTTAAACTAGGTCGGACTTAGTTTAAACTAGAAGGCGAGTTGTTATCGCTTGATAGCCAGTCAGTTACAAAAAAGCCAAATCTTGTTTGTAATTCATTGGCTTTCAGTGAGTTGCAAAGGCGATTTGAGGGAATTTCCATCTTTTTGCATTTGGGGACAAGCGGGAACTTTCAACTCAATTTTTTATTATAAAAAATATTTTTCCCATGGACCTTTGATGAAAACGGCTCCCTCTATAGATTGGTATGACCCTCGCGGAAAAACCGTGGGTGAAGGAGGCGTGGTAGGTAACGCGTGGTAAGGCATTGGGGGCTCCCTGACCATCCGATTGGCCAACCGAGGAGAGCCTGTCGCGGACGTGTGGCTGTAGACTGGCGGTGGGTGCAGAGGAGAGGCCATTGGCTGACATTTAGCAGGCAGCGTAGAGGGGCCTATTTCTCTCTTTACCTTTCGGTTAGCCTGGGAGAACAGACTTGCGCCGTGCGGCCGAAACGCTACTTGCTCCTATGGCTACAGCAGATGCCTCCCAGTCTTGCCGGCATCGGGTCGCTGACTGCTGTGCCGGTGCTTTGGCAGCTGGCTCTCGCGCCTGGGTTTGAGGCGGCCGGATGGGTTAAAAAAAATTAGGGTTAATCGGCTGACTATATGAAGACTTTTAGTATTTTTGCCACAATGTTATAAAAATATGTACTGATGTTGAATTGGAAAATTACCCTTGTGAGCCTGCTGGCACTGATCATGATGCTGCCCGTACAGGCTCGTCAGCGTTCAGAGAGTGAAGTGGAGGATGTAGCCCGCAGCGTACTGCTCCGCCGTACGACGGCCAACAGTAAAGCCCTGCTCGGACAGGTGCAGCGTCTCACCCTGACCGCTTCTACCGAGGTTTTGAGTCGGGAGGTGCTGCCTTTGACAGGTGAGGCCTTCTATATCTGCCGTCCGCAAGACAGTGGCGTCTGCGGATTTGTCATCGTGTCGGGCGACGACCGTATGCCTGCAGTGCTGGGTATGAGCGACGATGAGACATTTGACCCTACGGATGTCCCCGACGGCCTTAAGTATATGCTGGAGGAGTATGCGCTCGCCCTACAGGCCATTGACGCGGGCACAGCTAAAGCCAGCGATATATTTGCTGAGGCTGACAATGACTTGACAGACAGTGTAGAACCGCTGCTCGGCGGTATCAAGTACAATCAAGGCACACCGTACAATCTGCTCTGCCCCATGCGCACCTCAAGTTCGCACTCGGTGACAGGATGTGTCGCCACTGCCATGGTGCAGGTGATGAAGTATTACCAATATCCTACCGACTACTGCAAGGGAACCAACAACTATATCTCTAAGACAAAGCCCGATACGATCAAGTACGACTTCACCAAGACCAAGTTTGACTGGGACAACATGCTCGACACTTATACGACAGCCGAGACGGAATATACTGACGAGGAAACGACATCTGCAGCGACGCGCCTCGTCTTTGCGCGGATGTATCTCAATCCCACCACTACGCGATACATCGTCGTGGACAGCTTGCTCAATCTTGACTCGACGACCTTCGCAGGCAATTATCAACTTATCCTGGCCGATGCCAACGGCAACTTTATCCGTCCGATCGGGACGCGGTATACGCTCTCTTCGCTGGCGTCTAAGAAGAGCTACGCCCGCCGCAGCATCCTGCACTCTATGCCCGGCAGTATGGCTGACGGTACTTACAGAATATATCTTGGCGTGCGCGAAAAGGGTACGAGCGTCTGGACCTATGCCAAACGCGCAACGCCATGGAGCGTAGACGCGACTCATCTGGAGGAAGACTACCTCACATTGACCAAGGAGGGAAGCAACTATACGATAGACGGCTCTATGTTCGCCTGCCAGTATTCTTCTGACCAAGCCAATGCCATCGCGGAGCTCATGTATGCCGCCGGTGTGTCGGTCAATATGCAGTACGGCAGTTCTAGCTCGGCTTCTGTGTCTAGAGTGCCCCTTGCGATGAATACCCACTTCGGATACGATAAGGACGCCAAGTATATCCCGGCGAGCATGTTCTCGACCCGTGACTGGCATACTCAACTCCAGTCGGAGATTCGGGCAAAGCGTCCGGTCATCATGCGTGGCGAGAGCGAGACAGGCGGGGGACATGCCTTCGTACTCGATGGCTACCGCTTCCAAGACGGTACCCCTTACTATCATGTCAACTGGGGATGGGGCGGCTCCAGCAACGGCTACTTCCTGGCCTCCCTTCTCAAACCATCAGAAGCCGGCATAGGTGGTTCGAAGAGCAACTATTCTCATTCCAACGCCATCATCGTCGATCTCACCCCGGATGACGGTGTTGACAAGCCTATGGTTATCGGATGTACGGGAGTGCACCTCGTCGATACGACCTATGCGCTGCCGGGTTCGCCCATGAAGATCAAAATTGATACGGTAGAAAATGTCAACCAGAATACGTTTGCCGGCAGCATAGACCTCTATATCGTCGACTCAGCCGGTCAGGAGACCAAGCTCAGCACGCTTTATACCACGACAAGTCTGGGCTCCGCATACTTCTATCCCACCAAGTCGCTCAGCTACACCGTTCCTTCGTCTATGCCGTTTGGTAACTATACGTTCAGAGTCAAGGCTGCGACCAGCGCCGGTGCCCAGTGCACGGTCTATCTAGGCTATACCGATACGCTGCACGTCGTGTCCAAATCTCCGTCGGACACCAAGGAAGGACTGCTCCAGTATGTCTACGACGACTCTACGATGACGGCACGCGTCACAGCCTACTCGACGAGCCGGTCAGTGACCTCGCGCATGTACAAGGGCGATATCGTCATCCCCGATACGGTCTCGCATAATGACAAGATTTATCAGGTCATCGGAATTGCCGACTCTGCCTTCATGAGCTGTGGCAATCTCAAGAGCGTGACGCTGCCGGTCAAGGCAACTACCCTAGGGCGTGATGCCTTCAACGCTTGTCGCGGTCTCAAGAGCATCGTTTTGCCCGAGGGCCTCACGGTTATCCGTGAGCAGACCTTCCTCCATTGTGACTCCTTGCAGGAGGTGACGCTTCCCGACGCATGCAAGACTATCGAGAACTATGCCTTCAGCGCCTGCGACCAGTTGGAGACAGTCAACTTTGGCTCCGGACTGCAAAGCATCGCTGCCAATGCCTTCTACAATACGACGGGGCTGACTCACCTCACGTTCCCGGCCTCTCTGACTGAGATTGGCATGCGCGCCTTCTACGGCTGCACGGGCCTGACCGAGGTTCATTTCCCAGCCGGTGTGACGGAAATCGGACGCAGCAGCTTCTACGGCTGCACAGGTCTCCAAAATATCTATATGGAAGGCGTGACTCCGCCTACACTGAGCTCTAGTGCATTTAACAGGACCAATGACTGCCCGATCCATGTGCCGAAGGGTACCGCTGAGACCTACAAGTCAGCCAAGGTATGGGTGAACTATGCGGACCGAATCGTCGATGATCTCACTGCTATACGAGGTGTCGCCGTTGACAAGTCCACTCTGCAAGGTACTGTATACGATCTGCAGGGACGCCGTATTGCTCCCGACAAAATGGTAAAGGGAAGTATCTATATCATAGCCGGACGCAAAATACTCTACAAGTAAACCTGTATATCGGAGGTCCTCAGCCACACGCTTGAGGACCTCTCTTTATTTAAAATGTATATGAAACAGAAAAATCACTATATGACCTTGCTGCTCCGGCTGCTGATGTTGGCCCTTATCTGGCAGATGGTGATGGTCTCGGCCGGGGCAGAGAAACTTACCCGCCTCGAGCGCTCTATTCTCAGACAAGGCATGGTCGAGGTGACATCGGCTTGTCCGGGCGTCAGAGTGAGCCTGATGTACGGCAGGGCAGACAATTTCACAGGGCGGGTGCTCTATACTGACTTGCACCACGCTTACCTGCATCCCAAGGCGGCGGCTGCGCTCAAGCGGGCACAGCAGTATCTGCACAAGCTGCGCCCTGAGCTCCACCTGATCGTCTTTGACGCGGCACGGCCCATGCGCGTGCAGCAATCTATGTGGGATGTCGTCAAGGGTACGTCAAAGGATATCTATGTCAGCAACCCAGCCCATGGCGGCGGCCTTCACAACTATGGTATGGCCGTCGATATCAGTATCTGCAATGCCAAGGGTGATACGATTCCGATGGGAACGAAGGTGGACTATATGGGAGCCAAGGCCCATATAGACCGCGAGGCGCAACTCGTCAAACGGGGACGGCTGACGCAGCAAGCGGTAAGCAACCGCCAGCTTCTGCGCCGGGTGATGCGGTATGCGGGCTTCCGGGCACTGCGTACGGAGTGGTGGCACTTCAACTACGTCAGCCGCGCGACAGCTAAGAAGTATTATAAGGTCATTAAGTGATGCCCTCTGCTGTACCAAGCTCATAGCGGGTAGCGGCTGGCGAAACAGAAGGACAACTCTTCATCCTCCGACGTGGTCATGGGGCCGAGGCAATGCGTATCCCGATGTGGATGCCAGAGATGCGGTCGCCGGGCAGGAAATATGGGGGAGGACCCCTTTCGGATGAGAGGTTGTCCATTGGAAGAGTCGACTTCGTATAAATCGGAGCGGGAACGTCTCCTGGTATATTCGCCTTTGTCTTTATCCCATCAGACCTTTTTCTGAGCAGGTCGGAAGGCCCTTTCCTGACACTTCGTACGACTTTATCTAGGTACGGCGGAAATCCCGCAGTGCCCGGCTTGTGCTATAGCGGAGGCGGATTGGCCCAGTATATAGGACGGCTTGCTCCGCCAGCATTGGGTTCTCGTGAATGAAAATCACGTGTGAGAAGCTACAGAAAGGTGTAAAATCGGACAAAATGGCAGTATTTATGACAAAATATCAGCTCTGCGAGGGCGTCAACCGCGCTAAAAAGTCTTGGCACGACCCTTGCAATATATCAGGCGAACGCGGTTGGAAAATCCGCGGGGGATGACCCCAAGGAAACCGAAGGCCGCAAAGATAAACTTAAACGCAACAACAATTAAATCTAAACGGAGGATATGATTATGACACCTATGAGAAGAAATCAGAATTGGTTACCAGATGTATTCAATGACTTTTTTGACAACAATTGGTTGATGCCCGCTAAGGCTACGGCTCCTGCCATCAATGTCTTGGAAGATGAAAAGAATTACAAGGTTGAGGTTGCCGCCCCCGGAATGTCTAAGAGTGACTTCACTATCAATCTTGATCAGGATGATGACCTTGTCATCTCGATGGAACACAAGGAAGACAACAAGGAGTCCAAAGACCAAAAGAAGGATGCCCGCTATCTGCGCCGCGAGTTCAATTACTCAAAGTTTGAGCAGACGTTGGTATTGCCCGATGACATAGAGAAAGATAAAATCAGCGCGAAGATGGAAAACGGCGTTCTGACCATCAACATTCCTAAGATGGGTGAAGAGGCCAAGAAGCAGCTTTCACACGCTATCACAATAGAATAACCACAATAAAGAGTAATAGATACTTTTTCAGTTTATAGTTTTTGATTGATTGACATGAGGGCGCCTGCATCGTGAGATGCAGGCGCCCTTCTTGTATGGCGGCAGTTTGTGGAGCCGGATAAAAAGCGTAACTTTGCCGGCAAATACATATACCCGCCATGCTACTTGCCACTATTCTGCTTCAGGCGCTTCGGGTGCCTGACTCTGTGGGCAATCAGATTGACACTGCCCGCCACATTGCCAAGACCATTGTCACCGATGTCACGACCGAACAAGGCTTAGACAGGCTCTCAAAACTGGTGAGCCAGCTCATCAACTGGGGCGTCGGCCTCGGACTGCGCATCATAGGGGCCTTGGTCATCTTTTTCATTGGCCGCTTTGTCATCAAGCTCCTCAACCGTCTGATCAAGCGCATACTCAATGCGCGTGGAGTCGATGCCAGCGTGAAGTCCTTCCTGGAGAGTTTTATCAATGTCATTCTCCAGGTCATGCTGCTCGTGGCCGTAGTCAACAAACTCGGTATCGAGACGACCTCGTTTGCCGCCTTGCTGGCCTCATTTGGCGTTGCCGTCGGTATGGCCTTGAGTGGTAACTTGCAAAACTTTGCTGGAGGAATACTCATCCTACTCTTTCGTCCGTACAGGGTCGGAGACTATGTCGGCGCGCAGGGAGAGGAAGGCACCGTCATCGCTATCCAGATGCTTCACACCATCATCCGTACGTATCAGGGCAATCAAGTGTACATGCCCAATAGCCTGATGAGCTCCAACAAGGTAACCAATTACAGCAAGGAACCGAACCGTATGGTCGAGTGGCGGATCGGCATTGACTACGGAGAGAATGTCAGTCGTGCGCAAGCCGCTCTGGAGCGTGTGGTGGCCGCTGACCATCGTATACTCAAGGATCCGGCGCCCTATATCGCCGTGCGTGAGCTCGGAGACAACAGCGTGGGCCTTACAGTGAGAGTCTGGGCGCCGACAGAGAGCTACTGGCGTGTGCTCTACGACGGAAACCGGGCTATCTACGACGAGTTTAATAAGCAGCACATCAACTTCCCATATCCGCAGATGACCATTCATCATGCCGACTGACGGGGTAGAAGGTAACGGAATAATAAATTTCCATTTTATCGCAGATTCTTGATGCTTTTGCGGTCTCGGTTGGAGCGGCCAGACAAGACTTTATGAGAAATAGTCGGTCTCTGACTTTGTCGCTTCGCGAGATTGCATTATCTTTGAAGTCCGAAAAAATCAACATAAGCCGACGTGGCTCATATCTTAGGAATTCGATTTTCAGCATTGGGCGACATTGCCATGACGGTGCCGGTACTTTGGTCGTTTGCCAAGCGGTATCCGCAGCATGAAATCACGCTCCTGAGTCGCGAGAGCGCCGCCACACTCTTTCAGACGATGCCTGCCAACGTACACTTCCTTGGCGTCAATCTCAATGATTACCGCGGCGTCGTCGGACTTGCCCGATTGGTACGCAAATTGGAGAGAAACGGATACGACGCTGTGGCTGACTTGCACGACGTATTGCGCTCCAAGTATATCCGGATGACAATGCATACACAGGGCTATCCAGTCGCTTATATCAACAAGTCGCGTGGAGATCGCCGGGCGTTGACCCGCAGTCGTAATAAGCGGCTGGCGCCGATGCAGAGCAGTATAGAGCGCTATCAGACGGTGCTGGCGGAACTCGGATATCCCTTCACTCTGACTTTTAAGTCCATCTTTGAAGACTACGAGCCGGCCATGACGCCAGAAATGTCCGATTTCATCGGGCAAAATACGGGATACCGTATCGGTATAGCTCCCTTTGCCCGCCATCAGGGCAAGATCTATCCGCTCCGGCAGATGGATGGCGTGATACAGCGGCTTGCCAGCGACCGGTCCAACAAGATCTACCTCTTCGGAGCCGGTGCAGAAGAGCGGCAATGGTGTGAGGAGCATGCCGCAGTCCGCTCCAATGTGGTGTCTGCTGTGGGCCACTTCAACCTGCAACAAGAACTACAAATCATCTCCCGCCTCCAGGTAATGGTGACAATGGACTCGGCCAATATGCATCTCGCCTCACTCGTAGGGACGCCCACGGTGTCTATATGGGGCGCCACTCACCCTTATGCCGGTTTCGCCGGACTGCAGCCAGAGAAGAGTGTCATCCTGCAACACCAGATGTCGTGCCGCCCGTGCTCTATCTTTGGCAATAAGGAATGCTACAAGGGGACATATGAATGTCTCTGGGCTATCTCTCCGGAGGAGGTTGCAGAAGCGGTGACCGATGTGTGCAAACGTCAATCAGACCTGCGATGAACAATATAGCGTACGCTCTGGTCTATGTCTTCAGCTACCTGCTGTCGCTCCTGCCCTACAGGATACTGTATGTCATCTCGGATGTCATTATATATCCTCTGATATATCATGTGGCGCACTATCGTCGCCACGTGGTGAGACGCAATCTGCGTAACTCCTTTCCCGACAAGTCGGAGAAAGAACTTCGGAAGATTGAGGTCAAATTTTATCATTATCTGTGTGACTACTTCCTAGAGACCATCAAGCTCCTATCAGTCAGTAAGTCAGAGCTGATGCGGCGCATGACCATGGAGGGCTTTGAGGAGCTGGAGCGCAGTGCGGAGAAGACGGGGCTCGCCTTTATCTTTCTGGGACACTACTGCAACTGGGAATACATTACTTCGCTGCAACTGTGGGTCTCGCCGGATGTCAAGTGTGCCCAGATCTACGCGCCTCTGCGTAGCAAAGTATACGACCGCCTCTTTCTCAAGATCAGAGGCCGCTTCGGCAATGCCAATATCAAGAAAAACGAGTCTATTCGCGAGATTATCCATCTGCGGCACGACAATCAGAAGACGATAGTGGGATTTATCTCCGATCAAGGGCCCCGCTGGGTCAATATACATCTCTTCGTTCCCTTCCTGCATCAGGATACGCCTGTCTTTACCGGCACGGAGCGCATTGCCAAGAAGCTTGGAGCGTCCATCTTTATCGCTCACCATACGCGCCCCAAGCGAGGCTATTACCATTGTACCTATACCAAACTGACGGATACGCCGGCCGACTTTGCCCCCAACGAGATCACGCGCATCTATATGCATGACTTGGAAAAGCAGATCCAGGCTGAGCCTTACTTGTGGCTCTGGACGCACGACAGATGGAAACGCCAACGTACCTCTCCGCGTGCCCCTGAGCAGTGGAAGGCAACCATCGTCGACGGGCATCCCATCAGTGACACACCCATTGAGACCAGATGACTACACGACACATACTCCTGGCCCCAGACTACCAAGATTGTCGCAAAACTGTCGAGGAAATCATAGACAGATTCTCCTCCGACGGTGCGCCTGTGCATCTCGGCCGCAACAGTATCAAGACCTTTACGACACGTCTCGGAGTCTGGAATGTCAAGCGCTATCATAAACCCAACTGGATCAATCGCATCGCTTACACCTGGCTGCGCAAGCCCAAGGGACTCAGGGCGTTTGAGTATCCACAGCGCGTATTGGCGGCAGGATACGAGACCCCGGCGCCCATAGCCTACGTGGAGGAACGGCAGCTAGGCCTACTGTCATACAGCTACTTCGTCAGCGAACAGTGCAAGTACGAACGCCGCTTTTACGAGTTTGGCGACGCTCGTGTACAAGACTGCCAGGAGATACTCAAGTCCTTTGCTCACTTCACGGCAGGCCTCCATGAGGCCGGCATCCTGCACCGAGACTATTCGCCGGGAAATATTCTGTTTGACAAGATTGATGGGACATGGCACTTCTCTATTGTCGATATCAATCGCATGCGCTTTGGTCCTGTGAGCATCGAGAAGGGGTGTGCTAACTTCGCCCGCCTGTGGGGGCAGCCCGACTGGTTCCGCTACTTGGCCAGAGCTTATGCCCAAGAGCGCGGAGCTGATCCTGACTATTGCGAACGCCTTGTGCTACAGGCCCGCTACAAATTTTGGAAGCCGCGGGCCAAGCACAATAAGCTCCCCTATACTATCCGCTTCTAGCCGCGCTGGGCCTGCGTGACCCATAAGCGAGTCGTCACAATGGGAGATGGGCCCGTGAGAAGTACATTTGTTTCCCCGTCGACAGTATCCCGTCCCAGACAGTATATGGTCAAGGCAAGTCGGCCCGCCGCTTTTGTCAGCAAGACTTTCTTGTTATCCGCCAAAAGCCGGCTTTTGTGTTTTGGCCGCCGGAACGAGGCGCTACAGAGCCAGTCGGAGTCTCTTGCAGCGCTGTCGCTGAGGACTGTATGGAGGTTACGGACGTGGGAGAATGTCTGATTTTTTTTGATGTAAATTGGCATTTGTGTGCTCTCCAAGGTGAGAGAACGTGACAAATCGCTTGATTGACAGAAAAAAAAGAGCATACCCTTGCTTATTATCAGAAAAAGTCGTACTTTTGCAACCAGTAAGGAGTGAGAGGCCCGCAAGAGCTTCTCATTTTTTTTAACCCTTTGCAAGATACATCATGATTGACAAAGACAAAGTCAAAGAGATTGTCGATGAGTGGCTGTCTGACAAGCGCTACTTCCTCACTGACTTGACAGTAGATCAGGACGACCGCATAGTGGTCGAGATAGACGACAAGGAAGGTGTCTGGATAGACGACTGCGTAGCGCTCAGCAAGTACATAGAGGAGCACCTCGACCGCGATGAGGAGGACTACGAGCTCGAAGTCGGCAGTGCAGGTATCGGACAACCCTTTAAGGTCATGCAGCAGTACGTCAACCACATCGGGGACGAGGTGGACGTCGTACTCAAGGACCGCAAAAAGTTTAAAGGCGTGCTCAAGGCCGCCGATGAACAGGGCGTGACGCTGCAGGTCAAGCGCAGAGTCAAGCCAGAAGGCGCCAAACGGGCCAAAATCGTCGAGGTCGAAGAGCAGTATCCCATGGATGAGCTCAAGAGCGTGAGCTACGCAATCAATTTCAAGTAGCTGACACAAGCCGTACGGCGCTGTATCCTATCAGAACAAAAAAGAAATAAATATATCATGCCTAAAAATCCAGTTAATGTGCTCAACTTGGCACAAAGTTTTGCGGATTTCCGACAGGACCGCAATATAGATGCAGCAACTCTTGTAGGTGTCATTGAGGAAAGTTTTCGCAGTGTGCTTGCAAAACAATTTGGAAGCGACGAAAACTTTGATGTGATTATCAACCCCAAGAATGGCGACTGCGAAATCCACCGCACACGTACCGTAGTGCCCGACGGCGAGGTACAGGACCCCAATAAGGAGATGACACTTACCGAAGCACGTCAGATAGCTGACGACTACGAAGTAGGGGAAGAGGTCAGCGAAAATCTGGACTTCTCTAAGTTCGGCCGTCGCGCCATTTTGACACTACGACAGACGCTCGCAAGCAAAGTACTCGAGCTTGAGCACGACAATCTCTACAATAAGTACAAGGAGAAGATCGGCCAGATCGTATCAGGCGAGGTCTACCAGATATGGAAATCGGAAATGCTCCTCGTAGATGACGACAACAATGAACTCCTTCTGCCTAAGAGTGAGCAGATACCAGGGGATTTCTTCCGCAAGGGAGAGGTTATTCGTGCTGTCGTGCTTCGTGTGGACAACGACAACAACAATCCTAAGATTTACCTCAGTCGTACGAGCCCCGACTTCCTGCGTCGTTTGCTCGAGGAAGAAGTGCCAGAGATCAACGACGGATTGATCACCGTACACGACATTGCCCGTATCCCAGGCGAGCGGGCCAAGATTTCCGTGGAGAGCTATGATGACCGCATAGACCCTGTCGGAGCTTGCGTGGGCGTACGCGGACGCCGTATCCACGGCATTGTACACGAGCTGCACGGAGAGAATATCGATGTCATCAACTATACGACCAATAAGGAGCTCTATGTCGAGCGCGCCCTCAGCCCTGCCCAGATCACGAGCGTATTTCTCGATGAGGAAAACCATAAGGCAGAGGTTTACCTCAAGCCCAAGGAAGTCTCTCTGGCTATCGGTCGTGGCGGCGTCAATATCAAGCTTGCCTGCATGCTGACAGGATATACCATAGACGTATTCCGTGAGACCGAGGAGGGCGGTGAGTCCGACGACATCTACCTTGACGAGTTTAATGACGAGATTGATCAGTGGGTAATCGACGCCTTCAAGCATGCAGGATATGAGACTGCACGCGAAGTATTGGCTGCTGATCGTGACCGGCTGCTTAAGGAAACCGACTTGGAGGAAAGTACGGTTGACAATGTAGTCAAGGTGCTTAATGCAGAATTTGAGAAAGAATAAATATATGGGAGTAAGACTGAACAAAGTACTTAAGGAATTCAACGTAGGTCTGCAGACAGTTGTAGACTATCTCGACAAGAAGGGCTTCACTGTGGAGGCGGACCTCAATGCCAAGATCTCTGACGATGCCTATCAGGTTGTCAGGGAAAAGTTTGGCACGGATAAGCTTCTGCGTTCCGAAGCCGACAAACTTATCTCCCATCGGCAGGAGGAGAAAGAGAAGGAGAAGAAGACACCAGCCGCTCCTCGCAAAGTAGAGGAGATCAAGACGGTTATCCCCGAGGATGTCATGCCCAAGTTTAAGACACTGGGCAAGGTAGACCTCGACAAGCCTGCTACGCCAGCCCCTGCCACCCAGACAGAGGAAGCCCCTGTGGCACAGCCCAAGGCCGAGCAGCCCGCCCAGCCGACGGCGCAGCCAGAGACTCCCAAGGCAGCCCCGGAAACTCACGTCGAGCAGCCGACAGTCGCGTCGGAGCCCAAGATTGAGGCCAAACCGGCAGTCGAAAAGCCGGTAGTATCTCCTGCGCAAGCGAAGACTCCTGCAGCTACACCGGTCCCTGTAGAGACTGAGAAAAAGCCTGAGGCTCCTCAGGCTGCTACTGCACCGTCCAAGCCTGAAGATTCAGCTGCTCAGAAAGAAGTTGCACCTGCCAAGACAGAGAAACCGGCACCTCAGAGGGAGGCCGTATCTGCTAAGCAGAAACAAGCCGAGGCTAAACCGGAGGCTCAAAAGCCGGCAGCAGAGCCAGAACAGAAACCGTCGGAGCCAGAGATCTTTACGCTTCATCCGCAGGCAACAATAAGCGGTCCCAAGGTGCTCGGCACCATAGACCTCTCTGCTATCAACGAGAGTACACGCCCTCACAAGAAGTCCAAAGACGAGAAGCGCAAGGAGCGTGAGGAGAAATACAAACAGCAGCACCAGGATGCCGCTCGCAAGAAGCGCAACCGTATACAGGGAGACCGTGTAGATATCGCCTCAGAAGCACGCAAGGTGACCGAACAGACTCGGCATCCCATGCCGGGCGGTGGACAGCGCCCACAGCAAGGCAACAATGGCAGACTGCAAGACCGTAGACAGAAGAAAAACAAGAAGCAGCAGGCCCAGAAGCAGTTGGTCAGCGATGAGGACGTAGCTAAGGAAGTAAAGAAGACACTGGCACGCCTCACCAATAAGCAGAAGGCCTTTGGCTCTGGCGTAAAGCACCGCCGTGAGAAGCGAGACCTCGTTCGCGCTAATATGGAGCAGCAGGCCAACGCCGAAGCCGGCGAGAGCCGCACGCTCAAGCTCACGGAGTTTGTTACAGCCAACGAGCTTGCCACGATGATGGACGTCCCTGTGACCGAAGTTATCTCAACTTGTATGAGCATAGGCATGATGGTGAGTATCAACCAGCGTCTTGATGCAGAGACCATCAACCTTGTCGCCGACGAGTTTGGCTTTAAGACGGAGTACGTCAGTGCATCTGTCTCCGAAGCAGTACATGAAGAAGAGGACAACGAGGAAGATCTCCAGCCGCGCGATCCTATTGTGACCGTGATGGGACATGTAGACCACGGTAAGACTTCCTTGCTCGACTATATCCGTAAGACTCACGTCATAGCAGGCGAGGCGGGCGGTATCACCCAGCACATCGGCGCTTACAACGTGACCTTGGCCAACGGACGTCACATCACATTCCTCGATACTCCTGGTCACGAGGCATTTACCGCCATGCGTGCCCGTGGAGCTCAGGTTACTGATATCGCTATCATCATCATTGCAGCCGACGACGGCGTAATGCCGCAGACCAAGGAGGCTATCAGTCATGCTCAGGCCGCAGGAGTGCCGATGGTATTTGCCATCAACAAGATAGATAAGCCGGGAGCCAATCCTGAGAAAATCAAGGAGGAGCTCGCAGCCATGAACCTGCTGGTTGAAGACTGGGGCGGCAAATACCAAAGCCAGGACATCTCGGCCAAAAAGGGCATTGGCGTCAAGGAACTCCTCGACAAGGTGCTGCTCGAAGCCGATATGCTCGAGCTGAAGGCCAATCCTAACCGCAAGGCCACGGGTACGGTCATCGAGTCCTCCCTCGACAAGGGACGAGGCTACGTGGCAACTGTAATCGTAAGCAACGGCACCCTGCATATCGGTGATAATGTCATCGCAGGTACCTGCTACGGCCGCGTCAAGGACCTCGGCGATGAACGAGGCAAGCACACCAATGATGTGGGTCCTGCCCACGCCACTATCATCCTCGGTCTCAACGGTGCACCTCAGGCCGGCGACACTTTCCACGTGATGGACACCGAGCAGGAAGTGAAGGAAATCGCTAACAAGCGCCTCCAGCTCCAGCGCGAGCAGGGACTGCGTACTCATAAGCTGCCTACGCTCGACGAGCTGGGCAGACGTATTGCTTTGGGAGGCTTCCAGGAACTCAACCTCATCGTCAAGGGCGATACAGATGGTTCTGTCGAGGCTCTGAGTGACTCATTCATCAAACTATCTACGGAGAAGATTGCTGTCAACGTCATTCACAAGGGTGTAGGTCAGATCAACGAGACAGATGTTACCTTGGCCGCTGCTTCGCAAGCCATCATCATCGGTTTCCAGGTGAGACCGAGTGCAGACGCACGGCGCGTGGCTGATCAGGAAGGCGTCGATATCCGTATATACTCCGTCATCTATGACGCTATCCACGACGTCAAGGATGCTATGGAGGGCATGCTTAAGCCTGTTCTCAAGGAGGAAGTCACTGCGACGCTTGAAGTCCGCCAGGTATACCATATCAGTAAGGTTGGAACTGTGGCCGGTGCCTTTGTGACCGATGGTAAGGTACACAGGACCGATAAGGCCCGTCTTATCCGCGATGGAATCGTCAAGTTTACCGGTGAGATCAATGCCTTGAAGCGCTTTAAGGACGATGTTAAGGAAGTTGGCGTCAACTTTGAGTGCGGTATCAGCCTCACCAACTGCAATGATATCGCCGAGGGCGACATTATCGAGACCTTCCGTGAGGTCGAGGTTAAGCAGACACTGTAGCAGAGGCTGCGGGATCTACGCTATACCATAATCATATAGGATAGAGATTGTCACTGATATGACCGAAATAGATTTTATTATCATCCTGACACTCGTATGGGGAGCCTACCGTGGATGGAAAAACGGCTTGCTCAAAGAAGTCGTCTCCATGTTGGGATTTTTTGTGGGCCTCTTTATCGCCTATGAGCTTTACGGCGTGTTTGGCGAGTGGCTCGCGCCCCATCTGAGCGGCAATGTGAGTGTAGGTCGTGTTTTTGGCAGGGTACTGGCCTTTATTATCCTGTGGGTCGTCGTGCCGATAGTGCTGGGCCTTGTGGCGACGGTACTGACCAAGACGCTCAAGGGGCTGCGCCTCGGCTTCCCCAATTCGATGCTCGGACTACTGGTTGGTGCTCTCAAGTTTTATATCCTGCTCAGCTTTGTCTTTGGTGCCATGGACGCCCTGCATATACTGAGTCAGGAGAAGAAGGACGCCTCCCTGCTCTACAATACCGTAGCTCTTGCCGGGGACCAAGTCTTTCACCATGACAATCAGGCGCGTCCCGCCGATGACGCCCAACAAGGCGACAGCGTGCAAAGTGACACGACCTGGATTGAAATACATCACGATAAGAAATAATCATGCCAGAAAGCAGCAACGATATAGTCAGAAAGATAGCGCAACAGAAATACGCTTATGGATTTTCAACCGACGTCGAGACCGAAGTTATCCCCAAAGGACTCAATGAGGACGTCATCCGGCTCATCTCAGCCAAGAAGGGAGAGCCTCAGTGGCTGCTCGACTTCCGTCTGGACGCTTTCAGGTACTGGCAGACGCTGAAGCAGCCCTCATGGGGTCACGTTCATGTGCCGCCTATCGACTATCAAGCGATCTCATACTACGCCGACCCGCGCGGCAAAACCGATAAGGGCCGCAAGGAAGTGGATCCGGAGCTTGAGAAGACCTTTGACAAGCTGGGCATTCCCCTCAAGGAGCGCGCAGTCCTGAGTGGTGTCGCTGTAGACGCCGTCATGGACTCCGTATCCATCAAAACGACATTTCGGGAAAAGCTGTCAGAGCTCGGGATTATCTTCTGCTCGATCTCCGAAGCCGTGCGGGAACACCCAGATCTCGTACGCCAGTATTTGGGGTCCGTCGTGCCGCCGCGCGACAACTTTTTTGCTGCCCTCAACAGCGCTGTCTTCAGCGACGGAAGCTTTGTTTATATTCCCAAGGGCGTACGCTGTCCGATGGAGCTCTCAACCTACTTCCGCATCAATGCTATGAATACCGGTCAGTTTGAGCGCACACTGATTGTATGCGACGACCGGGGCTACGTATCTTACCTCGAAGGCTGCACAGCTCCTATGCGCGATGAAAATCAACTGCATGCTGCCATTGTGGAAATCGTGGTCAACGAAGGGGCCGAGGTCAAATACTCCACGGTGCAGAACTGGTACCCTGGAGATGAGAATGGCAAGGGCGGCGTCTACAATCTCGTGACCAAGCGAGGTCTCCTCGCAGGCGCAGACAGCAAGTTGTCGTGGACGCAAGTGGAGACGGGGTCTGCCATCACGTGGAAGTACCCCAGCTGCGTGCTCCGCGGTGACCGCAGTCAGGCCGAGTTTTACTCAGTCGCTGTCACCAATCACTACCAAGAGGCCGACACCGGTACCAAAATGATCCATCTCGGCCGCAATACGCGTAGCACAATCGTCAGTAAGGGTATCTCGGCAGGACATAGCCAAAATTCCTACCGTGGTCTCGTCAAGATGGGGCCCAAGGCCATTGGCGGGCGCAACTACAGCAGCTGCGACTCTTTGCTTCTCGGCGACAAGTGCGGAGCCCACACCTTCCCTTATATAGATGTGCACAATGATCATGCGGTCGTGGAGCATGAAGCCACTACATCCAAGATTTCGGAGGACCAACTCCTCTACTGCAATCAGCGTGGCATACCTCAGGAGGACGCAGTGGCACTCATCGTGGGCGGATATGCACGCGGAGTGCTCGACAAGCTACCTATGGAGTTCGCCGTCGAGGCCCGCAAACTCCTCTCTGTCTCGCTGGAGGGATCTGTAGGGTAGTGTGACGCTTCTTCTGCTCTGCCGCCATCGCAAGGTCAGATTTGCAGGTAGACTAGAGCGGATGTGCTATTGTCTGCAGCGCAGTATACATACAAGTTCTTTCCATGCTTCACGTACTGATTATCTTTATCCTTATACTGTTCAACGCCTTCTTCTCTCTGTCTGAGGTGGCGCTCATCTCTGCCCGCAAGACGCGTCTTGCCTCAGAGGCTAAGCACGGCAGCCGCGCGGCCCAGATGGCACTCGACTTGCAGTCAAATCCAGACCTCTTCCTCTCGACAGCGCAGATCGGCATCACCATTGTCTCCATCCTGACTGGTATCTACTCGGGAGCCTCCCTGAGCGATGACTTTTCCGGTTGGCTCATCTCGTTGGGGCTCTCACAACAGGCAGCTGCCTTTGTCGCACCGACGGCCATTCTCATCTTGGCCACCTATCTGCAGTGCGAGCTCGGTGAACTCTTTCCCAAGCGTATCGGTATCGATATGGCCGATGCGGCAGCCCGCCTGTGTGCTCCTCCTATGATCTTCTTTGCCCGGATCACCAAGCCATTCGTTTGGCTGCTGACCCAGAATACGCAACTGCTCGTCCGTCTCTTTCATCTCAAGAAGGAGGCCAACGTCGTCACCGAAGACGAAATCAAGAGCGTCATCCAGGAGGGTACGGAGAGCGGCGAGGTACAGGAGGTCGAGCAGGACATCATGGAGCGTACCCTTGCTCTAGGCAATCTGCCCGTTAGCACACTGATGACATACCGCACGGACATTGTCACCCTCGACGCTGGCATGCAGGCGCCGGCTGTGGAAGATGTCATCCGTGATACCCCATTCGCCAACTATCCCGTCGTCGACGGAGACATGGAGCATGTCATTGGCTTCATCTCGCTCAAGGACCTCGTGATGCGCCTCTACAAGCCCGACTTCTCTCTGCGTACCAACCTGCAGAAGCCCATCTATCTCCCTGAGACCATCTCTGTCTACAAGGCGCTTGAGCATCTCAAGAAAGTTCATTACCATATTGCCATCATCTGTGATGAGCTCGGTGCCATCACGGGTATTTTGACCTTCCGCGATATCTTTGAGGGTTTGGTCGGCAATATACAGGACCAGACGGAGGACCCAGACATCATAGAGCGCAAAGACGGCAACAGCTGGGTAGTCAGCGGCCAATGTAGCTTCCTTGACTTCCTCGACTATTTTGACGAATCAACAGAGCTCGAGCCCGATTTCAATACGATAGCGGGTCTGGTGCTCCGCCTCCTCGACCGTATTCCCAAGGTCGGCGACACGACGCACTGGCAGCACTTTGACCTGCGCGTAGTTGAGATGGACGGAAACCGCATTGACAAGTTACTCGTCACTCGCCGTCAGCCAGAGGCTGCCAAGACTCAGCCAGACAAATAAGGGCTCTGGAAGGAAGCACATAGCCCGGAGACAGACTTGCTCGGAGTCGGTCGCTGTACATGGAATTCACGCGTATTTTAGGTGAACCCGATGTATATGAAATACAAGGTCGGACCTAGTTTAAATTACATCCGACCTAGTTTAAAACTACATCGGACCTTGTTTCTCTCAGCTCAGGCCTTGTCACGTACGTGTGGCGGCGGGGTATCAGAGAAAGAAAAAAAGGCGGAGGAGAGAGCCAGGGATAGCCAGTTAAGGACTTGGCCAATAGGATAAAAAAGCGTAACTTTGCATGACTTAAACTAGCTCCGGCGCAGCCGGACGAGACTAACTGACAACGAAATGCTGGAAATCAGAAATTTACATGCCTCTGTAGAAGGCAAAGAGATACTTAAGGGCATCGATCTCACGATTGGCGATGGCGAGGTACACGCCCTGCTGGGCCCTAACGGCTCCGGCAAGAGCACGCTAAGCAATGTCATCGTAGGCAATCCGCAGTATACGGTCACCGAAGGCACAATTACCTTTAACGGTAAGGACCTGCTCGCTATGAAGACCGAGGATCGTAGCCACGAGGGCATCTTCATGTCTTTCCAGCAGCCGGTTGAGATTCCTGGAGTCAGTATGGTCAACTTCTTGAAGGCAGCTATTGATGCCAAGCGCAAGTATCAGGGGCTCGAACCGCTCTCCGCAGCCGATTTTCTCAAGCTGATGCGTGATAAGCGCAAGCTTGTCGGCATCGATGCCGCACTTACGCGGCGCAGTGTCAATGAGGGATTTAGTGGCGGTGAGAAGAAACGCAACGAAATTTTCCAAATGGCCATGCTGGAGCCCAAGCTCGCCATACTTGACGAGACTGACTCTGGTCTGGATGTCGATGCGCTGCGCATCGTTGCCGACGGATTTCATAAGCTCCGTACCCCAGATATGAGTGCGCTGATTATCACGCACTATCAGCGTATGCTCGACTACATGGCTCCCACGCAGGTACACGTCATGATGGAGGGCCGTATCGTCAAGTCGGGTGGTCCAGAGCTCGGCGACCGCATAGAGCGTGACGGATTTGACTGGATCAGGACCGAGACCGAGTCTGGTGCCGAGGCAAAGGCCTGACAATAGATCAATGCTCACTTATACGATACAGTGGAAAGCAGTTTACGACAATACATAGAGCTCTACAGCGACAACAAGGCGCTGATAGATGCAGGCAGCTGCGAGCCGATGAATCGCATGCGCCCCCTGGCGTTGCAACGGCTTGAGCAACATGGCCTGCCAAGCCGTAAGGTGGAGGAATACAAGTATACTGACATCGAGCAGGTACTGGCTCCTGACTACGGAGTCAACCTCCGTCGTCTCGCTATAGGAGCCGATCCCTACCAGGCCTACAAGTGCAGTGTGCCGGGGCTGGGTACCTCGCTTTACTATATGATGGGCGACTGTCTCTGTCCTGCTCGTAAGGATCAGCCCGTCTTGCCTGATGGTGTATATGTGGGCAGTATGACCGACTTCGCCGCCCGTTATCCGGAACAACTGGCCGAACACTACGGCCGTTTGGCTCAGACAGAACAAGATAGCCTCACAGCGCTCAATACCTTGCTTGCGCAAGACGGAGTCGTCATCCGTGTCGCTCCAGGGGTTAAGCTCGACAATGCTATACAGGTAGTCAATCTGGGCAAGAGCGACATAGATCTCATGACCAACCGCCGTGTGATGGTCATCATCGGAGATGGCGCAATCGCCACGTTGCTCTTCTGTGATCACAATTTGGACCGCAGTCGATACTTGACGACTCAGGTCGGAGAGGTATTCGTCGGAAAGGGTGCAAGCCTCAGTCTCTGCGAGATAGAGGAGACCCACTCAGGCAATACACTGATAGACAATACTTATATTGCCCAGCAGGCTGGCAGCCGTATCGACGTAGGCTACTTTACTCTGCACGGCGGCGTTACGCGTCGGATGTTGCGCCAAGCCTTTGAGGGCGAAGGCGCCGAGGCCAAGGTCTACGGCGGAGTGATAGGCGACGGCACACAACATACCGACACCAATTTGCTCATAGATCACCGTCGCGGCAAGTGCAAGAGCGATGTGCTCTACAAGTATGTGCTGGACGGACAGAGCGTCGGCGCATTTGCGGGTAAAGTACTTGTGAGAAAGGATGCACAGCGTACCGACTCGCAGGAGACCAATGCCAACCTCTGCGTGTCGCCTCAGGCACGCATGTATACGCAGCCGATGCTGGAGATATACGCCGACGATGTGAAGTGCAACCACGGCTCTACTGTCGGCCGCCTCGACAATCAGGCTCTCCTGTATATGGCCCAGCGCGGTATACCCGAGGACGAGGCCAACCTGCTCCTGCAGCAAGCCTTTCTGGACGAGGCAATACGCCATATCACCCTCGAGCCGCTGCGCGAGCGTCTGACCCAGATGGCCGAGAGACGCTTCCGTTACAAACTCAAGTCCTGTGAGGGCTGCGATCTCTGTGCACAAAAGAGATGATATCAGACTAAGGAAAATACTATGTACGACATAGACAAGATAAGGCACGACTTCCCCATTCTCGACACTGAGGTATACGGTCACAAACTGGTCTACCTCGACAATGCAGCAACCACGCAGAAGCCCCGCTGCGTGGTGGACGCGATAGAGCAGGAGTATTTTACGAGCAATGCCAATGTGCATCGCGGAGTACACTACCTGTCAGAAAAGGCAACCGACTTGCTCGAGAATGCACGTGATACGGTGCGCCGCTTCATCGGGGCCGCTAAGACGAGCGAGATTATCTTTACCCGTGGCACGACGGAGAGCATCAATCTGGTGGCTTCCTCCTATGGCCAACTCCTCAAGGAAGGGGATGAGATCCTCGTCTCGGAGATGGAGCATCACTCTGATATTGTGCCTTGGCAGTTGCTGCGTGACCGATGCGGCATTGTCATCAAAGTCATCCCCATAACCGATGAGGGAGAACTGCGACTGGATGCACTGGAGCGTCTCTTCACCCCGCGTACACGCCTTGTTTGCGTCACTCAGGTCAGCAATGTGCTTGGCACAATCAATCCTGTCAAGGAGATTGCCGCGATGGCTCACGCGCATGGTGCACTTTGTCTCGTCGACGGAGCGCAGAGCGTGCCTCATATGCCGGTCAATGTGAAGGAACTGGGATGCGACTTCTTCGCCTTCAGTGGCCATAAGGTCTATGGGCCGACCGGTATCGGCGTGCTCTGGGGACGTGAGGATTTGCTCGACCGTATGCCACCCTATCAGGCTGGCGGAGAGATGATTGCCTCAGTTACATTTGACAAGACGACGTTTGAGGAACTGCCGTTCAAGTTTGAGGCCGGCACGCCCAACTATATAGGAAGCCACGCCTTGGCCGTGGCGCTCGACTATGTGAGCCATATCGGCATGGATGCGGTACAGTCCTATGAAGCAGACTTGACGCGCTACGCCATGGAGACTCTGGGGGCGATAGACGGCATCCGCATCTTCGGCACTGCGCCCCACAAGGACGCCGTCGTGTCCTTTCTCGTCGCGAATATCCATCACTTGGATATGGGCACGTTGCTCGACCGGCTGGGTATCGCTGTGCGCACTGGACATCACTGCGCGCAGCCCCTGATGGAGCGCTTGGGCGTAGAGGGAACCGTGAGAGCATCGCTGGCCCTGTACAATACACGCGCAGAAATCGACGCGTTGGCGCAAGGTATTGACCGCGTCAGACAAATGTTTTGACCGCTCACGACGGTAAGCCAGCTGCCATGTTGAAGTCCTGTTACTATGAGGGTCTGATCGAGGCCGGATGTGATGAGGCCGGGCGCGGATGCCTCGCGGGAAGCGTCTATGCGGCAGCGGTAGTGTTTCCCAAGGATTACCACAATGACTTGATTAATGACAGCAAGCAGCTGACCGCTCACAAGCGGTATGTAGTGCGTGAGCAGATAGAGCGTGACGCGCTGGCATGGGCTGTAGGTGTCGTTACACCCGAGGAAATCGACCACGTCAACATTCTCAATGCTTCAATCCTGGCGATGCACCGCGCGCTCGACGGACTTCGTGTGCGCCCGCAGGCTGTCATCGTCGACGGCAATCGTTTCCGGCGCTACCGGGACCTGCCTTATCAGACCATCGTCAAGGGTGACGGCAAGTATCTCCCGATTGCGGCTGCGAGCATCCTGGCCAAGACCTACCGCGATGACTATATGAAGCGCCTTAATGAGGAATACCCCGGTTACGGATGGGACCGCAATATGGGATATCCCACCCGCGAGCATCGCGAAGCCATACGGCGACTCGGCACTACGCCCTACCACCGCATGACCTTCAATCTGCTTGGAATAGAGGAGCCCGAGTTGCCCTTCGGTGAGTGATTGCGCCCAGACGGCGCAACATTGTCGGCGCAGGAGCGGACGTTCAACTGTCAGGGAAAGAAATGGAAACCGCTTCTTCTGGCTTTTTCGACTCGTCATCCGGATTGATAACTCCTTTATACGGCTTTGCCAAGGCTCTATCCGACCTCATGGCTATCCTATGCGGCTTCGCCAATCGACTATCCGGTATATACGATATAGACTATGCAACTGAGTATCTTTGCGCGTCAGCTACGGCTGATTGAGACGCTGGCAGGCAGCAGCTATGTCAGTGCCGAGGCTATCTGCGACAAGCTTGGTATTACGCGGCGCACGCTCTTTCGTTACCTGGACCTGTTCAGGACCAACGGATTCTTGGTGGAGCGCAACCGCGACGGATATCGCTTGAGCGCAGCCTCTCCTTTTCTGCTCAAGGTCTCGGAGCGTGTCCACTTCTCCCGCGAGGAGGCGGAGGCCCTCCTCGATGTGCTTGATGCTAAGGAACAGCGCAGCAGCGAACTCGAACATCTGCGTGACAAACTCGCGCGTCTGACGGATCGTCGCCTGCTCGATGCTGTCAAGGTCGACGAACGGTATGCCCAGGTCTTTCGCAACCTTTACGAGGCCATACGCCAGCACGAGATAGTGGTTATCCGTAACTACCGCTCCTTACGTAGTGATACCATCACCGACCGTACGGTAGAGCCGTACTGCTTTGTTGACGGCAATGAGAGCGTAAGATGCTACGAGATTCCGACGGACACCAACAAGACCTTCAGGCTCTCCCGCATGGACGCAGTGGAGATCGTTCCCCTCCGCTGGGCGCACGAAGCAGCCCACTCTACAGTCTATACCGATGCCTTCCACTTCAGCGGAGACAGGAGATATCTTGTGCAGCTGCGGCTCAATCAGCGCGCAGCCCAGCTCCTGGCTGAGGAGTTTCCCGCCTCTCTGCCCGATCTCGAGCGCGAGTCGCCCGAGCAATGGATCCTGTCGACACAGGTATGCAGCTACAAGGGCGTGGGGCGCTTCTGCCTCGGACTGCCCGGCGATGTCAAGCCGCTGGGCGATGACAAATTTCTGCAATATCTGAAAGAAAAAGCAGAAGATTTAACAAAACAATTATCAGAGTGACGTATTCTGTCACTCAAGTACCGTTCCTTTGCATCGACAAACAGAGAAAAAATCTACTAGAGATGAAAAAGGAAATAGTACTTCAGCGCAACATGGTGGCAACTCCCTCACTGAGCTGCCGAGTCAAGCAACTGTGTCAAGTAGCTCTCCACAAGATTATGCACAACCGTCTCCTCGACAGTGTGAGTGGCCTCTACTCACGTGTGATGGAGCAGGAGATTACTCCGGCTGAGACGCTCAGGATATTGCATGTGCAACTCGCTTCGTCCTGTCTGCTCTTGCTCGGACCGGTAAGCCTCCCGGTGCTTTCGGTCCTGCTTTGCTGGACCGCGCTTGCCCTTTGGCAGTGCCGCAATCTGGGTAGGAGAGGAGAGTAAGCGCTTGCTTGACGACTGGACGGGACACGATATGTCACACCACCCATCTTAATCATTATAGGGCCGGGCCGCATCTTTTGCGGTCCGGCCTTTTTTTTTATGCGTATATCCCGCTACGTGCACAGTACGGGGGAACCTGTGGATACTGCTGTCCGGCGGCGTATCGCTGGAAGGCGATAGTGAAGCTAAATGGCTACGTCTGCACAGAGGAGAGCAGGATTTGTAGAGACAGAGAACTGCTGAAAAGAGACAGACCGCCCGCCGGTCGATGCGCTGTCTGACCTGACACCGTCAAGCCCCGATGAAATTTTGCGAAAGTGAGGTCTTTTGCTGTCGGCTCCATTATCCGTTGGGACAAGATGCGGGGCCTATCTCCGCGCTTGCCATTTGAGAGTAGCAAAGGCGCTGCAAGAGATAGCAAAATCAGACTCCGGAGAGGATATTTTGCCGATTTGCAGCAAGATAAGGAGAAGAGGAAAAGTATGGTAGCCGGCTTTTTTGTAATTTTGTGCCGGAAAAAATATAAGCATATCATACACTATGGCAAAGAAAGCGCTTCTTATGATTCTCGATGGCTGGGGTATCGGCCATCATGACAAGGCTGATGTGATCTACAACACACCTACGCCCAATCTCGACCGTATCACGGCTGAAAATCCTCACGCCCAGCTGCTCGCATGTGGCGAAAACGTCGGTCTGCCCGACGGCCAAATGGGAAACTCCGAGGTCGGCCATCTTAATATCGGCGGCGGACGCATTGTCTACCAGGATTTGGTCAAGATCAACCGCGCATGCCAGGACAACAGCATCCTGGAAAATCCTGAGATTAAGCGTGCTTACGGTTATGCCAAGGAGACGGGACACGCTCTGCATCTGATGGGCTTGACCTCAACCGGCGGCGTGCACTCCAGCCTCGACCATCTGAAGAAACTGATTGAGATATCCAAGATCTACGGTCTCAAGGAGACTTACGTACACTGTTTCATGGACGGACGTGACACCGATCCCAAGAGCGGCAAGGGCTTTGTAGCAGACGTCATCAAGACCTGCGAGGCCAACGGCGCCGCTGTAGCATCGGTCATCGGCCGCTTCTACGCAATGGACCGCGACAAGCGTTGGAATCGTATCAAGATTGCTTACGACCAGCTCGTATCGGGCAAAGGCAAGGAGGTAGATGATCTTGTACAGGCCATGCAGGACTGTTACGACAGCGACACGCCCGACCACAAGGACACCGACGAGTTTATGGAGCCTCTGGTCAATGCCAACGTAGACGGCCGCATCAAGGAGGGAGACGCTGTCATCTTCATCAACTTCCGCAACGACCGCGCAAAGGAAATCACCACGGTGCTCACGCAGCAGGACATGCCCGATCAGGGTATGCACACGATCCCCGGACTCCAGTACTTCTGCATGACGCCGTACGATCCGACATTTAAGGGGCTGCATGTGATCTTCCCTAAAGAGAATGTGACAAAGACGCTGGGCGAGTATATCAGCAGCAAGGGCCTTCGCCAGCTGCACACCGCCGAGACGGAGAAGTACGCTCACGTGACCTTCTTCTTCAACGGCGGACGTGAGGCTCCCTTTGAAGGCGAGGACCGTATCCTCGTGCCTTCTCCCAAAGTGGCAACTTACGACCTGAAGCCCGAGATGAGCGCTTACGAAGTCAAGGACAAGCTCGTCGCCGCCATTAAGCAGAATGTATACGACTTCATCGTCGTCAATTTTGCCAACGGAGACATGGTCGGTCACACCGGCGTCTATGCTGCTATCGAGGAGGCCGTAAAAGCTGTTGACAAGTGCGTAGGCGAGGTCATCGAGGCGGCTTCGGCCATGGACTATGAGACGCTGATCATCGCCGATCACGGCAATGCAGACCACGCCCTCAACGATGACGGCACGCCCAACACGGCCCATTCGCTCAACCCCGTGCCCTTCATCTATGTGACAGCCAATAAGCACGCCAAGGTCACAGACGGCATCCTCGCAGACGTGGCCCCGAGCATCCTGCATATCATGGGATTGCCACAGCCTAAGGAGATGACCGGCAAAGACCTCATCACCGACTAATCAAGCTGCGCCTGGCTATGCCCAGGTGTGACGGCCATCATACCAGTTCCCCGCCCTCCATGTGAGAGCGGGGAACTGTCGTTTTATGGTATGATTGTGGTCTGTCGCGAAGTCATATTTGTCCGCCGCGAAGGGGTATCGGTTCGGTGGCATAACGGTGGGGAAGGGCAAATTGGAATACAAATGGGGTAAGTTGGCTCCTTTGTCCTCTGGGGCGCCACTCAGACCTGTTTGGAAGTGCTTCATAATCATACAGGCGCCCCCTGTCTCGGCAAAGGGGAGTCCATGATGATAAAGGTAATGTAGGAGATTTCATGGGTAAGCCTACGGAATACAGCAACCATGAGGAAAAGCGATTTCGGTCCGACCTTACTAGCTTTGTTGGGCCACCCCATCATTGCTTGTCGCGCGGCTTCTATATGGCCCCATTGCTTGAGAAATCTCCTAAGCGAAGGAGAACAATGCCTGTACGCAGTCTCTGTTTTCGAAGAGTACTTAAAGCGTATCGCAGACTGTCATTCTTTAGACTAGCCAATAGTTTTTTATATAATAAATTCGGGATACTGCCTCAAATAGGTGCCGATGTAGTGATGACAAGCCGCCTTGTAAGCGCTACAAGGTCGGATGTAGTTTAAACTAGGTCGGACTTAGATTAAACTGGAAGGCGAGTTGTTGTCGCCTGATAGCCAGCTAGTTGTGAGAAAGCCAAATCTTATTCGTAATTTATTGGTTTTCAGTGAGTTATAAAGGAGATTGGGACGATTATTCTCCTTTTTGCCTTCGAGGACAATTTGGGGAAATCAGCTTAATTTTTTATTATAAAAAAAATGAATAAGCCTTCTGGACTATTTTACTTCCTTTTCCTCCCGATGGATAAGGTAGCGGCAGGTGATATAGGCTGTAGTAAAATAGACGATGGTCTGAATCCACAGCGCGTACCACTCAGGCAGCACCTGCTCTATACGGGCTCCCATTGTCATGATGCGGGTGTAGCCGTTGATGCCAAAGGTAGAGGGGAAGAGGTAAGAGACGCCTTTCCAAAATGGCGGTATGGCGCTTTCGGGCCAAGAGATACCGCTGGCAAAGAGCAGGGGCACACTCGTCACAACGATGATGAGGATACTCATCTCTCGGTTGCGCATCAGCACGGAGAGCGTAAGCGCAAAAAAGATACACGACAGGATGTACGGCAGGAGGAAGATGAACAGATCAAAGGGGCGGCCTATCTCGACGAGGTCAAAGATATGGGGTACCACGCAGGCGATGTAGGTTGCTGTAATCGAGTAGACGAAGAAGTAGGCGAGGCCTCGGCCCGTGATGATGTGGAGCGTGCCGCGGTTGCGCCGACTTGTGATGATGAGGTCGCGGTAGCGTCCGTCCTCTGCGGCGGTACCGCCTGACATGCCGATACTCAGGAGGAGCGTCTGCTGGATGATGAGCATCAGCACTGCGGGGATGAGGAAGCAGGCAAAGCCCTGCGTGCTATTGAATAGGGCTACCTCTTGACTGCGTACGGGGTAAGCGGTCAAGGCATCCTCTCTGTCCGTATAGTTGCCGGCCCGGGCAATCTTGATTTCTTTGTTCATGTCGAGCGAGACGTCGGTAGCGGCGAGCAGAACGGCCTTGTAGTAGAGCATGCCGGCCATGTCGGCGTACGCTCCGACGTAGGCTTGGCGTCCGGTCTGGATATTGGTGGAGAAGTCGCTTGGCAGCAGGATAAATCCGTAGATGCGTTGCTCCTTGAGTTGCTGATGGGCGTCGGCGACGTCGCTGCAGTAGCCCTTGACCCGCGTCCACTGGCTTGCATCCATCTTGCGGGCAAATTCGCGGCTGAGGGCGGAGTGGCTTTGGTCGACTATGGCGATCGGGACCTCCCTCATGAGCTCCGTAGAGTAGATATAGCTATAGAGGAGAGGGTATCCGAGAGGTACCAGAATGGCGAAGATAAATACGCCCTGGTCATGCAGGATGACGCTCAGCTCGAGCTGGCAGATATGAAGCGTCTCCTTGAGGCCTCGCCATAAGATATGGAGTAGATGATTCATGACTTGCGACGTACTAGGGGATATAGAAGGAGTGAATAAGTTCTCTCTTGAGCCTTATCATCAGGACAAAGGGTACGAGTATGAAGAGCACGAGCCCTAGGTAGCCCAGCCAACTGTAGGCAAGCCCGTTGCCGTGGAGCGTCTGGCTGACATAGACGAGATAGTAGTAGCGCAAGGGAAACAGATGGGAGAGGGCCTGCACGGGAGTCGGCATGGCCGCATAGGGAAACGACATGCCGCAGACGCTGAAGGAGACGACGCCCCACAGACACGACATGCTGAGGCCCATACGCAGGGTCGGCACGATGGAAAAGAAGATGATGCCCAGCGCCTGCGCCGACAGCACCATGCCGAGCGTGAGCAGGAGCGTCAGGGCTGTGCCTCCGTGATTGGGAAAGAGGAGGTGGCCGTACAGATACCAGTCGCAGAAGATGCCGATGCCCATGAAGGCAATCGTATAAGGCAGTATCTTGGCTGTCAAGCCAAGGAGTATAGAGTGATTGCTGCGCTCCAGCCACTCGCGGGCGGTATTTCGCTTGACCTCGCTGCCGATGGCATAGACGGTGATGAGGCTGATGAGCAGCATCAAGGCTCCTGGGATAAGGAGATTGCTAAGGTAGATGGAGTAGTTGAGCGACGGGTTGTCAAGGGCATGGCTCTCGATGACGATAGGCTGGAGAAAGGCCATTGCCTGAGCCTCTGTCGCACCGCGGGCATAGAGCTGGGAACGTCCGGCAGCGCCGGAAACGAGCTCCGTCAGTTTGCGCAAGTTGCTGTACAGGAGGGAGCCCGGCACGAGCATGGTGTAGCTGGTGTAGTAGGTGAGCTTGGGCTGACGGAAGGCTTGCAAGTCCCTGGAAAAATGGCTCGGGATGTAGAGAAAACCGTATATCTGGCCCCGCTGCATGGCATCGCGTGCCTCGTAGAAGGAGGAATAGACCTGCTTGACCTCGACTAGATCCATCGCGTCGAGCGTGCGGATGATGTTGCGCGAATTGGAACTGTTGTCCAAGTCGACTACGCCGGCGGGCATCTCTTTGGGCAGGCCGCTGCTCATAAGGGAGGTGAAGAAATAGAGACAAAATAGCGGCGCCACCACGATACAGTAGAAGTAGATGGGGCGTGAAGTCATGCGTCTCAGTTCTCGCCGAAACACATCCCAAAAGCATCTTATCCAGTTGTAGGGATTGCGCATGATGGGTCTCTCTTTAGATGATGTGAGGCTTTATTTTGGTGATTTGTATTCTTAATATAAATGATACTGCGTCATGGCTTGCTGGTCAGTGACGTGTACTTGGCAGGCAGGGGAGCGGAGCCGGCCTCTACAGGATGCTCAGCTGTCGGTGCGGGGCGGGAGGCCGGAGCCTTACTTCGTGTCGCGCTTCAGCACAACGGTCATGCCGGGACGCAGGTCCTTGACCGGCTTGGTCGGACGGGCCTTGACCTCAAATGTACGCAGGTCGTACTGTCCGGTACTCTTGGTCGCCTTCCATGCGGCATAGGATCCGAGATCCTTGATATAGTATACTCGCAGGCTGATCTCCTGATTGCCAAAGGCGGGGATGAAGGCCCGTACGACGGCGCCCTGCTTCAGGTCCTTGAGGAGGTCTTCGCGTACGTTGAAGGTTACCCACATGTCTTGCAGTTCCGAGATATTCATGATGGGTGATCCGGTGCCGACGAGTTCTCCCACCTTGGGGAAGATCTCAGATACCTCTCCGTCGGCGCTGGCCGTGAGGACAGTCTCGTTGATATAGCTTTTGACTTCTGCCACAGAGCCTTTGGTCTGGTTGACTATGGCTTGTGCAGCCTCCTTGTCTTCCTGGCGTGCTCCGTTGACGGCCATCTGGTATTGTGAGTGGGCGGCCTGCTCGCTGGCTACGGCTGCGTCACGCTTGGCGGTCGCTTCGTCGAGGCGCTGGGCGGGAATGACTCCCTCATCGTAGAGATTTTTCATGCGCTTGTAAGTCTTCTGTGCGATGGTGACCGCGGCTTGTGCCTGCTTCCAGAGTTGGAGGGCGCCCTGTATCTGCTCCTTGCGGGTACCGTTGTTGGCCTTGTTGCTGACGGCTTGGGCGGCGTCTTCGGCAGAGCGTGCCTGCTCCATCTTGGCTGCCACGTCGGGCGCATCAAGTCGTACCAGAGTGTCGCCGGCATGGACTTGCTGACCTTCCTGAACGTAGAGGGTGAGGATACGGCCGGGGACTTTGCTAGACACGCGGTACTCTGTCACTTCTACTTGTCCCTCAATGACTTCTGCGTCCTTACCCAGCGTGAAGTAGCCAATGGCTCCTACGATGAGGACGATGATGGTGATGAAGATGATAGGCTTGAGGATGATACTCAGTTCCGATTTATTTTTTGCCATAGTGCTAAGTGTGTCTATATAAGTATGATGTGTCTAGTTACCGATACGGCCGATGGCCTTGAGCATGGTGGCCTGTGTGATCTTGACGTCGACTTGGGCGTCGATCTTCTGAGACTGGGCCTCTACCCAGGCGGTCTGTGCCTCGAGGAGGTCGCTCGTGGAGATGACTCCCTCGTGAAATCCGACATCGGCGTAGTGCAGATTTTCGTTGGCCTTGGCCAGATTGTTCTGGGCGATGACGAGTCGCTTCTGGGCCTCTTCTGCCTGATTGCGCGCCTGATTGACTTGCAGGTTGATCAGATCCTTGGCCTGCTGGTAGTTGTGACGTGAGGCGTCTGCCTCGGCCTTGGCGGCGCGGATGCGGTACTTGGATTCTCCCCAGTTCCAGATGGGGACGTGGAGAGCCACGCCGATGCTCATGTTTCCGCCAAATTTGTTGCGAAATCCGTCATAGACATTGGGATTGGTGAGATAGTAGCTGCCAAAGGCGGCGATGTTGGGCATGTATGCGCTGCGGACAATCTTGACATTCTGGTCGGCGATGTCGGTAGCCAACTTGAGCGCTTCGAGGTCCGGCCGGTTGAGAAATGCGGTAGTCGTATCGGCGGCCAGACTGGAGGGCTTGGTCTTGATGTCGGCATCGTCTTCGTCGGCGAGGCGGATATTGTCGGTGATAGGCAGACCGCAGATCTCACAAAGCAGCATGCGGGAAAGGCTGAGTCCGTTGTCGACCTTGGTAAGAGCGAGCTGGGCCTCATTGAGCTTGACCCTGACGTTGAGGGTACTGGCCTTGTTGACTACGCCCTGCTGGTACATCTTCTGTATATCGCTGTCTATCTTTTGCAGCATCTTGAGGTAGCTCTGCGCGAGGGCTTGCTTGTGCTTGAGACTGACTACCTGCCAGTAGGCCTGGTCCGTCTCGAGGATGGTCTGCTGCTGTAGTTCGGTACGGGTGCTTCCCAAGAGCAGACGAGTGTAGTCCGTGATCTTGTCATACGCCTTCAAGCGGCCACCCATATAGAGCGGCTGCGTCAGTACGAGGCCGCCTCCAAATAGATTGTGGGTATCTGTGGAGTAGGCCCGCGTTATAGTCTTGCCCAGAGCGTTGAGCGTGGGGAAGCTGGGCGTACCCAGGCTACCGATGAGCTGAGCCAGGTCGGGAAACTGCTGGACGAGTTCTTGTGCCTTCTGACTCAGGCTGCTGCCGGCGAGGTCTCCGAGATGGTTGAGGGTGTTGCGCTGGTCCTTGGAGAGGAGCTGTGTGCGGCGGGCATTGTATATGTAGCCGGCCGTAGCCGAGAGCTTGGGCAGATAGTTGGTCTTGGCGGCTCGGTGCTCGTAGGTGGCGGCAGAGATATGGTCCTCGGCGGCCAGTAGCTTGTGATTGTTGCTCAGTGCCAGGTTGCGGCATGAGTCAAGGCTAAGTGTGCGTTGTGCGGCTGCCGTCTGTGCGGCAAAAAGTGTGACCGCGAGCAGAATGAGGGGCAGGGGACTTCTGGTATGTAGCATCTTGTCTGGTTTACATGTGTCAAGCTGTGAGCAAAAGTACGCTTTTATCATTGAAGTCGCCTAATAGGGTGTACTAAAAAGGCTCATTTTTTCACTTATCGCATACTTTTTGGGAACTTTAGCCGCCTGAAGCTATTCAAAAAGTAATGTCAACCAACTAAAAAAGAAAGAATAAGCCATTTGCGTACTGATATGGAACATTGCTGTCTCAAGCCCTTCGCCCGAGGTAGGAGATGGTGGCAAACATAGCTGTTGCGGGACGTAAAGGGAGGGGATCTGTCGCAGTTGGGAAGCGGTAGATAAGAGGTCGGAGAGGTGGCGGGAGGTGAGATCGGGCTTGACCGACTGCTAGCAGGCGGCTATGGCACTGTCGGTTCTAGGCAAAGACTTCGCGGAGTACTTCGACCGACTTGAGCTGGGGAAATCCCGGGATATGAAGTCTATAGTAGTCGCCCATGAGCTGGAGTAGGCGTCCGCGCTCGGCGCGGGTGAAGCGGAAGCATCGCATGGTCTCGAGATTGCATCGCGGCAGGAGAGCGACAAGGCGGGCTTCGCGACCCTCTATATAGTAAGGATGAAGGGGCTTGGAGGCGACGAAGCATCCGCTCTGCAGGTCAAAGCAGTCTCCGTCACGATAGTCTGTGAGATTGGGCTCGATGCCGAGCAAGCGGGCCAGATAGAGCAGGAAGACGATGTAGAAGTTGGCATATCCCGACGGCGCCTCGTCGAGCCAGCGTAGGGAGGTGTCGAGGTAGGGATAGAGCCTAGTGCCGTCGTGCTCCTGTCGGAGGGCATGGTAGAGCAGTTCGGCGAGATACTGGCTCAGAGCTGCCTTGACGGGATGGTAGGGGAGTGTGCTGTAGGGGTGGATGCAGACGGCGCTGGTCAGTCGGTGGAGGTGACGGGCCTCGAGCTGATTCCACTCTACCTCGAGCAGCGTAAGCGGCTGGAGGAGTATGGTCTGCACGGCGGCGCGACGCGTCTTGGGAATGCGCACGATGAAGGACACGGCGCCCATCTGCTCCGTAAAGAGGGTGCAGATGTCAGACGTATCATTGTATTTGACTCTGCCGAGTACGATAGCGCGTGATCTGACGAGCATGGTGGTAATGACTTCTCTAGACAAAATTAAGTATTTCCGGAATATTCGGGTATGTATCGGGGAGATAAATACGGGGAGAAAGGCAAAAATTGCGAACAAGGTTTGGCGCTGTGGCGGTAAAATGGTACCTTTGAACACTCTATCGGTTTCTAATACACATTATTACAAAACATGAAATTTACTTTTTCCTTTCTCTCCCGACGGCTGCTTGTGCTGTCGCTGTTGCTGGCCGGTCTGCTGCCGTCGCTAGCCATACGTACGACTCGGCTGCGCTGCGAGATGCTGACCAACCCCTTGGGCGTAGATACAGTCGCGCCGGCTCTGGGCTGGCAGATACGGCTTGATCACAATGGCATCAGCCAGAGCGCATACCAAATCATAGCTGCCAGCCGCCCTGACTGGCTCAGCGAGGACAAGGCTGACCTCTGGAATACCGGTCGCGTGGCCAGTGAACAGAGTCAGTGGATCAAGTATGCAGGCAAGCCGCTCCGGAGTCGCGACCTCGTATACTGGCGCGTCAGAGTGTGGGATGAGCGGGGCGCGGTCTCGTCGTGGAGTGAGGTGGCCCACTTTGGTATCGGCCTGCTCGGATCTGCTGACTGGCATGCTCGGTATATCGGTATGCAGCGTCAGGACACGACAGCCTCCCCTATGCTCTGGAAACGCTTTGACTGCTCACGGACGGGACAGCCCGCCATGCTGCAGATCAATACCCTGGGCTATCACGAGGTCTATATCAACGGAGAGCGTGTCGGGACGGATGTGCTCGTGCCTGCAGTCGCAGAGTATCCCAAGCGGAGCCTGTCTATGACCTACGATGTCTCCTCTATGCTCCGTCAGGGGCGCAACGATATCGTGATATGGCTGGGCAAGGGATGGTACGACGCTTCCTGTCCGGGAGTAGTTAAGGACGGGCCCTATGTCAGAGCTGAGATTGACCAGCTCAAGGACGGGAAGTGGCGCCCTCTGGTGGCTACAGACAAGAGCTGGCATGCGCGCTGCAGCGGCTACTATCGGCCCGGAAGATGGGGCGGGTCGGACTTTCGCGGAGAAGATGTGAGGGCTGATCAACTGCTCTCCGACCTCACCGCGGCTGCCCTTGATACGGCTACCTGGACAAGCGCTATAGAACCGACAATACCTGACCGTGAGGCTACTCCGATGATGTGTGAGCCAAACAAGGTGCAGCTTCAGCTTCGCCCAGTCAGCATCAAGCGATTTGGAGATGACGTCTGGATGGTTGACATGGGCCGCAGCGTCGTGGGCTGGACCGAGGTAAAGTTCGGTAAGTTGCGCAAGGGACAGCACATACGGCTTTCCTACTGCGATATGCTCGGACTGGACGGCGACTTTGAGTCGGAGAGATACAGTGACAACTACTTTGCGCGAGGCGAGGGGCAAGAGACGTTTGAGAATAAGTTTAACTATCACGCCTACCGCTATCTCAAGATATACGGCCTCGGACATCAGCCCTCCTACGACGACATTGCCGCTTACTTGATCTATACTGGTTATGACACCCAGTCGAGTTTTACCAGTTCGGACGCCGACCTCAACGCAATACACGACATGGTGCACTATACCTTTCCCTGTCTGACGCTTGGCGGATACATGGTAGACTGTCCTCACCTTGAGCGTAAGGGCTACGGAGGCGATGGCAATGCGAGTATCCTCTCTGCTCAGACGATGTACGAGCTCTATCCGCTCTACCGCAACTGGATACAGGCTTATGCTGATGCTCAGGGACCTCACGGCGAGGGTACCCACATTGGCCCTAATCCCTCTCCGTGCGGCGGAGGCCCATTCTGGTGCGTATTCATCGCCAATGCACCGTGGCAAACTTATCTCCAATACGGCGATAAGCGCATGCTGGAGCGCTATTGGCCCTATATGAGGCGATTTGATTCCTATGCCGATAAATTCATGCCCGATGGTCTGCTGACTCTGGACCACCGCTGGCCCAACAGCCGGTACTCTCACTGGTTTCTGGGCGACTGGGCTCTGCCCAATGAGGAACATCAGCTGGACAAGGTCAGTGTGGACGATGTCAACAGCTGCTCGATGAGCTGGTACTACGGTATGATGAGCAAGATAGCCCATGTGCTGGGCAAGCAGGACGAATCCAGTTACTACCAGCACAAGCATGAGGCCATCAACCGGCGTATCCATCAGACCTATTACAATGCGCAAGACCATACTTACGCGGGTGGATTGCAGCTGGACCTGGCTTTTCCGCTCCTAGTAGGCGCTACGCCCGACGGGCTCACTTACCAGGTCAACCAAGCGCTCAAGGATGTCACTGCCAACCGGTTTGACGGCCACTTCTTCACGGGTCTCGTAGGCATTCCCATACTTACGCAGTGGCTGACCGAGGCCGGAGAAGCGCAGCTCTTTTACAGTCTGCTCAAGCAGCGCAGCTATCCGGGCTACCTCTATATGATAGACAACGGCGCCACGACGACATGGGAGCACTGGGAGGCTACGCGTAGCCGCATCCATAACTGCTACAACGGCATCGGCTCATGGTTTTATCAGGCTCTGGGCGGCATCGTGCCGGATGAGTCCCAGCCAGGATACAAGCACTTCTATCTTCATCCTCAGCCCGTGGATGGCGTCAGCTATGTCCGGGTCACGCGTCCCTGCCCCTATGGCAATATCACTGTGGACTGGAATAAAACCGACAAAGTCCTGGACATGAAGGTTGTGGTGCCGGCTGGCACTACCGCTACGCTGACTGTGCCCTTCAAGGCCTCGAGAGTGGAGATCCCGACGACCAACCATATCCGGCAAGGTATTATCTACAACGAGACGCAAAAGGGAATGCCCGACCAGCAGACCATCGAGTCCAAGGATCCGTCAAAGCCTGTCGAACTCACAAGCGGATCGTACCGTATCATATACTATAAGGACTAGCGACAAGGGGACGTAGAGATAAAAAAGTCAAGCAAAAGTTTTGCTGGATGAAATAAAACCTCTAACTTTGCACCGCAAAAATAAGCAGCACCCCTTTGGGAACTGCCAAAAGCCTTATTTAGAGGCGGGAGGCCCGATCGTCTATCGGCTAGGACAAGAGATTTTCATTCTCTAAAGAGGGGTTCGATTCCCCTTCGGGCTACTAGAAATAACTCAATACAGCAAATGGCAAATCACAAATCATGCATTAAGCGTCTCCGCCAGACCAAGACGCGTACAGAGCACAATAAGTATTACGCAAAGACCATGCGCAATGCAGTACGTAAGCTGCGCGCTACAACGGATAAGGCTCAGGCTGAGGAACTGCTTCCCAAAGTTCAGAAAATGTTGGACAAACTCGCAAAGACCAACCTCATTCACAAGAACAAGGCAGCTAATCTTAAGTCCAGCCTCCAGCTTCAGGTCAACAAACTGGCTTAATTGGCGGTCATGCCTTCACAACGTAAGGCATAAGTGGTACTCTTAAAAGGTCGAACATTGAGTTCGGCCTTGTTTTGTTAGGTGATGGCAATGCGTTGCCAGACCTGTGACTCACAACGACGAACCTACAAACTATCAACTCAATATGAATACAGACACAGACAGAGATGTGGTCGTCAAGACCATACAGGATCTTGTTGTCCTCTTCTCCGGAGACTCAGGAGACGGCATGCAGTTGGCCGGAAATATGTTTTCCACGCTATGCGCCGTGCTCGGAGACGACATCAGTACGTTTCCCGACTATCCTGCAGAGATTCGCGCCCCGCAAGGTACGTTGGGCGGCGTATCAGGATTTAAGGTACACGCCGGCAAAGACGTCCTGACGCCGGGAGACCACTGCGACGTGCTCGTGGCCATGAATCCCGCAGCTCTTAAGCGCGAGCGCCACATGCTGACTCCCCAGTCCATCGTCATCATCGACGTGGACACCTTTACACCTGCCGAGCTGAAGAAAGCAGAGTATACAACCGAAGACCCATTTGAGGAGCTCGGCATACACAATGAGGTCATCGCCGCACCGTTTACCCAGATGTGCCTCAGCAGTCTCGCCAAGTACGACACGCCTCAGCCCGTCAAGCTCAAGAGTCGCAATATGATGGCGCTGGGACTGCTCTGCTGGATATACGACCGGCCACTAGAGCACGCAGAGGAGATGCTGCGCCAGAAGTTCGCCTCCAAGCCCCAAGTAGCCGAGGCCAACATTCGTGTACTCAGGGACGGCTACAACTACGGGCACAATGTGCATGCCTCCATCTCTGTCAGATACAAGATAGAACCCAAGCTCCAGACCCCCGGGACCTATACGGAAATCTCTGGCAACCGTGCTACGGCTTACGGACTCATAGCCGCAGCCGAGAAGGCCGGCCTCGAACTTTTTCTGGGTAGTTACCCGATCACTCCGGCAACCGATATACTCCATGAATTGGCCAAACATAAATCGCTGGGCGTCAAGACTGTGCAGTGCGAGGACGAACTCTCGGGTATCTGCATGGCTATCGGTGCCTCTTATGCGGGAGATCTGGGCGTCACCTCCACCTCCGGCCCCGGCTTGGCCCTGAAGAGTGAAGCGCTCAACCTGGCTGTGATGGCCGAGCTCCCACTCGTAGTCATCGATGTCCAGCGCGGTGGCCCCTCTACCGGACTACCGACCAAGACAGAGCAGGCTGACCTGCTGCAGGCCCTCTTTGGCCGCAACGGCGAGAGCCCTGTGCCCGTAGTAAGTCCCGCCACGCCGGCAGACTGTTTCGAGTGCGCGTACATGGCCGCCAAGGTCGCGCTTGAGCATATGACCCCCGTCATCCTGTTAAGCGACGCGTTCCTCGCCAACGGCAGCGCGTCTTGGAAACTCCCCGACCTCAGCAAATATCCTCCCATCGCGCCTCACGACGTCACCCCCGAGATGGCATCAGTGTGGACGCCCTACCGACGCGATCCCGCCACGCTGGCCCGATACCGCGCAGTGCCAGGTACACCCGGCTTCTGCCACGTCATCGGCGGCTTGGAGAAGGATGCGGAGACGGGAGCTATCAGCTACGATCCCGATAATCATGAACGCATGATCTCGGCTCGTCGGCGCAAGGTCGAACTGATCGACCGCGACATCCCACAGCTCAGCGTCAGGGGCGCAGCTGATGCCGACACACTCGTCATCGGGTGGGGCGGAACCTACGGCCACATCTTAGAAGCTGTCGACCGCATCAATCGAGATGGCTCCCGCGTGGCTTTCGCTCACCTTCAGTGGATCAATCCGCTGCCTTCCAATACGGAGCAAGTCCTGCGTCGCTATAAGCAAATCATAGTCTGTGAGCTCAACTGCGGACAGCTGGCCGCCTACTTGCGTATGCGCTATCAGCACCTGCCAGAAGTGAGACAAGTCAACCGCATCCAGGGACAGCCCTTTATCGTCGACGAGCTCGTAGACGAGATAACCAACTATCTAAAGCAAATCTAATGGAAACAAATCAGTATACTCCCGAAGATTTCTCCAATGGAGTGAGGGGTAAGTGGTGCGCTGGTTGCGGCGACTTCGGACTTCACAGCTCCCTAAAGCGCGCCTTGGCAGCTGTAGGAGCGGCTCCCGATCAGACTATACTCATCAGTGGTATCGGCTGCAGCTCTCGTATGGCTTACCACGTCAAGAGCTACTGCTTCCACACCGTACACGGTCGTCCCATTGCCGTAGCCTCTGGCTGCAAGATCGCTAATCCGAAGCTCAATGTCTGGGTCGTCACTGGCGACGGCGATTGTCTTGCCATCGGAGGCAATCACTTTATCCACGCCCTCCGACGTAATGTCGACTTAAACATTATCTTGCTCAACAACCGCATATACGGACTCACCAAAGGTCAGTATTCACCGACCTCACTTCGAGGTTTTGTCTCCAAGAGCTCTCCTTATGGTACCGTCGAGGACCCCTTCCGTCCCGGAGCACTGGCTCTTGGGGCTGAGGCTACCTACTTTGCGCGTTGCGTAGCGACGGACGGACCTGCTTCGGTAGACGTCTTGACAAGCGCAGCCCACCACAAGGGCGCATCCGTCGTCGAAGTGCTGCAAAACTGTGTCACTTTCAACAATGGAACCTACGGTGACATCTACACTGCTGAGGGCCGCAAGCGCCATGCTCTCTATCTCGAGCACGGCAAGCCTATGCTCTTTGGCCCCAACAAGGAGTACGGCATCGTACGCAAGGGCTTTGAACTGCGTGTCGTCAAGGTGGACGGTCCGGAAGGCTGGAAGCTTAAAGACATACTGGTCCACGATGCCCACGCCGTCGACCATACCCTGCAGCTCAAGCTTGCCTTGATGGAAGGTCCCGAGCTCCCCGTAGCCCTCGGCGTTATCCGCGACGTGGAAGCGCCTACCTACGACGAGGCAGTCATGCAGCAGATGAAGGAGGTGAGCGCGCGCAAGCCGTATCACAATTTCGACGAACTCCTGCGGACCAGCGATACTTGGGAAATCCATTAATTGTAATGCTGATCCGGTCTGATGCTGCCTGAGACCGACTTAGGCGGGTGAGACGGATAAGTTACCTGTGCAGAGGGCCGTGCTGATATTTTCAGCACGGCCCTCTGTCGTTGGATTGCCAGTGAGCAAGGGACAACATCAGACAGCTTCCCCTCGTATCCTTGTCTGTACCCCTGCCGTTCCTGGTACGGCAGCTTGGGACCGGCTTCCTTCTTTTGCCCGATGCGTCCGGCTGTTTACAGTAAATGCTATCGTGAGCGCCGTGGACGCTTGTTGCGAGACCGTATTAGCCTGCCGTATCGCATAGCTCAGGTCTGCGGCAGATAGACAGTCTTGGCGGCCGTGCGGAGAGCCTTTTGACTGATCCCAAGCCTTGTACGGCAGGAGCTGAGTGCAGCCTCTGACGGGCGATATTCGGCTCTGTCGACCTTCTTTCAGACAACCGAAATAAAAATGCGAAAAATGATGAAATTTATCCTCGGGAAAAGGCCGCCATGTCGGCGAAAATAAGTAATTTTGTAGGTAAAGAAAACAATAAAAAACTACATGGATAATATCGAAAAAGCAGAAGCTAAATATTCAGCCAGCAACATTCAAGTCTTGGAGGGACTGGAGGCCGTCAGAAAGCGTCCCGCGATGTACATAGGTGACATCAGTGAGAAGGGTCTGCATCAGTTGGTCTACGAGACGGTAGACAATTCTATCGATGAGGCACTGGCTGGATTTTGTACCCATATAGAGTTGACGATCAACCCCGACGGGTCCATCACGGTCGAGGATAATGGCCGCGGTATCCCCGTTGATATTCATCCCAAGGAGCATGTGAGCGCCTTGCAGGTCGTCATGACCGTGCTTCATGCAGGTGGTAAATTCAATAAGAATTCGTACAAGGTCTCCGGCGGACTTCATGGTGTCGGTGTCTCTTGTGTCAATGCGCTGTCGACCAGAATGATCTCACAGGTCTTCCGTGACGGCAAGATCTACCAGCAGGAGTACGCCAAGGGCAAGCCTCTGTACCCTGTCAAGGTGGTTGGCGAGACCGACAAGCACGGCACGCGCCAGCAGTTTTGGCCCGACGGCTCGATATTTACGACCACGACATTCAAGTATGAGATCCTGAGCAATCGTATGCGCGAGCTGGCCTTCCTCAACGCCGGCCTCAAGATTACATTTACCGACTTGCGTCCCGATCCTGTGACCGGAGAGACCAAACAGGAGGTTTACCAGAGCCACGACGGGCTCAAGGCATTCGTACGCTACATTGACGCCAATCGCGTTCACCTCTTCGATGACGTGATTTACCTTAAGACAGAAAAGCAAGGCATCCCCATCGAAGCCGCTATCATGTACAACAATTCATATAGCGAAAACATCCACACATACGTCAACAATATCAATACCGTCGAGGGCGGTACTCATCTGACAGGCTTCCGTACGGCGCTGACCCGCGTGCTTAAGAAGTATGCCGAGGACAGCAAGGCCGCTGAGAAGGCTAAGGTGGATATCTCTCCCGAGGACTTCCGCGAAGGACTGACTGCTGTGCTCAGCATCAAGGTTCAGGAGCCTCAGTTTGAGGGCCAGACCAAGACCAAGCTCGGCAACAGCGAGGTTGCCGGTGCCGTGCAGCAAGCCGTGGGCGAGGCGCTCAACACCTATCTCGAGGAGCATCCGCGCGAAGCCAAGATCATCATTGACAAAGTCATCCTGGCTGCCACAGTGCGTATCGCAGCGCGCAAGGCAAGCGAGAGTGTACGTCGCAAGAGCCCTATGAGCGGCGGCGGTCTCCCCGGTAAATTGGCCGACTGCTCAGACAAGGACCCCGCCCAGTGCGAGATCTTCCTCGTGGAGGGTGATTCGGCCGGCGGTTCGGCCAAACAGGGACGTAAGCGTGCCTTCCAAGCCATACTGCCTCTGAGAGGTAAGATCCTCAACGTTGAGAAGCAGATGTGGCATAAGGCCTTTGAAAGCGAGGAAGTCAATAATATCATACAGGCATTGGGCGTACGCTTCGGTGTCGACGGCGATGATTCCAAGACTGCCAACCTCGACAAACTGCGCTACCACAAGGTTATTCTCATGACCGATGCCGATGTCGACGGCTCTCATATTGACACGCTTATTCTCACCCTCTTCTTCCGCTACATGCCCGAGTTGATTGAGCGGGGCTACGTCTACCTCGCTACGCCTCCTCTCTACAAGTGCAGCAAAGGCAAAATAGAGGAATACTGCTATACCGACGCCGACCGCCAGCGCTTCATCGAGAAGTATAGTGACGGATCGGAGGAAGGCATCCATACCCAGCGCTACAAAGGTCTTGGTGAGATGAATGCGGAGCAGCTCTGGGCCACCACCATGGACCCCGACCGTCGCCTGCTCAAGCAGGTGTCGCTCGACAATGCCGCTGAGGCTGACCATATCTTCTCCATGTTGATGGGAGATGACGTCGACCAGCGTCGAGACTTCATCGAGAAGAATGCCACCTACGCCAATATTGACGCATAGGGGACAATAGATCAGACCTCAATTCTGCGTAAAACGACAATAAGTGGGCCATTCCTGTTTACAAGGAGCGGCCCTCATTTTATATTTGGAGCTGTATAGACTTGCCCGAGGCTATCTCGTGGTGACAAGCTATGCCGGCTGAAATTGTCGTGGGCTGGAGGGTCCGAATGTCCTTCCAACTGTTGTCCAACGGCTTCTGCGGTTCGCTGCAGTGCTGACTGTCCCGCGAATATTTGACTCAGAAGAAAATCCGCGGGAATAAGGCCCTCTTTCTCTTCGGTTGAGGCTCAGTAGGCAGCTTGTGTGTCGCTCCTATCGCCGGTTTGCAGGCATATATCTGTGGCGAACAAACTTCTGAGCGGCCAACTAAGTGGTGTGTAACAGATTAAGCCTTAATTACTTCCTCTTGCTGCTTGATGACTTTCTCTGCAGCCCCCAGTCCCTCGCCCTTGTATCCGATTATCCTTTCTGTAGCTTATGTCACTTTTCACTGCTGCTCGATGGAAAACCGCACGCCCTCAGCCTCTTTCCCTTGCAGCACGATGATGCTCCTAGCAGACTAATGGCCCTCCTCTGTCAGTTGTACTTCTACCAAAAGCTTATCTGCACTTCATCAGGCGATTTTACACGAGAGTCAAGCTTGGCTGTATAGGTCTCCGAGTTGTCAAGAATTTGAAGGAACAATATTTTTTTATTATAAAAAATGAACTGAGTACTCCGTTTCTTCTTCGAAGTCGAAAAGATGAAAAATTGCTCAAATCGCTCTGGCAACTCGCTGAAAGCCAGTGAATTACAAACAATATTTGACATCCTCGCAACTGGCTGGCTATCAGACGATAACAACTCGCCTTCTAGTTTAAACTAAGTCTGACCTAGTTTAAACTACATCCGACCTTGTTGTGCGAACAAGGCGTCTTGTCAAGCCAACATCGGCACCTCTATGAGACGATATTCCTGATTTATTATATAAAAAAATGATGCGCTATTTGAAAAAACGCCGGTCCAGAGGTTTGACTTTGAGTGTCTCCGGTGCAGGAGGCCGCACCAGGATGATGCCTTCCTTGCGCAGAAAATCTCCAAAGGATGCTGTCATGGAGACTGCGCTATGAGCAAGGCTTGGATGGTACGGTGAAGTCGAGGAGAGTGGCTGGCAATGGTTCAAGGTCATGGCTGTTTCATCCCAGGGAGCATGAAGATAAAATATTTGCCTCCACCTGTATGATTGCCCTGCCTCACATGCTGTGGCAGAGCTTCCCCGTGCAGGACAGAAGTACTTCCAGCGCTGTCTGATAGGCATCGTAGACCCCAAAAGTCTGGCACTTCACAAGATGCAAACGATTCGCTCGCCCCCACTTGTATCGTACAGAGCCAAGAATCCCTTCGCAGGACAGTAGAGTCTGCTCTGCTGTTGGCTTACGTTGGCAGCAAGATATCGGGATTGTCTCTAAAGCGGCTTTACCGGCTTTGATATGGCTGTAAAGTTATAGTCCGTCGTGTCTTGTCTGGGCCGGATGCTTGTCAAGGCTACTTCTTGAGTTGCAGCACGGCCCATATGGGACGGTGGTCGGATGCAGTCGGTTCATCGATGACGCCATGGCTCTGGCTGACGACACCTCCGTGCTTGAGGGCGGCGATGTAGTCGATGCGTTCGTTGGGCAATACAGCAGGATATGTGGGCTGCTTCTCCCCGCTGACTATCCGGAAGTCCTTCTTAAGTGATGTGATGAATTTGGAGTCAGGTTTGGCATTCCAGTCTCCTGCTACGATAAAAGGCTTATGGGCGCGTTGTGCCTCTGCCTTCAGGATGTCCAGTGCCTTCATCCGATTGTCGGCTTGCAGGGACAAGTGCATGCACCCGAAGATATAGCGGTCAAATTCGCAGACAAGGAGCATGCGCGGTTCTTTTCCCGGCAGTGCAATTCGTTTTACGCTCAGAGGCTTCTCCTTGCTCAGGATGCCGATGCCGTAGCCGCCGCCCTGAAAGTCGATAGTCTTGCCGTAGGTAGCATGGAGTTGCAGCTGGTCGGCCAGTACTCCGAGCTGATAGACACCACCTGTGCGCTGTGTCGCGCTATCCAGCTCCTGGATGGCAACGACATCGGCTTGCTGTTCAGCAATCAGGCGGCCGATACGGCCGAGGTCAAGTTGACCGTCCACTCCGGCACCGTGGTGGATATTGTAGCTGACGACCTTGATGCGCGAGGACGTATCTGTCGTCTTCTGGGCGGCAGTCGGAAGAGAAAAAATAAGTGCCATGACTGCTGCTGTCAGCAGTGATAATGAGGAAAAGAAATGTTGTTTCATGTGGGGCTTGTATTGATTGTTTAGTAAATGTATGTCTGTGTGTTTCATACCTTTAAAGGGTAGAAAAAGTGATTCCGTTTCAGCGGATGAGCCGTCTGTAGAGGCGGGAGATGGTGTCGGCGGACTATTTCACCCGCACCTTCTTGCCATCGCGGATATAGAGGCCCCGTGTCGGCGCTTTGATGCGGCGTCCCTGGAGATCGTAGTAGGCAGAGTGCGACTGAGCGACATCAGCTTTAGTCTTGTGAATACCGGTGAGGCGCTCTCTCACGTCGACATAGAGTGGTCGGTGGTCAGAGGCCATGGAGTCTGTAATGACGACGGCATTTGCGACATCGGCTGTCACGCGATACTTGCATATATAGTCGATGCATTCGGTCGGAGTATCAGAGGGATAAGTGCCGACATCAGTCTTGTTGCACACTTTGAAGTATTTCTTCAGTGTCGACATGAAGGTTGATCTGGGCTGGGCGTTGAAATCACCTGCGAGATACAAGGGCTTGTCCCACTTGGCGGCTTCCTGCCGAATGAGCGTGGCGGATGTGAGACGGTTCTCCTCCTGCAGGGCGAGGTGGGTGGCGGCGTAGACAAAGTTGTCAAATTCGCATACGAGCAGGGTGCGGGCTTCTTTGCCCGGCAATGCTATCTGATAGCTGCTGAGGGGCTTCTCCTTGCTCAGTATGCCGATGCCATATTTGCCACCTTGATAGTTGATTGTCGGGCCGTAGGTAGCATGCATGCCCGTCAGGGCTGCGAGTTGGCCGAGCTGAAATACCTTGTGTGAGCGCGTACACATACTGTCGAGCTCCTGCAGTGCGACGACATCAGGCTGCACTTGGTTGATGATGGCGGCGACGCGGGCGATATTGAGCACATTGTCCGTGCCTTGGCAGTGATGAGTGTTGAAGGTCATCAGACGCAGCGTCAGCGTGGAGTCAGTCTGTGCGGCGAGACGGCTGGCTGTCGGGAGGTATAGCAGGCTGAGGAGTAGCAGGGTAAAAAGAAATCGTCTCATATAGGATCATGTTTTGAATGTGGTCTCAGAAGGGAAATTTACAAGTAGCCTTCCTGGGCGAGCAAATCGGCCGTACGCTCAAGTTCCTCGTACCAGGCTTTGCCAAATCGGCTGATGAGTGGCTGACGAAGGTACTTGTAGAGTGGCAGACCGCGCTTGCGTCCCAGCCGGCGGGCACAGAGACAGATGTCCCAGCGATTGTAGTTGAGGCCGACAAGACCTCCTGCAAAGCGCTTCTCACGTATCGGGTAAAGAGAACAGCTGATAGGCTTGGAAACGGAGATCTTGCCCTCCATCTGTGCCTTCTGTATGGCGCAGAGGCAGATGCCCTGGTCATCGTAGCAGGTGAAGACACAATCTTTGCCGTCTACGATGCTGGTGACTCGCTCGCCGTCTCTGTCAAGATAGCTTGTGCCTTGCTTATCAATGACTTGCAGAGCCTTTGGCGAGAGGTAGGGCCTTAGGGTGGGGAGGATATCGCTGATGGCTTGGTCCTCGTCATCAGTCACTGGGGCTCCAGCATCACCCTCTATGCAGCAGGCGCCCTTGCATCGCGACAAGTCGCAGTAAAACTGTTGCCGCAGGATGTCCATAGAGAGTATGACGTCGCCGACTTGGATGATGTTCATCCCGAGTTTGTCTTTATCCATTACCAGTCGATGCTTGTTTTGCCTTGAGCCTCGAGATAGGCGTTGGCGCGAGTAAACTGATGGTTGCCAAAGAATCCCTGCCATGCCGATAGGGGAGAGGGGTGGGCACACTCCAGGATGAGATGGCGCCCGGCGTCGATGAGGAGGCGTTTCTGTCGGGCATAGTTGCCCCAAAGCAGAAATACGAGGCCTTCACGCTGAGAGGAGAGTGTGTGTATGGCGGCATCTGTCAATTGCTCCCAGCCCTTGTGGGCATGCGAACCGGCCTTGCCGCGCTCCACCGTGAGGGTGGCATTGAGTAGGAGCACGCCTTGGCTTGCCCATCGCGTGAGGTCTCCGCTCTCGGGCATGACCTTGCCGGTATCGGCCGTCACCTCCTTGTAAATATTGCGGAGCGAGGGCGGCAATTTGACTCCCGCGGGTACGGAGAAACTGAGCCCCATCGCCTGGCCCGGCTCGTGGTAGGGATCCTGTCCGAGGATGACGACCTTGACAGCCTCCCAGGGACAGAGCCTGAAGGCCTCGCCGATCTTGTCGCGCGGCGGGTAACACTCTGTCGAGGCATACGCCTCATTGACAAAGGACTCGAGCGCGCGGTAGTAGGGCTTGTCCAATTCGGATCCCAAATGGGCTGCCCAAGAGGGGCTTAGTTGCAGCAACATGTTGCAAATATACCGCTTTTAATTGATATGACCGGCGAAGCAAGCTTTTTTCGACGGGCATAGAGCGGCCTGAAAATACGGAGAAAAAAAAGAGAACGCCAAGCAGCGTTCCCGATTTAAAAAAGAAGCGAATAACAAACGCACCCGTGTACTCTCTACAAAGCGTACGTCATTAACGAACCTCAAACTATCTAATATGTAACTAAATTCAAACCTTACAGTCTGCTCTTGGCGACCCTTTGTGTTAGGCCAAGCTGACTTTGTTCTTTCTTTTCGATACAAAGATAGCGCAAAATATCAGTTTGTGCATCGAAAAATGAGCAGAAATGTAATTTTCTGGCTCTAAAACTTTACAAAATGCTCAGCTTTGTACGCTTTGTAAAGTCTGTGTGACAAAAATCGGTATTTAAGTCCCTGTAGCGCCACTTGTAAGCCAATCTGGCGGGGAGATGCAGGACAAGAATGGTACTTGTTCTCTTATAGTCCGCTTATGCAGTAGTCTGAGAGGCGGGGCAGACGACGTATTCCTCGTGCAGAGGTATCGTTAGTTCAAGGCAATCGGTAAATTGTCCTCTGTGGAGGTGGCGTCAGGTCAAGACATGCCAAGACTTTTCCGTAGGGGGAAGCCGACAGCCCTTTGTTACGATAAAGAGGAGGTAGTAGGCATGAAAAAAATCACCCCTCCACATCCCTTGTGTCGGAAGGTGGAGAGGTAGATGGGAGAACTGCTGCGGCAAATGGCCTCCCGGAGTGTCGGCGAGGCGCTTACTCGGCAGCGGCGGGCTCAGTCGTCGTGTCCTTGGCGCCGCTCGACTTGGCAGGTGCTACATTGAGTGTGCGGCCTTGGAACTCCTGGCCAGCAAGTGCCTCAATAGCCTTGTTGCCCTCGTCTTCGGTTGCCATCTCGACAAAACCGTAGCCGCGTGAACGGCCATTGAGCTTGTTGACGATTACCTTGGCAGATGTCACTTCACCATATTGTGCAAAGAGCTGTTGCAAGTCGCTGTCGGTAGCCTGATAGTTGAGGTTGGAAACAAAAATGTTCATCGTTGAAAAAGTGTTTTATGTGGTTATACATCGCCTCCCGTCGCATCCGAAAACTGCCTGTCAGGGCAGTGTCGGGAGACAGCACGATAGTGCGTGCCGTATGCTCTACAAGAGGTCTTTACAAAGTTAGATATTTTTGGTATTTAGTGGATAATAAAAATCATTATTCCACTTTTTTGTCGCTTTTACGCGTGAAAAGACCCCTTCCGGCGCTTCTAATATGTTGTAAATCATACATTGGCCGAGACTTTCTGTAGATGATATCTGTATCTGCGTGAGCAGTCGGGGACGGGATATCGACGAGACTAAATATTTTGCTCTGAAATATGCACTTATATCAAAATTATGTACCTTTGTGCTGTATAAAACATGTGTATTCTCATAAGTAAATAAGATGATGAACAAGCGAAACAAGATAGTTGTTGTAGGAAGCAGCAACACAGATATGGTCGTACGCGTCGGACATTTCCCCAAGCCGGGAGAGACGATGCTCGGCAGCGGTTTTATGACTGCCCAAGGCGGAAAAGGTGCCAATCAGGCAGTAGCTGCCGCTCGTCTGGGAGGCGATACGATATTTGTAGCGCGCTTGGGTGATGACGTATTCGGCAAGCGATCGCTCCAGCTCCTCAAGGCCGAGGGGATGGATACCCGCTATGTCAAGACAACACCCGGCGTGGCCAGTGGTGTGGCCCTGATTACTGTGGATGATAAGGCAGAAAACGAGATCATTGTGGCCTCCGGCGCCAACGCCCACCTCTCTGTCGACGATGTCAAGGCGGCAGAGGCTGACATCAAGCAGGCTGCTATCCTCCTGATGCAGCTTGAGACCCCCCTGCCGGCCCTTATCTATGCCGCCAAGGTGGCCCATGAGGCCGGTGTGCTGGTGATTCTCAATCCGGCCCCTTTTCCGCCGGAGCCATTGCCCGAGGAGCTCTTACGCCATGTGGATATTATCATCCCCAATGAGACAGAAGCACAGGGTATGACCGGGATAGAGGTGACCGATGACGCTTCTGTCCTTGCCGCCATCAGGGCCATACAGGCCCGAGGCGTGGGTCAGGTGATCATCACTGTGGGCAAACGCGGCGCCGCGACAATGCTCGACGGACAACTGGCCACCATACCTACGTTTCCGACCAAGGCAGTGGATACGACGGCGGCAGGTGACACCTTCTGCGGTGCACTCTGTGTAGCGCTGAGCAAGGGGTATAAGTTGCAGGAGGCTATCCGCAGGGCCAACAAGGCGGCGTCCATCTCTGTCACCCGCATGGGGGCACAGCCCTCCGTACCTACGGCTGACGAGGTCTTTGGTCAAGATCTCTAGAACAGCGTGGGCAAATTGTCAATCAGAAATTATCAATCAAAAATCAGATTAGTATATGTTTATTGTAGGAAGTTATGCCCTCGCAGTCATACTCTGTGTCGTCACGATGCTCTGCTGGGGCAGCTGGGGCAATACCCAGAAGCTGGCCAGCAAGAGTTGGCGTTACGAATTGTTTTACTGGGACTATGTAATCGGCATCCTGATCTTCTCGCTCGTCATCGGCTTTACACTGGGCAGCCACGGAGCCAAGGGCGTGCCCTTCCTGGACAATCTGTCTCAGGTCTCCTCGCTCGCCATCGGCAGCGCTATCGTAGGCGGTATCATCTTCAACCTCGCCAATATCCTCCTGACGGCGGCAGTATCCATCTCAGGACTCGCTATTGCCTGGCCTATCGGTCTGGGTATCGCTCTTGTGCTGGGCGTATTGCTCAACTACTTCGTACTGGGTGGCGCCAAGGGAGATCCGGTACTGCTCTTCCTCGGTGTGGCATTTGTTCTGCTGTCGGTCATTATCAATGGAATTGCAACGGGCAAGAACTCCAGCAACTCTGGCCGCGGCATTACTAAGGAAGGCCTGACGCTCTGTGTCGTAGCAGGCGTATTGATGGGTGTCTTTTACCCCTTTGTGGCCTATGCGATGGACCTCGACAATTTTGAGGCGCCCGTTCCGGGCAAGGCAACTCCCTATGTGGCCTTCTTCCTCTGCGCGGTGGGTGTGTTTATAAGCAACTTTGTATTCAATACGGTGGCCATGAAGCGACCTATCAAGGGCTCTCCGGTCACTTACAAGGAGTACTTCCAAGGCAGCCTGCCGACCCATCTGGTCGGTGTCTTGGGTGGATGTATCTGGGGTCTGGGTACGGTGCTCAGCTACATATGCTCGGGTAAGGCAGGTGCAGCGATTTCCTACGCCCTCGGACAGGGATCGCCTATGATCGCAGCCATGTGGGGCATATTCATTTGGAAGGAATTTAAAGGCAGCAACAAGACGGTTAATCTCCTGCTCCTATCGATGTTTATTGCCTTCTTTGTCGGTCTGGCGCTTATCGTAATGGCTGGCAATTAGGACGCGTTGCCCTTGTAATTCGATATGCGGATGTCCCGCCACTTCCTTGCTGGAAGTGGCGGGACTTCTGGTAGAATATAGCGGAATGCTGGAGGGTGACGGCAGGTTGTTGTCTAGACTATCTGACTTGCGGAATGCCGCAGGGCAGATCAGGCTATACGCCTATCAGAGGTGGAAGACAATCGGAGTCTGCGGGTGACTACGAGGCGAGATATGCACTGACAGCCTCGGCGCATCTCTCGCCGTCGATGGCGGCTGAGACGATACCGCCGGCATAGCCTGCTCCCTCTCCGCAGGGGAAGAGTCCGCGGGCGGTGACATGCTGCAGGGTGTAGCGGTCGCGAGTGATGCGTACGGGGCTGGAAGTGCGCGTCTCGACGGCCAGCATGAGAGCTTCTTGAGTTAAAAATCCGTGGTAGCGATGTCCAAAAGTCTTGAAGCCCTGCTGGAGGCGCGAGATCAGAAAACGAGGCATCCAGAAGTGGAGCGGGCTGGCGATGACGCCAGGGGTATAGCTCGAGACGGGTAGGCGGTCGCTCAGACGGCCGTTGACGAAATCGGTCATGCGCTGTGCGGGAGCGGTCTGCCGTCTGCCGCCCTGCAGCCAGCACTCCTGCTCGAGTGCTTCCTGGAGATACATCATGCGTAGTGGCGACTGCGGGTCGTCAATATCGGAATTGCGCTGGGCAAAGTCGGCATCTTGCATCGCGCGGGAGAGAAGTTGCCGGATGGAAGGGTCGTCTAGATCTTCGGCTCTCGTTTCTACGACCATGCCGGAGTTGCTCCAGCGCGAGTTACGACCGCTGGGGCTCATCCCATTGACGACGATCTGCCGCTGACCCGAGGCTGCAGGAATCACAAAGCCGCCCGGGCACATACAGAAACTGTATACGCCGCGGCCGTCGACCTGGGCTGTCATGCGATATTCTGCAGCTGGCAGATAAGCCCCGCGTCCCTGTCGGTTGTGGTACATGATCTGGTCGATGAGAGTGGCGGGGTGTTCGAGTCGGACGCCGATGGCCAGGCTCTTGATTTCTTCCGTGATGCCCTGAGTATGGAGAAATCGGTAGACATCGCGGGCTGAGTGCCCTGTGGCCAGGATGACGGGCCCCTGCCACTGACGTTGGTCTGCCGTTGTTACGCCGCGTACCACTCCTTCGCTGTCAAGCAGCAGCGAGTCGACGCGTGTCTCAAAGTGGACCTCGCCTCCATGATCCTGTATCGTATGGCGCATGGCCTCAATCACTTGGGGGAGGCGATCGGTGCCGATATGAGGATGGGCATCGGCGAGAATATCGGTGGAGGCTCCGTGTTGGCAGAAGACTTGTAAGATCTTGTCCACATTGCCGCGCTTGACGCTGCGCGTGTAGAGCTTGCCGTCGCTGTAGGCTCCCGCCCCGCCTTCGCCAAAGGAGTAGTTGCTCTCGTCATTGATGATGTGCTGGGTAGAGATGCGGGCAATGTCTTTGCGGCGGGCGTGGACGTCTTTACCGCGCTCGAGCACGATAGGGCGCAGCTGAAGCTCGATGAGACGCAGGGCGGCGAAAAGGCCGCCTGGACCTGCTCCGACGACGATGACCTCGGGACAATTGTCCACATGAGGATATGCGATGGGCTCGTAGTCCAGCTGCGGAGCGTCCTCGTCAATGTAGAGACGCACGGTGAGGTTGATGTAGATGTCGCGCTGACGGGCATCAATGCTCCGCTTGAGAATGCGCAGGTGGCGGATGCGTCCCGGGTCGATACCGGTCTCGTTGGCGCAGCGGTGGATCAGCAGAGACAGAGTGCAGGCCGTACGTGGGTCAACGCGGAGCTGTAGGTCTTGGGTCATGATGGGTGGAGAGATGATAGGGGGTCAGGAGAAGAGATGGCGCAGGGCGTCTTCTACCTTGCCGACGGGGATAAGGGTAATTTTAAACTTGTTTGCGTCGATGCCGCGCAGATTGGCAGCGGGCAGGAGCATACGTCGGAAGCCTTGACGCTGGGCCTCGGAGATGCGCTGGCTGATGCGCGTGACAGGACGTATCTCTCCGCTCAGTCCTACCTCCCCTGCAAGACAGGTAGAGGCGAGAATAGGATTGTCAACATTGCTTGAGAGTACGGCCACGATGACGCTTAGGTCGATGGCGGTATCGGAGACGTGAAGCCCGCCGGCGATATTAAGAAAGACGTCCTTTTGCATGAGCTTGAAACCGACGCGCTTTTCGAGCACGGCGAGGAGCATATTGAGCCGGCGCGTGTCAAATCCGGTCGAGGATCGCTGCGGCGTGCCATAGGCCGCCGAACTGACGAGCGCCTGCGTCTCGATGAGGAGCGGACGTGCGCCCTCGATGGCACTGGCAACGGCTACGCCCGACATGCCGTCGGAATTGCGCGAGAGCAGGAGTTCGGACGGATTGGTCACGGGGCGAAGCCCGCCGGAGTACATCTCATAGAGGCCAAGCTCATCGGTGCTGCCGAAACGGTTTTTGAGGCCGCGCAGTACGCGGTAGAAGTGTTGCCGGTCGCCTTCAAACTGTAGTACGGCGTCGACGATATGTTCTAATATCTTGGGACCGGCCAGCGAGCCTTCCTTGGTGATGTGACCGACGAGGATGACGGGTATTCCCGTCTCCTTGGCAAAGTGTAGGAGAGATACGGCGCAAGCTCTCACTTGAGAAGGACTGCCTGGGAAGGCATCGCCTGTCTCGGACGAAATGGCTTGGACGGAGTCGATGACTATCAGTTGGGGGGCAAGCTGGTGAGCTTGCTCATAGATCTGCTCCAGAGAGGTCTCACAGAGTACGTAGCAATTGGGCGACGGGGTCTCGCCTTGTCCTTCCATGAGGCGGTCGGCACGCAGCTTGAGCTGATTTTCGCTCTCCTCGCCGCTGACGTAGAGAACCTTGAGCTTACGCAGCCGCATTACAGTCTGGAGCAGCAGTGTACTCTTGCCGATACCGGGCTCGCCGCCCAGGAGGATAAGTGAGCCGGGCACTATACCGCCGCCGAGCACGCGGTTGAGTTCGGGGTCGAGGGTGTCTATGCGCGGCTGGGCCGTGGCTTGGATGGAAGCCAGAGGCTTGACGTGGCTCTCGCGGGGAGTGATGCCTCGGGCGGCCGGCACTTTGGAGGGACTGGGTGCCGTAGAGGGCACGCGGATCTCCTTGAAGCTGTTCCACGCTCCGCAGGCGGGGCAACGGCCTATCCACTGCGACGACTCTTTGCCGCACTGGTCGCATACATACATGACTTTGTCTTTTGCCATAGCGCTTGTATGTCTTTATAAATGAAGTCTGACAGTGCTAAGCCATGCCCACGGCATTGCGAAACTCGCTTTCATTGGGCGCGTCTGCCGTATGGGAGGCAGCAGAAGGGGGGCCTTCGCGCTTCTTTGCGAAGCGGCTTACACTAAGTATCATGCCGATGTATACACAGTTGATCAGTGTCGATGTACCTCCGCGGCTGATGAGAGGCAGAGGCTGTCCTGTGACGGGAATAAGGCCAACGGCAACGCACATGTTGACCATGGCTTGCGTGACAAGCAGAAGTGAGAGCCCCAAGACGAGAAATGCAGGAAAATTGCGCTCACACTGCTTGGCTATCTTGCCGGCTCGGAAGAGCAGGACGAGATATAGTATGACAACAAAGGCGCCTCCGACGAGTCCGAGCTCCTCTATGACAATCGCGTAGATGAAGTCGGAGTAAGCCTGACTAAGAAAGTCGCGCTCAATCGAGTTGCCGGGCATCTTGCCTATGATATTGCTCGAAGCAATGGCGATATTGGCGTGGGTGACTTGCTTGTTGTTGGTAATGTCATACGTCTTGGGTGTCACTTCGGAGTCGCCTGTGCGTGACTTAAACTTCTCTAGTCGGTGCTTCCAGGTAACGACGCGATGAGTACCCGGCATGGCGTCCCATGCAGTCTCAGGTATGACGACTACAGCTGCTACTGCGATGGCGCCGATGATGCCCAATACACCGAGCATCTTGCTGATCTGTACGAGCGAGACGCGCCCGATAAACATCATAATCAGAACAACGAGAAAGAGTAGGGCGGCCGTGGACAGATTTTCGGGGGCAATTAATGCGCAGAAGGTACAGGTGACAAACAAGATGTATCCGAATGCATGCTTGTCGGCTCCCTTGGGCGTCTGCATCACAGAGAGAATAAGGGCAACGGCAATGACAACGCCCCCTTTGGCTAGCTCTGAAGGCTGGAAATGGATGCCGAAGAGGTCGATGCCGCGGTTGGCACCGTTGACCGTACTCCCGACCACCATGACGAGGATCAGTAGCGCAAAGGACAGGGGCAGTACAGCCAGGGGGTAGAGCTTGAACCAGCGGCACGGGATGTTGTGAACCAACCAGACGATTAAGAAGCCGAAGAGGAGAAACAGCGCGTGCTGCATCACGGGACTCCAGTAACGGCCGTCCTTGTAGCTCAGCGAACTCGTCGCACTGTATACCTCAATGATGGAGATGGCGCAGAGCAGGAAAAAAATCGTCCAGATGATGGCGTCGCCGTGGAGGATGCCCCTCAACTTTTGTGATGTGGCGGAAGACATGATGTAGCTACAGGTTATTATAGTTTTCTCACGAGGTCCTTAAACATTTCGCCGCGCTCCTCCATATTGTGAAATAGGTCAAAGCTTGCGCAGCACGGACTCAGCAGTACTGTGTCGCCGGGCTGGGCCAGAGCATGGCAGGCCTCGACGCAGTCCTTCATATTGTGAGTGTCGCGTACGGGCAGGCCGAACGAGTCAAAGAAGGCATGGAGCTTGGTATTGTCTGCTCCGAGGTAGACGAGGGCGCGGCACTTCTGCTTGACAAGGTCTTTGATCTCATTGTAGTCGTTGCCCTTGTCCTTGCCTCCAAGTATGAGAATGGTCGGGGAAGTCATGCTCTCGAGGGCATAGTAGCAGGCGTCGACGTTGGTAGCCTTGGAGTCGTTGATATAGAGTACGTCGTCGACGGTCGTCACACGCTCCAGTCGATGCTCCACTCCCTTGAAGTCGTGCAGACACTTGATAATGATATTGCTGTCTACGCCCACAAAGTCGGCGGATATGCCCGCGGCGAGCGAGTCATAGAGGTTGTGCTTTCCCTTAAGCGCCAAGTCCTCCTGTTCCATGTTGATGGGAGTGGGATACTCGATCTTGTACTGTCCGTCCTCGATGTAGCCGATAGAGCCCTTCTTCTTGAGCTCGCTGAATGGGCACAGATGGCTCTTGATACCGTACTTCTGGAGCTCACGTTGGATGATGGGGTCATCCATCCAGTATACGAAGGCGTCGTCCGCTTGCTGATTGCGTATAATACGCATCTTGGCATTGACGTAGTTCTGCATCTTTCCGTCGTAGCGGTCGAGGTGATCGGGCGTGATGTTGAGTAGTACTGCGACATTGGCTCGGAAGTCGTACATATTGTCGAGCTGGAACGAACTGAGTTCAATGACGTAATAGTCAAAGTGCTTTTCTGCAACCTGATAAGCGAGACTTCGTCCGATATTGCCGGCGAGGCCTACATTGTAGCCGGCGGTCTTGAGTATATGGTAAATGAGGGAGGTCGTCGTCGTCTTGCCGTTGCTGCCAGTGATGCAGACCATCTTGGCATCAGTGTACCGCCCGGCAAACTCTATTTCGCTGATGATGGGGGTGCCCTGTGCCATAAGCTTCTGAATGATGGGAGCCTCCTTGGGCACGCCGGGGCTCTTGATGATCTCGTCGGCATTGAGGATGAGCTCCTCCGTATGGTGACCTTCTTCCCAGTGGATATGGTATTGGTCAAGCAGATCCTTGTATTTCGGACTCAGCATCCCGGAGTCTGTGAGGAAGACATCAAAACCTTTTTTCTGGGCCAGAACGGCTGCACCCCAGCCGCTTTCACCACCACCTATGACTACGATTCTTTTCATGGCGATTATGTATATTGTTTATCTGATTTTCAACGTTATGATTGTGGCCGCGGCGAGTATAAGCGTGACAATCCAGAAGCGGGTTACGATCTTGGACTCATGGAAGCACTTGCGCGGCCAGTTGGGGAAGACATAGGTGCAGTCAGAGTCGAGCTGCGAATTGAGCACTCTGAAGTTGTCGTGGATAGGCGTACGCTTGAAGATGCGCTGCTTCTTGCCCTTGCGCTTGCCCGCTTTGTAGTAAAAGCGCTGCAGGATGACGCTCAGACTCTCTACGAAGAAGATACCGCAGAGGAGCGGCAGAAGCAGCTCCTTGTGGATGATGATGGCGAGCACACCGATGATGCCTCCGATGGCAAGGCTTCCCGTGTCGCCCATAAAGACTTGTGCGGGGTACGCATTGTACCAGAGAAAGCCGATAAGTGCTCCGACAAATGCCGAAGCAAAGACGACCAGCTCCTGTGTGCCGGGTATATACATAATATTAAGGTATCCGGCCATTTGGATGTGACTGGAGACATAGGCCAGCACACCTAGCGCAATGCCAATGAAGGCAGAGTTGCCCGCGGCCATACCATCCATGCCGTCGTCGAGGTTTGCGCCGTTGCTCACGGCCATGACGACCAATACGGTGATGAATACGAAGAATATCCAACCTGCAGCCTGCTTGTAGGGGCCGAGCCAGCCGAAGAGGGAGCTGTAGTCAAAATCGTTGCCCTTGACAAAGGGGATGGTGGTCATAGTTGATTTTTGCTCCTGGCTCTTGTGGGCGACGTAGGTCACTTGTCCGTTGCGTACGACCTCTACGTTTTCCCTGATGACCGCATCGGGGCTCAGGTAGAGCGTAAGTCCGACGACCAGGCCGAGGATAAATTGGCCTGCAATCTTGACCCAGCCGGAGAGCCCCTCCTTATTGTGTCGGAAAATCTTGATGTAGTCATCGGCAAATCCCAGCATGCCCAGCCATACTGTCGTACCAATCATGAGCAGAAGGTAGATGTTGCGCAGTCGGCCCAATAGAAGTACCGGCACGAGCATGGATACGATGATGATAATGCCGCCCATGGAGGGTACGCCCTTCTTTTTGACACCATAGGGGTCGATGCTGGCATCACGCTGTGTCTCGCTGATATGATGCCGGTGCATATATTTGATGAAACGGGCGCCGAACCATGCCGAGATGAGCAAGGCTAGAATAAATGCCAGGAGAGAGCGGAAGGAGATATAGCTCCACATGCCCGAACCGGGTATGCCGAAGTTGCCTAAGAATCGGAAGAAATAGTACAGCATGTCTAATAATACTTTGGGTGAATAGGATGGTGTAGTGCTCAGCTGAGGGCTGCGGGTCGTTGGGTCAGAGGTGACAGGATGTAGTACCTGGACTTAGCGCTGATCAGATGAGATCTGGTTGCCAAGGGACCGGATGTGGTACGGGTAAGGCGGGGCTTGATGTCGGTCAGACCGGACTTTACCATGCTGAGGTGAGCTGCAGGGTCAATCATATCGGGTACATTACAGTTTAGAGCGCAGCCTCTTCAGCCTTAAACACCTTACGGAGCTCCTCCTTGTCGTCAAAGTGGTGTTTGACACCCTTGACATCCTGATAGGTCTCGTGTCCCTTGCCAGCTACTAGGATGACGTCGCCCTTGTTGGCCATCATGCAAGCAGCCTGTATGGCCTGACGCCGATCAACTATGGCCACGACGCGGCCTTGCTGCTCCTCGGTGATGCCGGCAAGCATGTCCTTGATGATATCTGCGGGCTCCTCAAATCGGGGATTGTCGCTGGTGATGATGACGCGGTCGCTGTCTTTGGCAGCTTCGTAGGCCATCTGTGGCCGCTTGCCCTTGTCTCGGTTGCCGCCGGCTCCGCATACGGTGATGATCTGACCTTGTCCGCGCAGGACCTCATGTATAGCGGTCAAGACATTGACCAGTGCGTCGGGAGTATGGGCATAGTCGACGATGGCTACGTAGCCGCGCGGACTATGCAGGGCTTCAAAGCGGCCGCTGACTGACTGCAGGCCGCTTAGCACGGTAAGTGTCCGATCGGGATCCTGACCGAGCATGATGGCCGCGCCGTAAATAGCGAGCAGATTGCTGATATTGAATTTCCCGACCAAGGGGACGTGGACCTCTCTGCCGTTGATGTCGAGCTGCATGCCGTGGAATGACATCTCAATCAGCTTGGCATGAAAATCGGCCATGGTATGCTGGGAGTATGTCTTGATCTGTGCTTTGCAGTTCTGTACCATGACCATGCCGTTGCGATCGTCGGCGTTGGTGATGGCAAATGCGTCAGGAGTAAGTCCGTCAAAAAAGGCCTTCTTGGCGTTTCTGTAGTTTTCAAATGTCTTATGATAGTCCAGATGGTCGCGTGTGAGGTTGGTAAAGATGCCTCCTACGAAGTGCAGGCCGCTGATGCGCTTCTGGTGGATGGCGTGTGAGCTCACCTCCATGAAGGCGTATTGGCAGCCGGCGTCGGCCATGAGTCCCAGCAGCTCGTTGAGTGTGATAGGGTCAGGCGTCGTCTGGGTAGCCGGATAGGCCTTGTCCTCGACATAGTTGCACACGGTGGAGCACAGACCGCACTTGTAGCCCAGCTTGCGGAACATCTCGTAGAGTAGGGTGGCGATGGTCGTCTTGCCATTGGTGCCAGTGACGCCCACGAGCTTGAGACGCGATGTCGGGTCGCCGTAGTACTGCGTGGCGATCTGCCCTGTGGCTTCCTCGGTGTCGGCTATGCGCACGTAGGTGACGCCCTCGGCCCGCTCAGCGGGTACATCCTGACAGGCAATGGCTACTGCGCCCCGCTCGATGGCCATGGGGATAAACTTGTGACCGTCTGCTTGTGTGCCCTTGACGGCTATGAAAAGGTCGCCCTGTGCTACTTTGCGTGAGTCGATGTTGACGCCCGTGATTTCCAGGTCCGGTTGTCCGATGATCTCGTAGGAGCTGACCTTGGTGAGGACTTGTGATAGTTTCATATGATTCTGTATTTTATGTGTTTCGTTAATGATGTCTTAGACCTTGTGGCGCTTTGATGTTGTGCCGATGCTCGCTGCGTGTTTGGCCTCTGCAGACTTGGCAGAAGTACTGGAGGACTTGCTGCTGGCTCGTCCAGCCTTCTTAGCGGCCTTGGAACCCTTGGGAGTCTTGCTCTCTGCCTTTTTGTCGGCTTTGGCGTTGCTCTTTTCGGCTTTCTCTTTATTCTTATTGGCTTTGGAGTCGCTTTTGCTCGTTTTAGCGCTGCTCTTGGTGGCAGTAGATGTCGACGAGGGTTCGGTAGCGGTTTGTTTGTGCTTTTTGGCAGCCTTGTTATTCTCTCCTTGCGCTTTAACGCTCTCGCTTTGCATCTTGGTGCTTTCCCCCTGTGCCTTGACATCGCGGCTTGTGGAGGCGGAAGTCGTACCCTGATTGGTCGCGGCTTGGGTGGCGCCATTGTCAGATGAAGAAGAGGAGGCATTGGCATCAGGCTTGCCGGTGATAGGAAGTGGTGGCGCAGGCTGGTCGTCAAGGAGGAAGTCGTTGGGGTCAAATCCTTTCATGCCCAGTATCAGATGGATGTGCTCACCCTTCAGAATGATATGTGTCGGGGGTAGGTTTTGCTGCTGCACGTAGCCAAATCCGCTGATGGTGACCCTGAGGCCGAGGCGCTCAAGGAGGTAGACGGCGTCACGGGCTCCGAGGCCGCGTACATCAGGCACGCGGGTGGGGTCGATGGTCTGTGCCTTGAGCATCACTTCGCGGGCGGTGGTGACGGCGCGTCCCCATACTGTCTCATTGGGATTGGCGCTGGTCCAGTCGGCCACGGTGCTGAGGTTCATGTCCTCGAGTACCTTGTTGGCGTAGAGTAGATTGCCGTAACTGACGAGGGGAAGGTGATTGTGCAGCGTGTCACTTGCGTCGACGAGGCTGGGCTTTATAGATGATGCCATCACCATCTCAGCCACTTGCTTGAAGACTGGACCGCACTGGCCACCGCCTGAGGCCGGCAGACCGTGCTTGATGATGGCTACCATACAGCTGTACTTGGGCGCTTCTGAGGGGAAGTAGCCCGCAAAGGAGACGAGGTAGTCCAGAGAGAAGCCTCCGGTGCCCCATACTTGGGCCGTACCGGTTTTTCCCGAAACGGAGAAGTTGCGACTGCCGGCCTTCTTGCCAAGACCTTTGCTGACGACCCAGCGCAGGCAGGTCTGGATATTTTTAAGTGCCTGGGGCGAGCACATATGCTCCCTTATGACTTGAGGCGGATACTCTTGGATTACTTCTCCGTTGCGCATCGCGCAGGTCACAAAACGCGGACGCATCATCCGGCCGCCGTTGGCGACGCCATTGTAGAAGTTGAGCACGCTGATGGGCGGCACCTGTGTCTCGTAGCCGATACTCATCCACGGCAGGGCGGTGTTGCTCCAGTTGCTGTGGTCGGGTAGGGGACGGCGGATGCGTGGTCGTGCGTAGCCTGGGATATCTAGATGGAGATCCTCTGCGATGCCGATACGGTAGAGTCCGTCGACAAATTTCTCAGGATGGTTGTGGTAGATCTTATCAATGAGCACGCTGACACCTATATTGGATGAATACTCGAGACATTCTGGCACGGTCAGTACTCCGTAGCCTCCTCGATGCCAGTTGTGGTCCTTCATTTTGCGATTGTACATGACTCTGATACCCGGAGCTACGTTGACTCGGTCATTCATGCTGAGCTTGTTGTCATCAAAGGCGACCATGAAGGACATCGGCTTGAAGACGGAGCCAGGCTCCATGAGGTTGCTGACTGCGGTATTCTTGATCTCACGATATTGTCCGTCGGCGCAACGAGACATATTGACAATGGCCTTGACGTCTCCCGTGGCAACTTCCATGAGTAGTACTACGCCGTGTATGCCTCCAATCTCCTTGAGCTTGTCCACGAGAGCTTTTTCTGCAAAGTCCTGCATCTTAACGTCGAGAGTGGTGACGATGTCTGCTCCGTCCTCGGGGGCGATGTCCTCGATGTCGAGGTATCGGTTGCGCACCTTTTGCCGGTGGATGATACCGGGCTTCCCTCGCAAGATAGTGTCGTAGGCGAGCTCCAGACCGCTACGTGCGGAGTCTTTGCCCGGATACATGTCGCCGAGAGTACGGGAGGCGAGGGAGCCAAAGGGCTTCTTGGTCTCATTGTAAGTCTCCTCGTGAAAACCACTCGCGATCTTGCCGAGATTGAAGAAGGGAAGTTTCAGTACTTCCTTGTAGTCCATATAGGATATACGGCTCGGGTAGAGGAGCCAGTGGCGGGAACGCTTGTCAAATCCCTCTCTGAGTCTCTGGCGGTACCAGCTTGTCGGCTTGTCAGGGAGTATGCGATTAAGTCCCTCGGAGAGACTGTCGAGCTTGCTGAGAAAGAGGGAGTCGCGCTTCTTCTGCGCCTCGATGCGGGTCAGACTGTCGCGGTCATAGACCTTGTAGTCCATAAATATCTTGTACTCCGGCAGCGACGTAGCCAGGAGCTGACCGTCGGCGGAGAAGATGTTGCCACGCTTGGGAGCCACTTCGATACCCTCTCTGACAAACCTGTCGCTCACTTCAGTCCAGAAGGTGCGTTTTACAAACATGATGTACGCAGCCTTCCCGATGATCATCACTCCCAGAAGGGTAAAGATGAAGGCCAGGACGCGGTAGCGACGCAGTATTTGTTTGTAAGGAAATGTCTTCATTGATGTGGTATCGTTATGACGTAGGGCGGTGTCGTCGAGATCTCCATGGTGCTGTCGCTAGTGGTCTTGAGATACTCGATGATATGACTTTGTCGGCAGCGCTGCATGAGTTGCGAGGAGCGGGAGAGCGCATCGTAGCGCTTGTCGGCGAGTTCCTTTTTGAGGGAGTCGATCTTGATGAGCTCCTGCTGGGATGCGTAGCGGTTGCTGATATAGAGTATGCAGAAGAAGAGGATAAGCACAATGAGCCCCGTATGCTGACGAAACCATCGCGCGCTGAAGATGTCGCCGCCCAGCACTGTGCGCAGCGACCAGTTGACATGGGTCTCCTCACCATCGTCAGAGGTGAAGGACTCCATGATCTTCATGACCGAAGACTTGTCCTCGCCGCTATCGGCATCGTCTGTGTCGGGTGCGGAAGGGGCCTTATTGTCCTGACTGTCGGGCATGGCCTGGTCCTGCTCGGCGTCTGCCTGTGCGCGGTCGAGGAGTTGATCCAATTGTTCTCGGCCTTGCTCGTCCTGCGGGCTGTTGGGATGCTTCTCGGTTCTCATCTTATGGCAGTTTGTAGCGCTTGTGGCTGTATGTCAGTGCGTACGGCGATGCGCAGTTTGGCACTCCGGCTACGCGGATTGGTCTCTTGTTCCTCAGGACAGGGCTCTATGACTTGTCGGTTGACAGCCTGTAGCGGGCTAAGCGGATTGCCGTAGAAGTCCTTGGCGACTACACCGCCCGCATTGCCACTGCGTATGATATTTTTGACGATGCGGTCCTCGAGAGAGTGGTAGGTGAGCACGACGAGGCGTCCTCCTGGCCTGAGGGCCAGAATGGCGGCCTGTAGCATCTCGATGAGGGCGTCGAGCTCGTGGTTGACCTCGATGCGGAGCGCCTGAAATACCTTGGCCAAGTCCTTCTTCTCTCTCGACTTGCCGAGCAGTGGCTCCACGGTTTCGACGAGTCGCTGCGTGGTCTCGATGGGGTGACTGCTGCGTGCCCTGTCGATGGCATCAGCGAGACGGCGGCCGTTGCGCAGCTCGCCGTAGAGCTCAAATATATGGCTCAGCGTCCGCTTGTCATACGTATTGATGACGTCGGCAGCCGACTTGGTGGCCTGCTGGTTCATACGCATGTCGAGCGGCCCCTCTTGTCGGAAGGAAAATCCGCGCTCGGCCTCGTCGAAGTGGTGACTTGATACGCCCAGGTCGGCGAGTAGTCCGTCGAGTGCCTCAACTTGATAATAGCGGAGCCAATTGGAGAGATAGCGGAAGTTGCTTCGGATGAAGGTAAAGCGCTCGTCATCAGGCGCATTGGCTATAGCGTCGGCGTCTTGGTCAAATCCTAGGAGCCGGCCTTGTGGACCGAGTTTCTGCAGAATGCCCCTGCTGTGTCCTCCTCCGCCCATCGTCACGTCGCAGTAGGTGCCTGCGGGCTTGATGTCGAGTCCCTCTATGCAGGGACCCAGAAGTACGGGGATATGGTAGGGCACGTTCATGTTAGTCTGTCGGATATTGTCGTGACTGTATCTATATTATAAAATGTACGCGCGCGAGGCTCAAGCCATCAGCTCTTGGAGCTTGTCGCCAAAGCCTTGGTTGTCATCGTTTTCGGATTTGTCCCTCTTGGCCCATATCTCAATGGTGCGGTCCATTCCTACAAAGGTGACCTCCTGTCGGATGCCGGCCATCTGGAGATAGCGCCGGGGAATGAGAAATCGGCCGCCGGCATCGAGCGTCAGCCACTCGACGTCACTCACGTAGCGGCGGAAGAGTGCCCGATGCTCCCGATTCCATCGGTTGAGCCTCTGCTGGAGTTCGTCCAGATGCTCATACCATTCGGACTCGGTGTAGAGTACGAGACAGTTCTCGAAGATGTCCTTGCGCATCACCAGACTGGCGCTTTCCTTGTCGCCGAGGGCGCGTCTGAAGATGGCGGGCAGAAACACTCTGCCTTTGGCATCGACCTTGCCGTCTACCGTTCCGATAAGTCTCATATGCTTCCTAATGATACTTTGACTTCCAAAAGTACAACTTATTCACCACAAATCCCCACTTTTTTGTGAGAAAATTCATTTTAAGGTCTATTTTTACTTTTTTGAACTTTGTAATTAATTGTATATGAGTGAGATATAAATTTTATAAAATGGTGGGGAATAAATCCAAAATTTGACCTTGTAAGATCTTTTACTGATAATGATTGACCTACAAACAGATAAGGGAGAGGAAAGATGCGAGTGCGTCAAGCAAAGGCTGCATCGGAAGGGTCGAAATGGGGATAAAAGGCCTGTTCACATCGGTCTCAGGCCGACAAATAGGGGGATGATACGCTGACAGTAGGGCCGGGTGAGTGGACAGTTCTCTCTCTGCCGGGACGATTGTGCCGTAAGGGCGGCGCTAAAGTATCCGACTGGCAGAGGCAGGAAGCGGCGTGAGAGGGACGGGCAGTGTCGCTCGCGACAGATCCCTTGTGCTAGTCGGTACGGTAAATCGGGCAGACAGTTGCTGCTGGCGTACAGAGAGCGTTTGGTCCCGCGTGCTATGGACGGAGATGGCTTGCGTGTGGCGTTGAAGCGATTTTGTGGCGATTATTCTGATTTGGCTCTGCGGAAAAACCGAGGTCATGATGATAAGGTCGGACGTGCTCAAAAACAACATCCGACCTAGTTAAAACAACATCCGACCTAGTTTAAACTACATCCGACCTTGTTAAAACAGGAAGCGGCCTTGTTATACCCCTCGTCAGATGCCGTCTACATGGGGACTCGGCGCGTGGGGTAAATTTCCTTTTAAGGGGTCTCTGCCTGAGTAAAACGGTAGCGTGCAGCCGAGCTTCACCGCTGCGTGTTGAGAGTGCTGGAGAATAGCCGCGAGCCGCCGCCGTCTGCTTCCTGTGCCGCTGCTCCTGCCTCCCATACCGTCGCTCCTGCTGCGTACTTTAGGCAGAGCATGAGGAGTGGGGATAAATTTTTAATGGCTTCTTGGGGTGGGTAAGACGAAAAAAGAGCTATTTTTGCATTTTATTAGTCAAATTTTATCCAGGTCAGCAATATATGAAACGCTATTTTCTCCTGACGCTCTTGCTCCTCATAGCGCTGAGCCTCGCGGCCAAGGTGCAGGATGACGGTCGTACTCACGTCGTACTCCATACTACCAAGGGCGACATCACGCTGGCTCTCTACAACGAGACGCCTCTGCATCGCGACAATTTCATCCGGCTTGTGCAGACCCACTTTCTGGACAGCCTGCTCTTCCACCGCGTCATCAAGGACTTCATGATACAGAGCGGCGATCCTACATCACGTCATGCCCAGCCCGGCCAGCATCTCGGAGCCGGCGGTCCCAACTATACAATCCCCGCGGAGATCAAGTTTCCCCAGTTGTACCACAAGCGTGGAGCCTTGGCTGCAGCCCGCACAGCTGACCAGGTCAATCCTGAGCGGCGCTCAAGCGGCAGCCAGTTCTACATCGTATGGGGCCATGACTACTCTACGGAGGAACTGGAAGCGACGCTCAAGTCGATAGCAGAGGATACGGGCCGTCAGCTCGACTATCCTGAGGAAGTCAAGAAGGACTACTACAAGCATGGTGGTACCCCGTCGCTCGACGGCGCCTATACGGTATTTGGAGAAGTGGTCGACGGGCTCAATGTCGTAGACAAGATCCAGTGCGTCCAGACCGACTATGCCGACCGTCCCATCGATGATGTGCGGATACTGAGCGCGGAGATACTTGGGGGGGGCAAGTAAAGCCATGAGCCGCCCTGCGATAAGGCGATGGATGTGCCTGACCGTCCTCGTGCTGCTCTGTGTCTCGCAAATCAGGGCTGCAGACCGCGATCGCCTTGTCTACGGCTTTGTACTCAATGACTTGACCCGTAAAAACGTGACGGGGTGCAAAGTGATCAAGCTTAGCCTTGACAGCATCGCCATAGATACTGCTACGGTCGACGAAGGCAATACAATAGGCAGTATCAGAGGCTGTTATGCTCTGAAGGTGTCCGGTGAGGGAGGCGACTATCTCCTGCGCTTTGAGGCCGAGGGCTATGATACCCTGACTCAGAGAGTGCACATACCGCCTTTTGGCAAACGTAATTTGCTCTATCACTTGCCAGATGTCAGGCTCAAGCGACATAAGGCGGACGTCATGCTGAGCGGAGCCGTGGTCAAGGCTACCAAAATCAAGTTTTACAATCGTGGAGACACCATCGTCTACAATGCCGACGCCTTCAATCTGGCCGAAGGCTCTATGCTCGACGCACTGATACGCCAGCTTCCGGGTGCAGAGCTGAGGGAAGGCGGCCAGATCTATATCAATGGCCAAAAGGTGGAGAATCTGTTGCTCAACGGTCGGGACTTCTTTAATAAGAACAACGAGCTCATGCTCGACAATCTACCCGCCTATGCCGTAAAGGACGTCCAGGTCTATCGCAAGCAGACCAAGCGCTCCGAGGCACTGGGCTATGATCTGGACCAGCGCGAGCTGTCTATGAATGTCAGGCTCAAGAAGGAGTACAATGCCGGCTGGCTGGTCAATGTCCAAGCCGGCTCCGGCTCCAAGGAGAGGTATCTCGCCCGATTCTTTGCCCTGCGCACGACAGACCACTCCTCGGTAAGCCTCTTCGGCAGCGCCAACAATCTCAGTGATACCCGCGAGCCCGGACAGGAGACCTCGTGGACGCCCGAAAAGATGCCGTCGGGACGCATGGCCACCCGTCTGCTTGGAGGCACCTACTCCATCGGGGACCGTCAGTCTACCTATACCCTGACCGGCGATGCGCAACTCCTGCATACCGATGAGGACGTCCTAAGCAGTACCACGGGCGAAAACTTCCTCACCCGCGGCAATACCTATCAGTGCGGCGAGGAGACGGGACGCAGCCAGGAGACACAGTTCAACACCAGCCATAAATGGAGTCTTAAAAGCAAGAGCTTCGTCTGGAACAGCATCAACCTAGACTTTGACTACCATCATTGGCGTCGCGCCGCAGACGCTGCGAGTGCCACCTTCTCCCAGTCACCCTTCTCCTATGGCAGCGCCCTTCTCGACAGTATCCGCCGCCCTCAGGCCGGCAGCCTGCTGAGACGCCTCGCCATCAACCGCCAACTGAGCCAGTCGCTCTCCCGAGGTCATTCCTACGACTTCAGTATCAATCCGCAAATAAGCTTCAAGGGATTTGCCGACGACGTCATCCTGCTCACCGCCTCTACAGAACTGACAGGACGCAGCGAGGATGCCTTCAGCAATCTCCTCTACGACTATCCGCAGACACCTGCCCAAACCACCGACTTCCGGCGACAGTACCGCAGTCTGGGGGAGTATTCCCAGAAATATTGGGGAGCCTTCACCTACGCTTTTGTATTTCTTAATAAGTCGACATTGGCCAATACAATCATCATTGGCCACGATCGCAAGACCACGACCAACCCGCTCTATCGTCTCGACAGCCTCGACGGATGGGGCGCAGACGATGCTCATGCCATCGGCGAGCTCCCCTCGGCTGCCGCGTACCGACTCCGCTGTACAGATGTGCAGAACAGTCTCTGGCGACACGACGTGTCGACATCGGAGAAGCTGCAGACTTCGTACAACCAGAGCTTCTCAATGGACGCCAAGGGAAAATACAAGTCGTTGTATGCCCAGTTGGAGCTGACACTGTCCCAGCAGAAGATGGGCTATCGGCGGGCATCATATGACGGGACGAGACACCGCAACCTCCTGTACCTGGACGCGACGGCTGTATACCAATATCAGTGGGACAAATACCAACGTAACTGGGGGTTTTCCTATAACGGCAGCTACGAGCCCTCGGATATGGCCAGCGAGATCGACCTTGTCAACAGCGCAGACCCGCTCAATCTCTACTATGGCGCCCCGGGACTCAAGGGAAGCTACAACCATATGCTGGTAACCTCGTTGTCGGCCAATATCAAGCGGACCCAGCTAGCCTGGACTGCCGCTTTGTCCTACAACATCAAGACCAACGCCCAAGCGTATGGCTATCTGTACAACTATTCGACCGGTGTACACGCCTACAAGCCCGACAATGTCAACGGCAACTACCAGCTGACGGCATCCTTCAAGTGGGAGCGTCCGCTCGACAAGCCCAAGCGACTGACGTTCAAGACGCATTCGTATGCCCAGTACGGCCAGAGCGTCGACCTCATCGGCACGACGACAGTGGACGATGCGGGCTGGAGCGGCATAGCCCGCAGTACGGTACACACGACCAACCTCGTGGAGAAGCTGGATCTCCAGTACAAGCTCAAGCAGACCACCGTCAGTGCCACGGGCCGCGCGGAGTGGACGCAGGCCCAGAGTCGGCGCGAGGGATTTGCCGGCGAGCATGTATGGGACTTCAGTTACGGCCTCACCGCTACGACTACCTTGCCCTGGGACCTGCAGCTATCGACAGACCTCCTGATGTACAGTCGGCGCGGGTACGACAATCCGGCTTCCAATACCAATGACCTCGTATGGAATGCCCGTCTGGCCAAGCGGCTGATGCATGGCCGAGTGACGCTAGCGGTCGACGGTTTTGACATCCTCGGACAACTGTCCAACATTACCCAGACGATGAACGGTCAGGGCCGATACGAGACTTATCGCAACACGCTGCCGCGCTACGTGATGGCTCATCTGACCTACCACTTCACCCTCAAGGGCAAGCGCGACCGTCGCGAGCAGAAGCAATCCTTGGCCAGCAAGTAGCCGCCCCGTTTCAGAGGCTTGCCATAGGGAGAATTGGCCCTTGGCGAGGAGATAAGCCGACGTGAGATTACGGCCTTGTCAGTTCTGCTCCTTAAGGAGAATGCTCTCGATGGCCGAATGACCGTGAAGGGCGGGGAGTGTGCCCATTTAGCCCTTATTGTAAAAGCCGCGGAAGGCGCTTGTTACAGCCGCCATCCGAGGGGTGCTGCCGACGTCGAAGCCGGCAAAAAAGACATTCCCTATTTTTTTGAAAAGATTTGGCGTTGCGAGAGACTCAATTTGATAAAAAAGAGTTACTTTTGCGTACTAGACAAATCTTTCCAGACTATAGACCATGAAAGAACTGAGAGTCATCATCAGCGGCGGCGGTACAGGGGGACATATCTTCCCTGCGGTATCGATAGCCGGCGCGCTCAGACAAGCACATCCCGACTGCAAGATACTCTTTGTGGGAGCCATCGGGCGTATGGAGATGCAGCGCGTACCGGAAGCCGGATACGAGATAAAGGGACTGCGCGTGAGCGGACTGGACCGGAAGCATATGCTCAAAAACGTGAAGGTAGTGTATCACTATCTTGCCAGCCGCTTGCAAGCTAAGAAGATCATTAAGGACTTTGCTCCCCAGGTGGCAGTAGGCGTTGGCGGATATGCCAGCGGACCGACCCTGAGCGCTGCAGAGTCTCTCGGTATACCTACACTCCTGCAAGAACAGAACAGCTACGCGGGAGTGACCAACAAATTGCTGGCGAAGAAAGCTGACAAGATCTGTGTCGCTTACGAAGGCATGGAGCGCTTCTTCCCCCAAAGCAAGATTGTGATTACCGGAAATCCTGTCAGACAGGAATTGCTGAGCGTCAAGATCAGCCACGAACTGGCTGCTAAGAGCTTCGGGCTCGATCCGCAGTGCAAGACAGTGCTTATCATCGGTGGTAGCCTCGGTGCACGCACCATCAACGAGAGCGTGCTGTCTCACCTGAGCCTGATCGCACAGAGTGGAGTCCAGTTTATCTGGCAGACGGGCAAATACTATAGTCAGCAGATAGCCGACGAGCTCGCCAAGCGCGGCAAGCCCGACAATCTGTATGTGAGCGACTTCATCAAGGAGATGGGCAAGGCTTATCGCGCAGCCGACCTGGTCATCAGTAGAGCCGGAGCAGGCAGCATCTCGGAGATTTGCTTGCTTGGCAAGCCCTGTATCCTGGTGCCCTCGCCCAATGTCGCTGAAGACCATCAGACGAAGAATGCGCAGGCCCTCGTATCCAAGGATGCAGCCATTATGGTTGTCGACTCCGAGGCGCCGATGTCGCTGATTCCCATGGCGGTCTCGACGGTAGGAGACCCTGAACGGCTCACCGTGCTCAGCCAAAATGTAGCACAGCTCGCCCATCCTGACGCCGCTAAGCAGATTGCCGATGAGGTATATCGCCTCGCCGTGGCTTACAGCGAGAAGCACGGACTCTGAGACCGGACATCGCCTGGTCTGCTGCAACAGCCATCATACCTCAAACTGAAAAGAGCAGACCAGCCCCGTTAACATAAGCAACAATATCAGACATATTTTACAGCCATGGAGCTTAAAGACATTAAGACAGTATACTTTGTAGGTGCCGGAGGCATCGGCATGAGTGCCATAGTGCGCTATTTTCTCGAGATGAAGGTACCCGTTGCCGGCTACGACAGACAGCCGAGCCATCTGACCGAACAGCTTGTCAAGGAGGGCGCCCAGATACACTACGAAGACGACCCCGAACTGATCCCAGAGCAGTTTAAGCAGCCCAAGAGTACCCTCGTGGTCTATACGCCCGCCATCCCGGATGACCATAAAGAACTGAATTATTTCCGCAACGGCGGATTCGAGATACAGAAGCGCGCACAAGTGCTCGGTACCTTGACCAACACCCGCAAAGGCCTCTGCGTCGCCGGAACACATGGCAAGACGACCACCACGACCATGATTGCACATCTGCTCAATCAGAGTCACGTCAAGTGCGGTGCCTTCCTCGGCGGAATATCCAAGAACTACGGAACCAACTATCTGTACACGGACCAAAGCGACTACGTCGCAGTCGAAGCAGATGAGTTTGACCGCTCCTTTCATCAGCTCCGGCCTTACATAAGCGTGGTCACGGCGACAGACCCCGACCATCTCGACGTCTACGGTACCTACGACGCTTATCTGGAGAGCTTCCGGAAGTATACTTCTCTCATCAAGTCCGACGGAGCCTTGATCGTGCATACTGGACTCGCCTTTAAGCCCGATCTCAAGCCTGGCGTACGCCTGCTTACCTATGGCCGTGACAATGGAGACTTCCATGCTGAAAATATACATATCGGTGGCGGCGAGATAGAGTTTGACTTCTTTTCTCCCCTGGGCCAGATCAAGGGTATCCAACTCGGAGTTCCTGTCGACGTCAACATAGAAAACGGCGTTGCCGCCATGGCTGTGGCACAGATGTGCGGAGCCGACGAAGACGAGATCAGAGATGCGATGAAGAGCTTCCAAGGCGTTGTGCGCAGATTTGATATCACGATTAAGACGCCCCGACTTGTGCTCCTTAGCGACTATGCCCATCACCCCAAGGAGATACAGCGTTGCGCAGAGAGCCTGAGAGGCGTCTTCAACGGCCGCAAGCTGACGGCCATATTCCAGCCCCACCTCTACACGCGTACGAGAGATCTCTATCAAGGTTTCGCCAAGAGTCTCTCACTCTTCGACGAGGTAATCCTGAGCGAGATCTATCCGGCACGTGAACAGCCTATCCCCGGTGTAACCAGCAAGCTCATCTATGACAATCTGGAACCAGGCGTGCAAAAGGCCATGGTCAGCAAAGCAGATATGCTCGAGTATGTCAAAAATCACGACTTCGACGTGCTCGTAGTGCTCGGTGCTGGCAATATGGACGACCTCGTACCGCAGATGGCTGATATCCTGCGCCCTAGATCCTAAACAGACAACAGACGATACGCTCATGAAAAATCTGCTCAAGATACTCGTGGCACTTGTCCTGGTCGGCTACATCGCATACGCCTTTACCAAGGAGAAGGACTGGACCAATACCAAGCCATGTCAGAGACTGGCTATCAGCGTACTGGACAGTAGCCGCGCTAGCTTCGTGAGCACGCGCGATATCCTGCTTCTCTTGCAGGAAAAGCACCTCAATCCGGTCGGAGAACCGATGAACAAGATTGATCTCAGCAGAATAGAGGCGACACTCAAGGGCCACAAGTTCGTACTCGATGCCCAATGTTACAAGACTGCCGACAATACCGTACACGTCGATGTCTCGCAGCGCCTACCCGTGATGCGCGTCATGACTGCGCGGGGCGGCAACTACTTCATCGATGGCAAGGGCAACAAGATAGCCAATGTCAACTATCCGGCCGACGTCATCGTCGCCACGGGTGCCATCTCGGCCAAATACTGCCAGAAGGTGCTTGCGCCCATCGGAAGAATACTCCAGCGGGATGAGTTCTGGAACTACCAGATCGAGCAACTCAATGTGCTCAGAGACGGTACTATTGAGATGATACCCCGGGTCGGCAATCACGTGGTCTACTTCGGCTCCCCGCAAGACCTGCCCTTGAAACTCCGAAAGCTGAAAGTCTTTTACCAAAAAGTGCTTGCGCGCGTCGGCTGGAACAAATACAGCCGCATCAATATGGAGTACAACAACCAGATAATTTGTACAAAAACAGAATAAAACAAATATAATGACTACAGAAGACCTATTCATTATTGCGATAGAGCTAGGCTCTTCCAACGTAACGGGCATCGCGGGCAAGAGGATGCCCGACGGTTCCATCAGCGTCCAGACTGTGGTACAAGAGCCCTCGTCCATGTTTATCCGACGTGGGATGATCTTCAATCTGACCAAGTCTGCGCAGTCAGTAAAGTCCATCATAGAGCGCCTGGAAGGCCGCTTAAAGCGCAACATTACACAAGTCTATGTAGGATACGGCGGCCAGAGTCTGCGGTCTATGGTCAACACTGTATCAATGCCCCTCGGTGGCGAGGTGCCCATCACCAAGGAACAAGTAGATCAGCTCCTCAACGACAACCTCAACGTGGACTTGGGTAACCACAGCATCCTCGACGTCGTACCTCAGGAGTATACGGCAGGCAAAGAGAAGAGCAACGATCCGGTCGGCATTATCGCGGACCGTCTCGAGGGTCGCTATCTCAATATCATTGCCCGCAACTCGCTCAAGACCAATATTGAGGCCTGCTTTTCCCAAGCTGGCATCCACGTAGCCGGATATCAGATTATCCCTATCAGTGAGGCCGACCTCTTGCTCAGTGAGGCAGAGAAGCGCTCGGGATGTGTATTTGTTGACTTCGGAGCCGATACTACCTCTGTCGTAATCTACAAGGACAATATCCTGCGCTATATCGCAGTCATTCCGCTTGGCAGTGCCAATATCACAAAGGATCTCATGAGCTGCCAACTGGATGAGAACGAGGCGGAGCACCTTAAGATCTCTATCGGTAGCGCCGACAACGAGGGTATGACCTTGGATCAAGGCAAAGAGATTGTCGCGCAGCTGCCTGACCATACGGGACTTACTAAACTGAAACTCTGTGAGATTGTCGAGGCCCGTGCCAATGAGATTCTCATCAATGTCGCACAGCAAATCAAGGAGTCCGGAATGGACAAAACCTCGCTTATCGGAGGTGCCGTGCTGGCAGGAGGAGGAAGCAACCTGCGCAATCTCGCTTCCGCCTTTACCAAGGCTACAGGCATATCTCAGATCCGCCAAGCCAAGACTGTGAGCTCCGTACACTTCGCCAAAAATGCTGTGGCTAAGCTTCCGGAGGACCGTCTCGTAGCAGCCATCAGTTTGATAGACGGTGGCGTCCAAAATTGCTGCGGTCCGGAATTTGGCGAAAATCATGGCGATATATTCAGCGGCCCTGACGGCCAAACTGCTTTAGGCGGAACCGCTCCCAATCCAGTTCCTGCCACGCCTGAGGGCGGTGCTGCAGGCAATTCCCCTAACGGAAACGGCGCTGAAACCGAAGAGGATGCCAATGAGGGCGGGAAGAGAGCAGGAAAAGGTCCTTCCAAGATCCGAAAGTTTGGCCACTGGCTCAAGGGCATTGGCAACCAGATAGTCGGTGAAGACGAATAAACAAATCAACTAAGCAAATACAAAAAATAAATACAGAGATGAGTCTATTTGATCAAGTAAGCAAAGACATCATGTCAGCCATGAAGGCGCGGGACAAAGTACGCCTGGAGGCTCTTCGCAACATAAAGAAAGTATTTATCGAGGCTAAGACAGCCCCAGGCAAGGACGACCAGCTCTCCGATGCCGACGCGCTCAAGATACTCTCCAAACTCGCCAAGCAGGGTAGGGAGTCTGCCGCTTTCTATAGTGCCAACGGCCGCACGGAGCTCGCTCAGGAAGAAGCCGCTCAGGCTGAAGTCATTGAGAGCTACCTTCCCAAGGCACTTAGTACTGAGGAGATTGAGGCGCAGGTCAAGGCTATCATTGCCGAGGTGGGAGCTACTTCCATCAAGGATATGGGCAAGGTCATGGGACGTGCTTCCAAGCAGATGGCAGGTCAGGCCGATGGCAAGACAATATCTGACATCGTCAAGCGCCTCTTGGCCTGAGTAGGCGCTAGACCGCAGGGTGGTGCAAACGAGACGCATTTCGGACTGATTTATACCGACTCTCATCATCGCGACACCGCGCCCGGTCACTCAGTCGTCAGACGCTGAAAACGCCGCATCGGTCGCACCCATAAAGCGTTCAGGTATGACACAAATCATATCAGATTCTGCAATAACTCATTCAGATTTATATTCAAACAATATCAGATATGCCAGATACTACCAATCACTTACCATTCATCACCCGGGACGAGGTGGTCAATTTTAAGATACCTAAGCAGAAGAAGTGCATTATCAAGGTCATCGGTGTCGGAGGTGGTGGCGGCAATGCCGTAAACCACATGTACGATCAGGGTATCCATGATGTCTCTTTCGCAGTGTGCAATACTGATAGCCAAGCACTCAACGACAGCCCTGTGCCTTATCGCCTCCAGCTCGGCCATGAAGGCCTCGGAGCCGGCAACAAGCCCGCCAAGGCGGCTGCTGCAGCAGAGGAGTCCCTGGAGGATATCAAGAAGATGCTTGACGACGGTACGCGCATGGTCTTCATCACGGCCGGTATGGGAGGTGGCACCGGTACAGGCGCTGCTCCTATCATCGCACGCGAGGCCAAGGCCATGGGCATCCTGACCGTGGGCATCGTGACCATCCCCTTCCGCTTTGAGGGCGTACGCAAGATCGATCAAGCTCTTGACGGTGTTGACAATATGGCCAAGCATGTGGACGCTCTCCTTGTTATCAACAACGAGCGTCTGCGCGGCATCTTCCCAGACTTCACTGTCGATGATGCCTTTTCCCGCGCCGACGACACGCTGAGTGTTGCCGCCCGCAGCATAGCCGATATCATCACCTTCCACGGCAAGATCAATCTTGACTTCAACGACGTGCGTACCGTTCTCAAGGATGGTGGCGTCGCAATTATGAGCACGGCATACGGCGAGGGCGAACACCGTGTAACTCAGGCCATACACGAGGCACTTCACTCCCCGCTGCTCAACAACAATGATATCTTTAAGTCCAAGAAGATTCTCTTCAATATCACCTTCAGTGCCGAGGAGGAGGGAGACTCCCTGCGTATGGACGAAATGAATGAGGTGGACGAGTTCATGTCTCAGTTCGGCAAGGATATAGAGGTGAAGTGGGGACTTGCCACTGACGCCACGCTGGGCAAGAAAGTGAAGATTACTATCCTGGCTACCGGCTTCGGCGTCAAGGACGTCACCGAGGAAAAGACCGCCGACGATCTCGAGATAGACCGTCTCCACCAGGAACGCCGAGGAAACTACTACGGGCAAGAGGGCAGTATGATGCCGCCTCGCCGTACGGTCTTCTATTATACTTTCAGTCAGGAGAGCCTCGATGACGACGACATCATCTCGATGGTCGAGACTAAGCCGACTTACATGCGCAATATTGACACACTGAAGAGCATCCAGCGCAAGTCAGACAAGCTTAGTGCCGTTGGGGGCAGCGCTCCGTCCGGCGAAGCCACACAGGACAGCAATCCCACATCCATAGATTTTACGGTAGGATAAGTTATTTACAATATACCCTCAGATTTCCGAGTCAGGAAGTCTGAGGGTTATTTCATCTAATACCATATATAATATGTCAGAAGCAATCCAGCGCAAGCTCAACGACAGCCCCGTCATACGATGGGCCGCCTTGTTTATCGTCGCCTTCACTATGATGGCGGCTTACTACGTCAATGATGTGATGGCTCCCCTTAAGAGTATGCTTGAGGGGCAGCTCCATTGGACCAGCGGCGAGTTTGGTACCTACACAGGTGCTTATAGTTTTCTCAATGTCTTCTTGCTGATGCTCATTTGGGGCGGCCTGATCCTTGACAGGTTCGGCATCCGCTTCACCGGCATCCTTGCTACACTCCTCATGGTCGGAGGTACGGTGACAGAGTATATCGCCATCACGCGCTTCGGAGGCACGCAGACGATGATCTTCGGCTTCAAGCAAGACGTATTCCTCGCTTCGGCGGGCTACAGCGTCTTTGGCGTCGGCGCCGAAGTGGCCGGTATCACGGTGAGCAAGATTATCGCCAAATGGTTTGCCGGCAAGGAACTCGCGTTAGCCATGGGCGTTCAGGTAGCCTTGGCCCGTATCGGCAGTCAGGCCGCTTATGCCATCGCTATTCCTGTGGCCAAGAGTGCAGGTCTGCCCATGCCGCTCTTTATCGGAGCATGTCTGTTGGTGGGCGGCTTCTTGGCATTTGTCGTCTTCGCCTTTTTTGACAAGAAACTGGACTCTCAGGTCAAGATTGCGCAGCCTACGAGTGAAGAGGACAAATTCTCCTTCAAGGATGTCGTGGCTGTGGTAAGCAATCCCGGTTTCTGGCTCATTGCGCTCCTGTGTGTACTCTTCTATAGCTGTGTATTCCCCTTCCAGAAGTTTGCCACTGAGCTCATGACAACGAAGTATGGCGTCAGCGACAATCTTGCTGGTACCATAGCTGGCTTACCGGCACTCGGCGCTTTGCTGCTGACGCCTGTTTTCGGCGGTGTAATCGACCGTAAGGGCCATGCTGCCAGCATCATGATGCTGGGTTCGGCGATGCTGATCTTTGTCCATTGCATGTATGCCCTGCCTTTCATCCACGAAGCCTGGATAGCCATCGGCCTCATGATTATCCTGGGTGTCGCCTTCAGCCTTGTGCCCAGTGCCATGTGGCCCAGTGTCGCCAAGATATTCCCGGTCAAGCAGCTCGGTACAGCCTTTTCGCTCATCTTCTTCATTCAGAATATAGGTCTCTGGGGCATTCCGGCGCTCATAGGCCACGTACTCGACAAGTACTGCGTCGTCGGTACCCACGTAGTCGAGGGCTTGACAGTCAACGAATACAACTACACGCTTCCGATGTGCATCTTCACCTTTATCGCCGTGCTCTCGCTGATTGTAGGCTGTCTGCTTAAGGCCGCTGATCGCAAGTACGGCTACCACCTCGAGGAGCCCAATATCAAGAAGTAGCCTCTTCGCGCTTCGTCTCCCTTGCAGATTTCTCGGGCAACGATGAAGTCTGATTGAGGTCGGATGTGGCGAGAAGCAAGGTAAAACAGCAGTCATAGCTTGTCGGACTTGACCATGGTCAAGTCCGACTTATTTGTTTTCGTATGAAGCTTTGTTGATGCTGCGTAAGTCTTTGGTGAACGTGCCATTCGGACTTTTGTAAACAAAAACGGGCCTAATACTGACGGTATCAGGCCCAGTAAAGAGTAAGGGGCGTGTCAGCGTGCGGCGAAGTAGACGCCACCGTTGACAGCGAGACGTGTCTGGTAGACACCGGCCTCGTTAAGCGACACTTGCAGGGGCTGTCCGCTTGGGAGCATCGCCTGTATCGTCTTGCCGTCCTTGTCAAAGCGGAAAATTTCCTTCTTGACACCCCCCTCGGCCATCGACCACGCATCCGTCTGTTTGTCATACTCAAAGTTGAGCACCCTGCCGTCCGGAGTCGTGATTTCGTAGCCGTCTTTAAGCGTCTTGACCGCATAGATTTTGCCGTCTTGGCCGACGACATTGCGTGTCTTTCCGACAGAAGCTATGGGGTTGCTGCCACTCCAAAACTCTATGGAATTGAGCACCAAGGCATCGACGGCGCCACATACGGCATAGGCGGGCGAGATAAGCAGAAAGATGATCTCGTTGAGAAACTTGCTGTTAGTCGCTTTCTTGTTCCACGTCGCCAGTTTGTTGAAGAGGCCAAATGAACCGACACAAGAATTCATCACAAGGCAGCCCGAGAGGATGCAGACCGCTGTCAGAAGTTTTTTGCTTCGCATAGTTGGGATATTTTGGGGATAAATGTATGCAGTGAGAGGCGTCTGCAGTAGGCCGTGTCACACTGGCAGACCAAAGTCCGCTCCATGCAAAGGTAGAAAAAAGTAGACAGCTTGCAACTGCCGAGTCCACCTTTTTTGATGCGAAAGGTAAAGTTTAATGTCTCATCCGCGAAGAGGTGGATGAGTCCGTAACATTCGGCAATAGCCGCCGGCAGAGACTAGGCGTGTTTCTTAGGCGGGATGGTCAGGAGTTTGCGCAGCTCCTCAAAGGTCTTGGGATGGTTGGCGACGAAGGAGTCGATGTGGCGCACTCTTTTCTGGGCCAGAATCTCGTTGACAGCGATGAGTATACCCGTCTCCTCGACATTACCAAAGGTGTCATTGATTGCCGTGCCGAAGTCGCGCATAGTGGGGCTGAGGCTCATATACGCATTGACCAGCGGGGGAATGTTGAATCCCAGTTTGCGTACTTCTGAGTTGAGTACGCGGTAGTCCTCCTTGAAGTCGTCGTGGGTAAAGAGGGCACCGAGCTCGACTTCAGGTGTCTCGAGTTGCAGCGGCTCGGTCGGGTAGACGAGGCGCTCGGTATCTCCGAAGTGCTTTCTGAGGAAGTAGAGGATCATGTCGCGTCCCCGCTTGCTGAAGGAGGGGTACATGGTCATCTTGCCAAAGAAATATTTGACATTGGGCATGACTACGGTGAGCGCGCCCAGACCGTCCCAGAGATTGTCGAGGGCAAAGAGGCTCTTGGCGGCTTTGGAGCGCGTATTCTGGTACTCCAGCGTGACGAAGGAGCGGCCCAGCTCGATGGTCTTGCTCATGTAGTTGTGCAAGAAGTTGTCGGAGAAGTGAAACATGTGGCTTGTGGCCAGTATAGGCTGGCCCTGTGCGTCGTATTCCACTTCGTCGCCTGGGAAGAAGCGGTATCCGCCGAGGATCTCCTCGCTGTCGGGATTCCAGACGATGAGCTGCCGGTAGGGATGCTCGCAAGTGTCAAACTCATCGAGGTCCATGCTCTTGCCCGTGCCGCCTCCTGCGGTGCGAAAGGCTATCTCGCGCAGACGCCCTATCTCCTTGAGTACATTGGGGCTGTCTTGCCAGGTGCAGACGTAGATATCGTTGTTGCTTTTATTGGTATGGCGGAGTTTGTGGTCGGGCGTGAGTTCTGCCTTTAGGACTTCGCGACTGATTGGTTTGATGATTTCTTCCATTAGGAGTGATCTTGTGTTGTCCGTAGGGGGTTCTTGATGATTGTGGTTTGGCTAATGAGATGACGGTCAGAGCTTGTAGACGATGTCTCTCACATATTGCGCCCACTCGTAGGCGCTGCGTGACTTGTCAAAGGTCTGCCAGGGGATAGGCTTGCCGATGCGTATCTCGCAGGTCTTGCCCACATTCTTGTACATCTCGTCGACGAGGAAGAGCATGGCGACATTGAATTTCATATGCAGCGCCGAGCAGATATTGGCGATGCGGTAAAACTTCTTGGAGTTGGATCCGCTGAAATGGATAGGCACCACGTCGCGTTGTGTCTCGATGCTCTTGATGATAAAGGTCTTCTTCCACGGCAAATCTCTGACTACTCCGTTTCTCATACGAGAACAAAGTCCTGCAGGAAAGAGCAGCAGCTGGTACTCAGAGTGAAATCCCGCGTCAACCATCTGAGGCAGATTGCGGCTCTGGGCGCCTGTCTTGTTGATGGGGATACCCAGTGACTTGAGGGGCGGGAGATTGGTGAGCAAGTCGTTGAGCAGATAGCGTATATTGCCGTCATATCGCTCACCGATCACTGCTCCGAGTGCTACGCCGTCGCCTCCGCCGAGCGGGTGGTTGCTTACAAAAGTGTACCTGCGCCCGTCGTCAGGCGGAAAATTCTCTTCGCCCACGAGCTTCAGGTTGAGTTGGAGGTATCTCACGCAGTGCTTGAGCCAGGTCACGCCTGTCTCGCCCTCACACTCGCTCATGAAGCGATTGACTTCATCTTGGTGGACTGTCTTCTTGAGCCAAGAGCGTACGAATCCGGGTATGTATGCAGCCTTATCGCCTGCTCGCTGATCAATAATGCGATCGATGTCGATAAGTTTACTTTTTTGGTCTGTCATAATAGGCTTTAGTGTTACAAAATTACATCTTTTTGTTGAATTGTGTACTTGAAGCAGGTATTTATCCCTATTTTTTTTGCACATCCAGTGCGCCGTCCTTTGTACTTTCTGACAGACAAGCGCTTTGGGGTGCACAGTGCGTTGCTTTCTGTGTATCTTACGGTGCCGGAGACGGAGAAAACTTGACAAAGTCTGACCTTGTCTCAGTTGGATCTGACCTTGAGCGAAGCGGACTCACCTATGTGTCTCTCCATGTCTGATACCGTACAGCACTACCCTTGGTCGGCGTCGGAGACGAGGTGCGGAGAGTTTCCCAAAGCCTTATTCGGGCGACGGCGGATACGGCACAATGCGCATTTTGTAGGCTTCAAGGTTGGAAAAGTGCCCAATTATGTGTAATTTTGTCCGATAAAATCTTAATTTCGTCACAATCATAAATTTATAAATCAATGTTTGAAGGACAACCGAAAGGACTTTTTGCGCTCGCGCTGGCCAATACAGGTGAGCGTTTCGGCTACTACACGATGCTAGCAGTCTTCGTGCTCTTCCTGCGGGCCAACTACAACCTCGATGCAGGCTGGGCAGGCGAGATCTACAGCGACTTCTTGATGCTGGTCTACTTCTTCCCCCTCTTTGGCGGCATGCTGGCCGACAAATTCGGCTTCGGAAAGATGGTGACGCTGGGCATCATTATCATGTTCTTGGGCTATTTGCTGCTGTCTGTGCCTCTGGGCGGCAATACCGTGGCCCTGCTCGTCATGCTTGCAGCGCTGGTGCTGATTGGATTTGGCACCGGACTCTTCAAGGGCAACCTGCAAGTGATGGTAGGCAATCTGTATGACGATCCGGCCTATGCTGACAAGCGCGACGCAGGATTCTCCATCTTCTACATGGCCATCAATATTGGCGCCCTTTTTGCTCCGACAGCTGCCGTCCGCATCATGGAGTGGGCGCAGGGCATGGGCGTGAGTGTCAATGACTCTTACCATTTCGCTTTTGCCATCGCGTGTGCCTCGCTGGTGCTCTCGATTGCGATATACTACGTCTTCCGTCCTACCTTCCGCCACACGGAGGGCAAGACATCCAAACAGGTGGCTCAAGCTGCCGAGGCTGCTCCTATCAGCAAGGCGGAGACGCGTGAGCGCATCGTCGCTCTGTGTCTCGTGTACGCAGTTGTCATCTTCTTCTGGATGGCTTTTCACCAGAACGGGCTTTCGCTGACGTACTTCGCCGATGAGTATACCGTCAAGAGCGTATCGGGAGTGGAGAGTATGGCCTTTGACGTCACCAATCTCGTGATGATCGTCTTCATCGTCTACGCCCTGTTCTCCCTCTTCCAGAGCAAGACCTCGCGGGGCAAGCTCATCTCCGGACTGGTCGTGCTGGCTTCGGCAGCCGTCCTCGTGATCCACTACACCCATCAGACCGGTGCGGTAGAGATCAGCGCGCCGATCTTCCAGCAGTTCAACCCCTTCTATGTAGTCGCCCTTACGCCGGTAAGTATGGCCATCTTCAGCACTCTGGCCAAGAAGGGCAAAGAGCCCAGTGCGCCGCGCAAGATTGCTTACGGTATGCTGGTAGCTGCCGTCGCCTTTGTGGTGATGATGATTGCCTCAATGGGCCTGCTTCCCCCCAATCAGCAGGAGCAGGCCGGCGCCTCTGCTACGCTGGTGTCGCCCAACTGGCTCATAGGTACTTACCTGATCCTCACCTTTGGTGAGCTGTTGCTGTCTCCGATGGGCATCAGCTTTGTCAGCAAGGTTGCGCCGCCCAAGTACAAGGGTATGATGATGGGCGGATGGTTTGTCGCTACGGCGATAGGCAACAAGCTCGTGAGTGTAAGCGGCTATCTCTGGGGTGACCTCCCCTTGTGGGTCGTCTGGAGCGTATTTATCGCCCTCTGCCTCATCAGTTTCGTCTTCATGATGAGCATTATGAAGCGTCTGGAGCACGTCTGCAAGTAGCAGTCGAGACACCATCAAAGAGTAAGTCCGACCTTGTTACCTACAAGGCCGGACTTACTCTTTTGCCCGGGCGGACTCTCGGTACTGGCACAGCCGGTATTTACGGACCGTAACGGATGGCCTATCGGCGAAACCGCAACTTGCCGGAGATAGAAGCGGCTGAAGGGGAAGACCGAGGGCAGGAGAGAGGAGGAGCAGGGACGGTGGGCTGATCAGCAGGCTGCTGTGCGCTCCGACTCGATGACCTGCGGCTCGATGAAGTGTCCCTGTCCGCCGCAGTAGTGGGTCGTGGTGTCAATGATCTGTTGGGCAGTCTCCCGGAGCAGCTGATCGGGCGTCGCCTCGTTGCCCTGGATGATGTAAAACACATTGCGGGTCGCCTCGGTGACGAGCGTCTTTTGCACTTGTCTGATCTCGAGGCGACAGAGTACGTCACCCGCGTCATCGATATAGGAGTACTCGTGAGGCGTCGCAGTCTGCGGCTCAGACTGTCCGATAGGCTGGAAGCGCTCTGTGCCTTCGGTGAAGCGCAGCGTCACGTTGCCATCCACACGGTCTATGTCGTGAGCGCCCAGGGCAAGCTTGCTCTCGAGCGAAATGAGATTGTAGATGTCCACGACCTGATTGATATAGGTCATGTGGCCGTGTCGCAAGAGCTGCTTGATAAGGTTTTCACTCGCGGGCACGTTTTTGCGGCGGCGTACACCTGTTTTGTCGTGCAGCAGATTGAATCCCTCGAGTATAGGGTCCTGGTGTACATCGAGGTCCCCGTACTTATGGAATAGCGAGGTCAGTTCGCGCTCTCTCAGGGTGTCCCATTCGGGATGGCTGCCGTGATTGTCCAGTCCCTCGATGGTGGCAAAGAGGATCTTGACGCCGGCGTCAAGTACAGCTTGTTGGACGTAAAATTGCATAGGTTGTATGTCTTATGGATTTATCTTGATGCAAAGTTACGCCGAGCCTGTCGGTGTCGCAATCGCACAAGTGTGGTAAATCCGACTCGCCTTGTGAGCTGTACCGACAGGTCGTCTGCGTCATGCCCGCCACGCGTTATTCTAGGAGACGTACTTTGAGGAAATCCTACGTCCGAGAGATTTCGCTCATAGGCCACCTTTTGTCGTCGGAGATATCCAAATGGAACGAATGAGCTGTTTTTTTTATATAATAAATCTGAGATGCTGCTCGAAATAGGTCCGATGTAGAGATGACAAGTCGCCTTGTTCGCGCTACAAGGCCGGATGTAATTTAAACTAGGTCGGATGTAGTTTAAACTGGAAGGCGAGTTGTAGTCGCTTGAAAGCCAGATAGTTACTAGAATGCCAAATATTGACTGTAACTTACTGGCTTTCAGGGAGCTATAAAGGCGATTTGAGCAAATTTTGTTTTTCGCCTTCGGACAGAGGCCGGGAAATCTGCCTCGCATTTTTCTTATAAAAAATATTTTTCCCTTTTCTGAGAGTCCTTAATGAGGCAGGCATTTTGCTTAGATGGACTGAGCACTTGCAGAGGGGGCTTCCGCGGCTCCTTGCCCGCTCATATAGACAGCCAGGCCTGACCAGCGGGAGAAGCGGGACAGGCCTGGTAGAGTGGGATAGGGGACTGGGGCGGTGGGACGGGGACAGGACGCCTCACTTGAAGCGAAGCCAGCGTATCATGTCGCGGAAAGTCGGCTTCTTGCCGTACATGAGGATGCCCACGCGGTATATCTTGGACGACAAGAGGAGGATAGCGATGGCCGAGCCGTAGAGTATCAGGAGCGAGAGGGCAATCTGCCACAGCGGAATCTGGAAGGGTATGCGCACCATCATGACAATGGGCGACGTAAAGGGGATGTAGGAGCACCAGATGGCGAGTGGTCCGTCCGGATTTTGCATGGAGAACATGCCGGCGTAGAGCGCGAAGATGAAGATCAGGATGACGGGCATCATAAACTGCTGCGTATCTTCCTGCTCATTGACACTGGCACCGATGGCTGAGAAGATGGAGGCAAAGAGTAGGTATCCGCCGATGAAGTAGAGCACAAAGAGCACGATGATCTCGGCGATGGGCATGCCTTGAAGCACTTGGAGAAACTCCAGACCGCTGTCTTGGCCGACTCTGGACTGTATCTGTCCGGCGTCCATGCCCGATGGCATCGGCGTAGCGGGAGACTGGCTGATGCCGAGCAGGCCTGTGGCTATCATGAAGAGACTGGTGATCATCAGTCCCCAGATGAGAAACTGGAAGAGTCCGACCAGCGCCGTACCGATCATCTTACCGGCCATCAGCTGCCAGGGCTTGATGCTGGAGACCATGACCTCGACGATGCGGTTGGCCTTCTCCTCGACGACGGAGCTCATCACCATGCCGCCATAGCTGAGGATGAACATGTAGATGAAGAGCGAGAGGATCATGCCTATGAAGCCGGCAATCTCAGCCGAGGACATGGTCTCGTTGCCTGCGTTGTCGAGGCGTACGGTACGGACGGTGTACTCTGCATTGGCGTCCTCGATGAGACGGTTGATGTCCTTGACGTGATAGTTGCGCAGCTTGTGGTCGCGGAGCGCCTCCGTGAGCCGTTTGTCTACATAGGTCTCAACCTCCTGAGGCACTTCAGAGGTGCTGTATAGCGTGACGGAGTTGGCAGATGTGATGCTGTCGCTCACGACCATGATGGCGTCGTATGTGGTCAGTGCGTCATCGCTGAGATTTTTGGAGATGAAATGCTTGAGATGGGACTTGGAGAGGGTTGCGCCCTGACCGGTATAGAGGCGGACAAAGCTGATCTGCGCCGTATCCCGCATGAGCGTGTCGGGGAGCAGATGCTGCTGGTCAATGATGCCGACGCGATTTGGCCGGGTGCTGTTCATCTGCGCCAGAAAGGCGGGGACGAAGATGAGTCCGGCGATTAGGAAGGGCATGAGGATAGTGAGGATGATGAAGCTCTTCTTCTTCACTTTGACAGCGAACTCTCGCTGTATGATGATCCAGAGTTTATGCATAGTGGATGGGATGTGGGGATGGCTAATGAAGTTCGTCGTTTTGTACGGCCCGGATGAAGATATCATTCATCGATGGCAGTATCTCGGAGAAGGCGTATACCTCAGTCTGGGCGGCGATGCGTGAGAGTAGGGAGGCGTTGGTCTCGTCCTGAGGCTTATGTACGATGAGCACCTTGCGCTTGGGACCTTCCTCTGTCTTGACAATATCAATTTGGCCGTCCAGCTGAGCATCGGGGGCCACCTCTACGCTGTACGTGTAGTCCTTGTACCGCTCGCGGATGTCGTCAACGGCACCCTGGAGCACGATGCGTGAGTGATTGATCAGGGCGACGTGGTCGCACATCTCCTCTACGGAAGCCATATTGTGGGTAGAGAAGAGGATCGTGTGCCCTTTGTCGCGCAGGGCCAGGATCTCGCGCTTCAGCAGTTCGGCATTGACGGGGTCAAAACCGCTGAAAGGCTCGTCCAGTATGAGCAAGGGCGGCTCGTGGAGCACGGTGATGACAAACTGTACCTTTTGCTGCATGCCCTTGGAGAGTTCCTCGAGCTTCTTGTTCCACCAGGGCATAATTTGAAACTTCTCAAACCACGCGTTGAGCCTTGTGCGGGCTTCGCGGGCGGTAAGTCCCTTGAGCCGGGCGAGGTAGATGGCCTGCTCGCCGACTTTCATCTTCTTGTAAAGGCCGCGCTCCTCAGGCAGGTAGCCGATATGGAGCATATCATCGGTACATAGCGGATGTCCGTCAAAGATGACGGAGCCCTCATCAGGCATTGTAATATGATTGATGATGCGGATCAGAGTCGTCTTGCCCGCTCCGTTGGGGCCTAGTAGGCCAAAGATTTTGCCGCGCGGCACATCGATGCTTACATCATCAAGTACGACATGCTCGCCATAGGCTTTGCGGATGTTGTGGGCTTGGATGAAGTTGTCCATAGTGGGTGTGGTTTTGTATGTATTAGAGGATATCGGGCAATTGCCAGAGCTTTGTACTGTTGCTGCCCTTGATAAGGATGAGTCGGCCCAGAGGCGGGTCGGCGAGGATGGCTTGCTTGACCTCCTCTACGTCACCAAAGGCGCGGAAGGAGTGACGGGCCTTGGCAAACTCTCCGCCTACGAGCCATACGGTCTCGATGGAGGACTGCTGGCTCAGGTAGTCTACGACCTGCTGGTGTTCCTGGAGGCTCACTTCACCGAGCTCGCGCATGTCGCCAAGAATGACCATCTTGTGATCGCCGTCCATCTGGACGAAGTTGCGGAGGGCGGCCATCATGCTGGAAGGATTAGCATTGTAGGCATCGACGATGAGACGATTGTGCGCCGTCTCGCGCAGCTCAGACCGGCTGTTGGTGGGGACATATGCCTCCAGTGCCTGGCAGACCTGCTCCTCGGAGACGCCGAGGTCGAGGCCGACGCTTACAGCGGCGAGCATGTTGGATACATTGTAGCTGCCGATGAGATGGGTATGTACCTCGTGCCACTCGCTTCGCGTACCGTCGTCGCGACGTAAGTTCCAGCGGAAGGAGAGATAGGGCGTGCAGCCGGTCACCTCACCCTTGACAGCGACGTCGTCGCTCTCTGTGCCGTAGCGGTGCAGCTTGTCGAGGCCGCGCTCGGAGGCCATGGCGAGGAGATCGGGGCTGTCAGCATTGATCCACACTACTTGTGTGGCGGGGCTGGCCTTAAGGTAGTCGTAGAGCTCTCCCTTGGTGCGCTTGACGCCCTCAAAGGAGCCGAAGCCTTGGAGGTGGGCTCTGCCGACATTGGTGATGAGACCGCAGGTCGGCTCCACATACTCCACGAGGCGCTTGATGTCGCCAGGGTGGGAGGCTCCCATCTCAACGACTGCGATCTGGTCGTCAGCCGTCAGACGCAAGAGCGTACGGGGTACGCCCACGTCGTTGTTGAAGTTGGCCTCGGTGTGCATCACGCGGTACTTGGTGGCAAGTACAGCCGAGATAAGTTCCTTGGTTGTCGTTTTTCCGTTGGTGCCGGTGATACCCAGTACGGGGATGTCAAATTGGCGTCGGTGCTCGCGGGCCAGTTCCTTGTACGTCGTCAGACAGTCGTCAACGAGGATATACCGCGAATCGCCGGGGACGGCGTACTGCGGCTCGTCGATTACAGCGTAGGCACATCCCTGGCTGAGGGCGGAGGCAGCGAAGCGGTTGCCGTCAAAGCTTGCCCCCTTGAGTGCGATGAAGATAGAGTTCTGCGGACAATGGCGGCTGTCCGTGGTGACTATAGGATGGGCCTGATAGATATGGTATAGTGATGTGATGTCCATAGATAAGGATATAGACAGTTTTTGATGTGGTCAAAGGTACGACAATATTTCCGATATTTACGACTAAAATGAGGAAAAAGCATACTTCTTCCATTACTCTTCCCGCGACTCGGGACCATGTGGCGCCTGCAAACGGCACGTGTTGGTCGTAGTGCCGGGAGACGGGAGCTGGTGCCGGGTGGGAAGCGGCGAGGTGCGGCGGTGTAGATGATGGACCGCAAGGGCGGACTCCTCCTTTAGATATGGCGGGGCGGGAACGGCCAAGTGGGCCAAAATACAGCAAGGAAAAAAGCTGAAAATCGTTTATTATAAGGCAAAATGCGCATGCCGTATAAAAAGTGCGTTTGCCATGACGACGGATAGCGTGGTATGGTGTAATTTTGCAGGAATAAAAGAGACAAATATGTGGAAATTTTACGCTTTGCTCTCAGCACTGTTTGCCGCGCTCACGGCTATCCTTGCCAAGCTGGGCGTCGGACAGATCAATAGCAATCTGGCAACCGCCATCCGCACGGGCGTGGTGCTCCTCCTCACTTGGGGTATCGTCATCTTCGGCTCCCATCTGCAAGAGGTGAAGGATGTGAGCCGCACGACCTGGATCTTCCTGATTCTCTCGGGCTTGGCGACAGGACTGTCATGGCTCTGTTACTTCAAGGCCCTGCAACTGGGTGATGTATCCCGCGTGGCGCCGGTCGACAAACTGTCGGTGGTCTTTACTATCGTGATTGCGGCGCTGCTGCTCCACGAGCAGGTGACACCAAAGGTCATCGCGGGCGCCGTACTCATCACCTGCGGCAGCATCTTGATGATGCTGAAGTGATTGCTGCCAATGCTGCAGTTCCGGGGAGGGCGTATCATGTCTGTCGGCCTGATATCGGCGATGCAAGGCTGGACCTGACGGCGACAACATCCCACCTCATCAAAGCGACATCGTGCTGTTTCTTGTGCGACCGGCCGTTTTGCTTTGACGATTGGGCGCTTACCCAGTGTCTGACGGGAGCTGCAGTCCCAGAGAAACAGACTTTGACGGCCCGAAAAGGCTTGCGCGGGCAAAAAAATGTGTAATTTTGCATCCCCAAAGCAGCTATAGGCTGTACAAGGTATCTACTATGAGCAATGGTATAGGCAAAGCAATCTCCCACCGCACGCAGCTCCTGCTCGGCGACGTGGCCATGGAGCGCCTGGAGGCGCTTAGGGTCATCATCTTCGGAGTAGGCGGTGTCGGCTCTTGGACGGCGGAGAGCCTGGTCCGCAGTGGTATCTCCCATCTCACAATTGTGGACAGCGACCGCGTATGTATCACCAACATCAACCGACAGCTGATGGCTACGACCCGCACCGTGGGGCAGGTCAAGGTGGAGGCGCTACGCGAGCGTCTGCTGGAGATCAATCCGCAAGCCGATATCCAGGCCGTACAGCAGATTTTCACGGCAGAGACGGCCGGTACTTTCAGACTGGACGACTACGACTATATCATCGACGCCATCGACTCGCTCAAGGATAAGGCACTGCTTATCGAACTGGCGACCCGCAGCCGCGGACGTCTCTTCTCAGCGATGGGGGCAGCGCTCAAGATGGACCCTACACGCGTCAAAGTAGACGAATTCTGGCATGTAAAAGGCTGCCCGTTGGCTCGCGCGCTGCGTCAGAAGTTTAAGCGCACGCACACAAGACCCGCCCGCAAATTTCTATGTGTCTACAGCGATGAGTTATTACCCAATCGCGGAGCCAACAAGACTTGTGGCACGGAGCACTGTATGTGTCCCAAGGCTAAGCAGGGGCCGGGCGACCCCTCGCTGCTCAATCATGAGTGGTGCTCGAGCAAGGCCCAGATCAACGGAACCCTGGCCCACATCACCGCCATCTTCGGCTTCACGCTCGCAGGTCTCGTGGTCAAGGACGCCGTCGCCAGACTGCAGACACCCGAAGACAAATAAATTTGACTCGAAGGCTTTGCCGATTAATTTTTTTCTTACTTTTGTGTCAAACATCCTGAAGGAGGGAAACTACTATGAAAGATCCATATCCCTGCGTCTCTCCTGAACACATCTCGAGTCTCAAGCCAGGCGAGATCTTCGTCTTTGGCAGCAATCTGCAAGGCATGCACGCAGGCGGGGCAGCCCGAGTGGCTTATGAGAAGTTTGGTGCTGTCATGGGCCAAGGCGTTGGGCTGCAAGGACAGTCGTATGCCATACCCACTATGCAGGGCGGCGTGGAGACGATACGCCCCTATGTCGATCAGTTCACAGACTTTGCCCGTCAGCACCCTGAGCTCAAATTTCTCGTGACGCGCATCGGCTGCGGCATAGCAGGCTTCAGAGACAGCGAGATAGCTCCGCTCTTTAGCGAGGCGCGTAAGCTGGACAATGTATGGCTTCCTAAGACCTTTTGGGATTGTCTTGGTAATATATGAGTACGGTACCGTCTGATCTCGATTTCATCCGGCTGTTGCCCCGACTCGCCAAGCAATATGCAGGACGCACGGCGCTGATGTACAAGTCGGCTCCTGGGGCGTCGTGGACCGACATCGCCTGGCCCGAACTGGCTCACAGCGCTGGTCAGGTGAGTCGCGCGCTCATCGGGGCGGGACTGGAGAAGGGCGAGGTGGTCGCTGTCTTTGCACCCAATTGTCCTGAGTACTACTATATCAACTTCGGTGCCTATCAGGCCGGCGTGGTGACGACGCCCTTCTTCCCCAGCAGCAGTCAGGCCGAGGTCGAGTTTATGCTGCGCGACGCCGGAGTGCGTATCATCTTTGTTGGCAATCAGCAGCAGTACGACGTGGCCTTTCCGCTCTTTGCTACCGTGCCCTCACTCCACAAGTTTGTCATCATCAACCCAGAGGTTAAGCGTCACCCGACTGACAGTTTTTCTCTCTACTTTGACGAGTTTATGCGCCTCGGCGCCCCTGAGCCCATCGAACGCCTGCTCAGTCAGCGCAAGGCGCTGGCTTCGCCCAATGACATCGCAGATATTCTCTACACGAGCGGCACTACAGGACGGAGCAAGGGAGTCATATTGACCTACAGCATGTATAGTGCCGCGCTCAAGCACAACTGGAACTGTCTGGATGTGAGAGAGGGTGACGTGGTACTGGAGATTTTGCCCCTGAGTCACATTTTCGAGCGCGGGTGGGGCTACCTGTGCCTTGCCAAAGGCTGCACGCTCGCTGTCAATAGCGATCCCCATCAAGCCTCTCAGGCCCTGCGCGAGATACATCCCAATGCGATGAGCGCAGTGCCCCGTCTGTGGGAGAAGATATACGCCAATGTGATGCACCAAGTCAATATCCGGGGCAACCGGCAACGGGCCTTGTTTCACCTCGCCCTCAATGTGGGAAGGCGCTATTGGGTGGATCATATCCTGCAAGGCAGACAGCCATCATCAGGGCTCAGCCTGCAATATCGTATCGCCGACCGCGCAGTGCTCAGCAAGGTCCGCAGCAGCATCGGGCTGGGGACACCGCGTCTCTTCCCCGTAGCCGGGGCTGCCCTGTCGCCGTCTGTGGAGATCTTTGTCCACTCCTGCGGCATACCGATGGTCGCTGCCTACGGACTGACCGAGACTACGGCGACCGTATCCATCGACCAGCGGGGACAGCGTGTGACCATGGGCTCCGTGGGTCGTGTCATACCGGGACTGGAAGTGCGCATCGCGCCCGACGGCGAGATACTCGTGCGCGGAGGCTCCGTCACCAAGGGATATTATCACCGCCCGCTCGAGACGGCCCAGGCCATCGACAGCGAAGGTTGGTTCCACACCGGAGACGCCGGCTACCTCAAGGGTGGAGAACTCTTCCTGACAGACCGCATCAAGAATCTGTACAAGACAAGCAACGGCAAATACATCGCCCCTCAGCTCATCGAGTCCGCACTCGTCGTCGACAGATACATAGACCAGGTCATGGTGATAGCCGACCGCTTCAAGTTTGTCTCCGCCCTTATCGTGCCCGATTACGCCCTGCTCAAGCGCTACGCCGACCGCCACGGTATCCCATGCGCCGACAGACAGGAGCTCTGCAGTTCGCCCCGGATTCACGCTTTCCTCGAGGCGCGCATCGCACGTCTCCAGACGGGACTGGCAGACTACGAGAAGGTGAAACGCTTTGCTCTTCTGACACGCCCCTTCAGTATCGAGCGGGACGAACTTACCAACACAATGAAGATGAGGCGCGACAAAATCTTTGACCATCATATCCGCACGATAGAGAGTCTCTACAAATCGTAGAAAAAGGGGACCCCGTATAATTTTTGCCGGCAAAAGACGTTGCTAATACGGATTTTTCGTAACTTTACGCTGAATTAGCAACACATGATTACCGCAGACCAACTAAAAGACCTCAACGAGCGTGTCCAAAAGCTCTATCAGTATCTCGACATCGAGGGCAAGCGCATGCAGTTTGAGGAAGAGACAATACGTACTCAGGCTCCCGACTTCTGGGACGACCCCAAGCGCGCCGAGGCTCAGATGAAAAAGGTAAAAGGCCTCGAGAAGTGGATCAAGGGGTACGAGAAAGTCAGGCAACTCGCCGACGAGACGACTCTGGCCTTTGACTATATCAAGGAGCAACTCGTCACGGAGCAAGAACTCGACGCCGACTACGCACGGGCTATCGATGCCGTCGAGCAGCTCGAGCTTCGCAACATGCTGCGTGAGGACGAGGACGCGATGGACTGCGTGCTTAAGATTAACAGCGGCGCCGGCGGTACTGAGAGTCAGGACTGGGCGGCGATGCTGATGCGAATGTACCTACGCTACGCCGAGTCTCACGGCTACAAGACGCGCATCAGCAATCTACAGAATGGCGACGAGGCCGGCATCAAGACGGTCACGATGGAGATAGAGGGAGAGGACGCCTACGGATATCTGAAGTCAGAAAACGGAGTTCACCGTCTGGTGCGCGTATCCCCCTTCAACGCGCAGGGCAAGCGCATGACATCATTTGCAAGTGTCTTTGTGACGCCGCTTGTCGACGACACGATTGAGGTAGAGGTTGACCCGAGCAAGATCAGCTGGGACCTCTTCCGCAGTGGAGGCGCAGGCGGACAAAACGTCAACAAGGTGGAGACGGGTGTACGTCTGAGATACCAGTACACAGATCCCGACACGGGTGAAGAGGAAGAGATTTTGATCGAAAATACAGAAAGCCGTAAGCAACTTGAGAACCGGGAAAATGCCATGCGCCTCCTGCGTTCTCAGCTCTACGACCGCGAACTCAAGCGCCGGCAAGCCAAGCAGGCACAGATAGAAGCCGGCAAAAAGAAAATAGAATGGGGCAGCCAGATACGCAGCTACGTATTTGACGACCGCAGAGTCAAGGACCATCGCACCGGATATCAGACCAGCGACGTACAGGGTGTGATGGACGGCAAACTGGACGGCTTCATCAAGGCCTATCTCATGGAGTACGGCGGCGCAAAGAAGGCCCAGTAGAGACTGCATCCCAAAACAATATAAAACATATCAGAATATGAGTGAAAAAAGCAAGATTCGCGCTAAGCAACGTCAGGAGAAAGCGGACAAGGAAGCCCGCAACGTCGTCAATGGCATCTTCTTCGGCTTAATAGCCGTGATGGTGATTGCATTGATCCTCTACTTTGCTTTGGCATCTTAGGCTGATGCGATGGCAGACCTCTCTCAGCGCTGACAGCGTCCCGACGCGCGGCTCGTGTGTGCGCCTGCCGACCGATCTGACCTCCTTATGTCTCTCGAAATCGAGCACAAGTATCTCGTGCAAGGCGACTACCGCTCACTAGCCGCCAGCAGCACGCATATCGTCCAGGGATACCTCTGTCGGGATGCTGACCGCACTGTGCGCATACGCCTCCGTGACGACAAAGGTTACATTACTATCAAAGGTAAGTCGACGGCTGACGGCTTGCAGCGCTTTGAGTGGGAACGCGAGATCAGCGCTGGCGATGCCTGGCAACTGATGAAGCTCTGCCTGCCCGGCGTAGTCGACAAGCGACGTTACCTTGTGCCGTGGCGGGGACACACATTCGAAGTCGACGAGTTCGCCGGTGACAACGCAGGGCTTGTCATGGCGGAAGTAGAGGTGAGTCGCGCTGACGAAGACTTTGACAAACCGCCTTTCATCGGCAAGGAGGTGACGGGGGATGAGCGCTACTACAATTCTTACCTCGCCCGCTGCCCCTACACTCAGTGGCCGGAGTAACCGGAGGACGAAAAAATAGTCTAAGATTACTTTGCACGCTGCACCAGACGGCAAGACTACAGCATAAGTCCGAGCCTCAGATGGTGGGGCCGGATAGCGTGAGGCCATATCGCAACGCGAAAACTGCATCACGGGAAAAATCACCCGTCGGACGGCAGTAGACCAACAATAAGGCCGCAGATGAAGCAATACATCTGCGGCCTTGCTATAAGTGGATGGACGCTGGTGGCTACTTGAGATCTCCTTGCTGATAGAGATACTCGGCTATCTGTACGGCATTGAGAGCTGCGCCCTTGCGTATCTGATCACCGGTGAGCCAGAGGGTGAGGCCGTTGTCATTGGCGAGGTCTTTGCGGATGCGGCCCGCATAGACGTTGTCCTTGCCGGCACTCTCGAGTGGCATGGGGTAGACATAGTGCTGCGGGTCGTCCTCCAGCGTGACGCCGGGCGCGCTGGCTAGTGCCTGGCGCACCTCGTCTACTGTCAAGGGACGCTCTGTCTCAAACCACACGCTCTCCGAGTGGCTTCGGAGCGAAGACACGCGTACGCAGGTGGCGCTTGTGCGCACATCGCTGTGCATGATCTTGCGCGTCTCATTGTACATTTTCATTTCTTCCTTGGTATAGTCGTTGGGAGTCATGACGTCGATCTGGGGGATCACGTTGTAGGCGAGCTGATGAGGAAACTTGTTGATGGTCTTGACTGACCCTGTCTCGACGAGTTCCTTGTATTGCTGCTGCAGTTCGGCCATGGCAGCCGCTCCGGCGCCGCTCGCGCTCTGGTAGGAGGCGATGTGTATGCGCTTGATGTGGCTTAGCCGCTCGATGGGCTGAAGTACAACGACCATCATGATAGTCGTGCAGTTGGGGTTGGCGATGATATTGCGCGGGCGCTCGAGTGCGTCCTTGGCATTGACTTCGGGTACGACGAGAGGCACATCGGCATCCATGCGGAAGGCACTTGAGTTGTCAATCAGCACGGCACCATACTTGGTGATGGTCTCTGCGTACTCCTTGGCCGTACCTCCGCCGGCACTGGTGAAGGCTACATCGATGTCCTTGAAGTCGTCGTTGTGCTGGAGTTCCTTGACAATGTGCGGCTTGCCTTCATAGAGGTATTCGCGTCCCGCGCTGCGCTTAGAGCCAAAGAGCGTGAGATGGTCAATGGGAAACTTGCGCTCCGCCAGGATGCGCATCAACTCTTGTCCGACGGCGCCGCTTGCGCCTACAATTGCTACATTCATTTCTGGATCTGTCTTGGTATGATTGATGTCTTGTATGCAAAATTACCCTTTTTCTCCTACAATTGTCACCGAGCCATCCAAATTTGCTTTCCGTGCGGCATAGGGGAACAAGATGGAGAATTTTTTATTTCAATCGGCAGTCTTTTTGAAAAGTGGGTTTGGCAAACGGGCTCTTCTTGCGCATCCGCAGCTGCGCATAAGCCTAGGTGGCATGACCGGATGACTCCACGTCGAAATCCCATCTGACCCTGAGTGGACTTCGTCGGCCTTAGTATAGACAGCGCTCGGGCTATTTACAGCCACATCTGACCGAATGAAGACAGCATCTGGCCAGGCATCAATGGCATCCGGCCATGTACTGAGAGCATGCTGTCTGAGATGGAGGAGGCATCGCCATTGCCGCCGTCAGTGGGGCCTGTACTGCCTCCATCAAAGGGGTGGTGGCGCCTGTAGGGATGACGGAAGGAAAAAAATGCAGGATAATTGCTCCCGTGCTCAAGATATTTGCCGTTTGAACTTGTTGGAGTGTAAAAATGTTTTTACCTTTGCCCAGTGCTAACAAAACCTCTTGTAACCACAAGAAAGAGGAAATGCTATAATCCATGAGACTCATCGATACATTTTTGCTGGATACAATTACATCACGGGCACAAGAGTCGCCCAGATTGCGAATGAACTACAACTTTCACGACTCTCTCGCCGCCCCAAGCCAGCGGCTTATCAATGCTGTCGAGCCTGGTACCATCATGCCGATACACCGTCATCTCCATACCTCAGAGACTTACGTTGTGTTGCGCGGGCGTATCAAGGTGGTCATATATAGCAGCAACCGCATGCCGCTTATGAGCAGCATAATCGATCCTAGCAAGGGCATATACGGAGGACATATTGACAAGGGCGAATGGCATACCATCGAAGTGCTGGACAGAGGCTCTATTATCTTTGAGTGCAAAGACGGGCCGTATATCCCTGTCTCCGAAAGCTGCATTTTGAAATAGCTGGCAGCATATAGTGTGAAATAAGTCATTTATAATATATACCACCATGTTTGATGTAAAAAACTGTCTCAACACCTGTGAGGAGAAGATGCGGCTTGCAGCCTTGCACCTCGAGGAAACGCTTTCTCAGATCAGAGCCGGCAAAGCCAATGTCCATATCCTGGACGGTATCAAGGTCAACTCTTATGGCGCCACCGTACCTCTCAACAATGTGGCCGCTATTACGACACCCGACATGCGCACCATAGCTATCAAGCCTTGGGATAAGACGATGTTTCCCGTCATCGAGAAGGCCATTATCGACTCCAATGTCGGCATCACGCCGGAGAGCAACGGCGAGGTCATACGTCTCTGCATCCCGGCCTTGACCGAGGACCGGCGTAAGCAGATTGCCAAGCAGTGCGGCAAGGAGGGAGAGATTGCAAAGGTGAGCATACGCAACATACGCCGCGACGGCATCGACAAGCTCAAGAAGGCCATCAAGGATGGGCTGAGTGAGGACAACGAAAAAGACGCCGAGGCTGACTTGCAAAAGGTCCATGACAAATATATGAAGCAAGTGGACCAACTCCTCCAGCAGAAGGAGAAGGAACTCATGACCGTATAGACTTGACAAGCCACTACCGCTTGCACACCATTGATCCGGCAGACAGGATGCGGGCTCCGGAGCCTGGCATCCTGTTTCCGGTATTGTCTATATCCTATATATAATAGCCTAGGACCGCGATGGATGGACTTGTAGTCAGAAATACAGGCAGCTGGTACGAAGTGCGTACCGAGGACGGGCGCCTTGTCCCCTGTAAGGTCAAGGGCAACTTCCGCCTCAAGGGTATCCGCAGCACCAGCCCCGTAGCTGTCGGCGACCAGGTCAGGATCCAACTCAACCAGGAGGATACTGCCTTCATCTGCGAGGTGCTCCCGCGACGCAACTACATCATCCGTCGCGCGTCCAACCTGTCTAAGCAGAGCCACATCCTGGCTGCCAACATCGACACCGCTCTGCTTGTCGTCACGTTGGCCCATCCGGAGACCTCGACCATATTTGTCGATCGCTTCATCGCTTCTGCTGAGGCCTACCGCATCCCCTGTGTCCTCCTCTTCAACAAAGTGGACCTCCTCGATGCCGACCAGCGCCGACGTGTCGGCGAACTGGCACAGCTCTACGAGTCCATCGGTTACCCGAGTCTCATCGGTTCGGTGACGCAAGGCTTGGGACTCGACCTACTGACGGGCATGCTCCATGACAAGGTGACCCTCATCGCCGGCAATTCCGGCGTGGGCAAGAGCGCACTGCTCAACTGGCTTGTCCCTACCGCCCACGCTCAGACGGCTCCTATCTCTGAGTCACGCGATACTGGCACGCATACGACAACCTTCAGCCAGCTCTATGACTTGCCCGGTGGCGGTGCTGTCATCGACGTTCCCGGAGTCAAGGGCTTTGGCACTTTTGACTTTGAGCCCGAGGAGATATCCAGCTACTTCCGCGAGATATTTGAGACGGGGCGGCAGTGCCGGTTCTCCAACTGTCTCCATCTTGAGGAGCCTGGATGTGCCGTACGTCAGGCCGTGGAGGAGGGCCGCATAGCCCGCTCCCGCTACGAGGCCTATCTGAGTATGCTCGGCGATAAAGACGAGGACCGCTACCGCCCGGCCTACTAGACTGCCTGGTATCGGAGCGGCTGACTAGGGGAGCGCATGGGCAGTTGATGGAGAGCGTCATCGTCGGGTTGCGGATGCGATTTGTCATTTTTCTGCGGCGTTCTTTTTTCCTCCATATCATTTTTATATAATAAAATCGAGACATTGTCTCATACAGAAGCCGATGTTGTGATGACAAGTCGCCTTGTTCGCGCAACAAGGTCGGATGTAGTTTAAACTAAGTCCGACTTAGTTTAAACTGGAAGGCGAGTTGTTGTTGCCTGAAAGCCAGTAGTTATGAGAATGTCGAAACTTGTTTGTAATCAATTGGCTTCCAGTAAGTTGTAAAAGCACTTTCAGATATTTTGCTCCTTTTTGTCTTCGGAGACAATGGGAGAATCTCCATCCAATTTTTTATTATAAAAAAATCTTTTCCTCTTCGTGTCTTTGACTAAACGGACGTCCGTGCAGATAGGTCCGGACCTAGCGGAAATGGCTTCGGGGAAGGAGGCTCGAATACCGCTTGAAGAGAAACAGCTGAGTGGGGTAATCGCGACTTTGTTTGTCCTACTCAGTCCGCTGGGCCGATCAGAGCATACTCTGTGGGTCGTGTGCCGGCTGAGAGGCGATGAGGGCAGGGGGAGAGTCGCCTTTCAGACGTTCGGCGAATGGTCATGAAGTTTTTGTTTCCCACTTGATTTCAGCCGACTGCGACGTGGCGCGAGCTGAGGCGGGTACGCCAGCAACAGATTGGGTAGGTGCATGGAGAGAAGCGAGAGGAAAGAGAAATATAGCTAATGGAGTCAGCGCGGGAACTTTCTGAGTAAGTGCAGAAGGCATTGGATGAAAAAGTAAGTCCGGCCTTGTCGTTGCAAGACCGGACTTGATGTCTGTTTGTTCCTCGCCCGGGATAGCGCGTGACGCTCGTAGAGGCGATTACTCGAAGTAGAAAGAGAGCACGACCATATTTGTCTTGCCCTTGTCGACGGACTGTGTGAAGATCTTCTTGCTCTCGTCCCGCAGGGAGCTTCGGTCCTTCTCTAGGATATCGAGCAGGCCGAAGCAGAACTTGATCTCCGGGATGAACTTGAAATAGGGCAGGTAGCGCTCGAGGCCCAGTCCGAGCTCGAGCATGAGGTTGAAGGGCTTGACCTGTATGTTTTCCTGGTCCTTCACCGTCAGATCGTACATGGGCGTAAGTCCGGCTGTGAGATAGGGACGGTAGTTGTTGATGCGGGGAGGGGTAAACTTGAGGTGCACGCCGCAGGCGATGTAGGTCGACTTGAGGTCCTGATACTGCTGGTCTCCGCTGACTTGATCGCGAAAGGTGAGATGCTTGTTGCCGAAGTGCATTGTCGGGAGCAGACGCAGGGCAAAATATTGGGAGAGTCGCCATTCGCCTACGAGACCTACGGTGAAGTTGGGATTAAATTGATCATTGTCGACGAACCATTGTCGCCCCGTCGCGGGATCTACGTAGCCATTGTTGATGAGACGCAGGCTCTCGTCGTGCAGGCCGATGAAGAATCCGTAATGAAATTTCTTCAAGTCGACATAGGGACGGTACTGGACGCGCTGCACCTGCCCGCGTATGCCGACGAGGGGCAGGAGGGCGAGGAGTAGCAGGAGGCGAAACTTAGGTCGTAGCATGTAGGTGGCGATGAGTGAGGACTGGACGGGCTACTTGACGAGGATGACGAGATACTTGCTGATGCTCCAGAAGCGCTGTGGATTGGTGATGAAGAGCGTGTACTGGTGCTGGGCGTCCTGCTCGAGCCGGTAAGAGTCTGAGGGATGCGAGGTCAGGAGCCGTGCGCTCTTGGAGTAGAGCTTGATGGACTTGACGACGCGTATGTCGATCTTGGTGAAGTAGTCCTTGTTGTAGGTCGCCGTCTTGAGGACGTCGCCGCTCTTGACAATGCCTTGCTCCTTGAGCTCCTTCTTCGTGCCAAAGACGTACCATGCCTGATTGAGCATCCTGTCCTGGTGGCTTACGGTGTTGGCCTTGGCTTCATTGGATGCCGTGAGACTGGAGACGTTGTCGTTGAGGGAGGAAATCTGCTTGCCTTGTTCCTCTATCTTGATGTCTTTTTCCTTGAGCTGGGTCTCGAGCTGCGAGATCTGGGCCTCCTTGTCCTGGAGCTGCTTGGTGAGGTCGTCGAGCGAAGCCTTGAGCTTTGAGGTGTTGAGCGAACTGCTCTTGAGCTGCTGATTGAGGCGTGCGATGCGCTCGCGGTTGAGCTGGAGCGTACGCTGTATGAAGGAGATGTTTTCTACGACATCCTCGTGGTTCATCTTCTCGGGATTGTTGCTTTCCAGGTTGACGCGGCCCTCGGCCTCGTTGATTTGGCGGAAGCCCTCTTGGATGTCGTTGAAGGTTCCGAGGATATCATTGAGTTCTGAGTCTTTCTGATTGATGATCTGATTGAGAGAGTCTCGGACAGCGTCGATGGCAGCAGCTTCCTGTTCGTTCTTCTTCTGCTGGCAGGAGACGACAGCCAGCATGCAAGCGATGGCTAAGATAATCTTTTTCATATTTCTAAGGGGTTTAATTGTCATTATCAGATTTCTGGTATTTATTGTATTTGTCCTTGGTGCGCGGGGCGGGCTCCTTGCCGGCTACGACGAGCACAAACTCGCCCTTCGGCGCTTGCTGTTCAAAGTGGGCCCTGACCTCGTGGATTGTCCCCCGCACGGTCTCCTCGTGGACCTTGGATATCTCGCGGCAGGCAGCCATCTGGCGCTCCTCGCCAAAGGTCTGAGCAAACTGCTCCAGCGCCTTGAGAACGCGGTAGGGCGACTCGTAGAAGACCATCGTGCGCTCTTCGTCGGCGAGGGCGGCGAGGCGTGTCTGGCGGCCTTTCTTCTGCGGCAGGAAGCCCTCAAAGACAAATCGGTCGCAGGGGATGCCGGAACTCACAAGCGCCGGGATGACGGCTGTAGGTCCGGGCAGGCACTGTACCTCGACGCCTCTGCGTGCACACTCCCGCACGATGAGAAATCCGGGGTCGGATATGCCCGGCGTGCCGGCGTCGCTGATGAGTGCCATTTGCTCGCCCGATAAGAGGCGGTCGGCGATCTGGGCTACCTTGTCGTGCTCATTGTACTTATGGTACGACTCCAGCGGCGTGTGGATATCAAAGTGGTGGAGCAAAATACTCGACGTGCGTGTATCTTCCGCCAGTATGAGATCCGCTTCTCGGAGGATGCGGATGGCGCGAAGCGTCATGTCCTCTAGATTGCCAACGGGCGTAGGAACTACATAGAGCATAATAGTGCAAAAGTACCGATTTAAATTGATAAACGCCAATCTTGTCAAAATATTTCGCGACTTGTCTCCTTTTAAAAGACGGGCGACGAAGCCGCCGGAGGATAAAAGTTTATTAAAAACAGCGAAAAAGCTCCTTCATAGCGCCTCTTAATCCTTAATAGTTTGCTACCTTCGCATTGACAAATCAAATACCATCCATATTCGCTAGTTTATGTATCGTCACAAGGTGCTTATCTGTTCAGCTGCGGCCGTGCTGGCAGCCATCATTATCATTTACGCTCTCTTTTTTGCCTCTCTGGCCAAGGGCGACAAGGCCGTCTCGGTCGATATCCGTCCCTCTGACGATGTCGCCGGAGTCATGCAGCAAGTCTCAGCTCAGACAGGCGCCGTACAGATGCTCGGCTTCCGCATCGCCAGTGCCGTCATGGGGTATAAGAGCCACATCCGTACGGGACACTATGAGTTCCGGAAGGAAGGGGCCCTGCGCGCCGTCCGCCATCTCCGCAACGGGATGCAGACACCCATTGAGTTGACGATTCCGAGCGTGCGCACGGTGGAAGATTTGTCGGGACAGTTGTCTCACAAACTTATGCTTGACAGCACTGAGATTCTGCGGGCGCTGCGCGATCCCGGAGTATGTGCCCGCTACGACTGTGATACAGCGACGATCCTTTGTCTCTTTATCCCCAATACCTATGAAATGTATTGGAATATCCCGCTTGACAAGTTTCTCAAGCGTATGCAGCAGGAGAGTGAGGCCTTCTGGACACCCGCACGTCGCGCTCAGGCACGCGCTGCCGGCTTGACGCCCACTCAGGTACTCACGCTGGCCTCCATCGTCGACGAGGAGACAGCTGACAATGGGGAGAAGCCCATGATAGCCGGTATGTACCTCAACCGCTACAAGCAGGGCATGCCGCTACAGGCTGACCCTACCATCAAGTTTTCCCTTAAGCAGTTTGGCCTGAAACGAATCTATACCAACCAGACCTTTGTCCGCAGTCCCTACAACACTTACCGCAACATCGGCCTCCCGCCCGGTCCTATACGCATCCCCTCCGTGGCTGGCATCAATGCAGTGCTCAACTACGTACATCACGACTACCTCTATATGTGTGCCAAGGAGGACTTCAGCGGTACCCACAATTTTGCACGTACCTACGCCGAGCATCTGCAAAATGCCGCCAAGTACAGCCAGGCACTCAATCAGCGCGGCATCGAGTAGATGCTGTACGTACCGGCCGCCTTGTAGCAGGTAAGCTGACGCGAGAAACCGCGGGACACATCTCATCTACACTATACCAGGTCCGACTTTGTCACCAACAAGGTCGGACCTGGTTTAAACTCCATCAGACTTGGCCTAGACTACAAGAGACTTGTTCCAAATCGGGAAGGCGTCTTGTCGGGGCGGTAGGGGATCCGATGGCCGACAGACGGCATGCGGAGGGTTGCGAAAAGCGTCGGACGAGGATCGAATGGAAATTTTATTTACACAATATTTCATTTTGGCTCAAAGTTTTGTAGAGTGTGCATTTGTTTGTACCTTTGTAGCCAAAACCAGAACAGCTCCCGCGCTGCCATCATCTCAATATGAGCAAACATCCCCACTATGTATCGGCTGATGAAGCCGTCTCCGTCGTGCGCAGCCACGGCCATATCCATCTCAGTAGCGTAGCCAGTGTGCCCCAAGTGCTGATTCAGGCGCTGGAGCGTCGGGCCGAGGCCGGCGATGTCACCGATCTGCACTTTCATCATTTCCATACGGAAGGCCCTGCTCCCTATGCTGATCCTAAGTGGGAGGGTGTCTTTTTTGACCAGGGCTTTTTTATCGGGCCCAATGTTCGCCCCAGCGTCAATCAGGGCTATGCCGACTATATCCCAGTGCATCTTGGTGAGTCACAGCGTCTCTACCGGTCAGGCGTAATCAAGCTCGACTGCGCAATGGTACAGGTCTCCGAGCCCGATAGTGAGGGGCGCGTATCATTGGGGACCTCTGTCGATTGCTCCATCGCCGCCATCGAGACGGCACGCGTCTCTATAGCAGTCGTCAATCCTAATGTCCCTTTCGCCTACGGCGACCTGGTGAGTCTGGATCAGTTTGATTACCTCGTAAGAGACGACTCGCCGCTTATCACCAAGGGCTTTATGGAGCCTACAGAGCAGGAAAAGCTTATCGGCAAGCAGTGTGCGGCGCTCATCGACGACGGCGCATGTATTCAGATGGGTATCGGCGCGCTGCCCAACGCGCTCGCTTCGCAGCTGGACGGACACCGCGACCTCGGCATCCATACGGAGATGTTTGCCGACGGAGTGCTGCGCCTTATCAAGAAGGGCGTGATCAACGGCAGCCGTAAGCGTATCGACACGGGCAAGATTACAGCCTCCTTCCTCTTGGGATCGCAGGAGGTGTACAGCTTTATAGACCACAATCCCGCAGTCCTGATGAAGGACATCAGGTATACCAATGCGCCGTCGGTGATAGCGCAAAATCCGGGCATGGTCTGCATCAACTCAGCTACCCAAGTGGATCTGACGGGGCAGATCTGCGCCGATTCCATCGGCACCCGCATCTACTCAGGCACGGGCGGACAGCTGGATTTTGTCCAAGGTGCAGAGCAGAGCGAGGGAGGCCGCAGCATCACAGCTTTTGCCTCACGTACCAAGAAAGGTGTCTCCAAGATCGTACCTGTGCTCAACGAGGGCGCAGGCGTGGTCACGCCGAGAGCCAATGCCCATTGGATTGTGACCGAATACGGGGCCGTCGACCTCACCGGCCGTTCGCTCGAGGAGAGAGCCAAGCTCCTCACCTCCATCGCCCATCCTGATGATCGCGTGATGCTGGACGAAGCAGCCTATAAGCGCTTCGGTCCCCATTACCACAACTTCAGTCTATAGCCCATCGCCTCTGTGTAGCTACAGGGTCCGGCCTCCTCTGAGTGGGGGCGGACCCTGTGGCCCACATCTCTGATATAGTTATTGAGAAAAAGCCGATAGCCGGCCATCCTGTCCCCACGGAGAAATGACCGGCTGCCGTACGCGTGGTCTACCATCCGTAAATCTGGTTGCTATACCCGTAATAGATATACCTCCCCGCCAACTGGCCGGCAGTACCTTTGCACCCGAAATCAGACATTCAGACTTATCATACAACAAACTATGTTTCTCGAAAAAATCAACAGCCCCAAGGACCTCAAGCAAGTGGCCCTCTCCGACCTGCCACAGGTGGCAGATGAAGTACGTCAGGCCGTGCTCAACCGCGTAAGCATCCACGGCGGACACGTCGGCCCCAATCTCGGATTTACCGAGGCTACGGTGGCTCTACACTACGTCTTTGATGCTCCTACAGACAAGATAGTATTTGACGTAAGCCACCAGAGCTATCCTCACAAGATACTTACGGGCCGCGCCAAGGGTTTTATCGACGCACAGAGCATGGACGCTATCTCGGGCTACAGCTCTCCGGCCGAAAACCCCGAATATGACAACTTTGAAATCGGACATACTTCGACCTCCATCTCGCTTGCCAGCGGCTTGATGAAAGCCCATGACGTGATGGGCGGACATGAGAATATCGTGGCCGTAATTGGTGACGGCAGCCTCTCGGGCGGTGAGGCCTTTGAGGGACTTGATACTGTCTCGGAACTGGGAACCAACTTGATTATCGTAGTCAATGACAACGAGATGAGCATCGCCGAAAACCACGGAGGCCTCTACCGCAATCTGCGCCAGCTCCGCGAGACCCAGGGGCAGAGTCCGCTCAATTTCTTCAAGTCCTTTGGCCTCGACTATCTCTATGTGGAGCAGGGCAACGACGTCTTGCAGCTGGTCCAGGCCTTCCGGCGCGTCAAGGATACCGACCACCCCATCGTAGTCCATATCCATACTGAAAAGGGTCACGGCTTCCAGCCCGCAGTCGAGAATAAGGAGCGCTGGCACTGGAGCATGCCCTTCCACATCGAGGACGGCAGCCTGCGGGATCAGTCTCGGGGCGGCGAATATATGCCCTTGATGCTGGGTAAGTGGCTCCGCGAGGAGATCAAGCGCGACCCCAAGCTGGTCTGCATCTCTTCTGCTGTGCCCGCGGCCATAGGCTTTGGCCCCGAAGAGCGCAAGGCGGCTGGACAACAATACATCGACGTCGGCATCGCCGAGGAGGAGGCTGTCGCACTCGCCTCCGGCATGGCCAAGCGCGGCGCCCACCCCGTATACAGTACCTATGCCACCTTCCTACAGCGCACCTACGACCAGATCAGCCAGGACCTCGCTGTCAATGGCAACCCCGCTGTGATCAACGTCATCGGTTCCTCTATTTACGGCATGAGCGATTTCACGCATATATGTTTCTTCGACATACCGATGATAAGCCATATTCCCAATCTGATCTACCTTGCTCCCACGACTTACGAGGAACTTATCGCCATGGAAGCCTGGGCTATCAGGCAGGAGAAGCGGTCTGTAGCTATCCGTGTGCCCGAGTGGGGCGTTCTGCATACGGACCAAGAGGTCGACAAGGACTATGATGAAATCAATAAGTTCAAACTTGATCATCTGGGGAGCCGAGTCGCCATCATCGCCGTCGGTGACTTCTATCAGAAAGGTCTCAAGGTCAAGCAACTGCTCGCCGCCCGCGGCATCGATGCTACCTTGATCAATCCACGCTATCTGAGCGGCGTAGACGAACAAATGCTCCAGTCGCTGGAGAGCGGCCACCAGGTCGTTGCCACGCTCGAAGACGGCAGCCTGGACGGCGGCTTCGGTGAGCGCATCGCCCGCTACTACGGCCCGACAGCCATGCGCGTGATCAATTTTGGCGTACGCAAGGCACTCTACGACCGCTACGACGTACAGCAGCTGATGAAGGACAACCACCTGCTGGACGAGCAGATCGCAGACGATATCCTGGCGGTGCTCGACAAGGCATAGCGGCTTGCCGTCGATACCCTGTACAGGCTGTATCAAATATCGTGTGTCAGGGGATGGTCAGCGTGAGTAATCGTATCCTTTATAATAGGATGGAGGTCAGACCGGGTATCAACCGAGTCTGACCTCCATTTGTATTTAGTTCTCATCTCTTTACATTAAAAAGAGACTTTGACGCTCGCATTTCGCACAAACTGACTATCTTTGCGGCATGATGAAATGGATAATTAGCCTTATGCTCCTTACCCTGCCAATGCTGGGATGGAGCCAGTCCTGTGGCGCCGAAACGGCCTGCCATCAGAGTGATACGACATGCCGGAAAGGCGATACTGCCTGCCAGCAAAAAGTTGCAAACTGTCATCAGAAGGGCGCAGCCTGCCAGAAAGAAGGTATGACTTGCGAGAAGAAGGGTACAGCGTGTGGCCAGAAAGGCACGGCCTGCCAGAAAGAAGGTATGACTTGCAAGAAGAAAGGTACAGCGTGTGGCCAGAAGGGCACGGCCTGCCAGAAAGAAGGTATGACTTGCAAGAAGAAAGGTACAGCCTGTGGCCAGAAGAGCGCAGCCTGCCAGAAGGAAGGTATGACTTGCGAGAAGAAAGGTACAGCGTGCCATCAGAAAGGCACAGCGTGCCATCAGAAAGGCACAGCCTGCCAGAAAGAAAGTATGACTTGCGAAAAGAAAGGTACAGCGTGTGGCCAGAAGGGCGCAGCCTGCCAGAAAGAAGGTATGACTTGCGAGAAGAAAGGTACAGCGTGTGGCCAGAAGGGCACGGCCTGCCAGAAAGAAAGTATGACTTGCGAAAAGAAAGGTACAGCCTGTGGCCAGGGCGAGGGTGCTTGCCACAAAGACCATGCCCTGATGCGGTCTTCAGTCAATCAGGGCAAGGCAGACTCACTGCGGCAGCTCTTTTCGCGTCCCTATATCCGCTTGCCGCGTCACGACAGTCTGGACGCTAAGCTCTACGACCCTTCTACGCTGATCATTCACTACGATGAGAAGGTGGGCAAGCGATCTCTGCTCAAGGCGGCCAAGAAATGGGGCGCCAAAGTGGTATATACGTACTCGATTCTCCCAGCTGTGGCACTTCGCAAGCCGGACAAATGGACGCTGGATGAGACAATCGAAAAGTTCAAAGGGGTCAAAGGCGTACTCCAAGTAAACCGCAACCGCCTGTACCAACTTGACAAGCCACAGGTAGAGATACAGTAGTGTGCCGGCAAGGCCTGCACGATAGTACAATCGCTCAGTTTCTCATGGGGAAGCTGAGCGGTTGTGTATTATGCCGTTGCGGGTCTTTAGTGCACAGGTTTTGGTGAGGCGGGACAGTCGTAGATGCTTGCAGGCGGGATTTAGTAGAATTCAAAACTGAGCCCTACGTCAAAGACCAGGATGTCCCACAGACTGATATACTTGTTGGTCGCACAGCTGGCAAGATACAAGTCATTGGTCGAGACGTCGTAGTAAAAGATGACCGCCTTGTGTTGCATACGCTTCATCTGCGGTATTTCATATCTGAGCCGCTGCCCCAGAAATACGTTGGCGCGTATCTTGGTCGAGAAGCCGTAGTATTTCTTCGGGTACTTGTCAGGTTCTTTAGCCCAAAATTGATCGCTGAATATCGTAGTCAGATAGAGCCCAGTCGCAAGTGGGTCGATGTTGACGTTGTCTCCTAGCCTTACGCGGAAGGGGGCGTAAGTCTGGCGCAAAGTAAGTATGAGCTTGGAATGATGTGTGTGGTACGCGGGCAGATAGCCAAACATCAAGTCGGTTTCCCATACTCTGCGGTCGTGCCCGTAGTGCCACCCTGGTCCTATCGAGACGAGTCCCATGTCGCCTGCGTACTGTATCTTGACCTGATTGGGTGTGAGGCTGGTCCAAAATCGGTTGATCCTCTCCAGGGTGTGTCGGTAGCGCTCGTTGGCCAGGCTGGCGGTGTCACGGGTCATCTTTTTGGGGAGCAAATACTGTATCGTGTCCGATGGTACCTGCGGGATAGCAGACGGCGTCACGGGTTCTGCGTATGCGGTCAGGACGGTACGCAGGGCGATGCAGAGGCCTGCGGCAAGGCGCAGGAGTAGGCTATAGTTGGACCACTTCGCGCTCATAGCTGTTGCGGGTGATGGTATATAGGATATAGGTCTTGCGGTTGGCCGACGCGACCATGTAGAAGGGGAGGTCGTCGCCATAGGGATAGAGGGTCGTCGTATGATGGTCGTGCCCGCAGAGACAGAAGAGGAGCCCGCGGTACTTGCGCAGGGAGTAGTTGAAAAAGTCTGAGATATTGTTGTCAAACTGTTCGTTGCCCGGCGCGGCGTGCATGGCCACGATGGTATTGGTCAGGACCAAGCTGTCGGTAGCCAGGAGACTGTCGCGATCAGAGCGGATGAAGGTGAAGTCGGGTACGTTGGCGGAGTGATCGTACTCGAAGGCGACGGTATTGAGGCAGACTACGTGGAGAAAACTGGCGTTGAAGGCAAAATCGTCACTGCCGTACATCGCATGGTATACGTCCTCGCCGGTACCGAGGCAGTCGTGATTGCCGATGATGCAGACCCAGGGCATCTTAAATCCTGCCATGATGTCTCTCTGCCACTCAAACTCCTTGGTAAGTCCGAAGTCGCTCTGGTCTCCGCAGTGGATGACAAAGTCTACGTCGCCTCTGGCATTGATGGCGTCGACGAGAGCTTGTGTCTCGTCGTACCATCGTTGCGTGTCGCTGATTTGCGCGACACGCAGGGTGTCCTTGCCTGCGCACTGGCTCTGGATTTGCTCGATGTTGCGCGCGGTCAGACCCTGCGAACCCGAGATGTGGGCGTCGTAGGGGTGATACTCAAACTTGTCGCAGCCACTGAGTAGGCCAAGACAGAGGAGCAGGAGGACCTGGAGGGACGCAAATTTCATCAGAGCCGCTTATGAAGGTGTCAGATGCAAAGTTAATAAAAATAATGAGAGGTCTCGGAGTGAAAATTTGGGTGTTTATTGTTCACTTTTTCGTCGAAATCGTCTGATTTGGCGTCGTAGGCATGTGACAAGACGGCTTGGAGGAGACGTGGAGTCTGGCGATGTGTGATATGAGATAAGGGACTGGCTGTGCAGGCTGCCCGCCTGTAGTGAACGGGCGGCAACGACAGAGATGTAGCAGGCTGAACCGAAAAAGCGGACAGGAGGGGCGCAACGGCAAGATGTTTTGCAGCCCAAACTACATCAGACCTAATTTAAATTACATCAGATCTTGTTTTAGACTAAGTCCGACCTTGTTGTGACAGGGTCGGACTTAGGTAGGAATAGGTCTTGGCTGGCAGGCCTCGATGGGCGTCGGTACGGCAGCCGGCAGGGCTTAGGCGATAGGCTATCGGGCCAGCCAGGACTCAGGATTGAGCGTGGAGGTCTCCTTGCGGAGCTGGAAGTGCAGGGTTGGGCGGCCGGAGGCATCATTGGCGATGCGGCCGATGGTAGCGCGGGCACTGATGTGCTGGCCCTTGCTTACGGAGATAGAGGAGAGGTTGCAGTAGACGGAGATGTAGCTGCCGTGGCGGACAAGTACGTTGTACATGCCCCCGAGGGAGAATACGTAGCTCACAACTCCCGGGAAGATACAGCGGGCCGCGGCTCCGGGGTGCCCAGTGACGTTGATGCCTTTGTTACTCAGCTGTACGTTGTGCAGGCCTTCCATGTTGTAAGATCCGTAATGGGCTGTGATGATGTAGCTGCCCGTGATAGGCATGGGCAGACGGCCCTTGTTGGAAGCGAAGTCCTGGCTGAGTGCGTACTCGGTGCTGCTTGTGCGATACGACTCCATGGGTGCGGTCTTGGGGGACTCGGAACTCGCTCTGTCGGTCTCGGAAGGAGTTTTCCTAGCGGCAGTGGAAGACTTAGAGCTGCTGTTGGTGCGGGACTCGGCGGCAGCCTGTGCCTTGCGGCGCGCTGCCTCTTCGGCGAGCGCCTTCTTGCGTGCTGCCTCGGCGCGGGCCCGTATCTCCGCCTCGCGGCGCTTGCGCTCCTGCTCGATGGCTAGTCTGACATAGTAGTCGATGCGGGCATTGAGCTGAGCCATTTCTTTCTTATTGGCTGCGATGACGTTGCGTATCTGCCGCTGCTTGTTTTGCAGCTGCTTGACACTCTCCTGTTGTTTTCCTTGCTGCTGAGTGAGGAGTGTGTGCTCGTTGCGCTGCTGCCGGAGGGCGGATGACTTGTCGCTCTGGGTCTTGACGAGGAGTCCTTTGACTTGGGCTACTTGTTGCTGCTTCTTCTGTATGAGTCGGCCTTGCGCCTGCTGGTATTTGGCGTACTCGCGCACATACCGGTAGCGGCGGAGCATCTGGCTGAAGCTGTTAGCCGAGAGTATGAAGAGAAGTTTACTCTGTTGGCCTTTGTTGCGATAGAGGTAGAGCAAGGAGCGGCGGTATTTGGAACGGCGGTCCTGCAGCTGCTTGCTGAGGACGCTGTAGTCGTTGGAGAGTCGGTTAATATGGTGATTGAGAGAGTCAATCTGGTACTGTATGTCGTCTATAGCGCGTCGTTGCTTGTCTATCTTGCCATTGATGACGGCAAGGTCGGAGAGCTGGCGCTTCACATCCATGTCGGTAGAGCGGAGACGCGCCTCGTTGGCGCGCAGTTCGCGCTGTAGCTGGTCGCGCCGGGACCTGAGGCTGCTCACAGAGGGAGTCTTGGCTTTTGTGGCGCGGGTGGCGCGCTTGCGGGTGGCGGGAGTATTACGCTTGGTCTTGGCCGATGACGAGGTCGTGCGGGTAGTGTGGCGTGAGGAGGACTTCTGGGTGGTGGAGGCCCGCTTACGGGTGCGCGTCTGCGCCGTCGAGGGGACAGGGGTCAGGAGTAGAAAGGAGAGAAAACAAATATATAGGATACTACGCATGACTTGTAATTATTCAGACATGATCTTCTTGAGAATGTTTCGGGCGTCCATCCGGGTATATTTGGAGGAGAGCTCCGTACGAGTGGGCCAGTCGGTCTTGGTGCCAAGGCTGGAGAGTTGGAGGGAGAGCTTGGCAGTGTTGCCTTCGCCCTTGAAGGAGAGCTCAAGGGAGGTGGGAAATTGCTTGCCGGCAAGTTTTGTATAGGCGCCGTACTTACATACAAATTCGCCTGACTCTGTGACACTCTTAGGCGAGATAGTGGTGCGGTCAATCAGTTGTGAGGCGGTCTGGGTCAGGAATGCGTATTCCAGTTTTGGAGCCGACTTGAGGGAGAGCAGGGTGTGTCCGCCGCTCTCGGCCTTGGTGAAGAGGGAAAGCGCTGTTGATACGTCCTGGGTGCCGGGCGCAAAGAGCTGATGCCAGAAGATGGCTTGCAGAGAGGAGAAATCGAGACTGGTGGACTGGAGAAAGTCTACCTCGGAGTAGGGCACGCGGACGTAGCGCCGATGGGCGCGGTCGACGATGAGGACTTCGTCCTTGGTAAACTCCATGCGGCCTATCTCAAATCCGAGCATACTGACGGAGAGTTGGATGACGTCGTCGCGCATCATCCTCAAGTTGCCGTTGAGCGTGATGTCCTTGTCCATAGCCTGGAGCCTGACCTTGGCGTGGGCCGTGATGGCCTTGACAGAGGGAGAGGTTGCAATGACCTGGCGGGCATAGCGTACGGCCGAAGCGTCGCCTGTGGCGTCGGAGGTGCCGCTGTGCAGACCCTTGGTGCTGCCGCAGCTGGCGAGCGTCAGGGCTATGATGAGGGAGAGGAGGGAAAGTAAGTATGGGATGCGTCTCATGGCTTGATATATCTTTTGTACTTGATTTTCTGTCGGAGGATTTTGGATGCGTTGCCCATCTTAAGGGCTTTCTTCCAGGCTTGCAGAGCCTGTTGGGTGTCGCCTAGCTGGCTATAGATGTCGCCTGCGTGCTCGTAGAGGCTGGCGTCCTGTGGCGATGAGGTCTTGAGCCGCTGCTGGGCCTTGTCTATGTAGACCTTGGCGCCGCTATAGTCGCCCTGGACGAAGAGTACCCAAGCGTAGGTGTCGAGGAAGGTCGGCTCGTCGGGGCTATACTTGATGGCCAACGCCGCCATCTCGTGCGCCTTGTCCATGGCTGAGTCTGCCAGCGAGAGGAAGTAGGCGTAGTTGTTGAGCGTGGAGACATTGGCGGGGTTGCAAACGAGGCTGGAGTCGTACATCGCGTAGCTCTCCTTGAGTCTGCCCGCCTCATGCAGGAGATCGCCGTAGGCAGAGTAGTAGTCGGACCGTATGTCAGCGTCTTTGTAGCCACTGACATGAGACTTGCCTGACTCAAAGAAGGACATGGCCGTGTCGCGCTGCTTGAGTATCGTGGCACTATTGCCGCCGAGGAGGTAGAAAATCAGTTCCTCGGGATGGTACTCAATACCTTGCTTGCACGAGGCGATGACTTTGGGGTAGTCCAAGCGTTTGAAGAGCGCCCAAGCCTCGCGCAGTCGATTCTGCCTGTCGGAGGGGTCTATCTCAAGATACTTCTCCATGACGTCAGCGTAGGCACTGTCGGGCGCATGAAGCGACGTGAGATACGACGTATAGGTATCCAGCAAGTCAGTGTCGTCCATAGGCTGGTCGAGCAGACGGGCAAAGAGACTGTCGATGAGACCTTGCCGGTCGCTGCCCTTATATGTCTTGATGATGGTCTTGAAAAAGTCGTCGCGCACGTCGGTATCTTGCTTGGGATTGAGCACGACTTGCTCGATCTCGTGTTCCAGACGGCGCTGGTCGCCCTTGGACTGGTAGTAGCGCACGAGGAAAAGCTGTCCGTAGCTGTTGTCGGATGACTCCGCCATTATCTGATTGTTGGCGGCCAGGGCCTGCGCTGTATCGCCTCGCTGCAGGAGCGCGTCAGCACGGAGGGCGAGGTAGTAGTCATTGTCCCTGTAGGTATGGGCCAGCGTGTCGGCCCAAGCAAGTGCCTCATCGTAGCGGTGCATACGGGACAGTGCACGATATTTCATCTGGCCGATGGTCTCTGCGGAGACTTCGTCGCCCTCCCACTCGCGGAGGACTTGGAGCAGAAGGGAGTCTTGTCCGCGACGATCATAGATGTTGGCGAGTAGAGAATAGGCGCTGTATCGACGCTGGTCGTCATTTGTCAGTGTGCGAAGCAGGACGATAGCCGAGTCGAGCTGGGCATGTGCGATCTGATACTTGGCAAATTGCCAGCGGTACTCATTGTTTTCCGGCCAAAGGCGGATGGACTTGCGGTAGAGCGCGTCTACCTGCTCCTCGGAGCACAGTGGATTTTGCGAGCTGACCTCCGCGAGGTCAAAGACGGCTTCGGCAGCGTTGGGCTTGTACTGCAGGGCCTTGGAGAGCAGCATCTGCTGAGCCCCGTAGTGTCCCGCCTCGCGCTGGACGACAGACTCGAGGTAGTAGATACGGTATTTGTGCTCGGAGACGGAGTCGGTAGCGTAAGAGGAGAAACTCCAGATCGCGCACATCAGACACGCCAATCCCCGGAGGCTTTTGCGGAGTCTCCTGACGGCGGTTGATCGTGTATCGTGTGGCATCTGGATGGATATAGACTGGATGATGTGTTGATCGGGTGGTGACTTGTGGCGCGGTTGCCGGACGCGGCATCGCGCGGGTACGAGATAGGGAGGTCGGAGTAGGATTATTTTTTACCAGTGTGGCCAAATCCGCCTGCGCCCCTCTCGGTCTCGTCGAGCTGACTGACGGGCTGCCACTCCACTCTCTCGTGGCGGGAGACGACCATCTGAGCGATGCGGTCGCCGTCCTCGATGGTGAAGTCCTCCTGTGAGAGATTGATCATGATGACTCCTATCTCGCCGCGATAGTCAGCGTCTATGGTGCCCGGAGTATTGAGCAGTGTGATGCCGCGCTTGAGGGCCAGTCCGGAGCGGGGGCGTATCTGCGCCTCGAAGCCGGCGGGCAGCGAGATGTAGAGTCCGGTGGGCACGAGGCGCCTCTCGAGAGGCTTGAGCGTGATGGGAGCATCGATTGATGCCCTCAGGTCCATGCCGGCGCTGAGTGCTGTCTCGTAGGCTGGGAGAGCGTGATGGGAGCGATTGATTACCTGTATCTTCATATGAAGTCTTATTTTATTGCAAAAATAGGCATTTCTAGCCAATATACTCCTGCTTTTCAGGTCAAAATACTGGCAGATGTCCGTTTTTTAGGTTACATTTGCACATCCTATTAGCACCGGCCTTGCGGCCGGCCATCTGATTATCAATCTGCCCAATACGTCCTATATCATGCCGTCTCCCCATCTGATGGACTGGTCCCGCCTCATCTCCAGCCGACGTCTCGGCCAGGAGACTCCGCAGTACGAGGTCGATGAATATCGCACGGATTTTCAGCGCGACTACGACCGACTGATCTTCTCCTCCCCCTTTCGCCGTCTGCAAAACAAGACGCAGGTGTTTCCCTTGCCCGGTAGCATCTTCGTACACAACCGCCTCACGCACTCCTTGGAAGTGTCGAGTGTCGGACGCTCTCTGGGCACCGACGCGGCGCGTGAACTCTCGCACCGTTATCCCGAGCTCCGCTCTCCGCTAAGGCAGTTGGGCATCATCGTCTCTGCCGCCTGCCTGGCCCACGATCTGGGTAACCCGCCCTTTGGTCACGCCGGCGAGCGTGCCATTGCCGGCTATTTTGCTGATGGAGAAGGGCTGAAGCTACGGCCACTGATTGAGCAGGAATTGGGAACCGAGGCCGCTGAGATATATTGGAGCGACTTGACCCACTTCGACGGCAACGCCAATGCATTTCGCCTCTTGACCCATCAGTATCGGGGACGCCGTCGCGGAGGCTACGTCATGACATATTCTACCTTGGCCTCCATCGTCAAGTATCCCTTCTCCTCGTTGCTGGCTGGACGGAAGCCAAAGTTCGGCTTCTTCCATAGTGAACTGGATACCTATCGCGCCATTGCCAAGTCGCTTGGTCTGCTTCGCCAGGAGGACGATGGACGGTACAGGGCGAAGTATGCGCGTCACCCGCTGGCTTATTTCGTCGAAGCGGCCGACGATATCTGCTACGAGATTATGGACATAGAGGACGCGCACAAGCTGCATATCATTACCACAGAGCAGACCGAAAGCCTTTTCCTCAACTTCTTCAGCGAGGGGCAGCGGGAGCATATCCTGCAGGCGCATCCTGATGTCACCGACCCCAACGAACGGATTATCTATCTGCGGGCTTGCGTGATCAACTGTCTCGAGCAAGAGTGCGTACAAGCCTTTTTCGCCCACGAGGAAGAGATTATGGCGGGACAATTTTGCGGCACACTTATTGGCAGTATCAGTCCGGAGCGGCGTAAGGCCTTTGAGACGTGTGTCAAGCTGGCTGGTGAGCAGATTTACCGCGACCGGCAGGTGCTCGATATCGAACTTGCGGGCCACCACATCATCCTTGAGTTGCTCCACTTGATGACCCATGCCGTGCTACATCCCGATACCGCCTACAGCCAGCTGCTCTTGCGTCGCGTGCCTCAGCAGTATGATGTGCAAAATCCTCTCCTGTCGCTCCGCCTTCAGGGTGTGCTCGACTACATCAGCGGCATGACCGATGTCTACGCCCTTGATCTCTATCGCAAGATCAATGGCCAGTCTTTGCCTAGCGTATAGTGTACTTGCTAAAGGGGCAGCCTGCCGCTTTGCAGGGAAGGGAAAATCCGCCCGATGCCTGACCGATTATCTGGGCAGGCTTTGTGGAAAGAATAGGCCAAACTGAAATCTGGTAGCAACGAGATTTGCCTACGGAGGACGAGCGCTGAGAGGCAGTCGTCCCGATATGCGGCAAAACTAGCCTTACTTAGTTACGGCTTTAAGGCAAGTGCAGAAGGTGTGACGCCTCCAAGTAACGACTTGAGACTATACTGTTTGACAGATGACCGACCTCAAGACTAAGAGGCGGCTCTCAACAGCAATAATTTGGCTTGCGGACTCTGCTGTAAGCCGCCCTGCATAAACTGCAAACGGTTTTGCTCAGGAAAAAAGACTTAGTAGAAAATCAGAGCAAGAACAAAACTTTCTTCTTCGCCTGCTGGATATCAGTTGACGACGCGTGCGTGATTCTCACTGCCGTTCTGCAGGCAAGCGCCCGTGACAAATAGGTTCTGAGCGGGAAACTATGAGGAGTAAAAACGGCAGGTGCTTCTGGTACTCTCCTCCGCAGGCCTCTCCTCCGCCGAAAGCTTCTCCACAAGGGCTCAACCTATAGATACTGACAGCTCAATATGCTCTAAAACTAGCTGGAATAAATTTTTTTATATAAAAAATTGGCTCGAGATTTCGGGATTGTCCTTGAAGACGAAAAGATAGAAATGTCTCCGGTATGACTTTGTAACTTACTGAAATCCAATAAATTACAAATGAAATTTGACCTTCTTGCAACTAGCTGGCTATCAGATGACAACAACTCGCCTTCCAGTTTAAACTAAGTCCGATTTAGTTTAAACTACATCCGACCTTGTAGCGCTTACAAGGCGACTTGTCATCACGACATCGGCACCTGTATGGGACAGTATCCCGCATTTATTATATAAAAAATAATTGTACACCCATTCGCTTGAGGGAGTCACTGGAGAGGGAGGCCGGATACGAGCGGCGGGGGGCGTAGTGTGGATTTCTTTCAGAGGACCTCATCGAGGAAGCCGTCCTGCGAGCAAGGGCTGAGTAGCCTATTGCGGTCGAGTGCCCGGACTACAGTGGCCTGGCCCCATGGTGGCTGTATTGGGAAAGCCTTACGAAGGGAGGCTCCCCCCCCTTGTGTACAATCACTGTCTCTCAAATGCAGTGGCGGGCCTTTTTGGGGCAAGTCTGAGGCGCTTCTGTGCGCGTCAGAGAAGCGCCGTGGCTAAAGTGGGCCTTCCTTTTTCAAGTCACTAAACGATTGGATTGCCCCGCTGATGGTTGTTGAGCTGTAAGAAGCCGAGCTGTCTAAAAACAGAAAGGCGAGCTGTCGGTCAGACAACTCGCCTTGTATCCTGGGTATCGCTTGTAGCGGGATTTCTTCTGAGTTCGTTTGCCCCCTTTCGCACTTCTGCACGGGTCTGCGAGAGCATTTGTCGGACGGAGAGGCTACTTGAGTATATTGGCCAGCGTAGCGATGATTGTGCCGAATGAAGCTACAGAAGTCGCGATGGCGAGCGTCTGTGCGAGATTGCCTCTGGACTTGGCTTTGCTCGGCACGACAATCTCGCAGCCTGGCATGACCTTGGCGCCGTGACTGACCTTGGCAACTGTACCATTCATGTAGATGATGATGGAGTGGCTCTTCTTGGCCTCGTTTCCCCAGCCGCCGGCCTGATCAATGTACCAGGAGGCATTTTTCCCCTTCTGGAAGGCGACGGTATTGGGATAGACAACATCACCGCTGATCTTGACCGTAGCATTGTACTCCGGAATGATAAGTCGGTCGCCCTCGCGCATGATGATGTCGGCGTCTCCTCCCGGATGGGCCAGGGCCTTGTCGAGCTCTATGCCGACATAGTAGGTGTCACCCAAGTCGAGCTTCTCTACATCTATGGAGTCCTTGCCGCTCTGAGTGTTGATGGCCTTCATCAGCGTCTTGGTGCGCAGACGTTCCTCGGGGGTGTAGCGACGCTCAAGGCGTGCGCCGGGGACGTAAGCGCGCATGTTGACTCCACCTGCCTTGCGTACGACTTCACTGAGTCGTTCCTTCTTGTTGTAGAGCGTATATACGCCGGGGAACATGGCTTGGCCTTCGATTGTGATGTTTTGCTGGGCATTGTAGGCGGGACTCTTGCGCACGTAGACCTCGTCGTAGGGCATCAAGGTGAAGCCAGGCTTGCCGTCGACGACGAAACCGTCTTTGAGGGCGAAGGTAAATGTCTGCGCGATGATACTGTCGGTCTTTGTCGCTTTGGGGTTGGAGATACGGCGGGCCACATCGACCTTGACAGTCGAGGCCGTCTCTCTAAGACCTCCGGCCTGGAGGACGAAGTCCTCGAGCGTCTCATTGTCAGCATACTCATAGATGCCGGGGTAGAGCACTTCGCCGTGTATAGTAATGGTCCTGTTGATTTGCGACTCCTGTTTTGAGGGGACGAAGAGCACATCATTTTCTTTCAAGGGGATGTCTGCGACTTCTCCGCTCATGATGCCACCGAGATCAAGACTGATGACTTCGAGTGTGCGGTCCGGCTTCATACGATGCATTACGGCCCGGTTGGTAAAAGCCTGCTCTGTGAGTCCCTCAGCATGCTCTACGAGCGTGCGCACGCTGTTGATAGACTTGCCCAGCTGGTACATGCCGGGGCGAAAGACCGCTCCCTTGACTTCTACGGTGTTGGCATATCGCGGCAGAACGCTATCCACGCTGACCGAGTCGCCGTCGGCGAGGTGAAAAGCGCCCATGTCAAACTCCTCAATATTGTACACACTGTATTCGCGGCCGGTCTTGCGGTTGAGTCGGACGGCTTTGGTGTATGCGTCGCCGGCAAATCCGCCTGCGTAGGAGAGAAGCGTCTTGACGCTTTCGGTCTTCTTCATCTCATAGTACATGGGGCGCTTGACTTTACCCGTGATGTTGACGAGGCAGTCATAGGGCCCTACTACGATCACGTCGCCGTCGGCGAGGCGTATGTTGCCGCTCTGCTTGCCGTTGAGGATATAGTCGTAGATGTCGACTTGACTTACTTGTCGTCCGTTGCGGTATACCTTGATGTTTCTCAGCGTACCGATATCGTTGGTGCCGCCTGCCATGTAGAGGGCGTGAAATACGGAGGCAAAGGCCGAGAGGGTGTAAGTACCGGGTGCCTTGACCTCGCCCATGACATTGATGGTGATGGTGCGCGTCTGGCCCAGAGTAAGTCTTACCTTGCTATTCTGATAGCGCGCGCCGAGTTGGCTGCGTAAGCGGGCGTTGGCCTGCTGAATGGAGAGGCCGCTTACTTGTACGGGGCCGAAGTCTGGGATGTTGACATCGCCGTCGGGCGAGACGGTGGCTTGGATTGTCTTTTGCGAGACACCGTAGATATCGATGATGACGGCGTCTCCGGGGCCCAAACGGTAGTTTTGCGGCGTCGCAATATTCATACTGGGCTCGAAGGTAAGGTTTTTGTTATTGAAGATGTCCCGTCCAAACACTTTGACCTTTGACTTCTCTTCTGTCAGGGAGTCATCTGATATGAAATAGCCCAGCTCGTTTTGGAGCTGCATGAAGTCTGGGTCGTTTTTGTCGTAGCTGTTACGGAATGAAGGTGCCTTGCCGACGCGCTGGGTTGTGGACTGTTGCTGGGTACGGACGTTGTCGTTGCTCTTGCGCATGCGGTTTTCCACATTGCTTTGGGCTTCGTCGACCACAGTACCCAGGCCCTGGTTTTGTATCTGCCGGTCGTACATCTTGCGGACGCGTCGGATCTGCTGTATGTCAACTCCGCGCTGGATGAGCTTGGTGGCTATCTGTGACTGGGAGGTTCCCAATTTGTGCTCCTTGACGACAAATTCCATCACTTGCTGGTCTGTCATCGAGGAAGTCTGGGCCAGTGCCCCGAGTGGTGCGAAGCCTAGCATCAGGACGGCGGCTATGTGTGATATCTTCATGAGTTGTATATTTCTATGCGGGATAAGTGCATCTAATAAACTGATTTTACCTCAAAATATTGTGTATATGATAGGGCAAAGATAGGGCAAAATCGCTACAATGCCAAGGCTGTAGGTCAAAATTTCAATTTTGCGAGACTCAGAAGGCCTCTGTCCGACGGCTATACGAGGTCGGCCGATCCAACCATCGCGACCCAGATGGGGAGCATGAGTTGTGTGATGCGCGAGTACAGCCCTTTCATTGCCGAAAAACTGTTTGTGACAGAGACAGATTGGAGGCGGTAAAGACTGGGTGGGTCTGAACCGCATCGGAGAAGGCGGTAGCCTTGGCTGGACTCACTCTGCGTATGAGAACTTAAGAGGGTGTGCCGTCGGTACCAGACCTGCCGGCCGCAGGTGTCTGACTTACTAAATTTTGCCTGCCCTTACCACCTCCATTTACGGCAAATAGCGTATCTTTGCAGGCAGTACTTAATATAACAACTCTATACATCATGGCCAACAGTCAGACCTACAAGCGCGTCATCGTCATCACGGGCGGTGCGGGCTTTATCGGGAGTCACGTAGTGCGCCTCTTTGTCAATAAGTATCCTGACTATCTCATCATCAATCTGGATAAACTTACATACGCGGGCAATCTTGCCAATCTCAAGGATATACAGGATAAGCCCAACTACCGGTTTGTCAAGATGGATATCTGTGACTATGAAGGCTTCAGCCGTCTCCTGCGCGAGCAGCATGTGGACGGTATCATCCACCTCGCAGCTGAGAGCCACGTAGACCGTTCGATCAAGGATCCGTTCACCTTTGCACAGACCAATGTCATGGGTACGCTCTCCCTGCTCCAGGCTGCTAAGGTCTATTGGGAGTCTACGCCGGAGGGCTACGCAGGCAAGAGATTTTACCATATCTCTACCGACGAAGTATACGGCGCTCTGCAGCTCACAGATCCCGAAGGCATCCCTTCCCCCTTCACGACCAAGGCTTCTTCAGCCCATCATCACGCTTACGGAAGGGAATTTTTCCATGAGACATCAAAATATCAGCCCCACTCTCCCTACTCTGCGAGCAAGGCGAGCTCGGACCATTTTGTCAGGGCTTTTCACGATACCTACGGCATGCCGACGATTGTCACCAATTGCTCCAATAATTATGGCCCGTATCAGTTCCCCGAAAAACTGATACCCCTGTTTATCAACAATATCCGGCACCGCCGCCCTCTCCCCGTCTATGGCAAGGGCGACAATGTCCGTGACTGGCTCTACGTAGAGGACCACGCGCGGGCCATCGACCTGATCTTTCACAAGGGCAAGGTGGCAGAGACCTATAATATCGGAGGCTTCAACGAGTGGAAGAATATTGACATTATTCATCTCCTCATCTCGACTGTCGACCGTCTGCTCGGCCGTTCCGATGGTGCCGACCTCGACCTCATCACCCACGTCGCCGACCGACAGGGCCACGACCTGCGCTATGCAATAGACTCCACCAAGCTGCAGAGAGAGCTTGGGTGGGAACCCAGCCTGCAGTTTGAGGAAGGAATTGAGAAGACGGTGCGCTGGTATCTCGACAACCAGGCCTGGATGGACGAAGTCACAAGCGGAGATTACCAGAAATATTACGAGAGTATGTATGGCAATCGCTAACAGCTGATAGCGGCCTGGCCCCATCCGGCACCGTAGCGCTCTCCCGCTATGCGGCGATCGGTAGATCGGCCTGCCTCAGATATCGGTTGCCGGCCGGCCGACAGTACAGGGGATGTGGTATGTCCCCTTGGGCCCCGGCAGAGATTACAATCGGACACACATGATAGACATTGAGAATATTACCAAGAGCTTCGGCACCCTGCAGGTGCTCAAAGGCATCAATCTTCATATAGACAAGGGGGAAGTAGTGAGTATTGTCGGACCTAGCGGCGCCGGCAAGACGACGCTGCTGCAGATCATCGGTACTCTCGACCGCCCTGACAGCGGCCGTATCGTATTGGATGGCCAGGACGTCGGTCAGCTCGGCAGCAAGGCGCTTGCCAGGTTTCGTAATGACCGCATCGGCTTCGTCTTTCAGTTTCACCAGCTGCTTCCAGAGTTCAGCGCCTTGGAGAATGTCATCATTCCGGCTCTTATAGCCGGCAAGAGTGAGCGGGCTGCGCGGGAGCGGGGCCGTGAATTGCTCTCTTTCATGGGACTTGCCGACCGTCAGGATCATCGTCCGAGTCAACTCTCCGGCGGAGAAAATCAGCGCGTCGCCGTAGCGCGTGCCTTAATCAACGAACCCTCAGTCATCCTCGCCGACGAACCTTCCGGCAGTCTCGACTCGCGCAACAAAGCTGAGCTCCACCAACTCTTCTTTGACCTGCGGGACAAGATAGGCCAGACTTTCGTCATTGTGACCCACGACGAGCAGCTCGCAAGTCTGACTGACCGCACGATACATATGAGAGACGGCGTCATACAAGCGGATAAGTAAACACCTACTGCTATGGAGATCGGACACTACAATACCTTGCGCATCACAGGTTTCACCTCCCACGGCGCACTCCTTGACGGCGACGGAGAGACAATCCTTATGCCGCGTAAATATGTGACGCCGGAGTTGCAGACCGGCGACGAGGTGCGCGTATTTGTCTACCTCGACCAAGACGACCGCCTGGTGGCTACACTGGAGCAGCCCCGCGGAGAGGTAGGGCAGTTTTGCTTTCTCCGGGTTGCCTGGGTCAACAAGTACGGCGCCTTCCTCGACTGGGGACTTACCAAGGATCTCTTCGTACCTTACCGCGAGCAGTGGCGGCGTATGGTCAAGGACGCAAGCTATCTGGTCTACATCTACATAGACGACAAGACGGGACGCATCGTAGCCAGCAGCAAGCTTGACAAGTTCGTGCAGACCCAGACAGACGGCTACCGTGTAGGACAGGCTGTCAAGGTCGTCGTCTGGAAACAGACCCCGATGGGATTTAAAGTCATCGTAGACGGCAAATATGCCGGCCTTGTCTATCGCAATGAGATATTTCAGCCGCTTCACATCGGAGATAAGCTCGATGCATACGTCAAGTCGGTACGGCCGGACGGCAAACTCGACATCGTGCTTCAGACTGACGGCAAGCGCCATGTCGACGACTTTGCCCAGCAACTCTTTGAAGCCCTTCGCCAAGCCGGCGGTTTCTTGCCGGTCGGCGACGCTACTCCGGCAGACGAGATATACAGCCGCTTCGAGGTGAGTAAGAAAACTTTTAAGCGTGCTGTTGGTTCTCTCTACAAGCAGGGCGTCATTACGATATCCGACGAGGGCATTCGTCTAGTGTGACAAATTCTCTGTCACAAAAAGTCAGCCGGTTGCTTGGACTTGACTTTGAATATATGTATTTTTGTAGTAAATAAAATAATAAGGGCAAACCACAATCCGACTTCTTCAGTCTGCTCCTTGTCGGTCGCAGGTAATAGATACAGCATCCGATGTGAATCGGTCATAGTCTTCGTCACAGAAGATTAGTTTTTTCATTTGTTTTAAGTAGGGAAGAGCTTGACACTCCGGTGTCAAGCTCTGTTTTGTAATGCTTCCTCACTTGCGGGCGACGGGACGGACAGCATATAGTACACCTCTGGCGGACTACAGGCGGAGACCGGCTGTGAAAATAAGGGGGGAAGCGAGGGACGCGACAGCGAAAGCGATATTTTCACAACAAGGTCGGGCCTAGTTCAGACAAAGTCCGATATTGTTCTAACAAGATCTGATGTTGTGTTGGCAAGGTCAGATATTGTCAGCGCATCATCCGAGGTTGTTATGATCTCAGACAGCGCAGACGTTGAGACAGCGTCAGGCTTGTGAGTTCAGATTAGACGAAGAGAACTTCTTGCCCGTGGAAGAGGAAGTTGCCTCCCACGACGTACTCCATAGCTGTGGGAGAAAAGCGATCCTGCGTCGTAAAGTGGAGATGGCCACAGAGAATGGCCTTGAGCTGTGGGAGCTGCTTGAGATAGGAGATGAAGTCGGCGGTCACAGGGTCGGTCTGCTGTTTGAGATAGTCGCCTGTGACGCTGGGTATGGCACCGTTGGTGAAGCGTAGGTCGGTTTTTGCCCAAAAATGGTGGTTGGCACGATAGATGGCGTCGGTAAATAGGGGGACGTGCAAGCACATCACGATGGGCAGGCCCTTGGCCACTTCCTGCCGGAAGCGTTCTACCTGCTGCTCGGTCACAGTGCCGAAGACGTCATCGAGGGCTACGAAATTGACTCCGCCGGCCTCCCGGGCATAGAAGCTGATGTCAAAGGGATAAGCCCGCTGCAGCTGCTCGCGGTATGGGGCCTTGGAGTCTTCGGTCGCGGTCTCCTTGGGCTCGCTGAGCCACATGTCGGGCGAGTACTCGTGGTTGCCGACGCAGCCGATGATACTTTGTCCGAAGTACTTGCGTGCCAGGTCATAGTTGGCCTCACTTTGCCAGTCGATGAGGTCGCCTGTGTGGACGATATAGTCGACGTGTTGGCGTGCCCAGGCAAGTGAGTCCTGCAGGGCTTCCTCCTGTCGGCCGCCGAAAGTCTGTGTGCGGAGCTGGTGGAGCTTCTGCTTCTTCTGGCTCTCATGGGGATAGGCGGCGGTCAGATGGGTATCTGAAATGTGGAGAACGGAGAAGGGCTTGGGCAAGCCTATCTCTACGGTGACCATACTTAGTGATAATTGCTCAAATCTTCCACGCTTGGGGAAGACGCTTGGATTGTCCTCGGCCTGTGCTGGTAGCTGCGAAGTGGCTATCAGCGCGCTCCCGAGTCCGATGCGTTTAAAGAAATCTCGACGGTTCATATAGGTGATGTATGATGTTGTGCTGCTTGGTGGTGGTCCATATAGAAGTCACGATACCACTCTGCAAATTTTCTGAGACCCTCACGCAGCGGTGTACGGGGGCAAAAGCCGAAGTCGCGCTCCAGGGGTGCCGTGTCGGCGTAAGTGACGGTCACGTCGCCCGGCTGCATCGGTACGAGCTCCTTGTGGCTGTCGAAGTCGTAGTCAGGGGGCAGGACACCGGCACGTACGAGCTCCTGCTGCAGGATGTCGACAAACTCGAGCAGGTCTTCAGGGTGGGAGTTGCCGATATTGTAGAGACGGTAGGGCGGTACAGGCAGTCCGTCGGTGCCCTTGCGACGCGTGGGAGGCTGCTGCATCACGCGATATACGCCCTCGACGATATCGTCTATGTAGGTGAAGTCGCGCTGGCAGTTGCCGTAGTTGTAGAGCTGGATCTTGTCTCCCTTGACGAAGCGGTTGGTAAATCCGAAGTACGCCATATCGGGCCTCCCGGCGGGACCGTATACTGTGAAGAAGCGGAGCCCGGTCGAGGGGATGTCGTACAGCTTGCTGTAGGCATGGGCCATGAGCTCGTCGCCCTTCTTGGTGGCGGCATAGAGTGAGACGGGATGGTCGACAGGATCGTCGGTGGAGTAGGGTACTTTGGAGTTGCTTCCGTACACGCTTGAGCTTGAGGCGTATACGAGGTGGGCTACACCCGGCTGGCCGCCGTCATAGGAGTGGCGGCAGGCTTCGAGGATATTGAAAAATCCGATGACATTGCTCTCGATATAAGACTGGGGATGACTGATGCTGTATCTGACGCCTGCCTGTGCCGCCAGATTGACGACAGTATCAGGCTTGAAGTCTGCGAAAGCGCGGTTGATCAATGCCGGGTCGGCGATGTCGCCCTTGAGGAAGGTCCAGCGACGGTGGCCGTCGGCTTGCTCGATCTGCCGGAGTCGATACTCCTTGATACGCACGTCATAGTAGTCGGTCAGGGAGTCGATGCCGAGGATGCGGGCCTGGGGCTCCCACTCGAGGAGGCGGAGTACGAGGTTGCAGCCGATAAATCCTGCTGCGCCGGTGACGATAATTCGTTCCATAGAGGCTTAGTCGCGTTTGAAGATGTCACGCGTGTAGACCTTGTCCTCGACATCGTCAAGCGCGGAGTCGTAGCGGTTGGCGATGATGCAGTGACTGAGGGCCTTAAATTGGTCTAGGTCATTGACCACGCGGCTGCCAAAAAAGGTGGTGCCGTCTTCGAGCGTCGGTTCGTAGATGATGACCTTGGCGCCCTTGGCCTTGACGCGCTTCATGACGCCCTGGATACTCGACTGGCGGAAGTTGTCGGAGTTGGACTTCATAGTGAGACGATAGACGCCGATGGTGACAGGATGCTCCGAGGCTTCGTCATAAGTACTGTTGGAGGTATAGTATCCTGCCTTGCGCAGTACGCGGTCCGCAATGAAGTCTTTGCGTGTGCGGTTGCTGTCTACGATGGCCTGGATGAGATTTTCGGGCACATCGTTGTAGTTGGCGAGCAGCTGCTTAGTGTCCTTGGGGAGGCAGTATCCGCCATAGCCGAAGGAGGGGTTGTTGTAGTGGGTGCCGATGCGGGGGTCGAGACATACACCGTCAATGATAGCCCGTGTGCTGAGGCCCTTCATCTCAGCGTAGGTGTCGAGCTCGTTGAAGTAGCTCACGCGCAGGGCGAGGTAGGTATTGGCGAAGAGCTTGACGGCCTCGGCCTCGGTCGTGCGCATGAAGAGTACGGGCACATCTTCCTTGACGGCTCCTCCCTTGATGAGGCTGGCAAAGGTGTGGGCGGCTTGCTCGAGATCGGGCTCGGCGTGGTCGTAGCCCACGATGATACGTGAGGGATAGAGATTGTCATAGAGCGCCTTGGACTCACGGAGAAACTCGGGCGCAAAGATGATCTTGGGCTTGACAACACCCATTGTGCCGTCAGACAGAGGCTGTCGGCGGCTGTACTTTTCTCTCACGGACTGCGTATATCCAACGGGGATGGTAGACTTGATGACCATGACGGCATCGGGATTGACCTCGAGCACAAGTTCTATGACCTCCTCGACATGGGAAGTGTCAAAGAAGTTCTTCTGGGAGTCGTAGTTGGTCGGAGCTGCGATGACGACAAAGTCAGCATCGCTGTAAGCCGCGCGTCCGTCGAGGGTGGCGTGTAGATCAAGCGGTTTTGTAGCCAGATACTGCTCGATGTAGTCGTCCTGGATGGGAGACTTGCGCTGGTTGATGAGTTCTACTTTTTCCGGTATCACGTCTACAGCCTCCACATGATTGTGCTGGGAGAGCAGCGTGGCGATGCTGAGGCCCACATATCCGGTGCCTGCTACTGCTATGTTCATATTGATAATGGTTTTGTCTTGTTGGGTGACCAGCAGGTCAGAGTTTGTTAAAAGCAAAGTTAGAAAATCTTTGCTATATGACTGACATTAAAAGGTGAAAAATCAGACGCCGTACTTGCGTATTTTTCATCTTACTCCCTTCGCTTCGGACACCTCAGTGGGGAAATGGGAACGGAGCAGAACAAGACTGTTTTCTCTTCTGACAAGTTCCATTCAGATCAAAACTGCATCTGGCCTTACCCCTACGATATCAGACCTGACCGGCTGTGCACGCAGTAAGGGGCGGAGTGCATAAAATATGTTTTAAACAAGCTTGTCTTTGCTTGCCCGATTGTCAAAATGTTGTGCCTTTGCATAATAGCTGATCAGATGAGGACCCCGACCATGAGGACCGGTGTCGCGCTGACAAGAAAACTACATTTGGAAAAGAAAGCATTGATACTCAATTCAGGTCTTGGGCACCGGATGGGCGCAATCACCAGTGAGCATCCGAAGTGTATGACAGAGGTTTCTTACAAGGAAACCATCCTCAGTCATCAGCTCAGCCAGCTTGTGGCCTACGGCATATTCGACGTGGTCATCACGACAGGCTACTACGACCAGATACTCGTAGACTATTGCCGTTCGCTCCACCTCCCGCTCAAGTTTACGTTTGTCAACAATCCCGACTACGCCTCGACCAACTATATCTACAGCATCTATTGTGCGTGCGAGGCCCCGCGTGATGATGACATCCTCCTGATGCATGGCGACCTCGTCTTTGAAAATCTTGTTCTCGAGGCTGCTCTCGACTGCGCCACGAGTTGTATGGCAGTGAGCTCGACGGCTCCGCTGCCCGACAAGGACTTCAAGGCTGTCGTTGAGCAAGGCCGTATCCGGCAGGTCGGCATTGATTTTTTTGACCATGCCGTCGCAGCCCAGCCGCTCTACAAGCTGAAGCGCGAAGACTGGGCTGTATGGCTCGGACGTATTGAGCAGTGCTGCGAGCGCGGCGAGCGCAACTGCTACGCAGAGCGTGCGCTCAACGAGGTGTCTGACCTCATGGACCTCCGTCCCCTGGACTGTAAGGACAGGCTTTGTGCCGAGATTGATACGCCTGAGGACCTCGAGACCGTCAAAGCCTGCCTGAGCAAGGTAAGTGAGCGTACGGTCTACATGTGCTTCTCCACGGAGTACATACATTCCGGTTATATCGCCATCATCAACAAGGCGAGACGTCTCGGACGCCTTATCATCGGCGAACTGTCGGATGAGGCTGTCGCCAGCTACAAGCGCTTTCCGCTGATTCCCTATGAGGAGCGTAAGACGCTCATGGAAAATATTGAGGGCGTCGAGCGTGTGGTCGAGCAGCAGACACTCAGCTATGCCGACAACCTGCGCCGCCTCAAGCCCGACTACGTTGTCCACGGCGATGACTGGTGCGAGGGATTCCAGAAGCCGATCCGTCAGGAGGTCATCGATGTCTTGGCCGGATACGGCGGCCAACTGGTAGAATATCCTTACTCCAGCGATCCCAAGTACAAGGAGCTCGACGCTGCCCATCGGGCCGGGCTCTCTATGCCCGATGTCCGCAGAGGACGCCTCCGCAAGCTGATCAATATGAAGGGCCTCGTGACCGCTATGGAAGCTCACTCCGGCATCACAGGCCTTATAGTGGAGAAGGCCAAGGTGCTCCAGAAGGGCAAGACATACCAGTTTGATGCTGTGTGGATCTCAAGCCTTTGCGACTCCACGGCCAAGGGAAAGCCTGATATCGAACTTGTGGATATGACGTCCCGCTTCCGTACCATCGACGACATCATGGAGGTGACAACAAAACCGATCATATTTGACGGAGACACCGGCGGACTGACCGAGCATTTCGTCTACACCGTACGCTCCCTCGAACGAATGGACGTATCTATGGTTATCATCGAGGACAAGACCGGGCTGAAGAAAAACTCTCTCTTCGGCACCTCCGTCAAGCAGACCCAGGACAGCATAGAGCACTTCTGCGAGAAGATAGCCGCCGGCAAGCGTGCACAGAAGACCAAGGAATTTATGATTTGCGCCCGCATTGAGTCCCTGATCTTGGAGCGTGGCATGGAGGATGCTCTCCAGCGGGCATTCGCTCGCCCGCCTGCCTATCCGCAGAGAGGTGGAGTCGCTACCAGACGTAAAATTGGTCAAGTTTGACGGCTTTTCTCCCAATCCCAAGTTTGAAGAAGTCTGTGCAGGCATTGATCTCTTTGCTGGCCAGGGCTGTGACGGACTGCTCGCGGTCGGAGGCGGCAGCGCCATCGACGTGGCCAAGTGTATCAAGCGCGCCGTACTGACGCACGAGGGCAAGTCCGCGCTCTATCCCCCTCTCGTCTCGCAGCTGCTGGGGATGGACGGCACGCAGATGCCCCTGTTTGCTGTGCCAACGACAGCCGGTACAGGCAGCGAGTCGACGCGCAATGCGGTGATGTATTGGCAAGGCGTCAAGCAGACAGTGGCTCATGATGGTCTCCTGCCCGATGCCGCAATCCTCGAGCCCTCAGTGCTCAGAGACTTGCCGCCGTATCAGAAGCGCTGCACCCTGATGGATGCTGTCAGCCAGGCGATAGAGTCGTGGTGGTCGGTCAAGTCGACCGAGGAGAGCCGTGCTTATGCGCGCCAGTCCCTGACGACAGTGATGCAGAGCTGGCATGAGTATATCTTTGACTACTCCGATGACGCCGCGGCCCGCGTCATGAAGGGCGCCAACCTGTCCGGACGCGCCATCAACCTGTCTCAGACGACCGCGGCCCATGCTATGAGCTACAAGGTTACATCGCTTTACTACTTGCCCCATGGCCATGCCGTCGCCGTCTGTTTGCCGGAGATCTGGACCTACATGCTTGCCCACCCGGACCAATGTATCGACCCGAGGGGGGCTACCTATGTCACCAAGACTTTTTATCAGATTGCCCAAGCCATGGGTGCATCGACTCCCATTGAGGCTATCGCGCGCTACCGCGACATGATGAAGGAGATGGAACTCATCCGCCCGGCCGCAGGAAATCGCCAAACTGAGCTAGATGTGCTCACCGCGTCGGTCAATCCCCTTCGTCTCCGCAACAATCCCGTCCGTCTCTCTCCCGAAGTCATACGCTCGCTCTACGACCGCATTCTCCGATAGCGCGCTCCCTTCTCTCTCTTTGTAAAGACGAGGGATAAACGGCTCTGTAACTGGACTGGAAACAGCGAAAAACCATATATTCTTGATTGCCTTCTGACGTCTTCAGGGGTAAGCCGGACGCTTGAACCGATTGTGCGCCTGTACGCTCAAGAGTCGTGGAACAAAAAGTTCTAATGTCTCACTTTGTTGGGACAAGACTTGGCGGTAGGAATACAAATGCGTAATTTTACCCCATCAAAATCCAAAGTTTATCTACTATGCGTTGTTTCAAGATGAGACTCATGCTCATGCTGCTGCCGCTGGCCGCCTTCTTGTCCTCCTGCAAGACCGCCTCCCTTGTCTCAGGCGAGAGCTATCGGCTTGCGGACACCCTCCGTGTCGAGGGGCGTCAGGGTGTGGCTACCGACGGCCGCTATTATTACGTATCAGGGTCGACGGCGCTCTACAAATACGACATGCAGGGACGTCTGCTTCTCACCCAGGACCATCCCTTTACCGGCCTGGAGCGCGAATGTAACCATATCGGCGATATAGACGTCTATCAGGGCGAACTGTACGCCGGCTGCGAATACTTCATGGACGGCCAGGGGCGCAATATACAGGTCGTGGTCTATGACGCCGAGACGCTCAAGCCTAAGTATTCCATCCCGTGGGAGCCCAAGTCGGGCCAGGTGGAGTGTTGCGGACTGGCTGTGGACAGAGACCGGCAGGAAGTGTGGATGGCCGACTGGGTGCAGGGGCACGAACTCTACTGCTATGACCTCAAAACCCGTCGCTACAAGCGCAAACTCAGCCTCTCGCCGGCACCCAAGCTACAGCAGGGCATCTACTGTCTCAATGGCAAGATGCTGATCAGCTGTGACGACGGTGACGCCGAGTTCCATCAGCCTGACCATCTCTATCAGGCAGACCTCAAGACTGGCAAGACACAGCTCTGGCGCACGATGGACGACTTTATCCTGACCGGAGAGATAGAGGGATTGACCTACAATCCGCTCAATGGGCAACTCGTCGTGATGTCCAACCGCGGCGCCCGCATTATCCTCGGTATGCCGCGCGGCTTCTACCCTGGCTATACGCAGGAGATCCACAATCTCTATATCTACGACGCCGCCAAGGCCTCGCATAAGGCGGGTAAATAAGGCGGCACGCCCTGGGTGGCGGTGCAGGTGTGTGGCCGAAGCTAGTCTGTCAGACGTGTGGGCACGATGACGGGGAAGCTTAAGAAGCGGCATGCCTGAAAGAGCAGCCGCTTCGTCTGTTGGTCTAAGCTAATCGCGATGCAATCTGAGCGAAGAGCCTGTTTCGTCTGAATAAGTCTTGATGTCGTCAGTTTAAGCCTCGATATTGTCTGTACAAGTCGCGATGTTTTCCCGACAAGGTCGGATGTAGTTTAAACAAGGTCGGATGTAATTTAAACTGGAAGGCGAGTTGTTATTGTCTGATAGCCAGTTAGTTACGAGAGTATCCGATTTTGTTGTAAATATTTGGTAATCAAGGAGCTGGAGGTGAGATGTAGAAAAAGACAGGATTTCTTGCTTTGTTCTCTGGCAAGGAGCGCGAAATCGTTGTCCGCCTTCTCAGCGCTCCGCATACCCTTGTCCGCATCCTTCGTCGCTTTCTCAGTACACTGCTAACCCTTTTCTGCGCCACGAGCTGACTTGCATGTACCCCGTGGTGCCATTTCAATGTCTTTCGACCGTCCTTTGTTGTTCTGTGGCGTCTCGCATCCATGGCGTGGTGCTTTGCCAATGTTTTTCGTCGCTTCTTCAGCGTGCAACGAATACCCTTTAGCGCTTAGTGGTGCCTTGTCGGCATAGCTTTTACCTCTTTAAATTCGTCGCAAGTGGCCTGTTGGCTCATGTAAGCCCGTTGACGGTGAGACTATGTCCGGTCGACATCCCATCGAAGAGAAGCCTTGACAGCCTTAGAAGGCCTTAAAATGGCTTTATTTTGCATTTAATCAAAAAATTATCCGTCGGATGAGTTCGTATTTTGCGAAAAATGCGTAATTTTGGCATATTATATAGCAACACAATCAAACTATGGACGAAAACGAAGAGATAAAGGACGACAAAATCATCAAAGTCGATCTCGGCGAAGAGATGAAGTCGTCATACATCGACTATTCGATGAGTGTAATCGTTGCCCGCGCCTTGCCGGATGTGAGGGACGGCTTCAAGCCTGTGCACCGCCGCATCCTGTACGGTATGATGGGCATCGGAAATACTCACGACAAACCCTACAAGAAGTGCGCGCGTATCGTCGGTGAGGTGCTGGGTAAGTTTCATCCCCACGGCGACTCGTCAGTCTACGGAGCGCTTGTCAGAATGGCGCAGGACTGGAGCCTTCGCTACCCGCTGGTAGACGGTCAAGGCAACTTCGGTAGCGTAGACGGCGATAGTGCAGCGGCTATGCGATACACAGAGGCGCGTCTGACGCCTCTGGGCGAAGCCATGATGCAGGATATTGACAAAGATACCGTCGATATGACGATGAACTTTGACAATACCATTCCCGAGCCCACAGTCTTGCCGACTCGCATTCCCAATCTGCTCGTCAACGGAGCCAGCGGTATCGCCGTAGGTATGGCCACCAATGTGCCGACTCACAACCTGGGCGAAGTCATCGACGGCTGTGTAGCCTACATCGACAATCCTGATATCGACGTAGACGGACTCATGCAGTATATCAAGGCGCCGGACTTCCCGACAGGTGCATATATATATGGTATGAACGGAGTGCGTCAGGCCTACGAGACCGGACGCGGACGCGTCATCCTGCGCAGCCGCACAGAGATTGAGACCGATAAAAACGACCATCAGGCCATCATCGTATCAGAGATTCCTTATGGCGTCAACAAGTCGGAGCTGATCAAGGATATCGCCCGCCTCGTCAATGAGAAGAAGATATCGGGTATCAGCAATGTCAATGATGAGAGCGACCGCGAGGGTATGCGCATCGTCATAGACATAAAGCGTGACGCCAATGCCAATGTTGTACTCAACAAGCTCTTCAAGATGACGGCTCTGCAAAGCAGCTTCAGCGTCAACAATATTGCTCTTGTGCACGGCAGACCTCAACTGCTCTCGCTCAAGGACTGCATTGTCAACTTCATAGAGCATCGTCATGACGTCGTCATCAGACGTACCAAGTACGACCTCAAGAAGGCACAAGACCGCCAGCACATCCTTGACGCCCTCATCATCGCCTGTGACAATATAGACGAAGTCGTACACATCATACGCGCAGCCAAGAGCCCGCAGGAGGCTGTTGACAAACTCAAGGCCCGTTTCTCCTTCGACGACGTCCAGGCCAGGGCTATCGTGGACATGCGCCTCAGACAGCTTACCGGACTTATGCAAGACCAACTCCATGCTGAGTACGACGAACTGGCGAAAAAGATCGACTTCTACAACACCATTCTCTCTGACGAGAAGGTCTGCATGAAGGTGGTCAAGGACGAGCTCATCGAGGTCAAGGAGAAGTGGGGCGATCCCCGACGCAGCGAGATCAAGTACGAGGGCGACAGCAGCTTCAATCCCGAGGACTTCTATCCCAATGACCCCATCGTCATTACCATCAGCCATCTGGGATACATCAAGCGCACTTCGCTCACCGAATTCCAGAGCCAAAATCGCGGCGGCGTCGGACACCGTCTCAGTTCTACCCGAGATGCTGACTTCATAGAGAATATCTATCCCGCCACCCTCCACAATACGCTGCTCTTCTTCACCCGCAAGGGACGCTGCTACTGGCTCAAGGCCTACGATGTGCCTGAGACAGCCAAGGCAGGCAAGGGTAGGGCAATACAAAATCTGCTCAATATTGACCCAGACGATTCCGTCAAGGTTTGCCTCACCATACGCAAGCTCTCAGATCCCGAGTTCTGCCAAAATCACTACGTCATATTCTGCACACGCCAGGGAATCGTCAAGAAGACATGTCTCAGCGAGTACTCACATCCCCGTACCAACGGCGTCAACGCCATCACTATCCGTCCGGATGACGATGTAGTCGATGTAGTATTGACCAATGGACACAACGAGCTCGTGCTGGCCAATCGCAATGGCCGAGCTATCCGATTCAGCGAGGAGCATATACGCTGCATGGGTCGCACCGCGACCGGCGTACGCGGCATGACGCTCGACGGAGACGACGACGCCGTAGTCGGAATGGTCTGCATATACAATCTCGAAAAGGATACTATCCTCGTCGTAAGCGAGAATGGATACGGCAAACGTAGTTCTGTCGATGACTACCGCATCACCAATCGCGGCGGCAAGGGAGTCAAGACGCTTAGTATCACTGAGAAGACTGGAAAACTTGTCGCCATCATCAATGCAATCGACGAGCGCGACCTGATGATTATCAACAAGAGTGGCACCGCCATCCGTACCAGTATCGCCAATATCGGCGTCATAGGCCGCGCTACTCAGGGCGTGAAGCTCATTGATATTAAGAAGCGCAACGATGAAATCAGCAGCGTATGCTCAGTCGTCAAGGACGAAAGCGAGCCTCAGGCCGAGCGCGGCACGGACGATGAGCCGACATCACCGGCATCCGACGACGCCACTGCTACATCGGCTTCCGACGCACCCGCAGCAGACCCTGACGACACTGCATCGGACGCAGAAAATACAGCATCGGATATAGAAAAAACTGATTCAGAAGAACAACCCACAGAATAAATCGTATCTTTGCAGCCAGAAGAGCTCGTGAGTACAGACTCACTTGCTCTCGGCGCAAAAGAACTGATTATTAAAACGCAGAACAACTCTAAATTTTTATTAGACATGAAGAAAATTGTCCTAACAATGGTGGCGCTCCTCACAGCTTCCATGACATTCGCACAGAATATGGCTATCTTCAAAGCAGAGGAGAAAATGGAAGAAAAGGACTACAAGTCCGCTTCAGAGATCATCGACGCATGCATTGCCAATCCCAAGACGAGCAAGCTGGCCTTGGCCTACTTTATGGCAGGTGAGATCCAGACCCGCGTACTCAACGAGGAGATTGGCAAGGCTCAAAATCACCAGCCACTGGATACCCTCCTCTTCAATACAGCCCTTGACAAAGCAGTCGACTACTTCACCAAGAGTTATCAGGAGGACTGCAAGCCAGACAAGAAGGGCCGAGTTAAGTTGGAATACGCCGATAAGTTTGAAAACGGCATCACTCCCTATCCCGGCTACAAGAGACGTATGTTAGACATGCTCGGATACTATGCCTACAGCGGTGGCTTCGCCAATAGCAACGGTCGCCCCCAGGAGGCTTACAAGTACTTTGTAAAATACATGGACATGCCTAAAAATCCCATGTTCACCAAGCATGAGAGCGACTCTATCTATAAGAAGAATGCCAAGTCCTATGATAAGATAGGCTACTACGCAGCGATGCTCGCCTACCAGGCCAAGGATTACGACGACGTGATTAAGTATGTCGACTTCGCCCTCAGGGATTCTACCTCCATGCACGACGGTTATCTCATGAAGATGAATGCTTTGCTTGAGAAAGGCGACACCGCTAAGTGGGTCGAGACCTCCAAGCAGGCCATCGCCGACATGCCCGAAGAGGTCGGCAACCTGACCAATCTCCTCAAGTACTATGACAGCCACAAGATGACAAAGGAGGCCGAGGCCATGGCTGATGAGCTCACGCGCAAGTCTCCCGACAACAAGGGTGCCTGGTATGCACGTGGCTGTGTCTATATGAATAGCGACTACGCCGAGGCTCACAAGGCCTTTGCCAAGGCTATCTCGCTCGACAAGACGTTTGCCTCTGCTCAGTTCAATCAGGGCGTCACTTATGTCAACGAATTGATTAAGCAGAAGGACAACTTTACCACTGACCGCTCAAAGGTGGATAAGTACAACGCAGATATGGCCAAGGCGCGCGAATACTATCGCAAGGCACAGCCTTACTTTGAAAACGCGCTCTTTCTTGCTCCCGACAAACCCTCCGTATGGGGCTACAGCCTCCAGAATGTGTACTACAATCTCCAGGATGGCAAGCAGAAGGAGGATATGAAAAACCGTGAAGCCGATATGAAGAAAGTCATAGACGGCAGCATGTCGGGTCAGGACTTCATCGCCAAGTACAATATCCAGCTCACGGACCCACAGTAAGCCGACTCCTTACGTCGACTCCCGGTCGACCTGCGGGCGAGACGGACGGGTGGCTTATGCCAAGCCATATCGGCAGACTTAGACCGACCGCTATATCGCCATTAAGGCCACGGGAAGAGACTGACTCAGATCTTACGAGGAGCAAATCCCAAGTGGAATTTGCTCCTCGTTGTCTGTCAGCTCCTCTGTCTCATCAAAAAGCGCTAACTTTGCATCCTGAAATACAAGATACAGGATCTGACATGATGGAAATCCCAGACTTTTACTTACCCAGCGGACGTACTGCCTTGCTCATCTCGGGTGGTGTAGACAGTGCCGTGGCCTTGCATCTGCTCTATCAGCGCGGCGTGCGCCCAGACCTCTACTATATCAAGATAGGCATGGAGGGCGAAGACTCGTCATGCACCTACGAGGAGGACATCGAGCTATCGCAGGCCATAGCCGCCAGGTACGGCCTTAAACTACAGGTCATCGACCTACAGCAGGAGTACTGGGACCTCGTCGTCGGCTACATCGTCGACCGCGTCAGGCGTGGTCTGACGCCCAACTCAGATGTCATGTGCAACAAACTCGTCAAGTTTGGCGCCTTTGAGCAGCGTGTCGGCAAAGACTACGACTATCTCTGCACCGGACACTACGCCCAGCTCAAGGTAGATCGCGACGGACAGCTCTGGCTCTGCGCCGGCGTCGATCTGGTCAAGGACCAGACTGACTTTCTCTCCCAGTTGTCTTCTTCCCAGATCCGCAAGTGCATCTTTCCCCTCGGAGGTATGATGAAACGGCAAGTTAGGGAGATTGCCGAGGCCGAGCATCTGCCGTGTGCGCACCGCAAGGACAGCCAGGGCATCTGCTTCCTGGGTAAAATCAACTACGCCCAATTCATATCCAGATTTCTTGGCGAGCGCACTGGAGATATCGTAGATATAGAGACAGGCCGTGTACTGGGTCAGCACAAGGGATACTGGTTTCACACCATCGGACAGCGCAAGGGGCTGAGGCTGGGTGGTGGTCCATGGTTCGTCGTCCGCAAGGACATAGAGCGCAATATCGTCTACGTGGCTCATGGCTACGATACACGGCTCCAGTACGGCAACAGCTTTGCCCTGGCCGATTTTCATATACTTACCCAAGACCCGCTCGATCCCTTGGCCCCCAATCTGATACGCTTCAAGGTGCGCCATACGGAACGCCCTGTCGCCGGCACGATGTCTCTCGACGCTTCCGGCCATTGGCACATAGAGAGCACGGAGCCCATCCAGGGTATTGCTCCGGGCCAGTTCGGGGTAATCTACGACGCTCAGGGAGACCGCTGCATCGGGAGCGGAGAGATAGCGTCGGAGTAAGGTGGGGCACCGGCCCCGATCCGACAGTCTCCATCCCCTCTGCAGTCCCTCGCGAGTCTTGTCGTGAGAGCGCAAGACGTCCTCTGCATTAACTACCCTCATACTTCGGAGAGAAAAGACGCATCTGTCTGAGTGACAAGGTGAGACTTAATCTACACGAGCCACGATGTGGTGTGGATAAGGTCCGATGTAGTTTTGATTAGGTCTGATGTCGTTCAAGCAGGAGAGGGGGACGTCATGTCTCAGGCCTCTATTTTTTTTGTTTGCCACGTACTTGTCTGCTGCAAAATCTCCATGCATACGGGTGCGAGGGCTTTTTTTTGTTTGGGCAAAGTACTTTGTGGCCTTGGCTGTACGGATGAAATGTCTTAACTTTGCCTCCGCATAAATGCCCAGTCCCTGCAACCTCACAAAATGTATGAAGATGAGAGCACTTGTACTGATAGCCTTGCCCGAGGAGAGCGTATCGGTCAGTCTGCCTGGCTACGAGACGATACCCGTAATAACCCGCGTGGGCAAAACGCGGGCTGCGATGGAGACCATGCGCGCTGTCCTGCAGCATCGGCCCCATCTGGCGGTCAATGTCGGCACGGCGGGCACGATTAGCCTCGCTGTCGGAGACATCATAGTCAGTACCCACTTCATCGACCGTGATTTTGCCAGGCTTCGCCTCCCGGGAATCGGCTATGAGATCAGCCTCTCCTGCGACTTGTCTGCCGTCTTGCCATCGGTCATCGGGGGCCACGAGGAGTGGCAGGGTGACCGTATCGTCTCGACCGGCGACGACTTTGTCACAGCCGCTGATACGACGTCTCCGGCCGGCGGCTCTGCATGGCGTGCCGACGCCATAGACATGGAAGCCTTTGCCGAAGCGACGGTTTGTCAGGAGATGGGGGTGCCTTACATCAGTCTGAAGTATATCACTGATGTAGTCGGACAAAACAGTGTCCAAGCCTGGGCTGACAAGCTCGCTTCGGCACGTGAGAATTTGGCGCAATATCTGGAGCGCTACCTGGGCCGATGACTACGGTGGCGGTCCCGGCAGGCCGGAGAGGCAGCCGTGAGAAGCGGCACCGGACTTGACATGAGTAAAATCATAACAAAACTATACCACAGATGAAATCAACTATTGTGGGGCTCGCGATGGCCCTTATCAGCATCGTTCCCGCTTGGGCAGACCGCGCTTACAGCGTCACTTCGCCCGACGGACAACTCAGCGTCAGCGTGACAGTAGGCAAGCAGGTCAAGTACTCAGTCTCGCGCGCCGGACAGCGTCTCATCAGCCCGTCGACTATCGCCCTCCGGCTCAAGGACGGACGTACACTGGGCGAGGGAAGCAAGCTCAAGAGCGCCAAGCGCCTGAAGCACAAAGGAAATATCAAGGCTCTCTTTTACAAGAAGGCCAACGTGGCCGACGACTACAATGGGCTGTTGCTGACTTTCGGCGACGGATTTGCCATCCAGTGGCGCGCATACGACGAGGGCGTGGCCTACCGTTTCGAGCTGAAGCAGCCCCGAGCTGTGCAGGTCAAGAGCGAAGTTGCCCAGTTTGCCTTTGCTCAGGACTGGGAAGCGCTGACACCCTATGTCAAAGATAAGGGCGACTTTACTCAGCAGTTCAGCAACTCATTTGAAAACACCAATACCCATGGCCGTCTCTCCGCGCTCAGTAAGGATAAGCTCATCTTCCTGCCCATCCTCGTGAAGGCCGGAGATGGTGTCAAGATATCGGTGACCGAGAGCGACTTGGACGGATACCCTGGCATGTATCTCAATGATGAGCACGGCAATACCACGCTGCGTGGTGTCTTTGCGCCGATGCCTGACAAGGTGGAGCAGGGTGGTTACAACAATCTCGAGCTTCTGGTCAAGAGCGCCAAGGACTATATCGCCGAGGTCAAGCCCGGCCAACGCTTGCCCTGGCGCATCATCAGCGTGAGCGCACACGATAAGGACTTGCTTGCCAACGACATGGTCTACCGCCTGGCTGAGCCCTCCAAGGTCGCAGCTACCGACTGGATTAAGCCGGGTAAGGTCGCCTGGGACTGGTGGAATGACTGGGGCCTCTACCATGTGCCCTTCAAGGCCGGTATCAATACGCAGACCTACAAGTACTATATCGACTTCGCCGCCCGCTATGGCATCGAGTACGTCCTCCTCGATGAGGGATGGGCCGTCAACAAGCAGGCAGACCTCTTCCAGATTGTACCCGAGATAGACCTGCAAGAGATTATACGCCATGCCGACAAGCAGGGAGTCGGTATCATACTCTGGGCGGGCTGCTATGCTTTTGACAGAGACATGGAGAGAGTGTGCAAGACCTATAGCGAGATGGGCGTCAAGGGATTTAAGATTGACTTTCTCAACCGTGACGATGCCCAGATGGTAGATTTTTCCAGCCGTGCCGCCGCTATGTGTGCCAAGTATCACTTGCTGGTCGACTTCCACGGTACCTATAAGCCTACAGGTCTCAACCGTACATATCCCAATGTGCTCAACTTTGAGGGAGTCGCCGGTTTGGAGCAAAACAAATGGAGCACGATAGAAACCTACGACCAAGTGCAGTACGATACCGAGATCCCATTTACACGCATGCTCGCCGGGCAGATGGACTATACCCAGGGCGCTATGCTCAATGGGACGAAGGCCACATACCACCGGAGCAACAGTCAACCGATGAGCCAGGGCACGCGCTGCCATCAGTTGGGCGAGTACATCGTCTTCTTCTCGCCGCTCAATATGCTCTGCGACAGTCCGACGCATTATCTTGCCGAGTCGGAGTGTACCGACTTTATCGCTTCAGTGCCTGTGGTATGGGATGAGACCCTGCCTCTTGACAGCCGCGTAGGCCAGTATGTGACTGTAGCGCGCCGCAGCGGCAATACGTGGTACGTAGGCGGCATCACCAACTGGCAACCGCGCGACCTCACCCTAGACCTCTCAGCCATCAAGGCCGGAGGACGGAGCGCCGAGATTTTCATAGACGGCGTCAATGCCGAGAAGTATGCTCAAGACTATGCCAAGGAGGAGGTGACCATCCCAGCTGACGGACAGCTCAAGGTGCACCTCGCTCCCGGCGGAGGCTTTGCGATGAAGATCAAATAGCCTTGACAAGATGAAGATACCGCAATCTCTCATACTGGCTCTGATACTGGCGCTTGCAGGACGGAGCGAGGCCTTGGCAGGTCGGACTGCATCGTCCGCTGGACCATGCATGCCGTCCGTAGTACGGAGCACGACAGCACAGGGCGCCTCTCCCTCGTCGGCCGACGGGATATTCAAGCCCTACCGAGCCAATGCGCTGCGACTGCCAGCCGTCCCCTTGATACTCAACGACCCCTACTTCTCCGTATGGTCGCCCTACGACCATCTGACCGACGGCGCTACGCGACACTGGACCGGGGCGGACAAACCGCTCCTCGGCCTGCTGCGCGTAGACGGTAAGACGTACCGCTTCATGGGCAGCGACGACCGCGACGTGCTTGAGACGATACTTCCCATGGCCGATGAGATCCGCTGGCAGGCCCTGGCGACTCAGACCAAGCCCGACGCGCGCTGGATGATGCCAGACTACGACCCCGCCGGATGGCACACGGTGACCGGCGCTATTGGCAGCGATGCGCGCAGGCCCGTTGGTACGATGTGGAGTCAGGAGAACTCAGACTACTACGTGCGACGCAGTTTTACGCTAGACGAGAAGGATTTGCAAAACAATGCCTTTGTCTTAAAATTTAGTCACGACGACGTATTCGAACTCTATCTCAACGGCCACAAGCTCGTCGATACGGGCATGACATGGCGCTGGGGCGAGACGCTACATCTCAATGACGAGCAGCGGAGTTGGCTCAAGGCCGGAGACAATCTGATCGCAGCCCACTGCCATAATACCACAGGCGGCGCATATCTCGATTTCGGCTTCTATCGCAGCCTCTCGAGCAATGCAGCCGGCATCGACACAGCCCGCCAACTGAGCGTCAGCGTCATGCCTACGAGCACGTATTATGAGATGCAGTGTGGGCCGGTACAAATCGACTTGGTCTTCACCTCACCGATGATCATCCGCGATCTGGATCTGCTCTCGACGCCTGTCAACTATATCTCGTACCAAGTCAAAGCCACCGACGGCCGGCAGCACGACGTCCAGCTTTATCTCTCCGCCACACCGGAGATTGGTATGGACAATGTGGGGTGCGGCATCGTTCCAGCTGTCAGTACTGTCGAGGAACATGACGGTATCAGCTACGCCAAAACCGGTACGCTGGAGCAGCCTATCTTGGCCAAGAAGGGAGACGGCGTCTGCATCGACTGGGGCTATCTCTATCTCTCGGGAGCTAATGGTACTGTAGGCATAGCTCCGTACCGCGATATGCAGCAGTATTTTGTCCGCAACGGCAAGATACTCACCCAGTCCTCACGTATCGTCTCGCGCAAGGCGAGCGACATGGTTGCGTTGGCTTACTGCCATGACTTCGGTCAGGTAGCGGCCGCTCCGCAGGCTAGTTACGCGATGATAGGCTACGACGAAGTGGAGGATATCGAGTATATGTATCATCGGTACAAGGGCTACTGGGCTCATCAGGGCAAGGTGACGATTTACGATGCGTTCAATAAGATGCAGCGCGGGTATGCTGACATCATGAAGCAGTGCTACGCGCAAGACAAAGAGATCTACGACGATGGCTATCGGGCTGGCGGACAGCAGTATGCCGAGCTCCTCTGTGCCTCCTACCGCCAGTGCATCGCAGCCCACAAGCTGTTTGAGGACAACGAGGGAAAACTCCTCTTCTTCTCCAAGGAAAACAATTCCAATGGCTCAGTCAATACCGTCGACCTCACTTATCCGGAGTCGCCGCTCTTCCTCTCTTACAATCCGGGGCTTCAGAAGGCGATGATGACCAGTATCTTTGACTACAGTCTCTCAGGTCGTTGGATCAAGCCCTTTGCCGCTCATGACTTGGGCACGTATCCCAAGGCCAACGGCCAGACCTACGGCGGTGACATGCCGCTTGAGGAGAGTGGCAATATGCTTACGCTCGCAGCAACTCTGTGTGAGCTCGACGGCCGTACGGACTGGGTAGATCCCTACTGGGACCTGATAACCAAGTGGGTGGGATACCTCGCCGACAATGGTCAGGACCCGTCCAACCAGCTCTGTACAGATGACTTCGCCGGGCACTGGGCGCACAACTGCAACCTCTCTGTCAAGGCCATCATGGGAGTGCTGGGCTACAGTCGCATGGCCCGTATGAAGGGACTCACGGCTGAGGCCGACAAGTATGAGCGCAAGGCGTGCGAGATGGCGGCTAAGTGGGAGCAGGATGCTCGCGACGGTGACCACTACAGACTCGCCTTTGACAAACCGGGTACCTGGAGCCAAAAGTACAATATGATTTGGGACAAGATCTGGGGCACTCATATCTTCCCCAAGGGTACGATGGAGCGTGAGGTGAAGTACTACTTGACCAAGCAGAATCCGTACGGATTGCCCTTGGATATACGCAAAGACTATACCAAGAGCGACTGGATTATGTGGTCCGCTGCCATGGCGACAAGCGACAAGGACTTCCGCAAGTTTGTCACACCGCTATGGAGATACGTCAACGAGACGTCTACCCGGGTGCCGCTGAGTGACTGGTACGACAGCCAGACAGCCAAGTACGAGCATTTCATTGCCCGGAGCGTAGTTGGTGGCCACTGGATGAAGGTTTTCGTCGACAAGTTCGCTAGCCGTAAGCACTAGCCCTTTTCTAATATTTTACAAAGCAGCCCGCCTCCTCAGAGACGGGCTGCTTTGTGTATGGCTTTGTGGGGCCTAAGGCAAGCGGCGAGGCAGGCAGAGTAAATAATGTGGGACCCGGCAACTGCCGGGCCCCGCATTATTTATCGTATGTCCGGAGGCTAAGCCTGCTGGCGGAGGTACTGGTCCATATTGGCTGCGGCCTTGCGTCCGTCACCCATGGCCAGGATGACGGTAGCTCCGCCGCGAACGATGTCACCTCCTGCAAAGAGAGTCGCAATATTGCTCTGCATATTGTCGCCGACGGCGATAGTCCCCTTGCGGCCCAGTTGCAGTCCTTCGACGGAGCGGGGCAGGATGGGATTGGGTGAGACACCGATGCTGACAATGACAAGATCGCAAGGCAGCGTCTCCGTAGCGCCGGGTATAGGCTCCGGTCTGCGGCGTCCTGAGGCGTCGGGCTCGCCGAGCTGCATCTGCTGAAGTACGACCTCTGTCACCCTGCCGTTTTCATCGCCGTGATACTCGATAGGATTATGGAGGGTGAGGAAGTGGACGCCTTCCTCCTTGGCATGCTTGACTTCCTCTGCACGCGCCGGCATCTCGGCCTCAGAGCGGCGGTATACGATGGTGGCGGTCTCAGCTCCGAGGCGCAGGGCGGTGCGTACGGAGTCCATTGCGGTATTGCCGCCTCCGACGACGATGACATGCTTGCCGTGAGGCACTGGGGTGTCGCTCTTGCTCGAGCTGGCGTCCATCAGATTGACGCGGGTGAGGAACTCGTTGCTCGAGAGCACATTGATGAGGTTTTCACCGGGAATATTCATGAAGTTGGGCAGGCCTGCGCCACTGGCCACGAAAATGCCGCGGTAGCCGTCCTCCTGTAGTTGGTCCACCGTGATAGTCTTGCCGATGATGGTGTCTTTCTGGAACTTGACGCCCAGTTCGGTGAGTCCCTGTACCTCTTTGTCTACCACGCTATTGGGGAGCCGGTACTCAGGAATGCCGTACTTGAGCACACCGCCTATCTCGTGGAGCGCCTCAAATACTGTCACGTCGTATCCCTTCTTGGCCATGTCGCCGGCAAAGCTGAGTCCGGCGGGACCACTGCCTACTACGGCCACCTTGGTCGGCGTGCCGCTGACGTGAGTGACGACCTGCTTGGCGGTATGTCCGTTGTCGGCGGCAAAGCGCTCGAGGTAGCCGATGGCAACCGGCTCGTCCTTCATCTTCAGATGGATGCACTTGCTCTCACACTGCTTCTCCTGCGGGCAGACTCGGCCGCAGACGGCAGGCAGGGCGCTGTACTCCTTGAGCGCAGCGGCAGCGGCATCGACGTCGCCCTGCTCGATATGCTTGATAAATCGGGGAATGTCGATATTGACGGGGCATCCCTCTACGCAGCCCGGTTTGGCGCAGTCGAGGCAACGCTTGGCTTCCTGCATAGCCTGCTCTGGGTTGAGGCCGAGGTTGACTTCCTCCTTGAGCTTGTGGGCACGGTAAGCGGGCTCGAGCTCGGGCATCTTGACGCGCTTGATGGCGGAGCGCTCCTTAGCCGTCATTGACTTGCGCAGGGCGACGCGCCACTCGGCATCGCGCCCTTCGTCGTCAGTTGATGCGTGAAGCGAAGCTTCATATTTGGCCAGATCCTCCTGCTCCTCGGGCTTGAAGGCACGCTGGCGCTTCATCATCTGGTCAAAGTCGACCTTGTGGCCGTCAAACTCGGGCCCGTCGACGCACACAAACTTGGTCTCTCCGCCCACTGTCACACGACAGGCGCCGCACATGCCGGTGCCGTCGACCATGATGGTATTGAGGGAGACTTCGGTCGGGATATTGTATTTCTGGGTCAGGAGACAGCAAAACTTCATCATGATGGCGGGGCCGATGGCAAAGCACTTGTCTACGTGCTCCCGCTTGATGACCTCCTCTATGCCCGCCGTGACAAGCCCCTTGTTGCCGTAAGATCCGTCATCGGTCATGATGATGACGTCGTCGGAGCTCTCGCGTACCTCGTCCTCCAGGATGATGAGGTCCTTGCTGCGACCTGCGAGTACGGAGATGACTCTGTTGCCTGCGCGCTTGAGCGCCTGGATGATGGGGAGCATGGGAGCTACGCCCACGCCGCCGCCGGCGCAGACCACTGTGCCGTAGCGCTCGATATGAGTGGCTTGGCCGAGAGGTCCCACTACGTCGTGGAGCGACTGACCCGGCTCCATGGCACACAGCTTCTCGGTGCTGACGCCTACACGCTGGGCGACCAGCGTGATGGTGCCGGCCTCAGGATCTGCCTGGGCTATGGTGAGGGGTATGCGCTCGCCCTTTTCATCTACGCGGATGATGACGAAGTGGCCCGCCTTGCGCACCTTGGCTATCTGGGGCGCCTTGACGACGAGTTTGTATACCTTGTCGGAAAACTTGGATTTGCTTACGATTTCAAACATTGGCTTGTGGTGATTTGTTTGTGCCACAAAGTTACGACAAAATGAGCACTTTACCCAATGTGCGGCCGCGCTTTTTGCCCTCTCCGACGTCTTGAGTAGCTGATATCGGCCCGTTTGCAGACGTAGAACTGTACGGTGAATGGGGGGCGTCGCTCCGGTGTTGCGCGTGAGGCAGGGGCGTATACCTGCCCGCTCTGAAGGCGGACGGCGGAGCCGGCTGTGGCTGTCGATGTTGTGATGGGGAGTGGGGGATACCCAAAAGGCGCAACCCTTCGCTTGAAGGATTGCGCCTTTATCTCTTGTGGGCCGGCCTCGGAGCCGACTGTCCTGCCTAGATTAAGCCTTGGCTTCTTCGGCAGTCTCGACAACGGTGACGATACTGCGCTCGCGGCCATCGTGATGAAACTCTACCTTGCCGTCAACGAGAGCGTAAAGCGTGTGGTCGCTGCCCATGCCGACGTTTTTGCCGGGGTGATGTACAGTACCGCGCTGGCGAACGATGATGTTGCCGGCTACACATTCCTGACCGCCCCAAATCTTGACACCGAGTCGCTTGCTGTGTGACTCACGTCCGTTCTTAGAACTACCTACACCTTTCTTATGTGCCATTTTCTCTAGATTTTTAGTTGTTAAGCGGTAATAGATTTAATCTCTACTTCTGTAAATTGCTGACGATGGCCGTTGCGCTTGCGGGAGTCCTTGCGGCGCTTCATCTTGAAGACGATGACCTTGTCACCCTTTACCAGCGGGGTAACGACTTCGCAGGTTACTTTGGCTCCGTCGATGGTCGGAGTACCTACGGTCACAGTGTTGTCATTGGCTACGAGCAACACTTTGTCAAATTCTACGGACTGTCCGGCCTCAGCATCCTTGATGTGCTGAACGAAGATCTTCTTGCCTTCCTCTACCTTGAACTGCTGTCCGTTGATAGTTACGATTGCGTACATTTATATATAAGCTTGTTAGCGTTTTCCCCACGGGGCGAGTCTCGTTGTGAGCCTTCTCTCTTGAGCCCTGGCGACAAACTGGGTGCAAAGTTACGTCTTTTATCCGAAGTGGCAAGGGATGGCCTTGATTTTTTTTGATGTAAAAGACGGAATATTCGAGCGCTAACTTGCTGTGAGGCTGTAGAAAATGGCTATGCCGGACAGCAACCGGCCAAATGCCGGCTTCTGACGGGTAGAAACAGACGCTGACGCGCCTGCTTCACGCCGCTGAGACAAAAGGTGGGGCTTGTATCATCTCTCAATTTGTCAGGAAAAGGCGGTATGGCTTGCAGGGCATGCGATTCGGATCCCCGCTTCAACGATATCCGACCTTGTCAAGACAGCGTCTGACCCGAATCCGCTGATTTCGGCGCCGCTCGCTGAAAGAAATGATCTTGCCATGCTGGGCCGGGATGTCGCCAAAACAGCAGACACCTTCTTGCGCATCAGCAGGAAGCGTGCGGAGTCAAGGGTCTCATTCAGCGACTTGATAAGGAGGGCATCCCTTGTGGGCATTGCCGATCAGATGGGCGCCGAAGCTCTTTCTCCTGGCGTGGGCTGCCTATGCCGTAGCCGCTAGGGTACGGACAGAATACGGGAAGGGAGAACAAAACTTCTGTCTTGCTCTTGAGACCCAGAGGCAATGATATTGAGCCTTCTCAATCTGGCCTTATCCTTTCGCTGTCCCGCCCACTCCTTAATAGCCGCGCGGTATCCTTGACGCTATCCTTTGAGGAAATCCTATGCAAGGGAGGTCGTAGGCTGTAGGTAGCTTTCAAAGCAGGATACTTCCCAGAAGCGAACGGCTGCCTGCGTTTTTTATATAATAAATACGGGATACAGTCTCAAATAGGTGCCGATGTGGAGTGAACAAGTCGCCTTGTAAGCACTACAAGGTCGGATGTAGTTTAAACCAGGTCGGACTTAGTTTAAACTGGAAGGCGAGTTGTTATCGCTTGATAGCCAGCTGGTTGTGAGAATTCCAAATCTTACTTATAATTCGCTGGCTTTCAGTAAGTTGCAGAAGCGTTTGCACGGTTTTTTGCCTTTTCGCATTTGGAGGAGAACTGGGAAACTCAGCTCAATTTTTTTATTATAAAAGAAATTACTCCACGTGTCTTTATAATAGAAGTAAGCATTGATATCCGTAGGCTCGCCTTTTGTGTGAAGAATGCTGGCGAAGAAGAGTCGGCAGAACCGGGATTGCACAGTTTGGAAACGATGCTGACAGTTTGGCTCCCGATGTAGTAAGGGCTGCAGGGAATGGAGTCGGTGCATCGTCCGCCATGCTTCGTTTAGTCTGCCAATCGGATAGTATTTGTCGGGATGTGTAGCGGCTGATTGGAGACAAGCGGTGGAGAGGAGCCCTTGGCCGACATTTGGGGGCAGATGGGGAAGTTCCTTTCCCTATTTTTTATTTTTCGAATGTCTAGCTATTTTTGTTGATATACAGTCATTCGTATCGTCTATTGGCGCATTGGCGTTTGCTAAATGGTGTATGGGGGATGAGGGATGGCTTGAGAGGGGTATAAAAACAAAAAAACGTGTCACAAAAAGGTGACACGCCAAAACATGTATGTGTATGAGGAAATTATGTAAGCGATGCTGTCACAGCATCTTGCAATTCAGCAAGTCTTTCATTTCCGAATTGCGATGCAAAGATACGGACTTTTTCATTACGACGTATGCTTTTGAGCATAAAAAATGCGTCAAAAAGTGTTTTAAGGCGCACTTTTGTATGTTTGTAACACTATTTGTCAGCTTTAAGTGCTAATTTGTCGCTTATCTGAGGGAAAAAAGAATGACTGTCTGTCCGTCTTCGGCGAGAAAAAAGTGCGCCGATGGGGTTCAGACTTTTTCTTGAGAGTATTTGCAAGCAGCCCAAGTCGCGGAAAAAGGACTCCGCCGATAGGTAGAAGACTTTCTTACAGAGACGATTGAGGTATGGGGCGAGTGCATTGGCCCTCTTGATGGAGAGTTACTCTCCTCGTGAGGGTGAGAGTGCTGCGGATACTGGTAAAATGAGCTTTCGGCGACTGCGGGCGGCAGACGACGAGGGTAAAGAGAGGTTGGGGAATGCGCCCCGGCAACGGCGATGTCGCGGGTATGCGGCGGAGAGAGTCTAGTGCAGATTGAGGTGATCGAGGATCTCCTTGCTGCTCTGCGCAATGGTCTGCCCGAGCAGCGTATTGGCGTAGAGCTTGTTGCGGAAGACGATGGAGAGCGCTTGGATCAGAGAGATGGGCTTGATGGTGGCTGCGCTGTTGATGACGACGCGGAGCTGGTGGGGTACAGCCCGGATATCAATCTCGCGGCTTCCCCACATGGGGTCACCATCGCGGTGAAGCCAGCCCTCGCTTTCGCGGATGATGCGCAGCTTGCGGCTCTGAAACATGCGTACATTGCCCTTGTTGGGCAGCGTGCCGTTGAGCAGCTGGATAGCAAGCAGAGGCGCTTCGGCGAAATTGAAGGGCTCGATGACGGTGACGTCGAGCAGTCCGTCCTCCAGCGAAGCCTTAGGCGCGATGTAGCCGTTGTTGCCGTACTGGGAGGCATTGGCGCAGGTGATGAGAAAGGCCTTGTAGGTGTGGGATCCCGTCTCGTCTTCGACGGTGTAGGTCTCGGGCTTGTAATTAATAATCTCGCGCACGGCATTCTCCAGATAAGTCATTGGGCCGCGCTTGATAGACTTGTCAAAGACGGCGCTGATGTAGGCGTCAAAGCCCATGCCGCAGGTACAGAAGAAGGGTAGTTGGTTGATGATGCCGTAGTCGATGGCCTTGATATGACAGGTATTGATGAGCTCGACGGCTTTGCGATATTCAAGGGGAATGTGTAGATGACGAGCCAAGCCGTTGCCCGATCCGCAGGGAATGATGCCCAGGGCGGTGGGCGTATTGACGAGCGAACGAGCTACCTCATTGATGGTGCCGTCGCCTCCTACGGCGACAACAAGATCAATGTGGTTTTCGACAGCCATGGTAGCGAGCACGGAGCCGTGGCCCGCGTACTGCGTGGTGAGAATACGCCAGTCGAAGCGCTCACGGTCCATCAACTGATTGATTAATGATACGATGAGTCCCTTGGCGGTACCTCCCGAGATGGGATTGATGATAAACCAGGCTTGCTTGCGTGTGGTCATAGATGAGGTCGGCCCCGGCTGATAAGCCGCTTTGTCCGGTGTATGTGGCGGCAGATTCCGATAAGGCAGTGCAAAGATAGTACTTTTTATCACAAGTGCGCCCTGTCGGAGATTATTTAAAAATGTAATATCGGATATGCGAACAAGAGTATCGGTTTTGTGTCCGCCAGATGGCGTGCTGAAGGAACTTTCGGCCAAAAGGCCGAAGGCAGTATCCACCCCGGAAAGGTGAAGAAATGGAGTCTTTGCGTCCTTGATATGCTAAAAAATGATAGAGTTTGCTTTGCCAATCTCACAAGTTGGCGTATCTTTGCACTCTAATTAAAAATTAAGAACACGAAATGGGATTGCTACAAGAAAGGTACAAGAAGTATACCGACCCGCAGTACTTTATGAAGAAAGGGATATATCCCTACTTCCGCGAGATCGAAGGCAAAGAAGGCACGGAGGTCAATATGGAAGGTAGGGATATATTAATGTTTGGCTCCAACGCTTATACGGGCCTCATAGATGACGACCGCGTCATCGAAGCAGCCGATAAGGCACTCCACAAATACGGTTCCGGATGTGCCGGATCCCGTTTTCTCAACGGTACCCTTGACCTGCACGTGCAGTTGGAGAAGGAAATTGCTGAGTTTGTGGGAAAGGAGCAGGCCTTGACCTTTTCGACGGGTTTCAGTGTCAATTCCGGTGTGCTCGCCTGCGTGACGGGCAGAGAGGACTACATCATCTGCGACGACCGCGACCACGCTTCTATCGTAGACGGTCGGCGTCTGTCCTTCTCGACATGCTTCAAGTACAAGCACAATGACATGGAGGATCTCGAGCGTCAGCTCAAGCGCTGCCGGCCCGAGGCCATCAAGTTGATTGTAGTGGACGGCGTATTCTCCATGGAGGGAGATCTTGCCAATCTGCCTGAGATCGTACGCCTCAAGCACAAGTACAATGCCTCCATCATGGTAGATGAGGCTCACGGTATCGGCGTCTTTGGTAGACAGGGACGCGGCGTGTGCGACCACTTCGGTGTCACGGACGAGGTAGATCTCATCATGGGTACGTTTAGCAAGAGTCTGGCCAGCATCGGAGGATTTATTGCATCAGACAAGTACACAATCAATTGGCTCAAGCACAATACCCGTACTTATATATTCAGTGCCAGCAACACTCCGGCCGCTACGGCTGCTGCTATGGAGGCTCTCCACATCATCCAGCGCGAGCCCGAGCGTATCGAGCATCTGTGGGAGGTCACCAACTACGCTCTGAAGCGCTTCCGCGAGGAGGGTTTTGAGATCGGAGATACCGAGAGCCCGATCATTCCGCTCTACGTGCGCGATACGGAGAAGACCTTCTATGTCACTAAGCGCGCCTTTGAGGAAGGAGTATTCATCAATCCTGTGATACCTCCTGCTTGTGCACCTCAGGATACCCTTGTACGCTTTGCGCTGATGGCTACCCATACCAAGGAGCAGGTAGATCGCGGCGTCAATGCCCTGGTCAAGGTCTTCAAGGAGTTGGATATACTCAAGTAAATAGATTTTCAGACATAATACGGACGGCTGTGTCATCTACCGGATGGCGCAGCCGTCTTGCTTTGTCGTTGTGCCAGTTGCCTTTGTCGTTGTGCCAGTTGCCTGTGTTGGCTGTGGAAGGCGTGAGACGGCGCAGTAGCCTTGTCTGAAGGCTATCTGCCGCAGGTAGACTGGGCTGGGCATATGATAAGGGCTGATCTCCTGTAACGGAGGTCAGCCCTTATCGGGGTGAGGCCGCAATTGGCCACTATAGTTGTGCTACGCTGAGTCTGTGTGGCGGCGCCGGCTAGTATTCGCCTTGGGCGAGCATGGCTTTGGCTACCTTCATGAAGCCTGCGATATTGGCTCCTTTGACATAATTAATGTAGCCGTCAGGTTCTTTGCCGTACTGTAGGCATTGCTGGTGGATAGTAGACATGATGTGGTGCAGACGCTGGTCCACCTCCTGCTGAGGCCAGGAGAGATGCATGGCGTTTTGGCTCATCTCGAGGCCGCTTGTTGCTACGCCGCCGGCATTGACGGCCTTGCCAGGGGCAAAGAGTATACGGTTCTTAAGGAAGACTTCTGTGGCTTCGGCGGTGCAGCCCATGTTGGACACTTCGGCGACGAGTTTGACCTTGTTGTCGATAAGTTGCTGGGCATCTGCTGCGTTGAGCTCGTTTTGCGTGGCGCAGGTAAGAGCGATGTCGACCTTGCGCTCCCAGGGCTTGCGGTCAGGAAAAAAGGTGGCCTTGGGATAGCGCTCTGCATAGGGTGCAACGATGTCGTTGCCGCTGGCGCGAAGCTCCAGCATATAGTCGATCTTGCTGCCGCTGATGCCGTCGGGGTCGTAGATGTAGCCGTCGGGGCCGGAGATAGTGACCACCTTGGCGCCGAGTTGGCAGGCCTTGGTTGCGACGCCCCAGGCGACATTGCCAAATCCGGATAGCGCAATCGTCTTTCCGGCAATATCGATGTCCTTGTCTTGGAGCATCTGGTTGACGAAGTAGAGTGCGCCGAAGCCAGTTGCTTCGGGACGGAGCACGCTACCGCCATACTCGAGGCCCTTGCCGGTGAAGGTGCCGGTATGTTGGCCAGTCAGCTTCTTGTACATACCGTAGAGATAGCCGATCTCGCGGCCGCCTACGCCGATGTCGCCAGCCGGTACGTCGGTATCGGGGCCGAGGTTGCGCCATAGCTCAAGCATGAAGGCTTGGCAGAAGCGGCGGATCTCACTCTGGCTCTTGCCTACGGGTGAGAAATCGCTGCCGCCCTTGGCTCCGCCCATGGGAAGCGTGGTGAGGGCATTCTTAAATATCTGCTCGAAGGCGAGAAACTTGAGGATGGAGAGATTGACGGAGGCATGGAAGCGCAGACCTCCCTTGTAGGGGCCGATGGCATTGTTGTACTGCACGCGCCATCCGCGGTTGATCTTGAATTCTCCCTCATCGGTCTCCCATACGACGCGGAAGCACACGATGCGGTCGGGTTCGAGCAGGCGCTCTATGATTTTTGCTTTCTCAAACTCGGGATGCTCATTATACACGGGAGCAATGCTGAGAAGCATCTCCTTGACGGCTTGGTGAAACTCGGTTTCGCCAGGATGCAGCTGCTGAAGTTGCAGCATCAATTTGTCAATGTCCATGATTATGTTTTGTTGGGCGCGGTGTTGGGCCACGATCTGTATTGTATAGAGCAAAGGTAATAATAAGTAAATCAATTACAAGTGCGTGAGGCTTCTTTTTTATTATTTCAGTATCTTTTTTTTGTGCTTGATTATTTATCTTTGTGCGACATAGATACCTTGCTTATGAGTGGAGTTCCCGATATCAACAAATTGGTGCTGAAGGACACGGCGTTTGACGACTTGATGAATCGTCACATTTACAATATATTGCTTGTAGCGACGCACTACGACTCCTTCATCTTGGAAGAAGACGGGCGCATAGAGGAGCAGATATACAATGAGTACGTTGCGCTGAGCCTTACCAGTCCGCCTCGTTTTACTCAAGTCTCGACAGAGGAGGAAGCGCTCGAGATACTGAGCCGCCGCAACTTTGAGCTGATCATCCTCATGCCCAATATGGATCACCGCGATATCTTTGCTGCTGCGACGGAGATTAAGCATCGATACAGCCATATTCCCATCGTGGTGCTTACGCCCTTCAGCCGCGAGGTGAGCAAACGCGTGACGATGAGCGATATGTCGGCGATTGACTATATCTTCTGCTGGCAAGGAGATCCCCGCCTCATACTGACGATTACCAAACTCATAGAGGACAAGATGAATGCCGAGGAAGACACGGCGCGGGCCGGCGTGCAGATTATCCTACTGGTGGAGGACAGCGTACGCTTCTACTCTTTGGCGCTGACTCATCTCTACCAGTTTGTGCTGGAGCAGAGCAAGGAATTTTCCAAGGAGACGCTCAATGACCACCAGAAGACACTGCGCATGCGCGGCCGTCCCAAGATTATGCTGGCCCGCAACTATGAGGAGGCGGTCAGCATCTTTGACAAGTACAGAGACCATATCCTCGGCATTGTCTCAGACATGAGCATCACCTTCAGCCACAACAAGGATCCCTATGCCGGATACCGTTTCGGCCAGTACGTACGCCGGACAGGCCTCATCATCCCGATGATCCTCGAGTCGAGCGATGCGGCGAGCGAGGCCTTGGCCAGGGAGATACATGCCGCTTTTATCCTCAAGGCTTCCAAACAGTATCCTGAGAAGCTCCGACAGGAGGTGAGCAGGCTCTTCGGCTTTGGCGACTTTGTCATAGTCAATCCCGACACGGGGCAGGAAATCATGCGCATCAAGGACCTCAAGGATCTACAGAATAAGATCTTTGATATACCGGACGCCTCGCTGGCGTATCATCTGAGTCAGAATCATTTTTCCAGGTTCTTTTACAGTCGTGCCATGTTTCCGCCTGCCGACATTCTCAAGGGAGTTAAGGTCAGCGACTATCGCGATATGGACGAAGCACGTCAGCTCATCTTTCATCTTATCGTACAGTACCGACGGATGAAAAACACAGGCACCATCGCTATCTACGAGCGTGACCGTTTTGACCAGTACAGCAACTTTGCACGCATAGGCAATGACTCGCTCGGAGGCAAGGGCCGAGGACTGGCCTTCCTTGGCTCGATGATCAAGTGGCATCCTGAGCTCGACGCGCCCAATCTGCATGTCACCATCCCCAAGTCTGTCGTCGTTTGCACCGATGTGTTTGACCAATTCATGTCGCTCAATCATCTCTATCCCATTGCGCTCAGCGGGGCATCCGATGAAGAGATCTTGCAGGCCTTTCTCGGCGCTGCATTGCCCGACAGTCTGCTCGACGACATCTCAGCTCTGACCGACCTCTTCCGCGGCGCACTTGTCATCCGCTCGTCCTCTCTGCTGGAGGACTCCCACTATCAGCCTTTTGCCGGAGTCTATGCTACCTATATGGTGCCCAATATTGGGGACAAGCGCCATGTCGTCAGCCGGGTCGCCGATGCCATCAAGGCGGTGTATGCCTCTACCTTCTATGAGGAGAGCAAAACCTACATGAGGGCGACCGGCAATCTCATTGAGCAGGAGAAAATGAGCGTTATCCTGCAGGAGGTCGTCGGCCATGTGATCGGCAGCCGTCTCTATCCCAATATATCGGGCGTGGCCCGCTCTCTCAACTACTATCCTCTCGATGAGCAGCGTGCCGAGGAGGGTATCTGCGATATCGCCCTAGGCTTGGGCAAATATATCGTCGACGGAGGCAAGACGCTTCACTTCTCGCCCGTACGTCCTCGCAAGGTCTTGCAGATGAGTACCCTTCGGCTGGCCCTGCGCGACACCCAGACCCAATACTATGCCCTTGATCTGAAGAGTGGGTCTGAGCCTTTCAGTGTCGATGACGGATTTAATCTGCTGCATCTCGGTCTCAAGGATGCCGAGGCCGATGGTATGCTCAAGTATATCTCCTCTACTTATGAGCCTGAGAGTCAGATGATCTACGACGGCTGCTATCCGGGCGGACGCAAGGTGATCTCTTTTGCCAATATCCTGCAACACAACCAGCTTCCTCTGGCCTCCACTCTCCACCGTCTGCTTGACATCGGACAGCGTGAGATGGGGCGCCCTGTAGAAATGGAGTTCGCAGTCAACTTTGACGAGGGATGCCGCAATGGTACCTTCTACTTGCTGCAGATCAGGCCTATCGTCGGCAACGACGAGGACATGGAGATCGGCCTCTCCCATATAGACGATGCTGACAAGCTGATAGCCTCCAACAGCGTGCTTGGACATGGCCGCATCAGGGATATCCGTCATATTCTCTACGTCAAGAGCGCCGGCTACCAGCCTTCGCTCAATGTGAGTCTGGCGAGCCGGATACACGACCTCAATACCCGTCTGATCCGAGAGCAACAGTCGTATGTGCTCATCGGTCCGGGGCGCTGGGGCAGTTCGGACAGTCGGCTCGGCATCCCAGTCAAGTGGACCGACATCTCGGGCGCTGCCGTCATCTGCGAGCGTATGACCAAGGGTTCCTCAATCGAGCCGAGTCAGGGTACCCACTTCTTCCAAAACCTGACCTCCCTGGGTGTGGGATACTTCACCCTGACAGTACAGGATGGCGGCTTCTACGATGAGGACTGGCTCAACGAACAGCCGGCAGCCTACGAAGACGAACACCTGCGCCTCGTCACTCTGTCAAAGCCCATCTGTGTGCTTATGGATGGGCGCCATAGTCGCGGTGTCGTGCTCAAGCCCGACAGCCGTACCGTATTGCCCGATGATGATGCCGACGTGTCTGTCAAATACTCCTCCTTTTAGGTCCGCTCGCCGCTGTTAATCTTTGAGCCAACCGTTTCTGTAAAGCGCGGGAGACCGTTGGCAATCCCCTTTGTCGGCACGCGAATCGACGCAGCTCGTGTGGGCATCATACAGGGTCGGACTTGGTCTAAACTACATCTGGCCTTGTCTAAATTACATCCGGCCCTGTATCAGAGACTGTGCCGCTTAGTACGGCGCGCATACTATGCTGTTGAGTGAGAAGTGGATATTAATTAATAATGTATAGCGTCTGTTCTTCTGATAGCGGGCTTGCCAGCGGGAGGAAGTGCAGCCTGGATGGGTGCAGAGAGCCGGTTGCTGTATATCGGGCAGTCAGACGTGACGGTCAGACGGGGGCTTCATTAGAAGGGGAGGATGCCGACGGTTCCGGCGCGGCTTGTACCGTGTTGGAGGGGGTGTTTGCGTCTGTCGGGACCTCGGACTCCGAGATCTGTCGCACGCGGTGTTTGCCATAAGCCTCGACATAGATTGCCTTGAGAGGCATGGCGGGACAGTTGTTCTCACATGCGCCGCATCCAGTGCAGTTTCGGTTGGTGATGACGGGATACAGTTTGCGTCCGTTGCGGTACATCTGGATACAGCCTTGCGGGCAGTTTTCAGCGCATGCGCTGCAGTCGTGCTCATTGTAGGAAATACAGTTTTCCATAATCCACACGGCGTATCCCGTCTGCACCTTAGCTTTCTCAGCCGGCGTCAGTGGCTGGAGCGCCCCCGTAGGGCAAGCGTCATTGCAGCGTGTGCAGTCCGTCGGGCACCATCCTGTGCGGTAGGAGAGGGAGGGCTGTAGATTGAGCGTGAGCTTAAGTGGTGGCTCGAGCAGATGTTGCGGGCACGCGGGGACACAGTCCATGCAGGCCGTGCAGAGTTCTGTATAGCGTTCCAGACTTACGGCGCCCGCCGGGAGCACGGGGAGCTTGCTCCGTGGATTTCGTTTGCCAGTGAAGGTGGCTATGCTGTTCTGCATCTTGTCGCTGAGGGCCTGCATGCCTTCGTTCTGGGCGAAGGAGGCTGCTGAGGCGATAAAGCGTCGGCGGGCTGTCTTGACAGAAGGTGCAGGACGGCTCTTGCCTCCCACGGCCTCGACCAGCAGAAAGATAGCAGGCACCACAGGAAGCAGCCCGATGGGCAGAGGACCGAGGCTCCAGCCCGCGGCAAAGCAGACGATGGCGGCTAGCAGCAGTACGACGCCCCCTGTTAGGCAGACAAAGTGGCGTACAGAGGGCTTGGCAGACGGAGTGTCTTGAGGTGTGAGATCAGACATGGTGCATGGGCTTGCTGGATGAGGCGAAGCCGCTGCAAAGATACAAAAGAATGTTGCACTTCACCCTCCCGGACCTCTCTAAAAGCCGCAGGCGAGGCAAAGTTTTCGGGCCAAGGTTGCCCAATCCGATTTTTCTTTCTAATTTTACGGCGATAATCCTCATACCATCTGCCCAATGAGTCATCGCATCAAGATCATATTGCTTCTGTTGCTCTCCGGATTTCTCATAGAGCAAGGCCGCGCTCAGTCAGTCGCCACCTCCGAGAGTCCGGTATCCGACTCGCTCGCGGCACTCCCCGATACCCTTACACCTATCTTGCAGGATTACTTTCGCAATTACCGCCTTCGCGGTTTTGAGCCCAATATGGCGATGCGCATGGACAGCCTTAGCGTCGATGACAAGGCGCGCACGCTGACCGTATGGGCAGGCGAAGGCTTCAGCTCGCAAAACTTTACCCCCTCTCTCGTTAAGACTATCTACCAAGATGTGAGCCGCTTGTTGCCCACGCCGCTGAAGTCGTACAAACTCTCGATTATAGGCCATCAGGGAGAGATCTCCACGATGATTCCCAATACCTATCTCTCCCCTAAGGACTCCACGCGTCTCTGGGGGAAGACCGACTATACCGGCAAGCCTTGGGTGAGCTATCCCAAGCGCCCCTACGCTATCACGAAGGGACTCTCCGGCCGCCATCTCTGTATCTGGGCGAGCCACGGCCGCTACTGGCTCAGCAACGGCGCCCATTGGGGATGGCAGCGTCCCGCGCTCTACTGTACGCGCGAGGACCTCTTCACCCAATCTCTGGTCTATCCCTTTCTGCTACCTATGCTCGAGCGGAGCGGAGCTGTCTGCTATACGCCGCGCGAGAGAGACTGGCAGCGCCACGAGATCATCGTCGACAATGACGGCGCCTTGGCCACAGGACGCTACGAGGAGTACGCCGGCGAGGCCGACTGGCAGGGTACAGGCCTGGAGGGCTTTCGCTACGGTCAGGCAACCTACCTGAGCGGTGAGAGCCCGTGGCACGCAAGTCGGGGATTTACCTTCGTCGACTCGACCGGCGCTGAGGTATCCGAGCATCCCTCAGCCGTCAAGGGCACAGCGCGCGTGGCCGCTACGACTACGCAGCGCTCAGGTCTCTCCACAATATACTGGATACCCAATATAGAGGAGGCAGGTGACTATGCTGTCTACGTGAGCTACCAGACCCTGTCGCGCAGCATTGACGATGCCCACTACACGGTCCATCACCGAGGCATCAGCACACCGGTCCGTGTCAACCAGCAGATGGGTGGTGGAACCTGGGTCTATCTGGGTACTTACAGCTTTGCGGCTGGGCAGAGCAAGGACAACTGCGTCAGTCTCTCCAATGCCAGTTCGGCAGCCCGCGGCGTGGTGACGGCAGATGCAGTACGCTTCGGCGGCGGCATGGGCAATATGGCACGTGAGGAAGACGGCGGAGACGGCGTCGTCAGCGGCTTGCCGCGCTATCTGGAGGGGAGCCGCTACTATGTGCAATGGGCCGGCTTGCCACAGGGCGTATACAATACCAAAGACGGTCACAATGATTACGCAGACGATATCAACTGCCGCTCCAATGCCCTCAACTACTTAGGCGGAGGTTCCGTCTACTTACCCGGGCGCGAGGGAGGGCACGTCCCCTTTGAGCTCTCACTCGCAGTCCACAGCGACGCGGGCTACCGCTACGGCAATGATACCTACGGTACTCTGGTCGTCACTACGCTATACGACGACAGTGCCCGCACGACGCTGCCCTGCGGTCAGTCACGTCTGATGTCGTCAGACCTGGGCACTATGCTGCAGACCCAGATCTGCGGCGACTTGACACGCTTGCTCGGCCGGACATGGACACGTCGCGAGCACTACTACCGCGACTACAGCGAGTCGCGCAAGCCCCTGGTGCCATCGGGCATACTTGAGACCATGTCTCACCAGCACTTCGAAGACATGAAGCTAGGTCACGACCCCGTATTCAAGTTCGCCTTCGCCCGTAGTGCATACAAGGCCATCGTGCGGTACATCGCCGAGGTCCACGGCACAGACTACGTCTACCAGCCACTGCCGGTGACTCATCTGAGTGCTCTGCTCGAGCAGGGAGGCAAGGTACGCCTCTCATGGAGTCCGCAGCAGGATACGACGGCAGAGGAGGGCGAGGCTTCCTCACAGCCCGATGCCTATATCGTCTATACCCGCAAGGGCGATGGCGACTTTGACAACGGCACACTCGTCAAGGGGACAACCACCTGTCTAGTCAGCATCCCCGACGACAAGACCGTCAGTTTCAAGGTTACAGCCGTCAATCAGGGAGGAGAGAGTTTTGACAGCGAGGTGCTCTCCGTGCGCCACAGCAGCAGACAACGCAAGGAAGTGCTCCTGATCAACGCGTTCACGCGTCTGAGCGGCCCCGAGGTGGTGGATACCGAGGAGCGGTGCGGCTTTGACCTCGACCGCGACATGGGCGTGCCTTATAAGTCGACGACAGAGTACTGTGGCCGTCAGACAGATATGGACCGTACAGACTTGGGGCGCGGTCTTGGCCGGTCGGGAGACGAACTTGTAGGCGCTCAGCTGGAGGGCAATACCTTTGATTACCCTTATGTGCACGGTCAGGCCCTGGCCGGGATGGCGGATGTCAGTTTCTCCTCTATCAGCCGTGAAGCTCTGTCGGCCGATACTCCCCTGAGACAGTACCAGATGTTGGATCTCATCCTCGGCAGTCAGAGAGACTGCGGAGAGAGCAGCATCCGCCGCTATAAGACCTTTGACCCCGCGTTGCAACGTCTGCTCTCTGACTATCTGAGCCGGGGAGGGCGTCTGCTGGTTTCGGGTAGCTATATTGCCAGCGACATGCAGTCGCCCGAGGAGGCCGCCTTTACGGCTACGACGCTTCACTATCAGTATGGCTCGTCAGATGTGGCCGCTGGGGGAAGCGCTGGAGGAGACAGCATCCGCGCTAACCAAATTGCCTGCGCCCTTCAGAGCAATCCCGCCTTGCCACTGCGTCACTACGACCGCCTGACGCCTGTCGACCAAGCCTTCACCTCGTTTACCTACAGTGACGGCACCAGCGCGGCAGTTGCCTGGCAGGGCAGCCGAAGTCGTACGTTGGCACTCGGCTTCCCGCTCGAGCAGATAGCCGATGCGGCTAAGCGCAGTCAGGTGATGCGGATGGTCTGCCGCTTTCTCACCGAGTAGCGACGCCATTTGCTCGGCTGCTTGATAGGCGAGGCCTGCGGCTGCCGGGATGAGGGCTACAAAATACTGAGTCAGTAAATACAACTATATAAACGTCATGTACTACGACATCCATCTCAATGCCTCCGGCACACACACGCTGGAAATCACAGAGGACAATTTGCAGACGATACGCAAGTATGCCCTCTTTCGACACCTCGTCGACAGCAACGGTATCGTCGACGAGTCGGTGCTCACCAAGCTCAAGTACAACATCCGTTCCCTGATTGCCAATAGCGATGGCAAAGCCACCGACCTGCTGGATCTCTGCATCGACGTGATCTATCACTCCAAGATGAAGGCATACGGCCTTCAGCAGCTCATCAATGTGTACAAGCAGTGGGAAGCCCTGCAGGACGAGCCCGAGGAACCCGACGATACAGATCCGCAGCCCGTTCCAGCGCAATAAGTCCACCGCCCTGTCTTGCTGCTGCCCGTAGTAGTGACGACAGGGATGTACACTACTGATGTCATATAGTGTCATAGAGCAGACTGTACGCGGCAAGTCAGCAGCACAGCCCTGTCAGGACAGTATCGTTACGACGCTTGACTACTGCGCTGTCATTGATGGAAGTACCGCCAAGACGGATCGTACTTACGGCGGAATGGCTCCGGGCTTGCTGGCAGCGCGACTGGTGGCAGAATCCGTCAGGGCATTGCCCAGCAAGGCGACCCTGGAAGAGGCAACCAGCGTGCTGACCTCGGCGATTCGCTCCTACTACCTCAGTCACGGCTTGCTGGACCGTGTCGCGCGGCATCCAGAGGAGCGTATCACAGCCAGTGTGGTCATCTATAGCGACTCTCGTCGCGAGATATGGTGGATAGGCGATTGTCAGTGCCGTGTGGGTGGACGTACCCTGCATCCTGTCAAACGCATAGACGAAGTACTCAGTCGTATACGCGCTGAGGCAGACCGCTACCTCCTGTCTCATGGTTACACGGTGGACCAGTTGCGCCGCAAGGACTTAGGCAGGCAGATCATCATGGGAGCCCTGAGAGACCAGTGCGGATTTCAGAATGTTTCGCCTGCCTGCTGTCCCTATGCTTATCCGGTGATTGACGGCTTTGAGGTGATGAGATCGTCTTCGCTAGACTCGGCGGATGGGCAAGGAGGATGGTCGAGCATCGCGGTTGCCCCCGACATCCACCAACTCGTGCTTGCCAGCGACGGTTATCCCTACCTCGCTGATACGCTGGCAGCCTCTGAGCGGCAATTAGAGGATCTCTTGCGCCAAGATCCCCTTCTCATCAGAGATTGCCCCTCTACCAAAGGACTGGCTGTCGGTGCCGACAGCTACGATGACCGCGCCTATCTCCGCATAAGCATCTGAGCGTTGCGCAGAGTACGGGCGCAGAAAGTATGTCGGCTGCAGTATTGTGAAGACCGGACGATAGGCTCTTGAGGTATGACGGCGACATGATATCAAATAATTAGCACTCTTGACCCCCTGTCTATGGCGATAAATTGCTAATTTTGCGCAATAACAAATTTGAAACTCATGACACAGACGCCCCGATATATCTTGCTCCTACTGTTTGCGTGCCTTACGACGCTGACCTATGGCCAGCACCGGCGCAACGTGTCGTCCGCAGGCCAGCACCAGACTGCGCAGGCCCCGACAACGGACGATATCAAGACCCTGATAGACAATTATAAGTTCGGCCAGGCAGCTCACATCGCCCAGCAGCGTCTTGCGCAAGCGCGCAAAGCACACCAACCAGTCGGCATGCTGCAGGCAGATGCCGCCCGTGCGCTGGCAGGCATCAATATGCTTTCAGCAACTCAACGTGTCACTTTCATAGACAGCTTCGTAGTAGACAAGGGGAGCGTGCTGGAGCATATCCATACCGACCCTAGTTGCGGCCAGTTGGCTTACTGGAAGGATGTCTTCCGCCAGATGGGACAGACAGAAGGCGATGTCGCCACTTCTACCACGTACACCAATGACTTTAAGGACAAACTCTACTATGCCAATGCAGCAGGCGACGGGCATCAGCATCTCTTTGTGAGGTACAAGGAGGGCGACCATTGGTCTGCGCCTGCCGCTCTCGACGGACTGGGCGACAGCACCGATGGGGATACCAATCCCTACGTGCTCGCAGACGGCGTGACACTCTATTTTGCCTCCAATCGTGCCGGTGGACTAGGCGGATATGACCTCTACGTGACGCGCTATTCGACCGACGACAACAGTTATCTCAAGCCAGAAAACATGGGCATGCCCTTCTCCAGCCCTGCCAACGACTATCTGCTCGCTATTGACGAGGTCAACCAATTGGGCTGGCTTGTCACAGACCGCCGCCAGCCGGAAGGCAAAGCCTGCATCTACCTCTTTGTTCCCGAGGAGAGCCGTACGGTCTACGAGCAGACGGCCGTCAACGCCGACAGCATACGTCTCAAAGCCATGATACACGATATCAAGTCCACTCAGACGGATGCCAAGTACGTGGCAGCAGCCCGCCAACGGTATCAGCAGTTGCTCAAGAGCGGTCTGGCCAAGCAGCAGAAGGCCGATGACTTGCACTTCGTCGTATACAATGGCATCATCTACCATGGGCTGAGCGACTTCAAGAGTTCCAAGGCCAAGCAGCTGGCCTCCAACTGGAAAGACCTCAGACATAAGCGCGACAACCTCCTCACCGAGCTGAGGCAAAACCGCGCCAAGGTTGACAACCAACCGTCCCTCAAGGCAACGATCCTCAAGCAGGAGCAGGCTGTCGAACAGCTCGATGACGCCATACAGGACCTCGAATGGAATATCCGTTACGAGGAACAGAGCAGAATTGGTGCCAATAAGTGACGGACCGCGACAGACACCTCCAATCGCCGCATGTATTGTCCGAGACCGTCACCTTAAAGCCCTGAGCTGGATGTCACCCATCCGGCACGTGCCGCGATAGATACAGAGGCAGAGCGAGACTCAACACCGGCTATCCCATACTCTCCAAAATCCTATATACATCGTATTAAGGTCATGAAAAAGCAATTTTCCCCTTCTGAACTGATCATCAATCCCGATGGCAGTATCTTTCATCTCCATCTCAAGCCTTCTCAGGTGGCTCATAAGGTCATTCTCATGGGTGACCCGTCGCGCGTAGACCTCGTGGCCAGCCATTTTGACCAGCAGGAGTGCGAGGTGCAAAGTCGCGAGTTTCATACCATTACGGGTACGTACCGCGGTAAGCGTATCACTGCGCTTTCTACCGGCATCGGGTGTGACAATATCGACATTGTGCTCACTGAGCTCGACGCCTTGGTCAATATAGACTTTGAGACGCGCACGGTCAAGCCCCAGCTTACATCGCTTGAAATCGTACGTGTAGGTACCTGCGGCGGTTTGCAGCCCGAGACGCCGCTGGGTACGTTTATCGCCAGCCAGAAGAGCATCGGATTTGACGGCCTGCTCAATTTCTACAAAGGACGCAATGAGGTTTGCGACCTGGAGTTGGAGCGTCAGTTTACTGCTCATATGCACTGGAATCCGCAGCTCTGCGCACCATACGTCATTGATGCCAATCCACAGCTGCTTTCCCGCATCGCAGCCGATGACATGGTGAGAGGCATTACAATCTCGTGTGGCGGATTCTTCGGTCCGCAGGGACGCGAAGTGCGCATACCGCTTGCAGACCCCGACCAAAATGCCAAGGTAGAGTCCTTCAGCTATCAAGGTCTCAAGATTACCAATTACGAGATGGAGAGCAGTGCCGTAGCCGGTATGTCGCGCCTGCTGGGTCACAAGGCAATGACCTGCTGCATGGTCATTGCCAACCGTCGCGCCGGTACCGCCAATGCAGGCTACAAGGCGAGCATCGACGACCTTATACAGCTCGTGATAGACCGCATGTGATAAATCCTATACAAGTGGCAGATTCAGCAATATCCTCTGATACGATTTACGCCATTGCTACCGGCACAGGCGGAGCTATCGGCGTCGTGAGACTCTCGGGCCCCGGCAGCATCAGTGCGGCAGAAGCCGTATTTAAGCCCTGTGGTCACACGCCACTGTCTGAGCGCCCGTCGTCTAGCTTGGTCTACGGCACAGTCGTCGATGACCACGGAGAGACGCTCGACGATGTAGTGGTCTCGGTATACCGGGCCCCCCATTCGTACACGGGCGAAGACTGCATAGAGTTCTCCTGTCACAATTCTCCCTACGTGCTACACACGCTCTGCTCCCTGCTGAGCCGTCACGGATGCCGTCTGGCCGCCCCCGGGGAGTATACCCAGCGTGCCTTTGTCAACGGCAAGATGGACCTCTCTCAGGCCGAGGCAGTTGCCGATCTCATCTCCTCTACTACATCTGCCTCTCACCGCCTCGCTATCCAGCAGATGAAGGGCACTTACAGCCAGGCTATCCGCTCACTGAGGGATGCTCTGCTGCATATAGCCTCTCTGATGGAGCTCGAACTGGACTTTGGGGACCATGAGGAGCTTGAATTTGTGGATCGCAGCGAGGTCCGTGACAAGTTGAAGCAGGTGCTCGGCCTCATCCATCGCCTCGCCGACAGTTTCCGCCTGGGCAACGCTATCAAGCAAGGCCTCCCCGTGGCTATCGTTGGCGACACCAATGTCGGCAAGTCCACGCTGCTCAATCAGCTTCTGGGCGAGGACCGCGCCATCGTGAGCCCCGTGCAAGGCACTACCCGCGATGTCATCGAGGATACGGTCAATATCGGAGGCCATCTCTTCCGCTTCATCGACACCGCCGGCCTGCGCCACACCGACGACCCTGTGGAGCAGATAGGTATCCGCCGGGCGCTCGACCGCCTGAGCCAGGCGCAGATCATCCTGCACGTAGTCGACGCTACTCAACCCTCCGTGTCGGAAGTGCCCGTTTCGGAAGGCCAGCAACTCGTCACCGTGTACAATAAGGCTGACCTCCTCCGTCCTGACCAGATAGAACAGCTCACAGGCGGCAAGGCCTCGACCACACATCCTGTCATCGCTATCTCTGCCAAGACCGGCGAAGGGCTGCAAGCGCTGACCGACCTGCTGCTGGACTTCGCCTCGCCGACAGACGATACCCAGGGAGTCATCGTCAGCAACCTGCGCCACTACCAAGCGCTCCAAGCTGCCGGGGAAGCCGCTCAGCGGGTACTGCACGGCTTTGACATCAATCTGCCTACCGACCTCATCTCCCAGGACCTGCGCGAGTGCATCGACCATCTCTCCGACATCATCGGCGAAGTGACCTCCGACGATGTCATCCACAATATATTTGCTCACTTCTGCATCGGAAAGTAGATTCTGCGTGGGAAAGTGATTTTTTGCAAAGAAAAGCATATCATCTGCAAATATAGCTCGTAAATCACATCATTTCAAGCATTTAAAATTAAGTTGATTTTTGCAGATTTTTGACTTTTAACTTCGATATTTGCAGATTTTCGCCCGTTTTGTCCCCCATCTGTCCCCCGAGATAGTCGAAAATAGCCGAGGGACAAAAAGATTTCATGGGTGGCGATTTACGCTTTCACATGTTATTTTGGAAGATATACATTCCAACTTATACAATGTAAAGCTCCACCTTCTCTTGCAATCTCTGCCATTTCTATTTGACGGATATTACAATCTTGGAATGCTTCATGAATGTATTGTTGAGCGATTGAATCTTCTTCAATGTTGAATTTAGGCATTATGATGTTTTTGCCAACTTGCAGGAAGTTGATATATGCCCAGTTTAGATAATAACAAGGTTTATCAACTTTGCCATTGAAACGCATTTCTGTCACTTCAAAGCTCTTCATGTGAAGTCCAGGGAATAATGATAACAGGATGACCAAGCTCGGAATCTAGCAAGGCTTTGAATTCCCAATCATCTTTCTTTTTCCTGTTTTCAGAAAACACCTTATCTGTCATCACAATATAAGGACCGCATGGCACCATATTGCCACCATCTATGATTAAATAGGTAGAACGACAGTTAATACCCATACCGGATATCACTTTTGAAACATCCGTTATCGAATCAATATCATCCCTATTTATAAGATAATCTGGATAATAATGATACTTCAAAAAATCATTTTCGCCCAATTGAATAGGCATATAGTCACGAGCCCAATAATCGCGAGTGCACTTAAGTTCTCTTGTTTCTATACCCATTTCCTTTAGTATGGTCATCAACTCCATATAGAACTTAGGATTACCATATTTTTTAGTATTCAAACAAGGAGATAGAAATACTACGTTTGTATTTTTATCGTGAAGCAATTTGTTGTTCATATCCATATGGTTTATCTTTGAAGTTAATGAAATCTTGGTATAAAGTTTCTTTGGAAGATTGTACATTGACATGATATTGGTAAAGAATATTATTAACTTTATCTTCAACAGATTGATTTGATCTCAGTAGATTAACACGAGGTTTACGGATATAGCCCACCATACCATTATCATGTTCCACAAGAACAGGAAATCCGTAATCAACACCAGTAGCATCATGGCATCTAAATAATTCTGCACAAGCAATTGGACCGCTTAAAATCGCACTGCCATCTTCACTTATCAACTGACGAATTAAGATACCACCAAAATATGCACTATCATCGAGAACATACTTTTCAACATTCTTTCCTTTACTGTTAGCTCTAGACTCACGATTAATATTACTGGCAAAATTTAAATCAATCCCTCCAAAGTCATTTACATACCAACACAATGGTTTTGACTCCCGTGGATGAGTGATGATATCGCGATTATTCTTATTGTAGAAGTAAAACTCAATCTCTTTAAAGAGGTATATGATATTTCCCTTCTGAATAGCAAAACAACTAAACAGCATCTTTGCTATTTGTTCAAAGCGTAACTCTATTTCGGCAGTGTTCATACCAGTATCAAGACTCATTAACTGGCGAAGTTTGTCTATAATATTCATATTATGGGATAACATCTTGTTTAAAGTGTATCATTATTAGTTTACGGTAGCCATTTTCTTAACAATATCCAAAGCTTCTATCATATTTCCTTTCTTCAATTCAAGAAGAGATAGATAAATAGTGTTCATTCCTGGCCTGTCTTTGTAAGGTGCAAACTTCTCTATGTACCCGTCAACCCAATGATACTTCTTAGCGTTACATTTCTTAATATTCTTATCAATCTGAGCCAAACTCTCTTTTATTGCTCTTTGAATTTCTGGCAACACCTTAACTATTGCTATACTATTCTCAATCTCTTTTAAAGGATTTTGTGTATATAACATCTTAATAGCAGATATAAAGTTTTCTTCCTTCAAATGAACAAAGGCCAATCGCTTTTCGTTGGAGTAAAGATTGGTTTTTATACAGGTTTCTATTACATCCCTTATCTCTAATAAAACATTGGGAAGAGCATCCTCTCCATATGGCTTTGTTAGGTATCTCTCCCAATAAGAGCCAATCCTTGAAGTATATCCGTATACTCTATCGATAATGGAATAGCAAATAATATTCATTCTTGACAATGCAATAGCTCGCTCAAGTGGAAGTGAAGAGTTGAAATAAAGTTTAAGTGTACTACATAAATCTAACGACATATATGTAATAGCAAGCATGGCTTCTGAAGTAGCTAATATATCATAACAATCAGATAAATCTATCTTATATTCTGCCTGGATTTTCTTGAGAATATTTGGCCATTTCAATAATTGTTCTTTACAATCGCCAAAAGTTTTAGATTGACTAGCAATATTCCTTGTCATTGCCACATTCATTTCTGCCAATTTACTTTCCCATACATGTTGATCAAAAGAAAACAGAGGCGGAAGTATGGGATGTAGTTTCATCAACTCGTTCCTTTTCTTTTGAACCAAGTAATAATCCAGTATCTCAGTAATGCAATTTCCCATCATTCTAAAGATAATCCCGAACAGTTCATATCGATTAACTTCTTTCTCAATGGTGATTTCCTCAAGTTTTAGTAATTCGCGAGGATTACCCCCTTTATCAATTTGATAATGCATAGTCAAATCCCTTTCATCTTTATCAGTGATAGAACTTTCTGCATACTCTTTAAGTCTATTTGTGATGGTTTCAATATCATTGTCGAAAACATCATTTTCTTTAACCAATTGATAATTCTTAATAAATTTACCCCACATGCTCCTTCCCTGCTTATTATAGCCCCAAAGGGCTTTATAGCCTTCAATAATATAAGAATTTACATATTTGAGATGAGCCTGTTGTTCCCTTCTATCTGTAGCCTTTAATGCACCCGACAAAGAAACCAAATAAACAGAATAGAAATAGTTCACAAACATCTGTATGCATACTATTTGCATACAAAACTCTTTTTGTGGCTGCATTAATGAGCAATCCTTACTTTCCAAATATTTATAGATTGCAAAATACTTAGGAAGTATATTCTCTGCATTTAGAAGAATAATTTCACCCGTCTGAGCTAGTAATTTTGATTCCTGCACCATCCTTTATCATTTTCTATTAGTCATCTAAACCACACCACTTACGTAGTTCTTTTATTACAATTTCATCCGTGAGATAATCTTTATGAGTATCAAATGGAATAAGCTTTATTTTCTTTCCTGATACGATATTAGTTAAAGAATTTTTTATTTCATCATAATTACATTTTGGAAGTGGAATGAAAACAAGATATTTATAGTTCTTTTTTAGAGATAAGGTAAATGAAACAAAGAACCCTTTAAGTCCCTCATTTTCTGACATAAAAACGCCATCTGGACATGAAACATTCTGCATTGTCCATAACCTTACGGGCAACTGATTATTATCAGGGTTTAATATCACGTTTCTAAAACAATCATAGTAACTATGGCTTAATAGCGTAAAACCAGTTTGGGCAAACAACAACAAATAAGCATTTTTAATGATTGCAGCTTCAACTCGTTCTTGTTGATGTTTCAGTGGAGCATCTTGCAAATCAACTATGGCATTAGGAACTAGTTTGTTTTCACGAAAATCATCCCATACTTTTGGGTTGTTACGTTTTGTGTCAACAACCAACTTAAGGTCTTTGTTCTCTCCCACTTCCAGTTTTGCATTCAATCTTTGACCGTCTACCATCACAGACACCTTACGATTGGTATTAGGAAGAAACTCCTGTTGTTCACGAGCTTTTAAAGCCTCTTGCAAATGAACATCTATCAAAGCACCACAATTACTATTGCATTTTCTACATGTTAAGGTTATGCGAGAGCCGCCAAGAGATGCTTGGGGAACATCTTCTTCTGTTAGCTTTGATATTTCATATTCATTAAATGGTGAAAAACACTCTGGGCAAAGAAAATCACCATCTGGAACTTTAACACCTATTCTTCTGAGAATATCAAGATTTGTTTTAATCCTTGAAAAATGATTTTTGTATTCATTGCTTACTTCTTATTAGTTTACTGACTACTTATAAAAATCCTTCTTTATGAAAAAAGGCACAAAGTTTCTCCGCTTCTTCCTGCAACTTCTGTGGATTCTGCTTGGTAAGTTTCTTCAGATTGAGGAGTTTCCATTGTACTGATGGATATTCTTTGAAGTATTCAAATTCGTATCCATCCCATTCGGGCTGTCCTAATTCAAAACTGATTAGGAACTTCTTATCCGCTTCTGTCATCAACAACTTGACATCATTAACGAGTTTGGCACGAGTTTCTTCAAACTCTTCGTATGTAAATGGAATATCAGTCATTCCAGCAAACTGATTATCCATTGCTTCCCGCTGGTCAATCAAGCGGGGAGCAAATGACTCATGTATTGGTCTATCGCTACCAAGCAAGCAGAAAATGAGTCCTTCACGGCATTTGCTCAATGGAATATCCATGTATTTTACATCAAACAGATCACGAGGATGTTGGCGCGAAAGTGCTGCTGCAATCTTGCCACCATACAATTGAGTTAGGGGCACAACATTTGCCTCACAAAAGAGAGAAAACTCTTCCTGTGCCTTCTCACTCAATGGTATAGTTTGAACATCACCACCTATAATACCTCTCTTGGTCTGGTTAACCTCTATCTTCACCTGCCTACCTCGATATTCGCACAACAGTTTGCAGGTACTAAAGTTTGGAACGATATGCATTCCTTTGAAAGCTTTCTTTGCCTTTTCCGCGATGACATTCAGATGCATATTGATGTCATCCAAACTTGTCTGACGGTCAGCCAATGGGATATAGGTCAAATCAATATCTACAGAATAACGTGGCAAGTCCTTCAAGAACAAATTGATGGCTGTGCCACCATGTATGGCAAACACCTCCTCTTCCATCAAAATCGGAATGAGACGGAGCAGCAGATCAACCTTCTGAGCGTAAACACTTGATCTTATATCATTCATATTCTGCAAGTTCTTTGAATAATAAACCTTTTATACACTTCTTGTTACCGAGATTAATAGTTCATAATAATCTCGAGCATTTTCTCTTGATGTTGAACCATATCTTCGACATTCCATTCTAAACCAAATAGACGCTTAATATTTTTGTTCTTAATTCCTGCATCGTAATTATCC